>Ga0268266_10004205_pt1 | contig 13858 bp, 12 predicted proteins | sample KBSS13metaG_FD_190356 | JGI IMG/M metagenome (GOLD analysis project Ga0268266, IMG submission 190356) | Switchgrass rhizosphere microbial communities from Kellogg Biological Station, Michigan, USA - KBS S1-3 metaG (SPAdes) (version 2) | ecosystem: Host-associated > Plants > Roots > Rhizosphere...
GAATATCGCTTTCGGCCTCTGCCCTCTCCTCACGCTCTCGGCGATCGAGGCGCTCGACGCCCATGGCAGCGAGGAACTGAAGAAGATCTATCTGGAAAAGCTGGTCTCCGGCGAATGGACCGGCACGATGCAGCTCACCGAGTCGCAGGCGGGTTCCGACGTCGGCGCGCTGCGCACCCGCGCCGAGCGTGCCGATGACGGCACCTACCGCATCAAGGGCACCAAGATCTTCATCACCTATGGCGACCACGACATGACCGATAACATCGTTCATTTCGTTCTTGCCCGCCTGCCCGATGCGCCGGCGGGCACCAAGGGCATTTCGCTGTTCCTGATTCCAAAATTCATGGTCAACGCCGATGGCTCGCTGGGCGCACGCAACGACATCTATCCGTCCGGCGTCGAGCACAAACTCGGCATGCACGCCTCCCCCACTTGCACCATGACGATGGGCGACCACGGCGGCGCGGTCGGCTACCTGATCGGCGAGGAAAACAAGGGCATGCTCTGCATGTTCACGATGATGAACCAGGCTCGCCTCGGCGTCGGCCTCGAAGGCGTCGGCATCGCCGACCGCGCCTATCAGCAGGCGCTGGCTTTTGCGCAGGAACGCAAGCAGGGCCGCGCCGTCGGCAAGAAAGGCGATGGGCTTGATCCCATCATCGTGCATCCCGACGTCAAGCGAATGCTGCTGCAGATGCGGGCAATGACCGCCGCGGCGCGTTCGATCTGTTACGCCACCGCCGTGGCGCTCGACGTCTCCGTGCGCGCCAAGGACCCCAAGGTGCGGAGCGAGGCCGCCCTGCGTGGCGCGCTGCTGACGCCGATCGCAAAGGCATTCTCCACCGATATCGGCAACGAGGTGGCATACCTCGGCGTTCAGGTTCACGGCGGCATGGGATTCATCGAGGAGACCGGCGCCGCCCAACACTATCGCGACGCCCGCATCACCACGATCTATGAAGGCACCAACGGCATCCAGTCGATCGACCTCGTGACGCGCAAGCTCGCCGCCAATGGTGGTGCGTCGGTGTGGGCACTGCTCGGCGAACTCAAGGGTATCGTCAAGCAGGTCGAGACCTCAAACGATCCCGCCTTCGGCACCACCGGCGAGAAACTGCGTGACGCCCTTGGGTCGCTCGAACGCGCCAGCAAATGGCTGCTGGAGCGCGCAGCTTCCGCGCCGAACGACGCGCTGGCGGGCGCTACGCCCTATCTGCGCCTGTTCGGCTCGACGCTCGGCGGCTGCATGCTGGCCGGCGAGGCGCTCGCCGCGAAGAGTAACGGCGATGCCGGTGATCCGCAGCGCTACGTGACGGTCGCGAGGTTCTTTGCCGAGAACATCACCGTGCAGGCGGGATCGCTGGAGAAGACAATCACCGATTCCGCCGATGTCGTGAACGGCGCCGATGCAGTGTTGCTGGGGTAACGAATCTCGTGCCGTCCTGATCTGACCAACAAGTTTTTAGCCCAACGCGCATTGACGCGCCGAATGCGACCACAGGAGCCACCGTCCCGATGTTTGATTTCGATCGCGTAATTGACCGCCGCGGCACGCACGCGTCGAAGTGGGACATGATGGCCAAGCTTTCAGGGATCTCGGCAACGGACGGGATCCCGATGTGGGTCGCCGACATGGATTTCGCGGCGCCTCCCGGCGTGACGGAAGCACTGACCGCCGACGTGACCCGCGCCGTCCATGGCTATTACGCCGACACCGGCAGTTGGGCGATCTCGCTTGCCGAATGGATGCTGCGCCGGCACGGCCTGTCGATCGATCCGGCATGGGTAAGCCAAACGCCTGGTGTCGTCTCGGGATTGGGCCTCATCCTCCAGGCTGTCACCGAGCCCGGTGATGAGGTCGTGGTCTTTCCACCGGCCTATCATGCTTTCCGAAGGATCATTGTCGCCAATGAGCGACGCATTCTCGACGCCCAACTGTCTTTGCGTCAGGGCCGTTACACGATGGACCTCGATGCGCTCGCCGCGAAACTCACGCCCCGAACCAAAATCGTCTTTTTCTGCAGCCCGCATAATCCGGGCGGGACCGTCTGGTCGACTGAGGAGATCCGCGCGCTCGCCCTCTTCTGCGCCGAGCGCGACCTGATTCTGGTTTCCGACGAAATCCACTGTGATCTGCTTCTGAACGGCGCCAGGCATACGCCGACCCTGGCGGCCGCTCCCGAGATCGCGGATCGCCTGATCACCTGCGTCGCCGCCACCAAGACTTTCAATCTCGCCGGAGCCCATGTTGGCGCATGCTTCACGTCGAATCCGGCGCTGAAAGCGCGGCTCGATGCGCGGATCGCGGCGAGCGGCCTTGCCTCCTACAACGCCTTCGGCATGATCGCCACCGAAGCGGCTTGGCGAACTGGAGATAGCTGGCTCGATGCCCTGCTGCCGTATCTCACCGGCAGTCGCGATATTCTCAACCGCAGGATCGAGCAAGCGGCGCCAGGCGCAAGGTCGATGCTGCTCGATGCAACCTATCTCGCGTGGGTCGACTTCTCCGGCACCGGATTGCCGGCCAAGGACGTTGCGGCAAGGGTCAAGGATCGCGCGCGCATTTTCGCGAGCCCCGGTGAGCAATTTGGGCCAGGCGGCGAAACCTGGCTGCGCTTCAACTTTGCCACGCCGCGTCCGATTCTCGAGGAGGCGCTCGACCGTCTCGATGACGCCTTTAGAGAACTCCGGACGTAGGTTCCAATCGCGGTATTGACGGCGGCGAGCGCAGCGCCGCAGCTTCTCGATTCAATCACTGCCTTCTCCGGGTAGTGAAAGCGAATTGCGGCAACACGCGTCGCAAAATGGCACAGCAAGTTCCATGCTGCTGCACGTTGTATTGCGGCAACACTTTTGAAAAAATGGATGACACGTCGCTTCCTGCCGTTGCGCATCATTTCGCAATCCGAAGAATGAACCCCATCGTGTGCTTGGCTCTGTAATCAGGCTCATGTGGAGCCTTGGGAGGCCGGATCATGGACCCCTGGCGATTGGCGACGTCGGCGCAGCGTCGAATTAATTTCCTGGCAGGCTCTGCTCTCGCGAGTTGCGTGTTCGCCTGGCTCGCAGGCTTCGGTTCGACTTCGATCGGAAACACCGTCGCGGCCTCCATCGAGAATGCCGGCGCGAAGTCAATCGTGGAACGCCACGAGGCGACTCCGGTTGCGAGCACCGAGCCGGCGGTTATGCCACAGGCGACCGTCGTAGCGAACGCCGCTGTCGGTACCGTCGATGTGGCGGCAGCCGTTGCCGCACCCGAGAAAGCCATCGACAAGACGGTCGGCCTGGAACAGGCGAAGTCGTTTGTCGTGGCCTCACTGCCAAATCCGTCGCAGGTATTGTCGCCCGCAGCGTCCACCGCGGTCGCTGCGGCGAGCACGCCCCGACCGGCGCCAGAGAAAGCGGCCGACACGACGGCAAGCGCGGATGAGCCGAAACCCTTCGTCGTGGCCTCGACCGATCCGTCGCAGGTATTCCCGCCTGACGCATCCGCCGAAGGCGTACTGGCGGACGCACCTGCCCCGCCGGCCGTGAGCACCCTCGAAATCAACGAGGAATGTCTGGTCGCGGAGAGTTGCATCGATCGGTACCTTTGGGCGCTCTACGAACGGGCACCCAAGATCGACGCCATCGTGGTGTATGAACAGAGGAAAGTGACGATCAAGCGGAAGCGCAAGACGGTGACCGTCACCAGGACTTTTAGCAAGCGTGTCGACGAGGAGTTCGGGTGGAAAGACCCGAAGGCGGCGGAAAAAGCCGGCATGTCGATGATGGACTACGTAATCGGCGGCATGGACCGGAGCTTCAAGCTAAAGCTCTTCTATACGCTGTACGCAGCCGAGCAGGCCGGAATGCAACCCGGCATCACCAGCGCGTTCCGCGATAACTATCGGCAGTCGATCGCAAGCGGCCTGAAGGCGGCGACCGACCGGTCCTACCATGGCGGCAGCTTGCGCGGCGGCTATGGCCGCGGGCTTGCCGCCGACATCGTGAGCGTCAACGGCAGGACCCGGGCGCAACGATGGGTCTCCACCGAAAAGCTCTGGAAGTGGATCGACGCGAACGGCAAGGACTATGGGATCGGACGCCCCTATCTCGACAGGGATCCACCCCACGTCGCGCCGATCGACGGCCAGGAATACGTCTCCCGTCGCGGCAGCGCGAAAGCGCAAACGGCCGAAGCGAACAGCAAGAAGGTCGAAGAGCAGAAGGGCAAGAAAGTCGCGGAAGCGAAAACCAGGAAGGTCGCAGAAGCGAAAGGCAAGAAGGGCAGCCGGCAGGCCGCGCGGGACGATCGCAGCAAGGCGAAACAGGCCAAGTCCGCTAAAAGCGCCAAGAACGTCAAGATGGCGAAGAACGTGACCGCCAAACCCGCCAAGACAGCCAAGCTCGCGAGAGCGAGGACCATGTAAAGCGTTCTATCGATCCGAACGCGTCATGCCCGGGCAAAGCGCGAAGCGTGTTTTCGCGCTGGACGTCCGGGCATTTACGTTTTGTCTCCAAACAAATAGTGGATGGCCGGGCACGAGCGAGCGATGCATGGCCAAGCAGAAACCACGTCATCCCTCACGCGGCTCTGCCCGACACGACGATGCCCAGACCTGACTTGAGTGACCTGACTTGATTGACCCGCCCGACCGCGGAGGTCCCGGGCTTAGCCGCGCGCGCTGCCGCGGGACTTACCCGTATTCCTGACCGCGCTGGCCAGCATGGCGTAAAGCTCGCGCTTGGTGAATTCCTTGGCCGGCGCCGCGACCGGTTTGGTCTTCGACGCCACTCTGGCCTTCGACACTACCCTATCCACCGGGCGGGCACAGGCTGCAGCCGCCGACGGCCTTCGCGTCGGCACGGCCACGATCTTGGGGTTCGCCGTTGGCGGCTTGTGACCCCGCTTGTGGCCCATGCGCTTAAGCTTGGCGCTCACTGCGTTACGGCTGTAGCCAAACCGACTTGCGATCTGACCGGCACTGTAGCCCGCGGCCCAGAGTTCTTTGAGCAGTGCTACGTCTTTCGCATCCCAACTCATGGGAGACACTTATACGACAAAAATTTGCGATAGGCGAGTCGTTGCTGAATCGATTCAGTGCACTGGTAAATTTACCAGTGCCGTCGCTCCTTGCGCGCGCCCTTCATCGTCGCGAAGCCGCGGCGACCGTCATCGCAATCGCTGCAGGATCGCAGCACAGCACCATCAACAATATCAGCCATCGCACGGCGACTTCGGGCGCGACGCCGACCATCATCGCAAGATACTGGATCGGGCCAGTGGATGCCTCGATGCGGGTACGTTCACCGGCCAGCGCCGCGCGTTGCGCCTGCAGACCGACCAGCGTCGCAGTTGCCGCCTGCCGCTGCGTATCCAGCGCATCCCGCGTTACCCGCTGTTGGGTCGCGATGTTGATAGCCCGCGTCACGCGGCCGAGCTTGGTCGATTCATCCACAGCCCGGTCGATCTGCGCGATCCGGCTGTCGAGGTCGGCAACGGCGGCTGTCTGCGCGGTGACCCGGGCGTCGAGCGCCTCGATGCGCTCGGTGACGCCGGAACGCGACGTAGCCGCGACGCTGACATGCGCCTCCACCAGCTTGCCAAACACCCCCGCGGCGTTGATCAACGCAAGGCCGGCAACGAGGCAGGTCATCACCGTGCGCATTTTCCAGTTGGTCTGGCGCCAATGCGCGGCCAGCCATCCGGCGATCACGAGCTTGCCGCCTTCCATCGTTGCGGCGAGCACCATGACCGCAACGGGCGCACCGGGAAATATCTCGGCCATGCCGGCGACGGAAAAATAGGCGGCAACCGCCGCCAGTGCGAGCGCCGCAACAAGTGCAAAGGCGCGGCTGGTGGGCGCGCGTTCCGGGGCGGCAGGAACGGCCTCAGGCACAGCGGGCGCTGTCGAAACCGTCAATGGCACTGCCGGCGCGGCGGGCGTCTCCGGCTCGACATCGGCCTTGGTCGTCTCCGTCACCTTGGCCTTGGCGGCCTTGGTCGCGCGGGTGGCTTTGGCCGAAGCGGCGCGGCTGCGTTTCGGCGCTGCCGGCGGTGCCTTGCCCGATGGTGCAGCGCCGGGATCTTCCGCGGCTGTCGTCACCAATCTGGGGGTACGACTCGAGGCATTGGCCCAGGCGTCAAGCTGATGCCTGATGCGCACGGCGTCGCTGTCGCCCTCCGCTGGTTCGGTCGCGGCGATCGCTTGATTGGTTGCACGGCCTGTCATGCCGCACCTCGCCTCGGGATGGCGTAAGCCAGCTTCTCCTCAGCGAAGAACTGGAGCGTGCCATAGCCTTCCGTGTCGACGGCATACCTGAAGCTTCCGTCAACGGTCGGAAACACGGCGACAACCGTGCCTGACTCGTGATCGTTGGCAATGTTTTCGACTTGCTCGCCAATCGCAAACTTCGACATCGAAAACTCCTCATGGATTCGTTGACGCAATTATACCGCGACAAGCGAGTCGACGGTGCTCAACGATTCGGCTTCCGGAATTTACGCTGCCGGTTGTTGCACGAATGCCGCATCCTTTTCGGCAAATGGAACCGCTTCACACGTTACGCGCGAGATGAGCGTGTCGCAGGGCGCGAATTGAGTCCGAAGCGCGAGAGCGAGTCACAAATGCGTAGTTTTACGGGGTCTCCGTTTCGGAATGCCGGACACGCATGATCGGTGGCACAAAGCCTGCATAGCGTGACCGCATCGGACACCAATCACGAAGGTCACCATGCTCGTTACCCTCATCGCCGTTCTCTGTAACAGCCAGCTTTGCCTCGAAAAGGTTGTCACCACCAGCGAGCAATCAGGGATCACGATGGGCGCCTGCGCAGTGAACGCACAGATCGGCATCGCCGACTGGCTTGCCAAGGGGCCGTATCACGCGTGGCGCCTGCAGAGCTACAAGTGCGTCGTCGGCAAGTACGTCCCGAAGAATGAGGCGTAGCAGCAGCCCACGCGATAGCAGGCAAGAGCGATAGCGGCAGTTGCCGCATCGGCGACGGCTGCTTTTCGCCAGGCATCGGCTGCAACGCTCGGCTGATCGGCTGGAGTCATTCTACTGTAGCAGTGTCGAAGGCGCGCGCTCGGCGTCCTCTTGCCCTATTGCGTCGGATGACGCAGGCCCATAGCCTGACGGCGTTTGTTCGCCAAATAGCGAAATAATCCGGTGGTATTGCCACATACGAGAAAGCCAACAACAATGGCCGGCAAGGCCACACTCTAAGCCAAGACAAAAAAAGTTCAGGGAGGACTATTCATGCGATTTTTGAAGACTGCGGTTGCGGCCGGTGCCGCGGCGATCATGTGGGCGGGATCTGCGTTTGCGCAAGGCAAGCCCGCCGAAATCAAGGTTGGCATCACGACATTCCTGTCCGGACCGGCCTCCGTGTTCGGCGTGCCCGCCAAGGCGGCTGCGGAAATGATCGCGGAGGATCTCAACAAGAAGGGCGGCATCGGCGGCGTGCCGGTGAAGGTGTCCTTCGTCGACGAAGGCGCCGGCGGCGAGGCGCTGGTCTCGAACTACCGGCGCATGGTGCAGGACGAGAAGGTGGACGCCACCTTCGCCTCGATCTCGTCGGGCAGCTGCAACCAGCTCGTTCCGGTCGCCGAAGACCTGAACGTCATGAACTTCATGTGGGACTGCGGCGCGGCTTCCATCCTCGAGACAAAGAAGTACCGCTACAATTTCCGCACCCAGGCCAACGGCACGCCCGAAATGCTGGCCGTTCTCGTCTATCTCCTCAAGGTTAAGCCGGACTTCAAGACCATCGCCGTCGTCAACCAGGACTATGCGTGGGGTCGTGAAAGCTGGGAGATCTTCTCCACCGCGCTGAAGGCGATGAAGCCGGATGTTCAGGTGGTCGCTGAACTCTTTCCGAAATTCGGCGCGCCCGACTATTCGACCGAGATTTCCCGCCTGCTGGCATTGCGACCCGACGTGGTGCTGACCACGAGCTGGGGCGGCGATCTCGACACGCTGGTTCGCCAGGCCGGTCAGCGCGGCCTGTTGCAACAGTCGATGTTCGTGCTGGGGATCGGCGAGTCCTCGATCCAGCGGCTGGGCAAGGATCTGCCGGAGGGCCTGATCGTCGGCGCGCGCGGCGACCACTGGTTCCTGCATCCCGAGAAGAAGAACGATGCCGCCTTCAAGGCCTTCAACGAGGCGTTCAAGGCCAAGACCGGCGCCTGGCCGATCTACCCGGTTTATCACATGGCCCAGGCCTTCTCGGCGTTGCAGACCGCCTATGACAAGGCGATCAAGGCAAACGGCGGCAACTGGCCGACCCGCGAGCAGGTGGTCGATGCCGCTGCCGGCATCGAGTTCGCAACCGGCTTCGGCCGGCCAGTGACGCTGCGGCCGGAGGACAACCAGGGTCTGGAAGCCCAGCTGGTCGGCGTCACCAAGTCCGTGCCGGGCTACGACTTCAAGGTGCTCGACAACATGATGATCTTCGATCCGAAGGTGATCACCAACCCGGCGGGTGTGCGGTCGGTCGACTGGCTCAAGACGCTCAAGCCGGAATTCGTCAAGATGGACGTGCCGGCCTTCAAGCCATAGCGCTGCGATCAGCGTTCTCCGGACCTCGTCCGGAGGACGCCCTCCCCCTTGAAGGCTTCCCATGAACTCGACCCTTGCTATCCTGGCCATTCTCGACGGGATCAGCTACGCCGCGCTGGTGTTCCTGGTTTCCGTCGGGCTCAGCCTGATTTTCGGCGTGCTGCGCGTCGTCAACGTGGCGCACGGCTCGCTCTATGCCTTTGGCGCCTATCTGGCCGCGACATTCAGCCTCGCGATTGCGCCGCTGTCGCCGTGGCTCACCTATCCCGCGCTGATCGCGGCCTCCATCGTCATCGGCGTGATATGCGGCGGGTTCATCGAACGCTTCCTGCTGCGGCCGCTCTACGGGCGGGACGATGTGCTGCAGCTCCTGATCACATTCGCGGCCTTCATGATCATGGACAATCTGCAGCGCCTGCTCTGGGGCGTTCAGCCGATCTTTGCCGCCGAGCCGCTGAAGCTGTTGCCCAACATCAGCGTATTCGGCGTGAACTACACGTCCTACCAGGTCATCCTGCTGCCTGCCGTGGCGGTGGCGACGCTGTTCGGCCTGCGCTACTTCCTGCGCCGCACGCTTGCCGGCGCGGTAATCCTGGCGGTCACCGAGGATCGTGAAGTGTCGACGGCGATCGGCATCGACGCCAAGCGGGTCTATTTCGTCACCTTCATCATCGGCGCAAGCTTCGCTGCACTCGGCGGGGCGCTCGCCTCGCCGACCACATCGCTGGTGCCGGGCATGGGCGCCGACATGATCGTGCTGTCCTTTGCCGTCGCCGCGACCGCCGGCCTCGGGCAGATCGAAGGTACCGCCCACACCGCGCTGATGATCGGTCTGACCCGCGCATTCATCATCTACATCCATCCGGAGTTCGAGGTCCTAGTGCCGTATCTGCTGATGGTGCTGGTGCTGCTGGTGCGGCCGTACGGGCTGTTCGGCGGCACGCAAGTGAGGAAGATCTGATGTCGGGCCGTCTCAAGCCGATTACGGCAACAGCCATCATCTTCTTCGTGGTCTGCGCCATCGCGCCGCTGTTCGTGTCGAGCTGGGCGACGCTGTTCGCGCTGATCCTAGCCAAGGGCGTCGTCGTGCTCGGCATCATCCTGCTGCTGCAGGCCGGACAGGTGTCGTTCGGACACGCGATGTTCTTTGCGATCGGCGCCTACAGCGCCGCGTTCTGGGGCAAGTACATGGGTGGTGGCGACATCCTGCTTTACATCGTGCTCGGCGGCATATCGTCCACCATTTTTGGACTGATCGTCGGCCTGTTCGTGGTGCGCTACCGGGAAATCTTCTTCGGCATGCTCAACCTCGCCTTCTCGATGGTGCTGTGGTCGCTGCTGGAGAAGATGTTCCACTACACCAACGGCGCCGACGGCATCCGCGTCGCACGCCCTGGCCTGTTGGGAATGTCGTTCACCCCGGAAGCCTTTCAATACGTCATCCTCTATATCAGCCTCGTGGTCGCGATCGCGGCGTTCTATGGCGTGCAGCGCTATCTCGAAAGTCCGCTTGGGCACATGCTGCGGGCCATCAAGGCCAACGAGACGCGGCTCGAATATCTGGGCACCTCCGCCCGCCACGTGCTGCTGATCGGGTACGTGATCTCGGCTTTCCTCGGCGGCGTCGGCGGCACGCTGGTTGCGATCATCCAGCAGATCGCAACGCCGGAGTTCGGCTTCTGGACCAAGTCCGGCGAGTTCGTGTTCATCGCGATCCTCGGCGGTGGTGCGCATGCCTTCGGCGCATTTGCGGGCGCTGCCGTGTTTGAGGCCGTGCGTTTCTATGCGGCCGCCCACCTTGCGGACTCATGGCAGCTTATCCTTGGTGTCGTGCTGATCGTCATCATCCTCTATGCGCCCAGCGGCCTGATCGGGCTCCGGCAGCGATCGAAGCAGGGAGGTCACTGATGGCCAACGTCCTGCTCTCCGCCAGGGACATCAAGATCCGTTTCGGCGGCGTCATTGCCGCCGATGGCATCAATCTCGACGTCCATGAGGGCGAGAACCTCGCCATCATTGGGCCGAACGGCGCCGGCAAGACCACGTTCCTCAACATTTCGACTGGCTATCTCCGGCCGCAGACCGGCACCGTGACCTTTCTCGGACACGACATCACCGCGCACCTGCCGCGCACGATTACCAAGCTCGGCATCGCCCGCGCCTTCCAGATCCCGCAACTGTTTCTCGACCAGACCGTGATCGAGAACATGCTGATCGCGGCCGCCTCGCTGAAGGGCCGCCCTTCCGGGTTCAAGGCGCTGTCGAGCCTGCCGGAAGCCTCCGAGATGGAGCGGCTGCTCGATCTCGTCGGCGTCAAGTCGTACGCGGAGCGCAAGGCGCGCGAACTGCCCGAAGGCCAGCGCAAGCTGGTAGACATCGCGCTTGCCCTCGCCCTGAAACCGAAACTCTTGCTGATGGACGAGCCGACCTCCGGCGTCGCGTCGTCCGAGAAGCTCGGCATCATGGACATTCTCACCACGGCGCTCGCCAAGGAGAAGGTGACTTCGGTGTTCGTCGAGCACGACATGGACATGGTGGAGCGTTACGCCCATCGCGTCGCCGTGTGGAACATGGGCAAGATCCAGAAGGTCGGCACGCCGGCGGAGGTGCTGGCCGACCCGAAGGTCCGCGAACAGGTGATCGGCATATGACACCGATGCTGAGCTTTGAGAACATCAACGTGGCGATCGCCGGCGCGCCGGTGCTGCGCAATGTCACGTTCGCGCTGAAGCCGGGCGCGAGCGCCGCGCTGATCGGCCGAAACGGCGCCGGCAAGACCACGACGGTGCGCACCATCATGGGCTTCACCGAAGCCAGCGGCACCGTGCAGCTCGGTGGCACGGATCTCGGACCGATCCCGCCGCACCGCCGGCCGGCGCTTGGTCTTGGCTATGCGCCGGAGGACCGCCGCCTGTTTTCCGCGTTCACGGTGGAGGAGAACATCCTCCTGCCCGGCCGCGTGGCGAAGCTTACCCCTGACGAGATCAAGCGCAGGCTGGAGCGCGCCTATTCCGTGCTGCCCGAGCTGAAAGAACTTGCGAACCGGCCGGCCGGCTCGGTCTCCGGCGGACAGGGCAAGATGGTGGCGCTGGGCCGCGCGCTGATGCTCGGCACGCGCCTGCTCATTCTCGACGAACCGTTCCAGGGCCTCGCGCCCGTGCTGGCGCAGCGCTATGCCGAGGCGCTCCGCCGCCTGCGTTCGCAGGACAAGGACATCACGCTGCTGATCACCGAGTCCAATCCAAAACTGCTGGAGACGTTCGCCGACGTGACGCTGACCATCGAACGCGGCGAGATCGAAACCCGCGCAAGCAACTGAGCGGGCGACGCAGCGAGAGCCGGACCCGACGACAAGCCCGGCGTTAGCACTCGCAGACACGACCTCTCCTTCTCGCGGCGCGTGCGCCCGAGGTTTTCATGAATCTCGTCCCTCCCCGGAGGGAGCAGGGAATGCCGGGTGCTTGCCGCACCCGCGGTCTCGTGTGCAAAAAGTGCGAAAGAATGCGCACACGAGCATACAGGTACAGCCGGAGCACTCCGGCATTCCCTGCGCAAGGAAGTCAACTCGCCCGAAAAGCTAAGATAGATCAACGGCATGTAGTTGATGTGTTTACGTTTGTGTCGCGATTCACTCAGGCCTGCCCATGCGATCCATGGCGAACATCAAACCAGCCGACTCACCCTCCGGGTGTGGTTAGTGAGCGATTGAGTTCGTCATTGCATGCGCGGCGGCCAAGCACATTCTCGGTTTTCAGGGGCCGGCGCAACCTTCTCCCGTGTTGGGCGACGTCCTCAATGTCGGTTACCTCTATCTCGAAGTTAAATGCCTCGGTTGCAACGCGCATCAAACGGTGGCGCTGAACATCGTGCGCAGCCCGAAGGCGACACAGATCCATGAGTTGGAGCGCTACATGCGGTGCCGAGATTGCTCACAGGTTCGAGGTTATGCGTACAAACACAGCGCCAGAAGGGTCGATGCTATGCTACGAATTGGTCCGGCAAACTGTCCGGCGTCACAGGCGGCTCAAGCCATGGTGTCCAAATCAATTCCTACGATATCTCATCCGTGGCGCTTTCTCCGATGGGGGCTACTTGTCGCCGGCTGATGCATGACCATGTCTCCAGCGGCGGCACTTCACTGAAGAAGCTGGCGAATGCGGTGCCGAACGCTTCCGCCAGCCGCAGCTTGCGCGGGTTGTGCTGCTCCATGTAGAACGAGGCGGGAATGCCGCCCTTGCCCTTGATGCAGATCGCCGACGATGCGCTGGGGTTCGTGCTGGCGCTTGACAGCAGTCGCCATGAGACGAGCCAGGATATTGAGTACGATATCAGCGTAATGGAAGCCGTGGCCAAGCGCTTCAGCACAGGCGGCTTCCACCGCGGGCAGACCGTCAGTCAGCACCGCGTTGAGGATGTCGACCATCTGCCGTCGTCGGTGCTGGCGAGTCTGCGCCGAGTCCGCTCGATTGCGGCCGGCAGCACCCAGTCCTTGAAGGAGGGCCCCATTATGCAAGGCCCCGGGTTGCGGGCAAGTACCGGAATCGTAGGTCGTCTCGCCGCGGCCGAACGAGCGAGCATGCTCGGCGTGTGGCCCATTCATCAGATCGCGAAAGGCTCGCTCGCGGCAGCGAACTTCTCGAAATGGATATTTGTGGGCAATAGACCGAACTTCGCGACATGCTGGCGCCCGCTCTCGACCATCTCGGGCGGCCCGCACAGATATACGTCCACGTTGCCATTATTCAGCACGCTGGCGCTCAAATGATCGGTGACTTGGCCGGTCAGCGGATGCCGGCTTCCCCGGCCCGAACAGGTAGTGTCATAGGTGAAGTTCGGAATACGCGTTCTGAGCGCCTCGATCCGGTCGACCTCGACAAGATCGGCGTCATCGCGCACGCCGTAAACGAGTCGCACGGGCTGATCGTTGGCACCCCATGCAGCCAGGTACTCGAGCATCGACAAGATCGGCCCAACGCCGGTCCCTCCAACAAGGAACAGGATCGGCCGTCGCAGCGCACGAAGGTAGAAACTTCCGAACGGGCCGTCGAGAACCAACCTGTCCCCCGTCTTGGCCTTCGCCTCAAGATAGCCGCTCATCTTCCCTCCTGGCACATTGCGGATCAGGAAGGTCGCCACATCCGCGCCTGGCGCGGACGTAAAAGAATAGGGCCGCTTCGCCCTCACATTCGGAGCGGTGACGTTAACATATTGCCCCGGCAGGAACATCGGAAGCGCACCGCCCAGCGACCTGACCGATAGCCTTATGCGGTGGGCCGACAAGGCTTCGACCTTGAGTATCTCGGCCATTG
>Ga0268266_10004206_pt1 | contig 13853 bp, 12 predicted proteins | sample KBSS13metaG_FD_190356 | JGI IMG/M metagenome (GOLD analysis project Ga0268266, IMG submission 190356) | Switchgrass rhizosphere microbial communities from Kellogg Biological Station, Michigan, USA - KBS S1-3 metaG (SPAdes) (version 2) | ecosystem: Host-associated > Plants > Roots > Rhizosphere...
GTTCACGTTGAGTGTTGACAACTTCGATGTTAAGCCTCCACAGTGCAGAAATAGACAAACGGAATACATAGTAGCGTGTGTTCATTTAGATGTCACGAAAAAAATCATTAAGGAACCTGAACCGTTTGGCTATCATCGTAACCATGGCCGCCGAACCAAAACGCTGCTTCTGGGTGTCGCTCGACAAGCCTTACTACGTCGAGTATCACGACACCGAATGGGGTGTGCCAGTACATGATGATCAGCGGCATTTCGAGATGCTGATTCTCGAAGGGGCGCAGGCGGGGCTCAGCTGGGAAACGATCCTGCGCAAACGTGAGCACTATCGGAAGGCGTTCGCCGAGTTTGATCCCGCAACGGTGGCTCGGTTTACTACAGCACGCATCGAGAAGCTGCTACTTAATCCCGGACTGGTGCGGAATCGGCTCAAGATGAACAGCGCAGTGAAAAACGCGCGCGCTTTCCTCGCGATCCAAAAAGAATTCGGAACCTTCGACGCCTATGTGTGGCGATTCGTTGGGAACAAGCCGATCGACGGCAAGCGCAAGAGCCGCGCGGATGTCCCCGTCAAAACTGCGGAGAGCGACGCCCTCTCCAAAGATTTGCAGAAGCGAGGACTGAACTTTGTCGGCAGCACCATCATTTATTCCTATATGCAGGCCGTCGGTTTGGTGAACGATCACACGACGGATTGCTACCGGCATCGAGGTTGATTTCCGCGCCGCAGACGCGCCATGCTGAGCGTGTGACCCTGTTTACTTCTTTAAAGATCCGTGAAATTACTTTGCGCAACCGTATTGCGGTCTCGCCGATGTGTGAGTACTCCTCCGATGACGGCTTCGCGAACGATTGGCATTTCGTTCACCTGGGCAGCCGGGCGGTGGGCGGCGCCGGCCTCGTGATGGTGGAAGCGACTGCGGTGGAGGCGCGCGGCCGCATCACTCCCGGCGACCACGGAATCTGGAAGGATGAACACACGGAAATGCTGACGCGCATCGCGGCATTTATGAAGAAGCACGGCGCTGTGGCGGGGATTCAAATCGCGCACGCGGGGCGCAAAGCGAGCTGTAATGTTCCGTGGGTAAAGAACGGCGCGGCACTCACTCCGGAAGAGGGCGCGTGGGAGACAGTCGCTCCCAGCGCGGTGCCGTTTAACGCGGGCGATCCGGCTCCCGCGGCGCTAGATAAGGCTGGCATCCGTGGGATCGTTGACGCCTTCGTCGCAGCGGCAAAGCGTGCACTGGCGGCGGGGTTCGAAGTGCTGGAAATTCATGGCGCACATGGGTACCTGGCGCACGAATTCCTTTCTCCGTTGTCGAACCGGCGGACGGATGAGTACGGTGGATCTTTCGAAAACCGCATCCGTTTTTTGCTCGAGACGGTCATGGCGGTCCGTGCGGTGTGGCCTGAACGGTTGCCGTATTGGGTCCGCATCTCAGCGACGGATTGGAAAGACGGCGGCTGGACTGCAGACGAGTCGGTGAAACTTGCCGCGGAACTCAAGACCCGCGGTGTCGATCTGATCGATTGTTCCTCGGGCGGCACGGCGGCGGACGCCAAGATTCCGGTCGGCCCGGGATTTCAGGTGCCGTTCGCGGAACGGATTCGCCGGGAAGTGGGAATACTGACTGGTGCAGTCGGCATGATCACGGAGCCGCAGCAGGCCGAAGAAATCATCGCCACAGGGCAGGCCGACGTTGTACTGCTCGCGCGAGAACTCCTGCGCGATCCGTATTGGCCGCTGCATGCGGCGCGGGCGCTGGGCGTGGACATGGTACCTCCGGTGCAGTACGCGCGTGCGTTTCCGAAGGTGTGAATTTCATACAACCTGCCCTTTCCATTTACCGCGGCGGAACATGAAGAACGCCAGGACGGCGAAGGTTGAGTAGGAGATCGCGATGGTCGCGAACACGCCGCTCGGTCCCATGTGCGCTGGAAAGGCCAGGAACCACGCGAGCGGCAGTTGCCATCCCCAGAAGCAAATCAGATTGAGTACGGTGGGCGTAATGGTGTCGCCCGCGCCGTTGAACGCCTGCACCAGCACCATGCCCCACGCGTAGAATACGAATCCGTAAGACACCGTGCGCAGGGCGGCGGCGGCCATCGGGACCACCAACGGATCGCGAGTGAAGCCGCCGAGGATCTGCTCGGCGAACGCGATGAAAACCAGCGCGACCAAGCCGAGGAATACCATGTTGTAAACTCCCGCGCGCCAAACTGCCTTTTCGGCACGATACGGCTTCTTCGCGCCCAGGTTCTGGCCAACCATGGTGGCGGCGGCGTTGGCCATTCCCCAGCTAGGCAGAAGCGCGAAGATCATGATGCGCATCGCGAGCGTGTAACTGGCAACAGCGGCGCTGCCGAAAGTGGCGATGATGCGGACCATCACGATCCAGCTCGCCATGCCGATCAGGTTCTGGAACATGCCGCCCAGCGAGAACCGGATCAGGCGCAGCATCACGCCGGGATGTACATGAAAGTGGTTGAACTGCACGCACACGCGGCTTTTGCCGCCGAATAAGAACCAAAGTTGCATCAGTACCCCGCAGCCTCGGCCGATCGTTGTCCCGATGCCGGAGCCGGCGACGCCCAGTTTGGGGAAAGGGCCGAGTCCGAATATCAGGCACGGATTCAATAGCATGTTGATGATGTTCGCGGTCCAGAGGACCCGCATGGCGAGCGAAGCGTCGCCTGCGCCGCGGAACACGGCGTTGATCAGGAAGAGCAGCAGCACGGTGCCGCTGCCGCCGTAAATCGCGCGCGCGTAGTTCGTGCCTGTCGCGATCACCGTGGGTGACGCGCCCATCGCGCGAAGCAGATGAGGGGCGAAGATCCCGCCCGCGAGACCAAGGACCACCGCCACGGCCACTGCTAGTAAAATCGCTTGGACCGCAACGTCGGCGGCGGCGTCAGGATTCTTTTCACCGATGCGGCGGGCCGCGGTGGCAGCGGCGGACATGCTCAAGCCCATCGCCACCGCATAGAGCAGCGTGAGCAGCGATTCGGTGAAGCCGATGGTGGCTACCGCGTCGGAGCCCAGGTGCGCTACCCAGAAGACATCGACCACGGCGAACAGCGATTCCATCATCATCTCCAGCACCATGGGGATGGCGAGCAGAGTGATCGCGCGCGGGATGGAGCCTTCGGTGAAATCGCGATGCGGATCGCCGAGAATCGCGTCTTTGATTGCTGCCCAGAGGCTGGGCTGACGGTGACTGGACACGACGTCTATCGTTTGAGTGGGTCTTCGACCCAGGGCGGGGTCGCTTCCATCAGACGGCCGAGTTCGGGTTCCAGTTGCTCCATCTTCTGCTTCATCTCCCAAGCCACTTGGCGATAGCTGAAGTGGCCTTTCACTCCGCTGCGGAGCCGCGCGATATATTCGGCCTCGGCGAAATCCATTTTGAAGAGGAAGCGCGAGCGCGCGCCGAAAGGAAGCAGGTAATGCGCGGCGGGCTCGGGAAGCTGCTGCATGGTGTCGAGCGCAGCGGACATTGCGATTTTATAGCTTTCCGCAATACCGGCATCGTTCAACGCTTGTGGCGTGTCGAAGCCAAGGCGTCCCGCGTACGCTTGACGATATTGCTGGCACCGGCGATGGCGGTGCATATCGCGATACGCTCCGATATCCATGACGATGTCGTACACATAGAGGCCGCCGCGAAAGCCGCGCAGCAATTCGTCACGCCGCGTGCGGGAACGGAGCGCCACGTCGATCACTTCGTTGCGCTGGGCGGCAGACCATGAGCAGGCGAGTTCATAGAGATCGCGGAACGGCAGCTCGGTGACCGGATAAAGCAAAGTTGCGGCGATCTCGGCGAGCATGTTTGTGGGACGCAGCAAGTCTACTGAATCGACGGTCGAGGGCTGGATCGATAAGTTCGCGCGCGCCCATGCTTTCAGATCCTCGGCGGATTGCAGCGCATGCTGGTCGATTTCAACATGGCGCGCAAGCGTCGGGGCGACCGGCTCGGCCGCGGTTTTTTCGTCCCATGCGCACGCGGGTGGCTGCGCGCAGGCGGCTGCGATTTCTCCGGCGAGATCGCGGACCTCGGCGTACTGCGACGACTTCAAGCGACGGATCTGGCGCTCCAGCGTACGAATGCTGGTGACTTGGCCGACGCCGGTAGGGATGCCGAAAAACAACGTGTAGCGCGCGACATCGAAAGCACGTGCCGCGAGATTCCGCTGATAGGCGTCGGGCTTCATGTCGTCGGGGCGCGGGAGTTTCTCGGTCAAGTGCTGCAAAACCGTGCCGTGAATCTGAAGGTAGGCGTCGATAAGCTTCTGCCCGGATGCGGCGTATGTCGCGGCCGCTTTACCAGTAAGATCGGGCGGCGTCACGAAACCTGATCGTGAGAAATCCTGATAGCGCGACGAGCGCGCCTGGCCGTCCCACAACTGTTCGTCTTCAATCTCGGTGGCGGCGAGCTCGGAGACGCCTTCAAAACACATGACGATGTGGCCGAGATCCGCGATGGACGCGTGACCGTATTGGAAGTAAAAACTTTCGAGGAACTTGGTGGAATCGTGCGTGCGCACCCACTCGACGGAATCGCGAATGGAGTCCGCGGACCGCGAGTATCGCGCCAGCGCATAAGCGATCTTTTCCGGGGGCATGGGCGCTACGGCCAGGACGCGTGGAGGCTTCATGAGGGCTAAACAGTTTCCGAGAAAGGCTAAAGGGTTATCATAACGGTTCATGCGAATCGTTGTAAAAAAATTGCACGTTGACGCGAGGTTGCCGAACTACGCACATGGCCCCGAAGAAGATGCCGGCATGGATTTGTGCGCTGTCGAACGTTTAGTGCTGTCGCCGGGAGTAGCGCAAGGGGTTCCGACCGGTATCGCGATCGAACTTCCTTCCGGTTATGAAGGGCAGGTGCGGCCGCGCAGCGGCATGGCGCTGAAGCATTCCATCATTGCGAATTTCGGGACCATCGATCCGGGCTATCGCGGCGAGATCCGCGTCGTGATGTTCAACCTAGGCGCGAGCGACTATGTGATCGAGAAGGGCGACCGCGTCGCGCAGTTGATTGTGGCGCGGTATGAGCCGGTGGAGTGGGAAGAGAGCAGCGAACTCGGCGAATCGCGGCGCGGAGCCGGTGGATTCGGAAGCTCGGGACGGTAGAATTACTAGAATGAACGGCGACGCACTGGCTCTTTTCCCGGAACTCTTGTTGGAGAGTACCGAGTCGGTCACCAGGGGCATCTTGCCGGTACAGCGCCTGGAGGAACTGGTAGCGAACGGAAATATTCGCGCGAGTTCGCCAATCGGAACGGATCAAATCCAGCCCTCGAGCATCGATCTGCGTTTGGGCAAGAAGGCCTATCGCGTTTCGGCGAGTTTCTTACCCACGCAGTACGCGACCGTCGAACAAAAGCTGCAGGATCTGATCGTGGAAGAGGTGGATCTTTCCAATGCAGCGGTGCTCAAGAAGGGGTCCGTCTATATCGTTTTGCTTCAGGAAGAATTGTTTCTTCCTGAATTCATTTCTGGCAGGGCAAATCCAAAGAGCAGCACCGGGCGCCTAGACATCTTCACGCGCCTGATCACGGATTATGCGGCCAAGTTCGAGGACGTCAGAGCGGGGTACAAAGGCAAACTTTACGCTGAGATTGCTCCGCTGACGTTCGACGTGATCGTGCGTGAGGGTTCGAGACTGAATCAACTTAGGCTCAGCCGGGGCTCGCCCCGTTCTTCGGACACCATGCTGCGTGAAATGCGCCAAAAGGAAGCCATCGTCTATTCTCCGGATGCCTCGCCGCTCGAACCGATGATCGCGGAGGGCCTGCAACTGTCGATCGATCTGGAAGGTGCCGAGGGTACCGACGTTGTTGGCTACCGCGCGCTGCACGACACTCCGCCAATCGATCTGGCAAAGATAAACCATTACGATCCGAAATTATTTTGGGAACCCATTCGCCGAAATGCCAAGAAAACGATTGTCCTGGCGGCGGGCGAATTTTATATTCTAGCCTCGAAGCAAAAAGTAAGCGTCCCGCCGGATTATGCGGCCGAGATGATTCCTTACGATCCTTCGGTAGGGGAATTTCGCATCCACTATGCGGGATTCTTCGATCCGGGCTTCGGATGGGGCGCGCCTGAGAAGCGTGGAACGCACGCGGTTCTCGAAGTCCGTTCCCACGACGTGCCGTCTTTGCTCGAAGACGAGCAGATCGTTTGCCGCTTGGTATATGAGCAACTCCTCGCGCAGCCCGCCAAATTGTACGGCACGGAAATCGGATCGTCTTACGCGTCGCAGCGGCTTGCGCTTAGCAAACACTTCAAGAGGGGCTGAAATCCGATGAAAAGGACGCTGTTGCTAGGCTGGGCTGCCGTCTCCCTCTCCGCGCAAACCGTTCAAGTGTATTCGGAATTCGCGCAGCTCAATGACGCCGGCGAGGTGTTGGCTCCTGAAAATCCACGCGAAATTCTCTCGCCCGCGGTTCCGCGCAACGCCTTCAGTTCGTTTCAACTCGCGATCCAGGTTCCACGCGGCGTCAAATTCCTGATCTACATCGGCCAGAATCCCGATAACGCAGCGAAGGTCACTCTCTACCGCCGCGAAAGCGGCAAGCTCGTGCCTATTGTGGTGCCCTACGAAGGTGTCTCGTCGCAAGTTTTGTGGATGGATCTGTGGATGGACGGCAACGCTCCGGTGCGGCGCGTTAAAATCGAGCCGCAAATCGGAATCGACGGCGATTGGGTGACCTATCCGATGGAGGTTCGCGTGACAGAAGCCGTCGTGCCCGAGCATCCGGCTGCGGCGCGGGGCATTGCCGAGCCGTTCGAAATGATGCGCGCGTTCTTGTGCGGCGGTGTACCGCGTCAGGCGCGCGCAGGCTCCGCGATTGGGGCTGACTTCAGGTACCGCAACTCGCAACAGGACGTGGCGCAGGCGACCCGAAGTTCCCCTGCTATGCGCGAAAATCTAAAGCAGGCCATGGGTGGTTGCGGCGCGCCCGCCCCCGCCGATCCCGAATTTTATCTACGCATACGCGACCTTTTGCTGCGGACGCGGTAGACTTATTATTCACCCCCGAACGGAGAGATGGCCGAGTGGTTGAAGGCGCACGCTTGGAAAGCGTGTTTAGGGGAAACTCTAACGAGGGTTCGAATCCCTCTCTCTCCGCCATACTTTTTAAGGCATGCAGTCCTGGTACTCACGCAAAATAAAATTCTTGTAATTACCGCACCCGCAAGTTAGGGTGGAACGTGGTCGGAATTCCCGGGCGTCCGCTGAGACGTTTCGTGTGCCTCGGTCTCCTCTTCGCTGCGTGGGCAGGAGCGGAAACCCTCGGCAACTGGCGCGCCGATTTCCCGCCTTGCAACCAACATTCCGAACTGCTGAAGCGTGGCCCCATGAGTCTGGGCGTTCGAGTGGCGACCGCCAACCCGGTTCTGGCAGAGGAATTTCGGGCCGCACTGGATTTCTGGACCAAAATCCTAGACTTCGAGTGGCACGAAGAAAACACCGAGAATTGTTCCGTCGAGGTAGTCGACGGAGAGCGCTGGTTGTTTGAACCCGAGCCTGACAACATGGCGGCGCGGTCGCAGTTCCCAGACCGCCGCGACTTCGAAGGATGGATCGCGTTCAATCCTACCGTCGCTCTCAGCCGAATGGAATCTTACCGGATATCGGTGCATGAGATCGGCCACATGCTGGGGTTGCGGCACAGTACGAATATCAAGTCGCTCATGTATGGGTTCGATCTGGACGACTCGCAAACGCTGGATCCCGCAGATCTGGCTTCTTTGGCGGGCCGCCACAAACTGCGGATCGCATCGCTGAACCAGCCAGTGCTATTGACTAAGCCTCGCTAGGGCGTCCGCCGCACAGACTCAAGAGTTGTGAAGAATGAACCACCCGGCGTTGCTTCCGCGCGGTATCGCGATCTGGTGATGACGGCGCCGATAAAGAAGACTTGTGACGAATAGTACAGCCACAAGAGGAACGCAAATAGCGATCCGGCCGCTCCATAGGCAGAATCCACTGCGGCGCTGCCCAGATAAGTTGCGATCACGGCTTTGCCGATAGCGAATAACACCGCCGTAATCGCCGCGCCAAACATAACGTCACGCCAGGGCATATGTTCCGGCGGCACCACCCGGTAAATCATCGCAAATACCACCGTAGCGATGGCGAATGAAAGGAGGAACTCGGCGATTCGAACGCCATTCACAGGCACCCACCCACCCGCGTATTTATGAATCGCCGACAAAGTAATGTTGACGAACATGGAGAGCACCAGCACGATACCGGTGATCAAAACCATTACGAAGGAAAGAACCCGCTCCTCGAGCATTCCCAGCAGACTCGCAGGTGGAGCCGGGCGTACATTCCAAATTACGTTGAGCGACTCCTTCAGTTCGATGAATACGCCGGTAGCGCCTAAGAACAGTGCCGCGGCTCCCAGTAATGTAGCCAGAAATCCCAATTTAGGGACCGAGGCGTGCGCGATCAGAGCCAGGATGACTCCGGCCCCCGCATCTCCAATCGCCAGACGCACCGCTGCTACCAGATGATCGCGGGCCGTCACCGAGCCGAATGTTAACTGCGCGGCCGCCACAAAGATTACCATGATCGGCGCTAGTGCAACGATCGCATAATATGTCAAACTGGCCGCCATTTTGGGGATATTGAGGGAATCCCACTGATTGTAGAGATACAGCAAAAATCGGCCCGTAGCGGCAAGAGAGGCGCGAATCATTACACCGTTCCCAAGAGCAATCTAATGGCCTGGATGTGATGGCTCGGGGTCCGTAGCGCAACCCAGGGTTGACCTGAGAGGCGCAAAGGGAGTAAATTTCCAAAACATCGCGGCAAAACTCCGGCGTCCGATGGCAAATTGCATCTATTGCGGGTCCGATACATCCTTGTACCAGAGTAAAATACCGCTCTGCGCCGAATGTGTTGGAGCGACAGATACCAGGCAGCCAAAGCCGGCGCCGCTGCACAACGATTATGTGCGCAGGGTTTTACAGCTGGAAGTGGCCGAGACCAGTGCCCGGGCCGAGACGGCTGCGGCCGATTTTAAGGGAATCATAGGTTCTATCCCGACCGGCATACCTCACCCGGACGGAACGCAGCGAATACACCAGGCCGCTCATATCCTGTCCAATGCACGAAAGGACATGATGCAGGCGCATTCGCGGCTCGACGATTTTTTGCGCAGCGGTGTGCTTCCGGAAGATTTCAAGAGGCCGGAAGACGCCGAATAAGAATATATTTTTGGCCCGCGCCCGCAAATTATGATCTGATAGTATCTTCGCAGGGCTAGCCCTATGCCGTGCGGAAATGTCCTGCTTCGGGTGAGCAGCCGGAGCTCCGCATGGAGGATCGGGTATGGCGAAAAAAGGTGAGGGCCAGGCACCCCACAAGACACCACGCAAGACCGCCAGTAAGCCGGCATCCGCGCCTTCCATCGCGAAGACCGCTCACGCTTTTGGGCGACCGATGACGACCTTTCCCATCGTCGGTGTGGGGGCGTCGGCGGGCGGCCTGGAAGCGTTTTCGCAACTGCTGGAGCATCTGCCGTCCACCACTGGGATGGCCTTCGTACTGGTTCAGCACCTGGATCCGACGCACCCCAGCCAACTACCGGAAATCCTTGCACGGAAATCGGGCATGCCAGTGCGCGAGGTGCAGGGCGATACCATCGTCGAGCCCGATCGCGTATACATCGCGCCGGCTAGCAATAATCTAAGGATCGAAAAAGGCGTCTTGCTCACCGTGGCCCGCCCCGTCGCAGCCGGCTTTCCGAACATGGCGATCGATGGCTTCCTGGAGTCCCTTGCAAAGGAGCGCGGCCACCTGGCGTTCGGTATCATTCTTTCCGGAACGGCTTCGGACGGCACCCTCGGCTTAAAGGCCATCAAGGCGGAAGGCGGGATCACCCTGGCGCAGGAGCCAAGTTCGGCGAAATTCGACGGCATGCCCAGCAACGCGATCGCCGGGGGCTCGGTGGATTTTGTGCTTACGCCCGAAGACATCGCCAAGAAATTGGTGTCACTCGCGAATCACCCTTACTTGAACCACCGGCACGCAGTTGAGTCTCACGAAGAGATCGCTCCCCTGCGGGACAGCGATCTCACGCCGATTTTCACAGTATTGCGAGCTGCCACCGGAATCGATTTTACCTACTACAAACACAACACGATTCTGCGGCGCATCGAACGCCGCATGGCGCTTCACGGAATCGAGAGCTTTAAGGATTACTCGCGCAAGCTCCGGCATGACGCCGCCGAGGCGAAGATTCTCGCGCAGGAATTCTTGATCAATGTGACGGCGTTTTTTCGCGAGCCGGAAACTTATAAGACTTTGAAGGACACGGTTTTCCCGGCCTTGCTCGAGCACCGGTCAAACGAAGACCCGATCCGGGTGTGGATTCCGGGCTGCTCCACCGGCGAGGAGGCGTATTCGATCGCCATCGTCCTTACGGAATTTTTGGAAGAGCATGGCGCATCCTGCGATATCCAAATCTTTGCCACAGACCTCAGCGACTCAGTGATCGAACGGGCTCGGTCGGGCGTGTATCCCGAAAATGCAGTCAGCGGCGTCTCCGCAGAGCGTTTGCGGCGCTTTTTCATTAGCCGGGATCGCGTCTACCAGATCAACCAGTCCATCCGGGGCGCCTGCGTCTTCGCCAAACAAGATCTTACAAAGGACCCGCCATTTTCAAAAATCGATCTGGTCAGTTGCTGTAATCTCTTAATCTACCTTGGACCGCTGTTGCAGAAGCGCGCGATTTCCTTGTTCCATTACGCACTGAAGCCGGGTGGATTTCTGGTGCTGGGCAGCTCGGAATCGATCGGCTCTTACGCCGATTCGTTCCAGACCGTAGATCGCAAGCAAAGGATCTATTCGAAGAAAGCCAGCTCTGGTTCCCTGAGCTTGGACCTGGGAGGAGGCCGCCCCGGGCTTGCCACGCGAGCTGAGGAGAACGCTGCCGTGGAAAGCGCCGGCGCAGTGAAGAACGTTCAGAAGTATGTGGACCGCATGCTGCTTGCCGAGTACTCGCCGCCGGGAGTCATCGTGGACGATGCGCTGCATGTGATTCAGGTGCGCGGCGACACCGGCTCTTACTTGCAATTGCCCCCCGGAGATCCCACTACGGACTTGACCAGGCTGGTGAAGCCGGGCCTGCTGGCGCCGTTGAAGGCCGCGATTCGCAAAGCCAGGCACGAAAAGATTGCGGTGATTGAGAGCGGGCTCCGCGTAAGGGACAACGGGCACACGCGCGATGTGGATCTGCGAGTGTTGCCGGTTCGCGACCCTAACGGGAACGACCAGTGCTGGCTGATTTTGTTCGAGGAGAGTCCCCGCGGGAGAGGCGCCGCGCGCGGCAAAGCGAAGCTGGCGATTGTGCCCAAATCGAACCGGGACCACGATACCATCCTGCACCTGGAACAGGAACTTCGGGCCACGCGGGATTATTTGCAGTCGATTGTCGAGTCCCAGGAAGCGGCCACCGAAGAGCTGCGCTCCGCGAACGAGGAGGCGCAGGCTACTAATGAAGAGCTGGATACCGCCAAAGAGGAATTGCAGGCTTCCAATGAAGAACTGAACACGGTCAATGATGAATTGCGCGCGCGCAATCTGGAACAGGGAGCGCTCAATAGCGATCTACGTAAGCTGCTTGAAAGCATCAACGTGCCGCTGGTGATGGTGGGTAAGAATCTGCATATTCGTTGGTTCACGCCCGCCATGGAGCCGCTCTTGAATTTGCTGCCAACCGATCAAGGGCGCCCGATCACGGATCTTCATTCCGCGGCGATTCCCAATTTCCGGGAACTACTACTCGCGGCGCTCGCAGGTGAACAGAACCAGAACATCGAAATGGAAAGTGCGTCAGGCCGCTGGCTCTCGCTGCGTATCTTGCCTTACCGCGGACCGGATAACACCATCGACGGCGCCATCGCCACGCTGGTGGATATCGACGACCTCAAGCGCGCGCGCGATTTTGCGGAGGCCGTGGTGGCCACCGTGCGCGAGCCGCTACTGGTATTGGACGCGGGTTTGCGGGTGCGTACGGCGAATCAGGCGTTCTATGGGTTGTTTCAAATGGAAAGCAAAGACGTCGTGGGCCACCAGATATACGAACTCGGCAACCGCCGCTGGGACATTCCCAAATTGCGCGAGTTACTGGAAAATATTCTGCCGAAGCAAACCGTGATGATGGATTTCGAGCTGGAGCAGACGTATCCGGGGATCGGGCTGCGGACCATGCTACTGCATGCGCGCGAGATCCGGCAGAGCGATGGCGAGCGCATGATCCTGCTGGCCATCGGCGACGTCACTGAAACGCGCCGTGGGCAAGCCCCTACGGGAAAATCAAGTTAGGAACGGGATGAAAAAACTAAAAGCAGCGGTATTTGGAACTGGGTTTGTAGGGCGTGTCCACGTCGAGGGCATCCGCCGGTTGGGGAACGTCGAAGTCTATGCGATTGGCGTAGGCCCGGAGGATGACGCGGCGCGCCTTGGAGCCGAACTGCATGTGGATAAGGTCAGTCAGGATTACCGCGCGCTGCTAGCGGACCCGGCTATCGACGCGGTGCACGTGTGCACTCCCAACGCTCTGCACTTTCCCATCGCGAAGGCGGCGCTCGAAGCGGGTAAACACGTGCTGTGCGAGAAGCCGCTGGCGATGTCGACGGCAGAGGCGCGTGAGATGGTCCAGCTTGCGCGCACGACCAAGCTGCGGAACTGCACGTTCCACAACCTACGCTATTACCCGATGGTGCAGCAAGCGCGCCGGATGTGCGAGGCCGGGGAGCTGGGCGACATCCTGATCGTGCAAGGCACTTATTCGCAGGATTGGCTTCTGTATGAGACCGACTGGAATTGGCGACTGGTTTCGGCGGAGAATGGCGCTTCGCGCTGCCTGGCGGATATTGGCTCGCATTGGTGCGACGGCGTGGAACATGTGACGGGCCTGCGTATATCGTCAGTGTGTGCCGACTTGCAGACGTTCTACAAGACTCGTAAACGCCCGAAGAAAGCGGTGGCTTCGTTCGGGACGGCGGCGGCCGGAGAAACCGAAGACGTGCCGATCAATACTGAAGATTTCGGCGCCGTGATGTTCCGCATGGGCGAGCGTACTCGCGGAAGTTTCACCGCCAGCCAGGTGAGCGCGGGCCGCAAGAATAATTTTCGCTTTGAAATTTACGGTTCGAAAGCGAGTCTGACGTGGGACGGGGAGCGTCCCGATGAATTGTGGATCGGACACCGCGATGGCCCTAACCAGATCCAGATTAAGGATCCGTCGCTTATGTTGCCCGCAGCGCGTTCGTACGCGGACCTGCCGGGAGGACACAGCGAAGGCTACGACGACACCTTCAAGCAGGTCTTCCGGCGCTTCTATCACAGCATCGAGGATCCAGGTGCTGAGCCGGAGTATCCGCAGTTCATAGACGGCTTGCGGCAGTTAACGATTCTCGAAGCGGAACTCGCCAGCAGCCAGCGCCGGGCCTGGGTGGACGTGCCGTCAGTCTGACGCTTTAAGCCAAGGCCGCGCGCATATACGCCATGCACTTCTTGGTTTCTTCGATGGGCGTCCCCGTGCCTTTGTATTCGTACTCGATGACGCAGTAGATGGGATAGTGTTTAGTTTTGATCAGCTGCAGCGCCTGCTTCAGCGGAGTCTCGCCCTCGCCCCACGGCATATTCGGCCCGTCGTTGCGCTTGCGATCTTTCAGGTGCATGTGCGTGATGCGGTCATGATGCTTCTCGATGAACGCGATTCCGTCGTTGTTGCCGGCGGTGAAGTGGCCAATGTCCAGATTCGCCTTGAAATATTTGGACATGCCGAATAATTTCTCGTAGCTTTCCGGCGACGCGACTTCGTTG
>Ga0268266_10004207_pt1 | contig 13853 bp, 10 predicted proteins | sample KBSS13metaG_FD_190356 | JGI IMG/M metagenome (GOLD analysis project Ga0268266, IMG submission 190356) | Switchgrass rhizosphere microbial communities from Kellogg Biological Station, Michigan, USA - KBS S1-3 metaG (SPAdes) (version 2) | ecosystem: Host-associated > Plants > Roots > Rhizosphere...
TTCGGCGTTTTTGCGGAAAGCCGGGTTGACGTGCACGCGGGCGAGGGCGAAACAGATGTCATCCTTGGCGCGGGCATCGAACGGGCCTTTGTAGGTGATGCCGGCCTGCACGTAGTTGTCGATCGCGTTGGTTTTCTTGTCGTGCATCGTGCCATTGGCGAACACGCTCAAGCCCCGCGAGTTATCGCTGGCCACGCTGGTGATCTGCTGCTGGATGCCCAGCCACACGCCGTGTTTGCTCGACGCGCTGCGATAGGCTTCGCCGCTGAGGGCGGCCGGTTGGCCGTGGCTGTCTTTATAGACGTCGCTGGCCTTGGCGTTGCTGTAGTAGTAACCGGCGCGGTATTCGCCCGGCAGGCCGTTGAGCTTCGGCGTCCACACCAGTTCGATCGGCAGGATCGCGCCCTGGGTGCCGCTGCCGCTGAGTTTGAAGCCGTTGCCGCGATCGAGGTTCGACGGGTTCTGCTCGTAAGCGCCGACCTGTGCATACAGCTCCGGGGTCAGGTGATACTTGACGCGCATCGCCCATTGGCTGACCGGCCAGTTGTACCAGATGCCGCCGACCCAGTTGCCGACCTGCGAACCGCAGAACGCGAGGTTCTGGAAGTCGCACGGGAAGCTGTTGAAGTCTTCGCCTTCGCCGAAACGGCCGACCTTGATGTCGAGTTTCTGATCGAAGAATTTCTGCTGATACCACATCTGCGTCAGGCGCGTGGTCTGGCCACGGCCCCAGACTTCCTGGGCCGAGGTGAAACCACCGACGCGCGGATCGTTGATGCGGTCGTTGCTGATGTTGTTGCCGCTGCGTTTGGTGATGGTCAGTTGAAACTCGGCGTCGTCCCAGCCGAGGATCTTTTGCAGGTCGAGGTGGGTGCCGAGGCCGAACTGATCGCTGTAACGCGCGGTGCGGTCATGGTCATAGCCACCATGCAGGTTGCTGCCCATTTCACCGGTGTAATCGAGTTTGAAGTCGTAGCCTTTTTCCGAGAGTTCGGTGCGCGTGCCGTTCCAGTCACCGAGCATGTACGGTGATTCACTGTCGAACGCGGGCGCCGCTTGAGCGCAAGTGGCGAGGCCAAGAGCGGTGCAGCCGCCAAGGGTGCGCAGGGTTGAGATAGCGCTGTCTCGGGAGAAGGAAAAATCGGGCATGGATAAGTCTTTTTTTGGTGTTTTCGGGGTGCGAGCTGAGTGCTTCAATAAGTCGCAGGCAGTGAAGCGATTCAGCTGAAGGGCGGCAGGATAATGATCTGTTACAAAAAGACAAAGACCTTTTGTGAACATGCAGCGTTTCGGATTCGGTAACAGTGCGGCAAACGGGCGCATTGTCGGCCGGTTCGATGCCTGCGATCTTTTCAGGTTGGCCTACATTTGAAGGTAGGCCTTCCACCCGATCACCCCCTCGGCTAAGGTGCGCGGCTTCTGCATTTTCACTTCGCCCAAAGGCCTGGCATGAACGAACAAACCCCCGATCCGCTGCACGGCGTGACCCTCGAACAGATCCTCAATGCGCTGGTGAGCCATTACGAATGGTCGGGGCTGGCCGAACGCATCGATATTCGCTGCTTCAAGAGTGATCCGAGCATCAAGTCGAGCCTCACGTTTCTGCGCAAAACCCCGTGGGCGCGGGAAAAGGTCGAGCGTCTGTACGTGAAGTTGATGCGCACCAAGCGACCGCTTTGAGATGGGCGTCGTCTGGCGGCGACGCCTGATCACCTGCGCAGCCGTCTTGGGCTGGGCCGGATTGGGCATTCAGCTGTACCTGATTTTCTTCGCACGCTTGAGTGTCGGCGCCAGCCTGTTGGGCGGGTTGGTGAGTGTTTTCAGTTACTTCACGATTCTGACCAATACGCTGGTGGCGACGGTGCTGACCTGTGCCGTGACTGCGCGCGAATCCGCTGCGCGCCGCTGGTTTTTGCAGCCGTGGGTCAGCAGTGGGATTGCCGTGAGCATTGCTGTGGTCGGACTGGCCTACAGCATTTTGCTGCGGCATTTGTGGCATCCCGAAGGTTGGCAATTTGTCGCCGATGAACTGCTGCACGACGTGATGCCGCTGCTGTTTCTGGGCTATTGGTGGGCGTGCGTACCCAAGGGCACTTTGCGCTGGTGGCATCTGCCGGTGTGGCTGATTTATCCGCTGGTGTATTTCATCTACGCCTTGCTGCGCGGGCATTTGCTCGGCGCGTACGCGTACCCGTTCATTGATGTGGCGGTGTTGGGTTATCCACAGGTGCTGATCAATGCCGGGGGGATATTGCTGGGGTTTGTGGGGATTGGCTTGGTGGTCATTGGTCTCGACCGCTGGAGATTTGCACGAAGTTAAAGCACTTGTAGGAGTGAGCCTGCTCGCGATGGCGGTGGAACAGTTACAAATTTATTGACTGACACTCCGCTATCGCGAGCAGGCTCACTCCTACAAGGGATATCACTCTTCTTCAGGAGTGCCTTCGGCGCGCCAGTAGCCGACCGCTTTGATCAGTTGCTCATCGAGCCCATGCTCATCGATCAGTACCCGGCGAATCTGCCGTGAGACTTTCGTTTCGGTCGCGACCCACGCATACAGATTGCCCTTGGGCACCTGCAATTGCTTCACCGTCGCCAGCAGGTTGTCCTTGCTGCCTTCGCGCAACACCCAGATCACATTGACCTGCGCCGGACTCTCCAGCACTTGCTGCTCGGCGCCGTTTTCCACTTCGATCACCACCAGCGCCTTGCGATTGGCCGCCAGGCCTTCGAGGCGGCGGGCGATGGCGGGCAGGGCGGTTTCATCGCCGATCAGCAAGTAGCTGTCGAAAATGTCCGGCACGATCATCGAACCGCGCGGGCCGCCGATGTGCAGGAATTGCCCCGGTTTGGCTTGCTCGGCCCAGGTCGACGCAGGGCCGTCACCGTGCAGAACAAAATCGATGTCCAGTTCCAGCGCATCGAGGTCGTAACGACGCGGGGTGTAGTCGCGCATTTCGGGCTTCGGCCCATCGTCCTTGCCGGCGCCAAGCACCATTGTCTCCAGCGCGGCTTCTTGTTCGGCGTTCTGCGGGAACAACAGTTTGACGTGATCGTCAGTGCCCAGACTGATAAACCCGGCCAGTTCCGGCCCGCCGAGGGTGATGCGGCGCATGCGTGGCGTCAGGTCGACCACGCGCAACACCTCAAGCTTGCGGCGTTTGATTTCGTGCATCACGCGGTGAATGGTTTGGGTATCGACTGCAGTCATTCGCTTTTCTCCGAAACAGGTTGAACGGCAGGGCCGTCGACGATGGCTTTGGCGGTGTCGTTGAGCAGGTCACGCACACGCAGGATTTCTGCCGCGCTCCAGCGGCCGTGGTGCATTTGCAAAGCATGGCGCAGGTTGTGCACCGCCTCGTGGATTTCCGGCGGCCGATCATGGCCGCGCAGGGAGCGTTTGCTCACATCGATGCGCATGCGCACGCCGTCGAGGGCAACGGCTTGTTCGCTCAAAGACAAACGACCGGCCTCGGTGACGCTGTAGCGTTTTTTGCCGCCCTCGGCGTCGCCGGTGATCAGTTCGCTCTCTTCGAGAAAGGTCAGGGTCGGGTAGATCACGCCGGGGCTTGGGCTATACGCGCCGTCGAACATGCCTTCGATCTGGCGGATCAGGTCGTAGCCGTGGCATGGCTGCTCGGCGACCAGCGCGAGCAGCAGCAATTTCAGGTCACCGGGGGCGAATACCCGTGGGCCACGGCCGCCGCGCTCACGTCCGGGGCGCTTCTCGAAGCCGTCACGGCCGTCGCCGTGTTCGCGGTGGGGGGAATGATGGTCTCTCATTTCAGTCTTCTCTCGTCGTGTTTAGATACAACTTAAGATATATCTTAAGGCGGGTGCAAGATGTTTTTCCCCGAGCCGTGATCCGGGCTGACGAGCGGCAACCTGCCACCCAGGCAAGCGATGATTTTGCCGGCGAACGGCACGCGCAATAACCTGAAAGTTAAAGTCATCACTCTATTATTTGTAGAGCATATGTTCTAAATTGCACTAGGCGAGCCGTGCTGGCAGGGCGAAGTTGCTGTATGGTTTTTTAACTTAAACTGTCTGTAGGGTGGAACTTACAGTCACTGTTTCGAATATTGTTTTTTTGTTCTTTTTTCTTGCGGGTCATGGGGTTGTTTAACTACGAGGTTGTCGGAAGTTGCCTGCTTACTTCCCAGAGTTAACAGCCGATGATGCTCCGGCATTGAAAGTTCAAGTTGACCTGAAACAAGCCGGGCAGCGATTCGGCCAGTGTTTGTCTTGAACTTTCAATGCTCATCCCCCTATCAAGAAAACAGGTACATAACGATGTTCAAGAAATTCGCAATCGCCGCTCCACTGGCTCTTCTGGCACTGGGTTCCACTGGCGCATTCGCCGCCGGTGAAGCGTCGCACTCGATCAGCCTTGTCGCGCATGTGCCGACCAACGGTTTCTATGTCGTGCCGACCGATCCGGATCTGGTCAACAAGGACCAAGACATGAGCTATCAGCCGACCACCGGCAAAATGCGCGACGTCAATGGCTTCTTCGATGTGCGCAACAATAATGGCTCGGTACACGCCAGCCTGGAGAGCCTGCCAAAACTGGTCTCGGGCAGTACTTCTATCGACCTGCGCGTGCTGTTCAACAACAAGGAACTGACCCTGACTCCGCAAATGGTCGTGGGTGAAGCCGAGTCCGACGTCAACTACCGTGCGCCGCTGAACATCAGCGCCGTGGGCAGCAACTTCCAGCCAGGTGATTACACCGGAGCCGTGGCGATGATCTTCGACGCCGTGACGCCATAACAGCCGTCACTTGATCGATCGATCAGGCACTAAGCCCAACTTCAATGTTGACGCTTGACCGTCGGGGCTGACGCTTTGTTTGCCTCGACGGACTTCCATTGTTTGTTATCCGAGTACGCGTTCATGTTCCCGATGACACCCATCGCGGCTGCGCTTGCGCTGTTGTTTTGTGCCAGCGCAGCTGTGGCTTCCAACTCCACCGGTACCACACCCCGCAGTCTGCTGGCGCAGGCCAAGGGTTTGCCGGCGGATTTCGAGGAGCATTTCTTTGATGTGCCGCTGGCGGTACGGGTTGAAGTCGATCAGCAACCACTGGGTGAGGCCATGGTGGTGTTGTCCCGTGATGATCGCATCACCCTGCTGGAATTCACCGATACCAGCGAAAACCGTTTCGGCCCCGCCGAGCGGGAAAAATGGGCGAGCTATCTGAAACCCGGCGTGCCCTTGGGCGCGTGCAGCGGTTCCTGCCCGGACCAGTTTCTGGCGGTGCACTACAACCTGGAAAATTCGCTGGTGTCGCTCGTCACCGAAAACGCTGAACGCGATGTAGCTGCCAAGCGCTATTACGAGCAGCCCGATGGCGGCAGCAGCGGCCTGATGGTGCGCAATCAGCTCAATATCAATGGCGGTCAGGATCAGGACCTCGGTGGACGTTTCGGTCTTGAGGCCAGCTCAAGCCTGGGCAACTGGAGCCAGACACTCAATCTGCAAATGGCCCGTCTCGGCGGTCCGGACGACAAGCTCTACCACGCCGTCCATGAGCTTCATACCCAGCGCGAACTGCAAGGCAGTTTTTTCCGTCTGGGTTATTTCACCCCCAATTCCGAAGGGTTGACGCGCCAGCCACGTACGTTCGGCAGCAGCCCCGACACCGCTGTCGGTGTGATGTATGGCAGCTCCGACAGCCTGGCCATCAATAGCCCGATGCCCAGCGTTTATCCGATCTATGTCACTGCCAACCGTCAGGGTTCGGTGGAGATCTGGCGTGACGGCCTGCTGATCAACACGCAATCGGTGCCGGCCGGGTTGCAGACCCTCGACACCCGGCCGCTGCCCGGCGGTATCTATGAAGTGGAAGTGCGTCTGATCGAAGACGGCCAGATCACGTCGACAACCCAGGAGCTGGTGTACAAGCCCAACAACTGGCGCAACCTCGACGAGCGCTGGCGCTACAACGTATTCGCCGGTGAAGAACAGAAACTGCTGAGCAACTGGGATACCCAGGCCAGCGGCAAGCCGACGGCGGGCGCGGCGGTCAACTATCTGCTGCACCCGCGGGTGATCCTGGGCCTGTCGGCGCGGCAGATCCGTGAAAAACTGCAATACGGCACGTCCATCGACTGGACCCTGGCCAATCACGTCAGCCTCTACGCCAACGTCTACAAGACCGAGGATTACGGCACCGGTCTCGATCTGCAAAGCCTCTACAACTATGGCGCCGGCAGTATCGTCGTCAGCCACAACCGCAGTTGGCTCGACACCACCAATACCTACGACACGTTACCCGACGGTACCCGCGTGCGGCCGCGCAATGTGTTTATCGGCCAGGCCAGCAATTCGTCGCTGGCGCTTAACCATCGCATCAGCAGCAAGAGTTCGGTCAACGCACGGGTCTCGCACAGCGAGGGCAATGTCGAAGGCATGGGCGTGGATCTGGGCTGGACCCAGCGCACGGTGGTGCTGGGCAGCGATGCCAGTTGGCGCTTGTCGCTGTTTGATCGGCCGGGCAGTTACAGCAGTGGCGATGCGCGCAATCGCGGCGTCGATCTGAGCATCAACATGGCACTCGGTGCACCCGGCGAGCAGATTACCGGCAGTATCGGCTCGCGCACTGCCCGGGATGGCGCGCGCGACAACAACGCCTCCCTCGGCTGGCGCAAGGATCTCAAGGATCACGTGCTGCAAAGCGTTTCGGTCACTGCGCTCACCGACACCTATGGCGTGGGCATGTCCAGCCTGGCCAATTTCCGCACCGATGCGGTCAACGGCGACGCCTTCGTTCAGCGCTCCTCGTACAACGGCAATTTCACCGGCGGCCTCAACGTCGACAGCACGCTGGTGGTAGGTGGGCAGCAGATGCTCATGACCAGCCAGAGCGAAGTGCGTGGCGCCGGGATGATTGTCGACGTCGAGTCGGACATCGAGGACATCGCGCTGCGTGCCGATGATTACAGCGGCGGCGGCGCGGCATTGAAGCCGGGGCGCAATTTCATACCGATCACCGCCTACCAGAACAGCTCGGTGAGTTTCGATTTCGAGGGCAACAACGTGCCAGCGGCGACGATCGAGCCGGCGCGCACGCGTTATCACCTGAACAAGGGCGGCGTGGAGTATCGCAAGGTCCGCGTGATGAAAACCCTGACCGTACTCGGCCGCCTGGTCGATGCGCAGGGGCAGCCGCTCAAGGGGCATCACGTGATCAACCACGCCAGCCGTGGCGTGACCGAGGTCGACGGGTTCTTTTCGATGGAAATGAACGCCGGCTCGCCGACTCTGGAAGTCCGCCAGGGCAATCAGTTGCTGTGCCAGTTCCGCCTCAACGAGGCCGACCATCGCAGTGAAAACAACGTGCTGATGATCGGTGACCTGCGCTGTACGCCGGACACCCTGGCCGATGTCACGACCACTGAACAGAAGGCGGGTTGAGCCATGAAGATCATTACAACGGGGTGCGGGCTGGCGATGGCGCTGAGTGTGTTCCCGGCGCAGGCGGTGAATCAGGAGATCCGCGCGTTATTTCAGCCCGACCCTGCGCAGCCGTCCAAGAACCTGTTCGTTAACCAGACGCCCAATAGCGGGTATTGCGTGAACTTTCCCCCGCAATGTGCGGCCAACAACATGTTCAGCATCGAGTTGCCCATTCGTTACAGTTCAACTCGCGAGCTCGCGCGCGGTGATGATGTCTCGCTGCGAGTTCCTGCGGACTGGCGGCGGTTGACGGTCACCAACCAGGATACTCAGGAAACCGAGGTCGTCGAGGTACGCATCACCGGCATCGGCTCCAGATTTGTCTTGAGCGATTCGGTGGAAAAGTTGACGGGTGTGCCCGCTCCCACAGGCCATGACATTCTCTGGACGTCCGGCTCCGGTTGGCTTTATGCACCGGCGCCTTGCCTCGGTAGTGGCCTGGCAGGCTATTCCCCTTCCACGTATCGTTTTTTCTGGCATACCCCCGTTCAGGCGTCTTGCACCAAGACTGCTGCGTTCACCATCCCATCGATGTACTACGACAAGATCGATTTCGCCTATGAGCTGAAAACGCCTAATCCGCTGGGTATGACCAGCGGTCTCTATACCGGATCGCTCTCTTACATCATGGGCCCCGGTGGCGATTTCGATATGGGAGCTGCGTTTCAACCGGACGACGGCAACCTGACCCTCGACTTCGTCCTCGACGTACAGCACACCCTCAAGATCGACCTGCCGCCCGGTGGCAACAACGTCTCTCTGGAACCTGAAGGCGGGTGGGCGCGCTGGATGGACAGTGGTCGCAAACCAACGCGGATTTTTCGCGATCAACCGTTCTATATCTCGGCGTCATCGCGCTTCAAGGTATTGATGTTGTGCAATTCCACTGGCGGAACGGCATGCAAGTTGGGGAGCCCGAAGGGCGATTCCACTGAGGTCGAAGTCTTCCTGACGTTACCGCCAGGCATCAGCGGCCCAGGCGGTGGCAATGTCACCCGGTCGCCTCTGAGTTTCAACCATTGGGCGGGACCCTACCAGCCCGGTATCTATGTCGACCGCAAGCCAGGTTCGCTGCTGTTCGAAATGACCCCCTTCGCTATCGATTTTCTTCTGCGGCCCGGCAAGACCGACCGGCTGCGCGGCAACATCACCATTATCTGGGACTCGGACGTATGACCGTCCGAGCGAGGCCTTACTCAAATTTCAGGGAGTTGAAAACGATGAACCGTGGTTTTCTGCTGGGCGTGCTCAGCGTGTTTTGTCTGACCGCCCAGGCCGGTCCGCAGATCAATGTCGGCACCGTGTACGACTATCTCGACGCCGATAAAAGTACCTACCTCAAACGTGTCTTCAATAGCGGCGATGCCACCGCGTTCGTCAAGGTCAACGTGCTGGAAATCGTCTACGGCGCCGACGGTACTTCGCAGGAAATTGCTGTGCAAAACGCGGCCGACGGTGCCTCGCGCAATGGCCTGATGGCCAGTCCCGCGCGGCTGATCGTGCCGGCGCAGGGCATGCAGGGCACGCGTCTGCTGTACATGGGCGAGCGTGATCGCGAGCGCTATTTTCGCGTGCGCTTCGTGCCGGTGGTGCCGGAGAAGGAAGACGAATTCGTGGTCAGCAACGAAGAGCGCGAGGACTATAAAAACTCCCTGTCGGCCGGGGTCAACGTGATGACCGGGTTTGGCACGATCTTTTTCGTGCGGCCAAAAGACGCGCGTTTCGACACGCTGATCAATGACAGCGCCAGCCGCTACGAACTGCGCAACAACGGCAATACGGTGATCGTCGTCGACGAGTTCAAAAGCTGCTCGCTGAGCAAGGAATCCGACTGCGGTGCGACCACCAAGCACCATGTGCTGGCGGGCAAGACGTTCGCTTTCGATAAGGAAAAGGGGCGCGAATACCGCTTCTTCCTGATCGAAGGCAGCGACAAAAAAAACGTGAAGATCGCGAGTCGCTAGGGTCTGTTTCCATTGACGCATCGGGTAATCAACATGATCAAGCAATGCACCGTCGCCGCGCTGATGGTCGCCACCGGGCTGACCGGCGCGCTGGCGTGGGCGGCCCGGGAAGAGCACACCTTCGAGGTGTCCCTGACCATTCCCAGCCGGCCCTTTTATGTCATTCCCGCCGAGCCGGACTGGATTCACCGGCCGCAACAGCTGTTCTGGGATTACCCCAAGGCAACCCTCGGCAGCCTGGAGAAAAACTTTGACGTGCGCCATGACAGCAGCGCCATCGATGCACGCCTGCTCTTTGAGCCCTATCTGGAAAATGGCCGGCCGAATGAGGTGATCATGCTGCGGGTCACGTTCAATGACGTCGTGCTCAGTTCACACATTGTTCCTCAGCAAGTGGTCTCGAAGGAGGAGGCTGCCGGCGGCAAGCGCGTGGCGTTGAAAATCGAGCCGATCGAGCCGCAGGGCGGCTATCGTTCGGGTGATTACAGCGGCAATGTGTTGCTGATGTTCAGTGCCGCCGCGCCAGCCGGGGAGTCAGAACCGTGACCGTCAGGCGAGTTGAATCATGAAGAAAATCACCTTGCTGCTGTGCCTGCTGATAATGAACGTCCCCGAGGCGCTGGCACTGAATCAGGAGATCCGGGCGTTGTTTCAGCCCGATTCGTCCAAACCGAACAACAACGCGTTCGTTAACCAGACGCCAAACAGCGGTTATTGCCAGACACATCCGACCGAGTGCGCCAACTTCCGCATGTTCAGTATTCGCGTACCGGCGCGTTTCACTTCGACTCGCTACGTCGGCATCGGCGACTCGGTCGGAGTCAAGGCCCCCGTCCGCTGGAGCCGGCTGACCGTGACCCATACGCAAACGCAAGCCACGGAAACGCTCGCGGTGCGCATCACCGGGCTCGGCTCCAATTATGTGCTGAGCCATCCGGCAATGCGCCTGGCAGGCGGCAGCACCCCGCTTGAAGCGCATGGCAGGCTCTGGACCACGGACAGTTGGGTGAATGGTGTTGCCCGTCCTTGCACCTACAGCGGCGTTGCCGAACATGGTCCGGAAACCTTCCGCTTCTTCTGGAAAACCCCGTTTGATGCCATGTGCGCGAAGATCCCGGCGTACCACATTCCATCGATGTCTTTCGATACGCTGGACTTCGCCTACGAACTGCTCACGCCCAATCCACTGGGCATGGCCTCCGGTCGCTATGTCGGCTCATTGACTTACACCCTCGGGCCCGGCGGCGATTTCGACATGGGGTCATTGATGCAGGCCGACGACAGCAACCTTACTCTGGACTTCGTGCTGGACGTTCAGCACACCCTGAAAGTGGATATTCCGCCCGGGGGTAACCACATCGTGCTGGAGCCTCAGGGCGGCTGGCGCAGCTGGCTGGAGAGCGGGCGCAAACCGGTGCGGCTTTACCGCGATCAGCTTTTCCATATCTCCGCGTCGTCGCAGTTCACCATGAAGCTTGAGTGCGAACATGAACTGGGCACGGGGACAGGCTGTGCCATTCTGGATCGCGAGACCGGTTACGCGGGTGGCGTCGACGTCAGCGTCAGCTTGCCCAACGGCTTGACTGACAGCGCCGGTCAGGCAGTCAGGCGTTTCCCGTTGCGTCGTGATACCAGTCCGGTGTTTAAACCGGGTTTTTATGTTGATCGCAGGCCCGGAACACTGCACTTCGAAATAAGCAAAGACTGGACCGATTGGCTGATCAACAACGCCAAAGGCCGGCCCTATAAAGGCAATATCACGGTGATCTGGGATTCGGAAACCGGTTAGGCAATCCCGGCCAGCCTTCGGCGGCGTTGGCCGAGTTGACAAGCGGCGCCGTCAGAGGCCGGCTCTGGCCATTGCTTCACGGGTCCAGCGCCGCAACAACTCCTTGCGTTGCGAGCTGATACCGTCATACAGCTCTTTATAAAGTTTATCGCTCAGCGGCGCATCGTCGAACAGCTCCAGGGCGTCAGGAATACCCAGCTGTCTGGCCAGGTCCTCGATCCGGGCGGTGAGTGTGTGCAGATTGGTTTGCTCGTTCGGGAAGGCCCATTCAGCCTTTGCCTCTTTCAGTTCTGCGAGCAAGTCCTCCTTGGGACGAAACGCAAGATCATTGCGTGCGATCTCCTCCGGATAAGTCTTGCGCAAATACTTTTCCCAGAACTTGCCGTAATACAGATCGAGCATGCCGTTGACCAGACCATCGCCGTGTTCACCGGCAATGATCCTGTCGTAGGCGTTATTGATCTTTTCGTCGGTCACGCCCGAACGAGGCCGGTACAGCATGCCTTCGGTCTGCCAGGGTAATTGCAGACGTTCAGCCAGCCCCGTTTCGAAGGCCATGTGCACTTCGACTTCATCCGGCGCAAGATTGCGCGGGTCCTCTTCGTTCAGCCTTGCTTGTGTCTTGTATTCGAACACCGCTTCGTCGGTCACCCGATTCAAGCGCGCCGCGCTGTGGGCCAGGCGCACGAGTTTGTCCTCAAGCATGGCGGCTGAGGTGGATTCTGCGTAGGCCTTGGACACCAGCACCTTCATGCCCAGCGAGTTGAACAACTGCGCACCGAAATCGCCGCAATCTTTCGGCGACACGATCTGCTTGAACAGCTTCCCGCGCAGTTTTGCGTCCAGCGCTGCGGCATCGACCATTTCCCAGACACGCTGAGTCAAGCGTCGGCGACCCTGGTCGAAGCGGTAATCGGCGCTTTCTCGCAGTTTGCGGATCATGGCGAAAAAACCGCCGGAATCGGGCTCGGCCATGAGGTCATGCCAGGATTCTTCGCGGTATTTGCTGAACGCTGCTGAAGGGCTGAAAGGGGATTGTTCCTGAGGAAACAATTTCCAGTGGCTGATCTCGTCATCGGCCGCCGCTGAATAGTCCTGCACAAACGCCATGCCTACGGATTTGCGGTAGGTGCCATAGCGCACGCGATCCTCGTTGGACAGCCGCCCGGTATCGAAACGCGCGCGACCGAGAATGTGCGCCTGACTGGAACCCGGAGTGACTTTGGGTAAGGTCTTGATGGGCGCTGCGCGCATGTCCAGCATGAAACTGCGTGGCCGCTGTTTGTCCAGGTCATTGACCGTGAACAGGCCTTCGGGCCAGCTCTCGATGCCGGTATTGGCCAGATTCAGCTCGGTCAGATATTCCATACGCCCGACGTCAGGTGGCAGGGTCAAAGGGTTGCCGTTCAGATTCAGCGTTCGCAGCTCTGTCAGGCCTGCGAGCTGTTGCGTGGAGTCAGCACTCAGTCTGATTCGATTATCGGCCAGATCCAGAACCCTCAGCGGGCGCATCAATCCGAGGATCGAAGGCAGTTCCTGCAACTCACACTTGCGGGCGCTCAATTGGCGAAGGTTGGAGAAACTGCTCAGCAGCGCACTGGGATCTGCAGAAAGTTGCGCCCGGTCGAGGCTGAGGGCCGTGATGCGATCGAAGTACTGTTTCATTTTCGGGCGCTTGCGCAGCGCATTCCACCAGGGTTCGAGTTTTTTGCCTTGGAGCTCGGCGGACAAATCCAGTGTGTAGCCTTCCTCTGGATGGACGCTGCGCTCGTCGAAAAACGTGCTTTGGCGCTGGAAGCACTCGATCAGCTGTTGCTCGATCATTTCGCCGCCATTGTGCAGATAGTCCGATGACACGCCGGCGTAGCCTGTCTCTGGATCCACCTCGGGAGGAAAACTGTTGCGCCAGTTATCCAGTTCGCTGCGCAGCTCCTTGAGCTCCTGGTGCAGGCGTGCGATGGCTTCATCCGGGTCGCCCCGGCGCTGCAACACCTCAAGGAACGAGGCCACTTCCCTCGGGTTCATTGACGGATACAGGTCGCTGATTTTTTCCTCCCGGGTCGATGCACGGAGAGGCCGGGGCAAGCCACGTACCAGCGTTTCGGTTTCGATGGTGATCACCGGGCGAATCGGCGGGTCTGCCAGCACGCTGCGGCGTTCAGCGGGAGCGGCCGACTGCTCCATCAGCCACAATTTCAACGCTTGGCCCTGACCTCGCCGGTAGCCCACGCTTGACAGCGTTTCAGCCGGTAGCGCATGCAGCATCGATTCATAGAAATCATCGGCGCCGTGCAGCGACCGGTGGTTGGCGTCGAACACTTCGTAGCGGCCGTGTTCATCTCTGATCAGGCTTCTGAGGGTACTGGCGTCTTCCGCTCCGACGCTGCAACGCAACGGCCCGTCGTGCGTGCCGTCGCGTACCTCGATGCGCAGGTTGGCAAAGGTGTCAGTGTGAATGCGCAAGGTCCCCAACGCGAGCCGTTCGGTGTCGGCAGACAGTTGATCGTCGCGATAGAAACCGTCGTAGGCACGGCTGGCCCTGGCTTCAAAATCCAGTTCTCGTGCTTCAGTCTTGAGGCGCAGTGGCAGGCGTTTTTCGTTCACCGTGCGTTGCAACTCGGCAGCACTGGCCTCAAGAC
>Ga0268266_10004210_pt1 | contig 13849 bp, 13 predicted proteins | sample KBSS13metaG_FD_190356 | JGI IMG/M metagenome (GOLD analysis project Ga0268266, IMG submission 190356) | Switchgrass rhizosphere microbial communities from Kellogg Biological Station, Michigan, USA - KBS S1-3 metaG (SPAdes) (version 2) | ecosystem: Host-associated > Plants > Roots > Rhizosphere...
TGCACGTGCAGGATGTCGGGCCGCTCATTCGAGAGCCAGCGAAACAGATGCCTGGCGCCGGACATCGGCACGCGATGGTACGCTTCGTCGCGCGTCGGCTGATCGGTGATCGGATATCGAAACACCGGCACGCCGTGGTACTCGTACTGTTTGGGTGCGGTGCGGCGCGGATCGGGCGCCGCGATCAGCACCTCGTGCCCGGCGTCCTGCAGCCGCCGGCACAGCCCTTCGACGTAGACCTCGGTGCCGCCGACGCTGTCGGGGAAATACCAGCCAAGCAGGTGAACGATCTTCATTGGTAACCGGCCGGCGCGTGTGGCGACGCGGACATCATGCGGGGCCGCCGCCCGCGATCGGCGTTCCGGCGGCCTCGTTCCGGCACGGCGGTCGCAAGTGCGCGATCCAATCGCCGACGCCGAGGCCGCAGTAGCGAACCACATCGGCGGCGGAACGGACGCGGCGCCTCTTGAGGTTCCGGTAAATCTCGCGGGCCTGGATGAAGACGAGGTTCCGCTTGCCGATCATCAGCGCGTCTCCGGTCAGGGGGCACTCCGGAGAGTTGAGCACGCGCCACGCTTCGGCGCCGGCTTTCACGCGCGCCAGGTCGTTCGCCGGATTCGCGATCTCCTGTCCCTGGTGAATCCGGTAGTAGAAGAGATCTCCGGGCACGAGCAGGACGTTCACCGTCTTGCACGCGTGCAGCCAGAACAGGTAGTCGCCGGAGTAGTTGATCTCGGGAAACCCGCCGAGCGCCCTGAGCGCCTCGGCGCGGAACAGCGCGGAGGCGGGCCCCTGCTGAAACAGGCCCGAGCCGAGAAACTCGCGTTCGTACGCCAGTCGCGGCGTCAGCAGCATCGGGCACGGTCCGCCTGGCCAGCTGCGCGGCCCCGAGAGGGCGAACGCCGCCCGCGGCTCCGCCTCGAGCGGCTCGACCATCGTCGCGAGGCAATGCGGGTACATCACATCGTCAGAGTCGTGGTACTTGAGGAAGCGCCCCTGCGCCAGGCTCGCCACGTGGCGCCGATTGGCGTAGTCACCGAGGTTGCGCTCGTTGACCGACACGCGGATCCGCGGGTCTCGCTTCGCATAGTCGTTGATGATGCCGACGGTGCCGTCGCCGGAGCGGTCGTCGCAGATGACCAGCTCGAAGTCGGTCTCCGACTGCGCCAGCACGCTCTCAATCGATTCCGCGATGTAGTCCTCGCGGTTGTACGAGGTGAGCAGGACGCTGATGCGAGGCTGGGACGACATCGGCAAAATGCGGCGGGGGTCAGCGCGGCCAGGCGTAGCTGATGCGATGCGCCAATTCGGCCGCCGTCACGGCGGCCAGCACGACGAATCGCGATCGTTCCAGCGCCGGCTCGTTCGCTCGCGCGAAATCGTTCCGTGTCGTGAAGCCGGCGGCGAAGCCGAGGTCCTCTGCAATGGCGACGGTTTCCGTGGTGTAGTCGGCGCCGGGCGCGCCGAACGGATATGCCACGGCATCGACGCGACGACCGGTCCACGATTCGAGCGCCGATCGGCACGATTCGAGCTCGTCGCGCTGGACGGCAGCGGGGGCGTGGTTGAGCGGCGCATGAGAAGCCGTATGGACCCCGATCTCAAACCCTTCGTCGGCGAGCTGACGCACCTGCGCCTCGGTCATCGGCGCGATCTCCGGTGCGTCGCTGGCCGGCGTGTCGTGCTCGGCCGCCGCTCGCCGCCAGGCTTCGCCGGGCTGAGCACGAATCGCATTGAAGGCGTCTGGCCCGAGTGCGCGCATCACAGCGTCGAACCAGAACAGACGCTGAAGGCGCACCGGCTCGGAGCAGACGAACACGGCCGCTGGAATCTTGTATCGACGAAGAATTGGCCGCGCCAGGTCGAACACGCTGCGGTAGCCGTCGTCGAAGGTCACCAGCACCGGCCGCTCGGGCAACGCACATCCACCAGCCCGCGCGTCACGGAACGTCGCGAGGTCGATCGGGTGGCAGGTCTCCGCGATCATCCGGCACTGCTCCTCGAATGTGTCGGCGATCACGTGCAAGTCCGCGAGCGGTACGCCGTCCATGACGTCGGCCGACGCGCGAATCCCGTGATAACAGAGCGCGAGCACCCCTGGAAATGCGTCGTGCTCGAGGCGATTGGCATACCACCCCGAGGCCAGCAGCCCCGTCTTGACCGAGCCGGCGAACGGCAGCGTGGTCATCGCGGCAGGCGGCAGCAGATCGTCGTCAGGACCGGGTACCTCGGATCGTGGACATCGAGTTCGTGCTTCGTCAGTTCCTCGAGCGCCAGCCCCAGCTGCGCCCCCACGGCAGAGAGACAGTTGCCGTGACCTGTGACGGCGACGGTCGCGCCGGGCCAGGCCACAGCCAGCTTCTCCCGCCACCCGTCCGGCGAGAAGCGCCAGTAGTCGGGCACGTCACCGGTCAGCGGCAGCAGCCCGGCCGCCGATGCGAGGATGGCTCCCCCCGGCCGGACGATGCGCGCGGCGTGCGAGAGGGCGAGGTCGAGCTCGCGGAAATGAGCCAGGGCGTTCGGCAGCAGCAGGCAATCGTAGGCGCCGCTCGGGATCACGTCTTCGCAGTGGGAAATGTCGCAGAGATGCGTCGGGCTGAAGTCCGGCACGATGTCAACGGTGTCGGCCCGCGTCACGCGGCACCCGAAGCGCCGGGTGTAGTCGCTGGTCTGCACTTCGAGCACATCGCCGGTAATGCGATCGCGATGCGCCGACAGGAACGCGTGCAGATAGTGACGGTCGATCGGGGTGCCGCGCTCGAATCCGTACGACGAGGAAAACGGCGTGGTGCGCCGCAGGTTGCCCCAGCGCGGGACCCCGTAGCCGCGCAGCAGGCAGCGCGCCCTCACGGTCACCCCGGGGCCGCCGAGCTGCTTGGCTTTCGCGGCCAGTGCGGTTCGTAGGCTCGTCATCCCGGTCACTTTGCCGAGCGAATGGCCGAACGGACGAGACGAACGATCGAATTCGGAATCCACGGCTGATCGAGCCGACTACCGAACGACGAGGACACCGACGCCGGCCGCGGCCGGTACAGCTCGCGCCACCGCGCGTAGATCTGCTGGTACGCGCCGGTGCGGGCGCGCACATCGAAGCGATCGACGGCGCACTGCCGGGCGGCGGCGCTCATCGCCTCCAGGAGATCGCGATCCCGCGCCAGCCCGGCAATCGCATCGGCGAACGCCGCCGGCGTGCGCGCCGGCGCCCGCAAGCCGGTGCGTCCGTGGTCGACGAGTTCCTCCATGCAGGGCAGGTCGCTCACGACGGGCACGAGGCCGGCGCTCATCGCTTCGACCGTGGCGACCGAGAGCCCCTCTGCGTGGGTCGGCAGGACGAATACGTCGTGTTCGGCGCACGACGCCACGACTTCGGCCGACGTTGCAGTGGGGATCCATCTGACGTGTGGAGCGGCTCCCCACGCCGCACGCAGCGCCGGCTCCGCCGGTCCGCTGCCGATCACGGTCCAGGTCGCCGGCACGCCGGCATCATGCAGCAGGCGATCGATTTCCGGCAGATCGGCAACGCCTTTCGCCTCATCGAGGCGGCCGGCGAAGATCAGCCGCAAGGCACCGCTGGCGCGCCGACGGACCTTGTCCGGCAACGGAACCCCGTACGGCAGATGGAAGATCGTGTCGGACCGATGCGGCAACCGCTTCAGCAAGGTGTCATATACGGTACGGCTGTAGGCGATGAACCCGTGCACCAGCGGTTCGTGCGCCGAGGCAAGATCGTAGTAGTAGTCGTAGTCGCCGTGAAGAATCTGAACGACGGTGCGGCCGGGATCGATCAGCGACACCAACAGCATCTCGACGAAGTCGTTGCACACGAGCACACCGGGGCCCGTCCCGATCGCGCGTTGCAGGCGCCGCACGACGGCGTGCATGTTCTCGAGCGGCAGCGCGTACTCGACCGTCGCCTGGGCGTCGGCCTCGAGCCTTTCTCCGAATCTCGTGTCGTCCTGCAGTCGGTTGTGCGTCAGCACCGCCCGGTAGGTGAACGCGTCGCGGGTGCGGTATCGCAGCAGATTGGCGACGATGGTCATCGCGCCGCCCATCTTGTCCGGCAGCACGTACACCACGCTCGGATCGGTGCTCATGCTGGTTGCCGGCGCCAGGCGCTGACGGCTTCGACCCAGACGCTCGAGCGGCGCGGGAACGGTCCCGTCGCGCCGTGCGGGGCGCGGTACGGCAGCGGCGTGACGTGGGTGACCGCGTAAGTAAAGCCGCAGTGGTCGAGCAGCCGCAGGAGCTCAGGACACCGGCGCCGGTCGGGATCGAACTCGTGTACCTCGAGGAGGATCGCGTTGACGTTCTCGAGAGCGTCGGCGCAGTCGGCCAGCACGGCGACCTCGGCGCCCTCGATGTCCAGCTTTAGCAGGTCGATGCGCTCGCGCACAAGCCGATCCGCGAGCCGAATGGCCGGCACGCCGACCATGGCGCCGCCGCGCTCTCCGCCGACCGACGCGACGGCGCCCGCGTCCGCGCCGTCACGCTGAAACGCGATCTCTCCCTCTTCGATCCAGACGGCCGCGGCGACGACCTCGACGTCGGCGGCGCCGTTGGTGCGGACGTTGTGCGCGAGCAGCGCGGCGATCGCCGGATCCGCCTCGAAGGCGGTGATTCGCGCGGCCGGATACCGTCGCTTGAAGAACAGCGAGGCGAGCCCGACGTTGGCGCCGCAGTCGAGGATGCGCGGCGCTGGCTCCGTCGTCTCGAAGGCGAGCGAGCCGAGCACGAAGATGTCGTGCCACTGCGGGCAGAGCGTCAGGAGATCCGAATAGCGCAATGAGTAGGGGCCGAGGTCGATCGCACCGGGCGTCAGGCGCGGCGTACGCTCTGCGACGCGGCACGCGTGCCGCCACGCCACGTCCTCCATCGTCGGCGTCAGCCAGCGTTTCGCAGCGCCGGCGCCGCGGCGCATCCGTCGCAGAACCTGTCCTATCGCCATGCTCCAATCGTCTTCCGGTTCATCGCGTCGGCCCCGGCCCGGTCACATCGTCCTCAGGAATTCGCCGAGCATGCCGAGCGCCCACGGGCGGCTCCAGTGCGCCGCGCCGCGCTGCCACGCGCTCCAGGTGGCATCGGGCACGCCGGGCGCAATCCAGCCCGCGTCGACCAGGTGCGCCATGCCCGAACGGACGAACGGTTGAAGATCGGCGGCCATCCACGTCGCGAACGGCAGCGTGAATCCCTGCTTCGGACGATCGACCGCTTCTGGCGGCAGCGGCCGCCTGAGCGTTTCGTGCAGCAGCCGCTTGTTGCGCATCAGCGACGGATGCGCGCCCAGGTCGGGCCACACCGCGTCGAGCAGCACGTGATCGACAAACGGCACACGGACCTCGAGCCCGTGCGCCATCGACATCACGTCGAGATCCCGCAGCAGCTGCGAGCCGAGGTACACCCGCGTCTCCAGCCGCGCGACGTTGCCCTCGGGCGAGGAGGCGCCGCCGTGAAACAGCGCCGCTTCCGCGGCCGCCACGCGCGTGCTCGCCGCCACCCAGCGATCGCGCAGCGCCGGTCCGGCGATCCGCTCGACTTCGGCCGGCATGAACAGGCCGCGCTGCGTCCGGTAGGCGGCATCCATCCGGCCGTTTCCCGACATGAAGTGGCGCCACCGTTCCGTCAAACGTTCCGGCAGCAGCGACGATCCGATCGGCGTCACGGCCGGCACGATCGGCTGCATCCGCCGCTTCCAGCGCATCGCCGCCGGGAGACGGCGGAACGACGGATAGCCGCCGAACATTTCGTCGCCGCCCGAGCCGGAGAGCACGGCCTTGATCCCGGTCTCCGCCACCGCCGCCGACACGTAGTACGAGTTCACCGCGTCGAGCGTCGGCTGGTCGAGGCGCGCGAGAACGCGCGGGAGATCGCTGACGATCCGCGACGAATCGAGGCGCAGCTCGTGATGCGTCGCGCCGAACGTGGACGCGACGAGCCTCGCGTACTCGTGTTCGGAGGAGCGGTCGTCGAACCTGACGTGGTAGGTGTTGAGGCCGGCGACGCCCGCGTCGCACGCGGCCGACAGAATCGCGGACGAGTCGATGCCGCCCGAGAGGAACACACCGACCTGGACGTCGGCAACCAGGTGCGCCGCCACGCTCTGCTGAACCGCCGCGCCCACTCGGGCCCGTAACTCAGCCTCCGAGCAGCCCGAACCCGCCCGCTCGTACACCCCGGCGACGTCGGCGAACGTCTGCCGGGCGCAGCCGCCGTCCTGAGACCACCGCATCCACGATCCGGGAGCCAGGCTCTCCACGCCGGCCACGCAGGTCAGCGACGGCGGCACCGTACCCCACGCCAGATAACCCAGTACGCCGGCCGGATCGATGGTGCGGTCGACGAGACCCGCGGCCAACAGCGCGTGAATCTCCGAGGCGAACGCGATCGAGGGTCCGGTTGCCGCCAGGTACAGCGGCTTGATGCCGAAGCGATCGCGCGCGAGCACCAGCGCGCGCGCCTCGGCGTCCCACCAGGCGAGCGCGAACATGCCGCGGACCTGCGCGAGCGCGCCTGGGCCGTCGCACGCGAGCAGCCGGAGCAGCACTTCCGTATCGCTGCCGGTCGTAAATCGCTCGCCGCGCGCTTCGAGCGATCGCCTCAGATCGCGATAGTTGTAGACCTCGCCGTTGAAGACAATGCGATGGCGGCCATCAGGCGTCGCCATCGGCTGGGCCCCGGACGGGCCGGGGTCGATGATTGCGAGCCGGGTGTGAACCAGCACCGCATCCCGGGCGGGCGATCGCCACACGCCGCGTCCATCGGGACCGCGGTGCGCCAGCGCCCCGCCGAGCAGCGGGGACGGATCCGGGTCGATGGCGCCGTCGCGGCGCACCACCCCGGCAATGCCGCACATCAGAAGAACCGGGACTTCACTTTGATTTCGTCGTTGGGCAGGACGGTGTCTTCCATCTTGACCGAGATCTCGACCGTCTTGCCGCTCACCACGCGGATGACGCTGAGCCGCCGATCGGAGCCGCGGTCGTTCAGACCGCCGGCGAGAATAATCGCCTGGCCCACCGTCGTGCCGGTGTCGAGCACGAACGAGCCGGGGTTCTTGATGAACCCGGAAATGTAGAAGCGCTTGGCGACCGGAATGTTGACGATGTCGCCGTCCTGCAGCGTGATGTCGCGGCCGACCTTGCCGAGCTCGAGATCCTTGCGGTTCACGACGATCGGCTCGGGCGCCTTCTCGCCCGGCTTCGGCGGATGCATGATGAGCACCTCGTTGCTCGCGTTGGCGGTCGCCGAACCGGCCAGCGCCAACGCCTCGAGCAGCGACATCGTCGAGCCCGGCAGCGTGACCTTTCCCTGCACCCGGACCTCACCGGTCATCAGCACGCTGCGCGCCTTGAACTGATCGACCTCGATGCGGACCTGCGGATTGCGGATGTAGCCCGCCTTCAGCATCGCCGTGATCTTGTCCTGCGCCTCCTGGAGCGATAGCCCCGCGAGCGGCACGCGGCTGAGGTAGGGCATCGAGATCGTGCCGTCGGTGTCGACGCGGTACTTGCCGGTCAACTCCGTCTCGTCCGACACGATGATCGACAGGTTGTCCTGCGGGCCGATGACGTACCCCTCGCCCGGCGCCGGCGGATCGGTCTTCGGCGGCCCTTCGGTCTTCAGACCCTCGAACTCCGGCTTGTAGGGCGCGGTGACGGGCGGCTGAGCCGGCGGCTGCGTCTGCGGCGGTTGCGCCGCGAACGCACCGCTGGCGATCACGGTGAAGGCGAGAGCGTGGAGGATTGAGTTCTTGCACATGATGTCGTTCCGTTGCTACTCGGACACTCGAACGAGCGGAATGCCCAGCTGACGAGCCTTCCGGTACAGATTGGGACGCTGAATACCGAGAGCCTGGGCGGCGGGCGCCATCCGCCACTCGTGATGCTGAAGAACCGACGCGATGTAGTCGCGCTCGAACCGCTGCCGCGCCTCCCGCAAATTGCCGGACGGGACGAACGGCGCGCGCGCGCGATGCAACTGCAGCACCGGAAGGATCTGTTCGATCTGAATCACGTCCTCGACGCCGTTGGCAAGGACGCGCTCGATTGCGGAGCGCAACTCCGCGAGATTGCCGGGCCACGTGAGCGCGCCGAACAGCGCCAGGGCCGCCTGCGTGAAGGTGCGGGCGGGACGCGCTTCGGCGGCGCAGGTCTCTTCCAGCAACCTTACCGCGAGCGCCGGCACATCGTCGGGCCGATCGCGTAGGGGCGGCAGGTCGATGCGGACCGCCGAAAGCCGGCGGTAGAGGTCGCCGCGGAAGCGGTGCGCGTGCACGTCGGCGTCGATGCCGGGCTGGGCGCTGCCGATCAACCGGATCGCCGTGGCGACGGGCACGCCGTCGATGCGCACCTCCCCATCTCGGGCGATCCGCGCCAGCTGTGCCTGAGCCGACGCTCTCAGCTCGGTCACGCTGTGCAGGTAGAGGGTCCCGCCGCGCGCCGCCGCGATGGCGCTGTCGGCAGCGACCGATTCGAGGTCGGTCGCCAGGTCCGGAGCGGGCTGGCCAAACAACAGCCGGTCGACACTCGCCGAGTCGCCCGCGTCGCAGTACACGGCCACAAATGGCGATGCGGACGCGCGCCCGCGCTGATGCAGCTCGTGTGCAACGCCTTCGACACCCGCACCCGGCTCTGCCGTGATGAGCGCGCCGCTGTCGAGCGACGCGGCGCGCCTGATCAACTCCTGCACGCGCATGATTGCCGCCGAGCGGCCCGTGAGCTCCACCGCGCCTTCAGCGAGCCGAACCAGCCGCGTGGCTCTCGCATCGGCCAGGATAAATGGATCTGCCATGGCTTGAACTCTGTTTTTGAGTCTGTGGTGATACAGCTTCGCCCCGTCGCCTACAGAAAGAGCGACGAGGCTGTTCTCTGACGAAGTCTCATCGTCAGAGACAATGAACGACTCAATATGACACAAACGACTATTAGTGTCAACAGAGATACCGCAACGGATCGCGGCAGATACAGCATGACCGCGGAAGGACCGGTCTCTGGCCGTAAGCGGATTTGTTGCGGTATTTACGCGTGATGAGTCGAGGGACTCACCATGGTCTGTATCGGCGGGAGGGGTCTGTATCGATACGGAGCGTGGCGGTGTATCGGGAGCGAAACTCGTCCGTTATTCGTGGCGTGGAGGCTCAGAGGTCATCGGGCCGGGAGCGGCAGGTCTCGGCGGCGCGGGCTGATACTGGTCGTTCGGATGCTCGAACAGGCCGTTGATGAAGAAGGCGAGCCCCATGATCACGAAGAAGCCGCCGACGCCGATGCCCTCGTTCATGGCGCCCCCGGCGACGCCAATCAGCATCATGAGCCCGAAGCCGACGCCCATCAGCGTCACGCCGGCACGGCGGTGCCGGCCGGTCGAACGGTAGCGGTTGCGCTCGAGAACGTGCATGGCCCGGTCGAAGCCTCGAGGATCGACTTCAGGGGGTGGCACCAGGCCCCGCTCGATCAGCGCGATCCGCTCGCGCACCTCGAGCTCCCGCACGCGCGCCTTGCTCATGGTGAGCACGATGATGTACGCGAACGTGCAGATCGTGCCGACGATCGGGATTAGAAAGGGCCACGCCAATTGCAAATCGTCCACCTGCGCCTCCAGGGTACTCGCTTGAACTGATTAGACTGGAACGGATCGTGAATTGTTTCAGGCCGGTTACCTGAAACAATTCGGCGGCGCGCGTGCTCTAATACGGTGGCGGATGGAAGATGTCCACGAGCACGAGCTCGTCGAGCGCTGCCGGTCCGGTGATGAGCACGCGTTCCAGGAACTGGTCGATCGCTACAAGGATCTGGTGTTCGCCTTGATCGCACGCACGATACAGGATCGATCGCGCGCCGAGGACCTCGCCCAGGACGTCTTCCTGCGAATCCATCGTGGTCTCCCGTACTTTCGCGGCGAAGCGCGTCTCTCGACCTGGATCTACCGCATCGTCGCGAACGTGTGCCTCCAGGAGCACGGCCGTCCCCCCGCGGCGGTGTCGTTCGACGATGAGCGGACGCGGTCGAAGGCGACGCCGTCCGGCCCGGATCGGCAGTTCGGCGATCTCGAGCTGCGCGATCGCCTCGAGAAGGCGATCGCCCGTCTGCCGGCGAACTACCGCCTGCTGGTCGCGGCGCACTACTTGAACGGCGTGCAGTACGAGGGGCTGGCCGAGGCGCTGCAGATGCCGCTCGGCACGGTGAAGACGCAGCTGTACCGCGCGAAGCAGCAGCTGCGGCGGTTGCTGGAAACGGATCTCAAGTGACGCGACCCTGAACCCTGAACCCTGAACCCTGAACCAGAACCCTGAACCCAGCACCCTGAACCAGAACCCTGAACCTTGCACCATGAACCCCGAACCCGGATTGGTCAATGTTCTGCGATGAAACGCTCGACACCGTGGAGGCGATCGCCGCCGGCGATCTGATGCCGGTCGGCCGGGTCGCATCGCACCTGGCGACGTGCCCGAACTGCGCGCTGGCGCTGACGCGCGCGCGGCAGCTGGAGGCGTCGCTGCAGCGGCGCGCGGTCCCGGCGGCGCCGGCGCAGTTCACGTCGCGCACGCTCGCCCGCATCCGCCGCGCGCGCTGGCGCAGCGATCAGTTTCTCGACGTCGGCTTCAACCTCGCGATCGGGCTGATCGTGCTGGCGGTGCTCAGCGGCGTGTGGATGCTGCTCCACCGCACCGGTCTGGCCGGGGTGAGCACCGACGCGGCGAACGTCGTCGGCAGCGGCTTCGTGGCGCTCGCCAAGCGCGTGGCGCCGGCGCTGCCGCTCTACGTGGGCGCCGCCGCGCTGCTGGTCAGCGCACTCGGGCTGTGGTGGTGGGCGGAGCGGGATGCCGCGCTGTGAATCGGGTAATTGGGTAATCGGGTAATCTGGTAATCGATTGTGAGGATTGCCCGCGATCGCCCAATCAATTCCCCGATTACCCAATTACCCGATTACCCAATTCGCCCGTTGCTGAAATGGGCGGGCGGCAAGCGCCAGCTGCTGCCGCACTTGCGCCGCTTCTATCCAGCGGCGTTCAACCGCTACATCGAGCCGTTCTTCGGCAGCGGCGCGGTGTTCTTCGACCTTTACGGCACCGGCCGGCTTCGCGATCGCGATGTCGTATTGATCGACTCGAACCCGGATCTGATCGGCTGCTACGAAACGGTCCGTGCCCATCCTGATGCCGTAGCCCGGGAGCTGGAGCGGCTCGCGGCGGCGCACGCCAGCGGCGGGCAGAGTCAGTACTACGCGGTGCGTGACGAGCAGTTCAATCCCACTCGCGATCGGCTGCGCGGCGGCGACGGACGCATCGCCTACACGCCGCAGCTGGCGGCGATGCTCATCTATCTCAATCGCACCGGCTTCAACGGCCTGTTCCGCGTGAACGCGCGCGGCGCCTTCAACGTCCCGGCCGGACGGTACGAGCGGCCGAAGATCGCGGACGGCGACAAGCTGACGCGGGTCGCGGAGGCGCTGTCGAGCGCGCGGCTGCGCCTCATCTGGGGATCGTTCGAGCTGGCTGCCGGGATCGCCGAAGCCGGCGACTTCGTGTACTTCGATCCGCCGTACGCGCCGCTCAGCCGCACGGCCAACTTCACGTCCTACACCGGGCCGCGCTTCAACGCGGAGGATCAGAAGCGCTTGCAACGGATGGTGCTCATCCTGGCCGAGCGCGGCTGCTTCGTGCTGTTGAGCAACTCCACCGCCGACGAGATCACCGCGCTCTACGAACACAACCCCGACGCGCGCGCCGCGGGATTGCGAGCCATCCGCGTCCCCGCGCGGCGGGCCATCAACAGCAACGCGGCGCGGCGCGGACCGGTCGAGGAATATCTCATCACGAACGTGTCGGACGTCCCGCACGGAGCCGTGTTAGTCTGAAGATCCCTACCGCGAAAGTGGCGGAACTGGCAGACGCGCCGGACTTAGGATCCGGTAGCCGAAAGGCTATGGGAGTTCGAGTCTCCCCTTTCGCACTTCATCCCGATCGCGGCGCCCGCCGCGATCCACCTCCCGGCAGACGGACGCCGGCACCCAGCGTTGTCAACCAGGGACCCGCATGCTAGGCTGGTTCACCCTCGTTGACAAACGGCCCGGACGGGCCGCTTGCATCGAACGACCACCGCTCGGACTACTCATATTCAGGCTGGCCTTCGCATGAAATTCGATGTCGTCGATGTCAACGCGACGCGCAAGAACGTTCGCGTCGAGATTCCCACGGACGTGGTCAACGCGGAGATCGAGCGCATCGCGCGCGACTATTCCCGCAAGGCGCGCGTCCCCGGCTTTCGTCCGGGCAAGACCCCGCCGCGGGTCATCAAGCAGCGCTTCAAGGATCAGATCCTCCACGACGTCGCGCACGATCTGATCCCGCGCGCGGTCGACGACGCCCTGCGCGAGAAGGGGCTGGAGGCGGTCGACACGCCCGACGTGCGGGAAGTGACGATCGAGGAAGGGCAGCCGCTCACCTTCACGGCGTCGTTCGACACCGTGCCGGAATTCGATCCGGGCGACCTGGCCACGATCGCCTTCAAGCGCGCCTCGAACGCGATCAACGACGAGGCGGTCGACCTGGCGCTGCAGCGCCTGCGCGACCGCGGCGCGCGCAACGAGCCGGTCGAAGGCCGCGGCGTGGATCACGGCGACACGGTCACGCTCGATCTCGAGCGCCGCGACGCCGGTGGCACACCCGACAACCACACCGACGTCAACATCGAGCTCGGCGCCAAGGCGAACCCGCCCGGGTTCGACGAGCAGCTGCTCGGCCTCGAGGTCGGTGCGCAGAAGGAGTTCACGCTCCACTATCCCGGCGACTATGCGATCACCGAGCTCGCCAACACCGACGTCTCGTACAAGGTGGCGGTCAAGGGGCTGAAGCGGCGCGTGCTGCCGGAACTCGACGACGAATTCGCGAAGGATCTCGGGGTTGATTCGCTGGACGCACTCAAAGCCCGGGTCCGCGAGGACCTCGAGCACGAGGCCAAGCATGCGGCCGAGCGCGAGGATCGTTCCGAGCTCATGAAGCAGCTCGCGACGCGGCTGCCCTTCGACGTGCCGGTCTCGATGGTCGATCGCGAGGTCGACCGCCGTCTCGAAGATTTCGCGCGGCGGTTGATGGACCAGAACGTCGATCCGCGGCAGGCCGGCATCGACTGGAATGCGTTCCGCGAAAGCCAGCGCGAGGTCTCCCGCGAGGCGGTCGCCGCCGCCCTGGTGCTCGACGAAGTGACGCGGCGCGAAAAGCTCGAGGTCAGCGACAGCGAGGTCGAAGCCGAGGTCGTGAAATACGCCGAGCGCACGGGCCGCACCCCGGCCGCGGTCCGGGCCGCGCTGGAGAAGGAAGGCGGGCTGTCGAGGATCCACGCCGGGCTGCGCCGCGAGAAATCGATCGAATTCGTGCTCGGGCGCGCTGCCGTGGCCGACTGATCCCGGCGGGCCGCGGGCGTCGAACGTCCAGCCGGAGCGTTGACTTGGCACGGGTGCGTGTTAGAATGCTTGGAAGGTCGTACGACTCCCCGCTACGAATTCCCAGACCCACTTTCAGCAGTCCAGTCTCCATATGCGATATCCGCTTGAAGGGCAGAATCAGCTGGTTCCGATGGTCGTCGAGCAGACGAACCGGGGCGAGCGCGCCTACGACATCTTTTCCCGGCTTCTCAAAGACAGCATCATTTTCATCGGCACCCCGATTGACGATCAAATAGCGAACCTGGCGATCGCCCAGATGCTGTTCCTCGAGGCCGAGGACCCGGACAAGGACATCCAGCTCTACATTAATAGCCCGGGCGGATCGATTACTGCAGGGCTGGCGATCTACGACACCATGCAATTCATCAAACCGGACGTCCAGACCATCTGCATTGGCCAGGCGGCGTCAATG
>Ga0268266_10004211_pt1 | contig 13847 bp, 13 predicted proteins | sample KBSS13metaG_FD_190356 | JGI IMG/M metagenome (GOLD analysis project Ga0268266, IMG submission 190356) | Switchgrass rhizosphere microbial communities from Kellogg Biological Station, Michigan, USA - KBS S1-3 metaG (SPAdes) (version 2) | ecosystem: Host-associated > Plants > Roots > Rhizosphere...
TGGTTAGATTATCCGTACCAAGAGAAACAGCAACAAGGGGTACTATCCCCTTAAGGGATACGCCCTTTTGGTAAACGCGCTAACTATTCGTATGCAAATAGAGCAGAATCTCTGAACTCAACCAGCGTTGTTTCTGGCCGAAAAATGAATAGCTCCATGTCATCTGTCGTCACAAGTTGTGCGCCACAACTGCATGCTACACTGCTAATAATTTTATAGAGCTCCTCGGGAGTACTCATACGGAGATGCATTACCCCATATTCGTCATTGAACCTATATTCGTAAGGTTCAACTTCACTGACAGCATTATCAAAGTCCCTTTGTGTCGGAAGCTTACCGCGTTCAATGCCATCGAGCGACAGGCCTTGTTCTGAAACTAAACTTTCATATTCATCATCAATAATCGGTAGTACGTGGAGGTAACTGGACATGACATAAAACTAGCATCCTTACAGATAATTATCAATCACTCAAAACAAAAAGACCTTCGAACGAATCGAAAGTCTTTTATGGTGGAGCTAGTCGAAAATAGTTTACACCCACTTACCGTTGAGTTAGAACGTTGGCATTCTATTATCGGTGAACACTACTTAGACTATAGGTTAGAAGAACAGCGTAACAGCTTAGCTAATGTTCCCTAGGGTTATAGTACCCAATGCTGTAGAAGTATCAGTTCTAACAACTTCAACAGTAGAGGAAGACCCGTCGGTAGGGGCTTCGTAATAAGCAGCTTTGAAATTATACGGGTTCACCCAAACCTCAGTGACGGGCTTAGTTACTCGTAATGAAGTTCCTGGTTTCTTTTGAATAGCCATTATGCGAACTCGATTTGGGTCAACATCTGGTCGAACTCCACTCTGCCAATCGCTCTCGTCTGTCACTGCATAGTTAATGCCAGCTCGTGATAGTTCTTCCAGCAAATGCTTCGCTGGTGTTTCATCTCGCTCGCTACTGCCTGGTTCTCTGTTATAACGAATCCAGCTAGCCCAGTCGTGTTCTGTTGCAACAATCATAATTCCATTATCGGCAAGTTGGTTATACCAGTTTGTAATAGCTTCAAGAGGGTTGTTGAGGTACTGCATAGCTTCAACAGAAGTAATGATATCTGCTGGTTCTGGTAGTTGAACCGTCTCAACATTGTCGGTGATTAGGACCGGTTCGGCCTCAGGTTCAGTCATTCCAGGCACAAGACCTTCAAGATACTCAAGCTCATCAGGGTTTACACCTTCAAGCCCAAAGTTAAATAAATCCACATTGGTCATCTTTAGTCTCTGCTTGAAATCTGGCATACTGCCAAGTTGTCTCATTGGTAATGCACGACCACCGCCCATATCTACCCATTTAACTGGCTCTCCTGCCTTTGCTTCACTCAAGCCCTCTAGCACACCGTCTAACGTGGCACGTTCTGCGTCACCGATAATAGGCCTAACAAAATCAACTACGGCACTACCACGAGGTTCACGCCAACTCTGACCAGGGAAAATATAGCTACTATACTTAGCAAGCAATCTTGCTTGAAACTTTTTAGCCTGAACAGTCGCTTGTTCAGCAAGCAAGGCTTCGTGGCTAGGTATTTCAAAACCAGTTGACATAATCTGTTAATTATACCATAAGAGTAATGAACGGTCAGACTCTGTACGGTGTTTGGAGTGTCGCACAATGATGATTGTGCGCTTATTGCTAACAGGGGCAGCTAACAATTTTTAGCGACATAAGGCTTTGTCAAGGGCTAGGACTTTTCACGCCCACCCCTGTCAAAAAACATATTATGCAATAATGGATTTTCTAGGTATTGCGTGGGAGTTGCAGCTCGTGTGAGCCAGTATATTGTGGCAGTATTTGCCTTAGATTACACCGAGGATTTGCGAAAACGTTGGTGGGAATTGCCTTGCGAAAAGCTGCAAGAGTGTAAACACCTTATCTTCCGAAGCAAAATTATTGTTCAGGCTGACGGAACTGTTTACACCCTGATTTAAGCCATATTTACACCTTACAAACGAAAAACGACGACCCGAAAGTCGTCGAAAATCAGAATATGGTGGAGCTGCCGGGTACCGCCCCCGGGTCCGTCGGAGTTTATAGTTAGTCGTCTACAGGCTTAGTCGATTTTGCTGTCTTAGCGCACACGTATCGAAACCGACAAACATCGTGTGCGAGCAATCCTAGTCTTAGCGGTCGGGCTGGATAATTCCGGCCGAGCGTTCAGAAATATAAAACGCGTTTAGTCTATCTGAAATCGCCTAAGGCGTTCGCGTAAGTTTTACGTTACGCGGGTTAGGCTGCAACTGGGGCAAAAGCCAGGCGGTTAGCCCGTACTTTGTCCATGAATGCTGCCAAAGATGGCTTGTTTGCATCTATTGTGGTTGCCTATATCGCTGACAAGCGACCTGCTGATCTAACCGTAACGTACCAACGTCGAGCTTAAAATTCAGCCCCTCGTCCAAGCGTACATCGCTATCTCGTTTTGCCTTTCGGCAAAAGCTTCGATCTGCGATTACGCTTCTCCTCTCAAACTTGCATTCAGTCGCTTTCGCTCCTTGGATTGCAAATTTGGAGCATGCATTCGCATGCCGGTACAGGTACTTAGGGGTATAAAATCCCTACAATTACTTATTATAGCATAACTACAAGCGCTTTGTCTAGTTCTGACTGAAAACTTCGTACAGAGCGTACCAGTCGTCGAGCGAGAGGGCTTGGGCGCGGGTCTTTTCGGCTATATCGGCAACACCGAGCATTTCGCGGGCTTGGTCTTTGCCGATGGCTAGGCCAGCGCTCAAAGAATTTACGAGCGTTTTGCGCTTCTGGCCGAAGCCGGCCTTCACTAGGCGGAAGAACCGCTTGGTATCCACACCTTCGAACAACGGCTCTGGGCGATAGCGGAGCACCAGTACCTGGCTATCGACCTTGGGCGGTGGCGTGAACAGCTCGGCCGGCACTAACGCACCAAGCGAGACCTCGCAGTAGAACTGAGCACTCACGCTCAGCAGCGACATCTGGCCGGGCTGAGCGGCTACGCGCTGGGCGACTTCCTTTTGGATCAGAATGGCAGCTTGGCTGAAAGGATTGGTACTTTCGCACAGCACCCGTATGAGGTTACTGGTGAGGTAATAAGGGATGTTCGCCACCACCTTATAGCCAACCGGCAGCGTGGTGAGGTCGAACCGCAGAATGTCCTCGTGGACTATCTTGAGGTTGGGGTTGGGGTGCCAGTCGTTCCAAAAGTTTTTCGCTAGGTTTGCGGCTAGCGTATCATCGAATTCTACCGCGGTGATTTGGGCGCCACGGCCAAGCAGGCACCTTGTGAGCGTACCCAGACCGGGTCCAACCTCGAGTACATGGTCACCAGCCTGCACACCTGCGCTATCACAGATGCTCTGCAGTGTTGCTTCGTCGTGCAGCCAATGTTGACCCAACGATTTCTTAGGAGTTACTTCGGCCATATTTTAATAAGAAAGCTTGAGATGTAGATGCTCGGCGATTTGCTCGATTTGCCGCTCCAAGCGATTGACTTTCTGGGCGAGGGCCAGCATCTTCTGCATGTAAGTTTCCGCTTGCTTGGCATACGCATCGACCGCACGAGAATATATGTCTATGCTCTGCCTAACCTCATCACGAATTGCGGACCGATCATGTCGAGCTTCTTCGAAACCAACCGTGACCGCCTTTGCGATGCGCTCTAATTGCGCGTCCATGCGTTCAAGCCTCTCCTCCGTGGTTAGCTGCTTTGTCATACGAGCAATTATAGCATGTTACCAGTTGTGACTTACTGTCCAGTGGTTGTAGGCACCCTCCCAGCTGCCATAGCGAGCAACCGCATAACCAGTCGCCCAACGAATCTGCGTTACTGCGCTGGTCGCCCAATCACTACCTGCTGATGCCATTTTACTGCCCGGCGTCGCCTGGAATATGCCATAACCGCCATATGACGGAACCGGATCGGGGGCATACCCCGGACAGGCATGTGACCCCTGCACCTTGGTAGGACACCAGCCACCTTCGTGACTCGCAATGTAATCAACATATTTATAGTCACTTGCGGCGATACCGGCCTGCGCCATCACCGCCTGTTTGTCGGCCGGGATGCTCACTGCCAACCCACGAGCTACTATCTGCGCAACTGGCTGCACGGTGATGACAGTCTGTAGTAGCGTGCGGCCGACCTCTGCGCCATTCACGGTGTTTACCTGGTAGGTGAGCACCTTGGTGCCGGCGCTGCCCTGCTGCCGGACAGCGCTTGTGCCAAACGATAGTGACGTGTCGGTTACGGTCTGCACCGGAGCTGGAATGCTTTGCGTTTCGGTAACAATCTGTGTGCCTTTGCGCAGAACGAACACTTGCATATTGGGCGTCACTGGCGTGTCCAGGGCCGGCGTCACTGAATCTTGCGGCCCTAGCTTTACATTTTTGGCCTTCAGCAGGCTGGCAACAGTTTTGGTGTGAGTGCGAAGCGACAGCAGCGTGCCATAGACATTCAGGGTGAGTGGCACCGAGCGATCAATGATAATCTGCTCGCCCAGGCTTTGTTGCGCTACTAAGTTTTCGGCTGGCCGGGCAGTAACCCTATCTTCGGCATAGAGCGTAGTGCCCGCATCGGCAACGACGCTCCGTGCCGTAGCAGCGGCACTAAAGGTCGTGGTAACGGTATTGCCATCATAGATAGTGACCGGCACAGCCCGATAGATATTTATACGAAAATTATCCTGCTGAATAGGTGTACTGGGACTTGGCTCGACACGGTCGCGCGGACCAACAGCTATATCGAGCTTCTTGAGCAATGCCCCAACCGTTGGTTCTTTGGTTGGCACCGTTTCGGTCTCGTGATCATGCGAGATAATAGCAATATAGCTAGTGTCTGGGTGAAACGTAGTGGTGCTATTTGTCGCGGACAAGATCAATAAGATCAGTCCACTCACTAGAAGCAGCCCCACAAACACCACGATCGGCAAACCGAACGGATGCTTACGCCAGCGTCTTATACGTTGCACGTGAGTTGCACGTGAGCGACGAAGTTTTTTGATAATATTTTGCATATCAACGACTACAGACAAATACTCTCGACGTCTCGTCTCTAGTTTCTACTAGTATAGCACTTCCTAAAGACATGCTGACGACCCGCCTATCTGTTAAATTTCTAAAAGCCATCCCGGTTGCAACATTTTAGCCATTCGTACGTATAGTTATATGCAATGAATGAAACCCAAGTGATTGCTGCTATTTGTGCTGGAGATGTTGAACAATATGCCAACCTGGTAGAACGTTACCAAACCGGACTCATCATCCACTGCGACCGCTACCTGCACAGCCGGAGTGACGCCGAAGACATCGCCCAGCAGGCGTTCATTAAGGCATACGCAAAATTGAGTGAATTCAACCCAGAACGCGCGCATTTTTCTACCTGGCTCTACCGTATAGCCACCAACCTGGTGATTGACCATTTGCGCATACAAAAACACAGCATTCCCACAGAAGATATGGAGCTATTTGGGGTAAACGACTCGATTCCCTATGACGAAGTGCTACTGCAGGAACTGCGCGATACGGTGCGCAGCTTGCAGCCACCAGAACAGCGACACGCTATCGAAGCCTACTACTGGGACGGCAAGAGCTACTTAGAAATTGCAGAAAACATGGGAGTACCGATCAACACCATAAAGAGTTGGCTAAGACGAGGTAAGGCCCAGCTCAGGGAGAAGTTATCATGAACAAGAAGGATCTAGAACATTTATTACCCCTGGCACGACCGCTGGGTAGGTCCGGCCGACAAACTAGCTTTACTCAGTCGGTTATGGAACAATTACGGCCAAGCGCAACATTTGCGGGTCTGCTACGTACAAAGAATGCAACTAAACAAGGAGCATTCATGAAATTACTACACATGCATAAAGTTGCAGCTTTAGCTGTAGCTGCGGTGACTACAAGCATCATCGGCCTTACCGGCTACGGCTACGCGAGCGGCAACAATCCCTTCAGCGTCATTAAGAGCTGGGTCACAGGCGATAGCGTTCATGTATCATACGAAGGACAAACCTACCACTACGGCAAAAACATGAACTACAGCGATGCGGCCATTACTGCATATGCCGAGCTCAATACGGTACAGAAGCTCTACAGCGCCGACAATGTTCTCCTTACCGTTCCCAAAGGTGGCATAGAATACGTTGATGATCCTGCCAATACCGCTCCCATGTACCCTTGGGTTGGTGCAGTAAAACAAGTTACGAATGATTCGCTCATTGTGCAAAAACAATTCGTAATTGGTAACCTAGCGAGCCAGAATCAAGACACCGACGAAACAGTTACGCTGCCCTTAGGCGAACTAAGTTATAGCGTAGAAGGCAAAGCCGTTGTTACGCCCAACAGCGCAGTAGGAAAAGTGGTCGAAATATATTCGGTCGCCTATGTTAAACACCGCGTAAATAGCACCGACCCATTACAGCATGTAACGCATTACTTCGCCTACCAGTTGACTCACTCGCTTGCCGACATCAAAGAGGCCAGCAAGCAGCCACTCCACTATTCAGACCCCTCAGCCCAGCCCATTCTGCCAGATAAAGCCCCCAGTACCGATACGAACCTCTGCTATAACAATGGAGCTGACACGTGCAAATTCCCCGCCAGCTTTAACGCAACAACTTTTCAGGGGCTGTATGGTGATATGACCGATCCAACAACCGGCGAGTTTGAGGGCTCTCGTAACAACCCATCTGTTGTCGGCGTTGGCGACCCCAACGGCACCGGCCCATCCAAAACGAGCGTTGTGCGTCAAACAGAAGGTGCTATTACCGCCATTACCGACCGCAATTTCACCATTAAAACGTCTTCGGGAGCAAACTGGACATTTGCGTACAGCAGTGCCCTGCAGCAGACCTTTGCTCAGACACACAGCCCCCTCAAGATTGGCGACAACGTCTTTGCGGTCATTCTTGCGCCGCTTACCAACCTCGACAACCACACTATAGACACTGCCCATATTTACCAGATGGCACGGTACAAGCAGTAGCTAGAACCCGTAAGCCTAGGCGGTCGGGCTCTGGTATGTTATTTGGCAGACCAGAGTTCAATTGCCCGGCTTACCTCAGGTTTACAGTCCAGATTCTGTAATGCATCGATGGAAAACCACCCAATATCGCTAATTTCACCACGTTGTTTTTTAGGCACAATGGGCAACGGTAATTCAGCAGCAAAATAGTAGCAAAAATAGCGCACGCCACGGTTCTTGTACCATTCGCTCGCAAGCAATGCGCACTGTTCAGGAAGCAGCGGTATGCCAGTTTCCTCGGTGACTTCACGGAGCGCACCGCGGGTTGGATCTTCGTGCCGATGCAAACCCCCACCAGGCAAGCTCCATTTGCCGTCACTCAACCAGCCTTGCACGAGCAGTACTTCATCACCAACACGCACTAGCACACGCGTCCGCTTAGTAAGCGGGGCATACAAGCAGAGCGCCGGCCAGATCAGCCAGTAGCCGATTCTGCCGATACACCGCCAAAGACTCATAATTTCTCCAGTGGGGCGAACGCGATGTTCAGCTTTTTAGGACCTTTGCCCTGGAAATAGATAGTGGCGTTTTCGCCGTCCAACTCCACGATGGTACCATTGCCGAATAGTTGGTGTCGCACGCCATCACCAATCTCGAAATCGGGCACGTAGCGTGGTTCACCGTCATCGGCTGGCTTGGGTGGCGCAGGCGCAACGTATTGACTATCATCATACCGATCCGATTCATACGGTCGGCTACCCGCAAGGCTCGACCCAAAACTCATCCCCATGCTCGTTTCCTGTACGTAGGCAGCGTCTATCTCACTCAGGAAGCGGCTTGGCACATTGTGCTGTGTACTGCCATAGAGCATGCGACCCGTGGCATAGATCATATATAACTCTTCGCGGGCCCGCGTCATGCCTACGTAGCACAGGCGGCGCTCCTCTTCCATCTCGCTGGCGTCGTACAATGCCCGAGTATGTGGAAAGATGGTTTCTTCCATGCCGGTCATGAACACTACCGGGAATTCCAGACCTTTGGCGGCGTGCAGTGTCATGAGCGTCACGGCATTACCGTTCAGGTCGGCCGTATCGAGGTCGGATATCAGCGCGACTTCCTCGAGGAATCCGGCGAGGCCAAGCTCCTGGTAGCTTTGCGCCACACCCATGAGCTCGCGAACGTTTTCCTGGCGGCTTTCGGCTTGCGGCGTGCCATCGTCTAGGTAGTTCATGTAGTTTATCCGACGTACCAGCGAATCTATGAGCGCGGCCGGGGGCACATCATCTACCAGCTCACGGAGGCTCTTTAAAATATCTCCGAGCTCCACAAGCGCTTTCTTGGCCTTGCCGGTCACCGTGCCACAATTAACAGCCTGCGTCAGCGCATCTGATAGACTCAAGCCCAAACCCTCGTACCACCCATAGAAATTTTGCAGACTTTTTACACCGACGCCACGCGTAGGGACATTCACAATCCGCTCGAAACTAATGCGGTCTTCGGCCTGGTAAATGAGCCGCAAGTAAGCCACCAGATCTTTAATTTCCTTGCGGTCGTAGAAGCGCACGCCCCCAACGATGCGATATGGAATGCCGTACTGGATAAACGTTTCCTCCACGCTACGGCTCTGAGCGTTTGTACGATACAGTACGGCATAATCGCGGAGTTTGCGTGTACCACCGTCTACGCCCAGCTTCACCCTACGTACAATGGCTTCGGCCTCGGCCCGCTCGCTGCCCACTTGCAGCAGCTGCACTTTTTCGCCTTCACCGGCCGCTGTCCACAGCTGCTTGTCGCTGCGCTGCTGGTTGCGCGTTACTACGCCATGTGCAGCATTCAGGATATGGCTGGTGCTGCGGTAATTCTGCTCCAGTTTTATGACTGCACAGTTCGGGTAATCGCGCTCGAAGTTCAGGATGTTGCGAAAATCTGCCCCTCTCCAACTATAAATCGAATTGTGAACCGCCACACCCGATACAATATAGTTATGCACCCTGTCTACATCCAAATCGTACACTGGCCCCTCGTAAGCCTCCCGTTCAACAGAAATTACCCTGTCAGCTTCTAGTTGTCCGTTCTGTCCATAGACGGGAAGTAGCATGTCAGGGTGTATTTGGCCGGCAGGCATAAAAACAAATTTGTCACCCGTCATAAAGGCGTATCTACTGATGCGCACTGTTTCGCCGCTCTCAACCTGAAGCGCGTCAAGGATTTTTTCCAACTCACCGTAGTTAAGTTTATGAACCTCACTCCGGAACGTTCCGGACTTGCCAGAGCGTACGCTAAACCCGGCGTCCGCAAAAGCCTGTAAGTGTTGCGGACGAGTTGTATTGGCCGAGATCCTGCTTGCTGACCATGCACTAGTCTGCGATGTGCGTTTATCACCGAACAGTACTACGTTTACATTGAGCTTAGAGACACCCCCTCTAGTGGTCGCCTGGGGTATAAAATGCGGGTAGTCAAAGGCCAGGCCCATATCGGTCATAAGCTCTTTGGCCCGCTTTTCAGTGTCGATTTCCTGGAATAACGCATCAATATACTCTTGGCCGAACTTCATAGCCCTATTAGCAAAGGCGTGAAAAACCATCATCGGTATCCCATATTTGTAAGCCATGAGACTTTCGCTGTATGCAGCGGCTTCTCTTGTCTTGCAGACTTTGAGCACCCACATCCGATCGGCGCGCTCTTGATTAGCGCGTACACGCAAGCCCACATCATCCTTTTTGCCATCAAATCGTGTACCCTTCGCCATACCGATGCGGTAGCCCTTGTCTTGAGAATGCATGAGATACACAAAATATTGTTCCGTTTTGCCCCAGCGCGTGAATAAGATATGGTTTGGCGTGCAACGCAGTTCTTTGCCGCCAGCCGTCTTGATACACACAATGCTACCCCTAAAATCAAACTTCTTACGCTGCGTAACCGCAAACGAACCTGTTTTACCATAGCCACTGGCCGAAGTCACCAGATCGCCGGATTTTATAGCCTCAATCACCTTAACACCTGAAGGCGTTTGAACGAGGCTACCAGGGAGCAGACATTGCCAGTCGTCACCAACTACTGCAACATTATTCGATTCACTTGTCAATAGCTTCACCAGCTTATACTGGGCCGCGTTGGTGTCCTGATACTCATCGATCATGATGTAGGCAAACTGTTGCTGCCACTTCCGGCGAATGTCCGGCACGGTTTGCAGCAGGTGCACCGTGCGAGCGATGAGGTCATCAAAATCCAGCGCACCACTGTCTTTGAGGATCTTTTGGTACAGCGGATAGACCTCTGCCGCGGCACGGGTGGCTGGGCTGCCGCCTGCCCGGTCGTATTCTTCGGGCGTTACCAGCTCGTTCTTTGCGCTACTGATTAGCCCGGCGATAACTCGCGGCGGAAAGGCCTTATCATCGAGTGAGAGCTGCTTACTGGCCTGCTTAACCGCACTCAGCCGGTCGGCTTCGTCGAAGATAACATAAGAACGCGGGATGCCGATATGCTCACCGTCCATGCGCAGTATTCGTACGCAAATGCTGTGGAAGGTACCCATGTAGGGCATGAACCCACGGTTATCGGCATTTTCGCCCAGCAGGTGCGCTACGCGTTCGCGCATCTCGCGCGCCGCTTTGTTGGTAAACGTTACCGACAAGATGTTATAAGCCGTGGCCTTGTGGGTTGCGATGAGATAGGCAATGCGATGTGTGAGCGTCTTTGTCTTGCCACTACCGGCGCCAGCCTGAATCAGCAGCGGCCCCTCCGTGGTTTCGACAGCACGGCGCTGCTCGGGGTTCAGGTCTTCTAAAAGGTGGGTGAGATAAGGCTCTTCGGACATCCCCCTATTCTACCAAAATCCAACGGTCTTAGTCGGCAGTATGCGTTGTAGAAAAGAAGTGCGTATGCGGTAGATTTACGGGTGGTTTTACTGTGCCCATATCAAACACAACATCAAGCAGCACTAGCGCAAGAACGAGTGCTAGCAAACAGAGCGCTATGGTGCGCGCGCGTGAACGCTTGCGCTGGACCGCATTGATTGGCACGTTGTACTTGCCGCTGGCGATAAGAGATTCGAGCTCTTGCTGGCGGGCCTCCTGGGCCTCTAAGATTGCCGTTTCGTTAGCAGTGGCTTCGGCCTCGCTGTCGCGCTTGGGCTCATCCTGTGATACCTCGGGAGCTATGTTTTGAACGACTGGTCCAGGATTGCTATCCAGGCTTGCACTTGGTGAGACTTCCGGCTCGGAACCGGGATTGGCGGGAAGTTCGGTGCTTGGTTCCGGTGCCGCTTCGCTGACCGGTCCGGGGACTTCTTCGGCAGGCACACGCCGCGTGGCAGCAATGGGTTCTACGGCCTTGGCAGTGCGGTTGATGAGCTCAGCTGGTTTATCGGACACGGACACCCTTGCAGAACCTTGGCCAGCCACCATCATGGGATCACTGGTAAGTATCGGACGATTGGTAACCACTATAGGGCGGCTGCTGGTCGTCGGCGCGGTCTTGCCAGGGTGTTTGACGTCGACTATCTTGGGTGATTTTGGAGCCATAGCATCATGCCTCTATTCGTCGCCGGTAGGCCACATCTACGATGGCCGAGAATTGATGATAATTGAGGCTGGCAGCGCCTACCAGCGCACCATCCACGCCTGGTACCTCTAGATAGCTGCGGACATCGTGTTCATTCACGCTGCCACCGTACAATATGGAGACATTTTCGGCAGCCCGAGCACCATAGAGCTCCTGCACTTGCATGCGCATGTAGGCTATGGCTTTCTGGACATCGTCCGGCTTGGCCATGATGCCATCGAAGGTGCTAATAGCCCAAGTAGGTTCGTACACCAGCACAACCTTGTCGAGCTCGCGGCTGGTGATGTTCATAAGTGCCGTGGTAAGCTGGTCGTGTATAACCTGCCGACTCTCGCCCGCATCACGCTCCTGCTTGGTCTCGCCGATGCAGATAATGGGGCTAATGCCGTTGCGTACAGCAGCCTGTACTTTATCGCGCACCATCTCGAGCGTCTCGCCGAAATATATGCGCCGCGCCGAATGCCCGACGATGCAGTACCGCACCAGGCCGCCCAGCATAGCAAAGCTTACTTCGCCGGTAAAGCCCCCCTCGTCTTTGGGATAAGCATCCTGGGCACAAAGCTGAAATTTGCGGTGATCGAGCTCCATGCCAATTGGCTGCAGAGCCAGCACGCTTGGCGCCAACACCACCTCTATGTCACGGTGGACTTTTATGCGCTCGCTCAAGCGATGCACGAGCAGGCTTGACTGGTGCACATTGAGGTGCATCTTCCAGTTGCCAACTATCAAAGTCTTCCTGTTCAAGTTCATAGCATTTCCTTTTGATGTGCCGGAAAAGAGCAGCCGTTTTCCAGTTGCCGACTATTAGGAGTTTTTCGGGTTGTATTCATAGTGCTTATGGTTATTGTACCTTATTTGTTCTCGAGCGCCTCTACGCCCGGCAGTTTACGGCCGCTCATCAGTTCCAGGCTAGCACCACCACCGGTAGATACATGGTTGAACGCCTGGAGCAAACCACGGCTCTGGATATAGCCCACCGTGTCACCGCCGCCCACCAAGCTGAACGGACGGTTGCCAAACTGGCCGGTCATAGCCTCCACCAGTAGTTCGGTGCCATGCGCAAATGGCCCAACTGGGCCCTGCAAGCCAGTCGTTTCGGTAACGCCAAGTGCGCCGTTCCATACAACCGTCCCGGCCAATTGCACAGCTCCGGCGATAAACGCACCACTAAACGGGCCGACATCAAGTATCATCTCGTCGGCCGCCACCTGGCCGCTTTCCTTCAGTGGACGCTTCGGATAGTTTTCTACATCGGCAATCACGTGTGCACTCCAGTCGACGATACGCGTTTTGGCGGCCTTATCGACCTTATGCGCCACCACACCATCCTGTGGCAGATAGAATACAAACCTGCCGTGCTTGGCCTTTTCCTTCGCCAGCTCCATGATTTCTTTGGCCAGCGGCAAATCGTCGTAGTTGGACATGCTCTTGCCGATTCTAAGACCGGTAGCCTGCAGGAACGTGTTAGCCATAGCTCCGCCCACCGCCACGATGTCGGCGATATCTATAAAACGTCGCAGCACTTCGATTTTATCGGATATCTTAGCGCCACCCACTACAGCCACCAGCGGGCGAGCCGGATCTTCCATAACGCTCGTTATAGTGTCGACCTCGCGCTCCAGCAGCAAGCCAGCCACGCTTGGCAAAAAGTGTGTCACAGCCTCGGTACTGGCATGTGCCCGGTGCACTACACCAAACCCATCCTGCACGAATACTTGCGCTAAGCTGGCGAGCTGTTGGGCAAACCCCCTGTCATTAGCTTCTTCTTCCTCGTGGAAACGTAAATTCTCTAGCAACAGTACCCGGCCAGGCTGGAGGCTATCTGCAGCCTTTTTAGCGCGTTCTCCTATACAATCGGGGACAAATTCTACATCTACACCCAGCAATTCTTTCAGCCGCTTCGCGACGGGCAGCAGGCTGTATTTGGGGTTTGGTTTGCCTTCGGGGCGGCCCAAATGCGAGCAGATTATTACCGCCGCGCCATGACCAAGCAGGAACTTTACCGTCGGAACACTCTGCTGCAAGCGATAATCATCCGTTATCTCACCTGCATCATCTAGCGGCACATTGTAGTCGGCGCGCAGCAACACCTGCTTACCATCTAGGTCGATATCTCGGATTGTCTTTTTCGTAAAACTCATGCCACCCCTTGGAACTACTGTATGTTATAGTTTATTGCTTATACTTACCCACTATAACTCAGAACTAACAATCTAGGAACTGATTAATCCAGCTGACGGACCTTGATGGTGTCGGTCGTGCCCACCACGCCAGGATATTGGCCACTGGCGGTCACCACGATATC
>Ga0268266_10004215_pt1 | contig 13844 bp, 10 predicted proteins | sample KBSS13metaG_FD_190356 | JGI IMG/M metagenome (GOLD analysis project Ga0268266, IMG submission 190356) | Switchgrass rhizosphere microbial communities from Kellogg Biological Station, Michigan, USA - KBS S1-3 metaG (SPAdes) (version 2) | ecosystem: Host-associated > Plants > Roots > Rhizosphere...
AAGCGGACGTGATGCGGCGCATCCTTCCGCCTAACGAATTCGCAAAATGGCTCGGCGATTTTCTGCCGCAAGTTCCGACCGAGCCAAAGAGTGACTGGCTCCCGACAGTCGTTTCGTCCGACCCGGGCGACCCCAAGCTGGCGCATCTCGATGGCTTGAACCTGAGCCGCGGCTGGATGCTGGAGGGCATTTTCACAGGGCTGCCACCGAATGACCCGCGGCGACCTGCTCTGGCGGCCGCGGCCGAGGCACACCGGCAAGCGGGCTTGATGGCGGTGACGGGCGAGCATTACGAAGGTGGGCACTGGCTCGGCAGCTTTGCCGTTTATCTCACCACGCAGCGCGGAATCGAGCGGAAGGAAAAAACAACTCGTTAGGCAAACCAATCGCCGACTCTTCCTCCCCGCGGCTCAGGGCTCGGGCAAGACGGCCATCGGGATCACACAGATTCTGCGATTTTGACAAAAATTCTGCCCCGCGAGGAATTACGACCCGCAAAATGGCCGGCTTGTTTGCCGCCCCCAGGGGAGTGTGCCAGTTCTATGAATGTTCAGAATGGCGATTCCTTGCTGTAGAAGAGTCATTCATCAATTGCTGGTGGCCACTCTCATTTTAACTGGCTCCAAATCCCTCTCATGGGCGGCTGAGCGGGCGGCGCCGAACCCACCGGGGCCATTCGTGGAGGAGACGGAAGCGTGGGCAATGCTTTTTCAGATGGTGTCGCGGCTCCGCACCGCGGTAGCAAAGGGCGAACTTACGCTGATCGATCCGGAAGATCCGGTGGCAAGCGAAGCTGTCTCCTCGATGCTCAACAAGTTAGCGAAAACGCCGACACCACAGCGTGGTCTCTTGAAGGTGCAATGGATTCATTTCGTGCGGGGCATCGCTGCCATGCACACAGCTTCCGACGCAGGAAAGGGCGACCTCGCCGCCGCGTTAATGAAGCGAGTCGAGACGGATTTTGAGGCGCTGCAAAAAACCGCCGATCCCGAAATCTTAAAGGCGGCGCACAAGCTCGCGGAACGTTTCACTTGTCCGATGCATCCGGATGTAATCGGCCACGAGAATGAGGTGTGCCCGAAGTGCGGCATGCCGCTGGATCAACCGGTCGTCATTATGCCCTCCTTTCTCGCCAAGGGCGATGGGCAACGTGCTGTGGTTGCGACGATCAGCACCGATGCCCCGCTCGAGCCGGGGAAACTCGCGCACGCTATCCTCCACCTTCGGCGCACGATGATGGATCACCCAGTCACGTTAGATCAATTGATCGAGACTCATTCGAAGAAGATTCACTTGTTGATCGTTGATCAGAGTTTGATCGACTATCATCATGAGCACCCGCAACCGACGGATACTCCCGGTGATTATGTGTTTGAATTTACTCCCACGAAGCCCGGTGCGTATTACGTCTGGGCTGACTTGCGACCGCTTCCGCTCGGATTGCAGGAGTACGACAAGACTCTTATAGCTGGAACAGGGGAGTCAGAACCGGTCACTGGTAAAAACACTCGGTTGGTTGCTGAATCGGAGGGATTGCATTTCGAGTTGAGTCTTGAGAAGGGCGAGATCAAAGCCGGCGAGGTAACGAACGCAAGTTTGCGGGTTACGCGGGACGGCAAAGGGTTCACTCAACTTGAACCGGTAATGAATGCATTCGCCCATCTCGTTGGATTTCATGAAGACGGGGAAACGGTTCTGCACATGCACCCGATCGGTGCGCCCATCGTGAACGAGAGTGCTCGTGGCGGCCCCGTCCTGGAGTTTAAGATCTTCGCCACCAAGCCCGGCTTTACGCGGTTTTTTGCTCAGGTCCAGATTGATGGCCGGAAAGTGTTTGCGCCTTTCGACGTCCAAGTGTTGAAATGAAAACCTCCCTGGACTTCCGAGCGGGACGTCCGCGCCGCGTCGCGCATCGACCTTTGCTACTGCTACCAATCGTTCCGTTTGCACGGGACTTTGTCTATCGTGTGGACGTGGCAGCCTCTTCGATCAGAGCTGCCACTTCCTTCGGTCTGGAGACGTAAACAGCGTGACTGGCGCCCGAGATTTCGACCTTATGGCTCTTGGCTCGCTCGGCATACCACCGCTCCAAGTCGGGATTGATGGTTCGATCTTTCGTCGCTACTAACATCCAACTAGGTTTGCGTTTCCACGCCGCTGTCGTGAGAACAGCTTTGAAATTGTCAGCCGCGTTGAACACCTGCGATCGCGCCATGAAAGCCGCCTGCTCAGCAGAAAGGTCGGCTGCGAAGTACTCATGAAACTGCGCGGGATCCAGGTAGGTGAAACCGTCTGCCGTCTTCTTTATCGCAGTAGACGTGCTGAGGTCACTTGGAAACGCTTTCCATTGTCGGCCTCACTCTCTCCCGCGTCTGGCATGTGGGCCGCGACGTAGACCAATCCGACAACCGACGAATCCGTTCCCGCTTCGGTAATGACGGCGCCGCCATAACTGTGAGCCACAAGAATGCATGGTCCATCTTGCAGAGCGAGGATCTCGGTCTGAACGACGACGAAGTCGCCTTCTACGACGCCCTGGCTCAGAACAACAGCGCCGTCGAAGCCATGGGCAAAGACGAGCTCAAAGTTATCGCCGCCGAGCTAGTCACCCAGGTTCGGAAAAGCGTCACCATCGACTGGACCCTTCGCGAAAGCGCTCGCGCCAAGATCAAAGTCCTGGTGAAACGAATCATTCGAAAGCACGGCTCTCCGCCCGACCTCGAAGCCGAAGCCAACCAAAACGTCCTCGCGCAAACCGAGCTGCCTTGTGCGGAATGAGCTGAAACGTGACCACTCGTTAAGTAGGTCCGCTCAGCAAAAGGAACCCGAATTTTGGTGCAGCATTTGTTGCGTGGCCCATGACGTTCCCAGGTATTCCGGCATATCCTATGAGAAGAAATAAAAAGAATGTGATCGATCTCATGCTTAGTCTCACGCGTGTCCTCCTTGTTCCGCCTAACGAGAACAAGATGAGCCGCCGCGAGCGGGAGCGCGCGTGGCTGCGAATGGACCGGTTGAATTCAGGTGAAGCAGGGTCGTACGGCGGCTCGCGGTCAGCTCCATCGCATGGTTAGGTCATCTGACTGGCCGACCTTCGCATTGCGCTTAACTTGCGGAAAATGACAACGTGCCCCAGCAGGGCTGCGGTCACCAAGACGGAAGGCAGCCAAACGTAAGGAAACAATGTCAGCCAGGTACTATCGGGCCGCAAGAGTTGAATAGGAGTCGGAAAACTGACGGCGGCGATTCCTACGACCCACAGCAGCAGCGTCAATCCCAGGCAGTTCCACGCCACGACCAGCGACATCGGAGCGGCCCGGGCGAAGGGCGCTAGAGCCAGGGCCGTGATCCCAGTGACGATATCGAAATTGTAGCCCTGCCAAGTCATCTGGCGAGGAGCGAGTCCTATGGTGGAAGACTCGTGGATCAGCACCTCCACCAGAATGCGAAAGGTTTGGGCGGCGATCAACGTCGCCAAAGGCAACGCCACTAGGCGCACCGCCCAGGGCGAAACACCCACGGCGACGGTCGCGATCAGCCCAATGACCAGGAAGAGCGCCATCGGCGGGGGTATCGAGCTGAAGCGGCCTAGCGTCCCAGACAAAGACAGCGCAGCCGCGACCAACATCCATCCCACCATGGCAAGGGCGAAGCGCCATGAACGGGCCGCCCAAGCGACCAGCGCCACCATCGCGACCGGCAGCGCGATGAATCCGTCGTAAACGAAGGTATGGACGTGGGACATGGATCCTAGACGTAACGAAACAGAGATCAGCTGTGGCGGGCGGGGGCTCCGGCCGCGAACAAAGGAAGGAAACGAATCATGAGTAAAATTGTTATAGCGACGGCCCGCCGTCAGCTGCGTCGATTGGTTACGCTCTTTTTCCAAACAGGATTCATGGGATGCGTTCTTCTTTATCCGACGCGTAGGCTTCGCCCTCGCGCATCTCTGGTGTATCGCCGCATAACTCGCAATACTGGCCCTTTCTTAAGCGATACACCCGCGTCGCAATAAAGATCGCCGTGGAAATTCCGGCGCAAAGCGCACTTTCTCCCACCGATTGCTCCAAGGCTCTCTCTCGCAAGACGCTGATCGCTAGTAATACGACGAACACGCCGAGAAATACTATCAGGAATCGCTTAATCCAAAATGTGACTGACATAGAAACGTTCGTGCCTAACGAGAAGTAGGCCGAATTATTCGTAAAGGGACCTTTCCGGGGAAAGGAGCAAAAATGCCGAGCATTCCAAGATTCTATCCAGGCCGCTCCTCGGCACGCAATCCCATATTGCTTTGTGCCGAGACAGTCCGCCGGGCTAGGCCAGGCTCCAGATTCACAGAATATTCGGAGCCATTTTCGCTCGTAAGATTTCCAGCCCAGGACGTATTACGCTAGAAATAAGCTATTTGGGTAATCAAACACATTGGACATCTGAACAGCTCAAGCCTCAAAAAGTGCTCAAATATTCTGCGAAGGGAGTTCGACCGCAAAAGTGCCTAAGTTCCCTAAAGTCAGCCGTCTCCGAGCAATTCCGGGCTTTTCCGGCCGATTTGCGAAACTCCTCAACTATTCCGTGAGGGAACACCTATGAAGAATTTGGGCAGCGCGTACGGGGATCGAACCCGTGCACCAGCCTTGAGAGGGCTGTGTCCTAACCACTAGACGAACGCGCCGTTTTGCTCCGCACCCTAGCCGCGCTCCGGCGGGGCGGCAACCTCCCGACCAGTGCCCTTGCCGATTAGGGATGCACTGCTTCGCTGGCGCGGGCCTGCACCGGTGTCGGGAGCGCCTTTGAAGCGGTCGCAGCCGCACCAGCTCTGGCCAATACGGCGGCCTCCGCTTCATCCGATTCGTGCCGGACCCTCGGTTGAAGCAGGCTCAATTTGCGACTGGCTTCCTGGGCGTCGAGATACGCTTTCAAGTCTGGCGTTGTGGCGAGCGCGCGCAGTTTCTTGAAATACAGTTCGTAGTAACTCTTGAGCCAATGGCGGCGCTCGAGATCGGTCGGAGCCTTGAACGCCGTCGCCTTCAAGGCATGGAGATCCTCGTCATTTCGGATCCGCATTTCCAGCTCCACCATTTGAAGATGAAGCCGATGCTCGTCGGCAACTTTCCCCAGGGAAGTTTTCTTGAAAAATTCATTGAGTTGCTGCAACTCCTGCACCGCCGGAATTTTGGGTAGTGAATCGAATGCAGGCAGAATATTCGGCGGAATGAGGGAAGGCGGCTCGATCGAGACCGTGGGCGAAGGCGACGGTGAAGCCGTGGAAGCGGCCGTCTGTGTGTTGGCGGTCTGGGCTGAACTGTCGTCAGGGGATGGAGACGATTGTGCCAGGGCGAGGCTGGCTGCACCGAGTGCCAAAAGGAAAAAAACGTGTGGCAAAAAGTTCATCGCGCAGGTCTTCTGGCATCGGGGTGACAGGATTTGAACCTGCGACCTCCTGGTCCCAAACCAGGCGCTCTACCAAGCTAAGCTACACCCCGGCAATGTGCAGCCCTATAGCACGCAAAGAAGCGGAGCGCACGCGAACTGTTTTTGGGACGGCCTCTCGCCCCGCAGCCGCTCGGCCAAGGTAGGCTACACCCTGGATTTGGGCAGTCGACGCGATGTCGAGCATGTCGAACCGTGCTCTGCATCCGGGAATCCATCCCAGGGATGATTGGAAGAACCGCGCCGTATTTCCCTGTTGCTCGAGAGGCCTGCGTGTCGGTCTCAGGATGATATCGGATAAAGATCGCTTGCCTTGGACCCGCTTCGCGACGACACTGCGACCTCCTTCTCCGGGCAGCGGCCGTCTGCTCGCCGCCGCTATGTTCAAGAACGAAAAATTCAATATCGCTATTTTCGCGATCCTCATCGTGCTGCAGGCACTCGGGGTCGCGGCTGTCTGGACTCGCTTTCAACTTTACTACCTGCCGATCATGCTCGGCATTTATTTTTGGATTGGACTCGGCACGACCCTTTATTTGCATCGCTATCTCACGCATCGCGGGTTTGAGATGCCGGGCTGGTTGAAATTTATCTTCGCTACCGGATCAGCCATCGGACTTTCGGGCGACCCAGTCACATGGGTGGGCGATCATCGTTTTCATCACCTGAAGTCCGACACCGAGGAGGACATCCACAGCCCGCGGCACGGATTTCCCTACGCCCATATGATGTGGCTGATTCGCAAGCCCCCATCCTTCCGCGAGCGCTCGTTGCGTTACGCGGCCGACGTACGCAAGATTTGGTACTGCAAACTCTGGGAAAACTCCGCGCTCTACGTGCTTCCGCATCTCGCCGTCGCTGGCGTCCTCTTCGCCACTCTTGGACTCGCCGGGATGCTCTGGTGTCTCTACGTGCCGATTTTGATCATCTACAATTGTACCTGGGCGGTGAACTCGATCTGCCACATGAAGCAGTTCGGCTATCGTTCTTTTGAGACGTCGGATGAAAGCAAAAACAACTTCTGGGTTGGTCTCGGCGCTCTTGGCGAAGGCTACCACAATAACCATCACGCCAAACCGCGCTGCGCGGCCCACGGGTTGAAATGGTGGGAATTCGATCTCACCCGCTATACCATCTGGACGCTCGAAAAGCTGCATCTCGCCTGGAACGTCGTTTGGCCAGATCCCACGCCGGCCAAGAAAGAGCAGGAAGAATTGTCGGCCGACGAAGCCGGCACGATGCTGATCACGAGCGCCGATCCAAACTCGGTGCTGTAGACGTTTCCCGCTGCAAAGCGTGACCCTGCGGATTGCTCAGCGTCTCGATTCTTGCTCCGGCTCGTAGTTCAGATTTGGCGAGAGCCATTTTTCGACCTCCCCTAACGACTCCCCTTTGCGCGCCGCGTAATCCGCTGCCTGGTCGCGCTCGATCTTACCGACTGCAAAATAGCGGGAATCGGGATGCGAAAAGTAGAGTCCGCTCACGCTCGCGCCCGGATGCATCGCGTAGGATTCCGTTAGGCGGATCCCGCTTTCTCTCTCCGCGTCCAACAGATCGAAGAGCGTCCGCTTCTCTACGTGATCAGGTGATGCGGGATAACCGGGTGCCGGGCGGATGCCGCGATAACGCTCGCGAATCAACTCCTCGTTCGTCAGGCCTTCGTCCGCTCCAAAACCCCACGCGATGCGTGCCTCGTAATGCAGATATTCCGCGAACGCCTCGGCCAGCCGGTCGGCCAGCGCTTTCGTCAGAATCGCGTTGTAGTCGTCGTGCTCTGCTTGGAAGTGTTTGGCCAGTTCATCCGCGCCGATCCCCGCAGTAACGGCGAACCCGCCCAGATAATCTTGTCTTCCGGACCCCTTCGGTGCCACCAAATCGGCCAGGCAGTAGTTTGTTTGCCCAGGCGGCTTGAGCATTTGCTGACGCAAGAAATGTAAGGTCGCGATCACCTGTCGCCGGTCTTCATCGCGGTAAATCTCGACATCGTCGCCTAACGAATTGGCCGGCCAGAAACCATAAACGCCGCGTGCGGTAAGCGACTTCTCGGCTACGATCTGGCGCAAGAGCTTCTGGGCATCGTCAAAAAGCTCGCGCGCCTGAGCGCCCACCACTTCGTCCTCCAAAATGGCTGGGTATCGGCCCCGCAGTTCCCAAGTATGGAAAAATGGCGACCAATCGATGTAATCGATCAGTGTTGTGAGATTGACCGGCCGGATTCCACCATCCCGAGCGGAGCGGGGAGCAGTATTTTCGGTTGCTCCATGGGACCCCTCGACTTCGCTCGGGACGGCGGTGGAAAGTGCGCGGACTCCCAGGAACTTCGGTACCGGCGGCAGGTATTCGGTCCAATCGATCGTTAGGCGATTTTTGCGCGCCTGTGCGAGTGTGAGCACCTTCTTCTCGCGTGTCCGGTTGGCGTGCTCGCCGCGCAGCCGTTCGTAATCCATCCGCGTGTTCACTTCGAATTTCACCTTCGCGTCCGGATTTAAAAGGGCGCTGACCACCCCGACGGCGCGCGACGCATCCAGGACGTGAACGACACTCTCCCGATAGTGTTGCGCGATCTTGACCGCGGTGTGGGCGCGGCTGGTTGTCGCGCCGCCGATCAACAGCGGCAGACGAAATTTCTGCCGCTCCATTTCCTGCGCGACATGGACCATCTCGTCGAGCGACGGCGTGATCAATCCACTCAAACCAATGATGTCGGCCTGTTTCTCGCGGGCAGTCTCGAGAATCTTCTCCGCCGACACCATCACGCCGAGATCGATCACGTCGTAGTTATTACATTGCAGCACGACGCCGACGATGTTCTTGCCGATGTCATGCACGTCTCCTTTGACCGTCGCCATCACGATTCGGCCCTGCGGTTTCGAGTCGGCCTGCTTTTCGGCTTCCATGTACGGCATGAGGTAGGCGACCGCCTTCTTCATGACGCGCGCGCTTTTTACCACCTGCGGAAGAAACATTTTCCCGGCGCCAAACAAATCGCCCACCACGCTCATACCGGCCATCAGGGGCCCTTCGATCACGTCGAGAGGGCGCGCGGATTTTTGGCGCGCCTCCTCAGTGTCGCTCTCGATATGTTCGACGATACCTTTGACGAGCGCGTGCGAGAGTCGTTCCTCAACGGGCGCACTGCGCCACGCTTCGTCCTTCACTGAGACTTTCCCTTTCGATTTCACCTTCTCGGCGAAGTCGACCAGCCGCTCGGTCGAGTCCGGCCGCCGGTTGAGGAGCACATCCTCAACCAGTTCGCGCAACGCCGGGTCGATCTCTTCGTAAACGGCGAGCTGCCCGGCGTTGACGATCGCCATGTCGAGCCCGGCGCGGATGGCGTGATACAAAAACGCGGAATGCATCGCTTCGCGCACCGTGTTGTTGCCGCGGAAGGAGAAAGAAATGTTGCTCACCCCACCGCTGACGCGCGTGCCGGGGAGGTTGGCTTTGATCCAGCGCGTCGCCTCGATGAAGGCGACCGCATAATTGTTGTGTTCCTCGATACCGGTCGCCACCGTCAGAATGTTCGGATCAAAAATAATGTCGTTAGGCGGGAAGCCGGCGCGCTCGGTCAGCAGGCGATAGGCGCGCGCGCATATGGTAGTCTTGCGTTCCAGCGTATCGGCCTGGCCGCTCTCATCGAAGGCCATTACGATGACGGCGGCACCGTACCGCCTGACGATTCGGGCCTGACGCAGAAACTCTTCTTCGCCCGCCTTGAGCGAGATGGAGTTGACGACGCCCTTGCCCTGCACGCATTTCAGGCCGGCTTCGATCACGCTCCATTTCGAACTGTCGATCATGATCGGCAGCCGCGAGATGTCGGGCTCGCTCCCGATCAGGTGCAGGAAGCGGGTCATGGTCGCTTCGGAATCGATCATTCCTTCGTCCGTGTTGACGTCGAGAATGTTCGCGCCTCCCTCGACCTGATGGCGCGCAACAACGAGGGCGCCCTCGAAGTCATGGGCCAGAATCAGCTTCGAAAATTTCGGCGAGCCTGTGATGTTGGTCCGCTCGCCAACGACGACGAAACCGAAGTCAGGCGTCACATCGAGCGCTTCGAGCCCGGAGAGGTGCAATGTAAAAGGGGCCTTTGCGCCCCGTTCTTCGGTATCGCGACCATCGGGGCGCAAAGGCCCCTCCCACATTGGGCGTGCTCTCGGCGGGCAATCCTGCACTGCTTCGGCAATCGCGCGGATGTGATCCGGGGTCGTGCCGCAGCAGCCGCCGACGATGTTGAGCCAGCCATTGCGCGCCCACTCGCGCAGTTGCGGAGCAAACGATTCCGGAGTCTCGGGAAAACCAGTCGGCGACAACGGATCGGGCAGGCCAGCATTGGGGTAGGCGCTCGTGAAAGACGGCGCGAGCCGCGCCATCTCCTCGACGTGCGGCCGCATCTCGGCGGGACCGAGCGCGCAGTTCAACCCGACAACGAGCGGCTCGGCATGCAGTATGGAGGTGAGGAATGCGCCCACCGTCTGTCCGGTCAGGGTACGACCAGAAAGGTCTGTGATCGTGCCGGAAACCAGTATCGGCAATTTCTTGCCTAACGATTCGAAAGCTTCGAGAATCGCGAAAATCGCCGCCTTGGCGTTTAGTGTGTCGAAGATCGTTTCGACGAGCAGGACGTCGACGCCGCCCTCGATCAGCGCACGCACCTGTTCGCCGTAGGCGTGCCGGATCTGATCGAACGTCACGGCGCGAAAACTCGGATCGTTCACATCGGGCGAGAGCGAACCCGTGACCGGAAGTGGGCCTAACGAGCCGGCGACGAAACGCGGTGTGCCGGTTCTGTCTGCCCAGCGGTCGGCCGCGGTTCGCGCGACTTTGGCGGCCGCAACATTCATCTCTTGAACGAGCGCGCCGAGATCCGGGTCTTCGACTACCCGCTTGAAGAAAGCGGCGTCCTTGCGCCCGTTCTCCGGTTCGCCCGGGAACAAGAAATCGTGCTGGCCGATGGTGGTGGCGCTGAAGGTGTTTGTTTCAATGATGTCCGCGCCGGCTTCCAGATACTGGGCATGGATCTCTTCGATGACCTCCGGTTGGGTGAGCTGGAGCAACTCGAGATCGCCCTTGAGATGTTTCGCCGGATGCGCCTCGAAGCGCGCCCCTCGGTATTGTTCCTCGGAAAGTTTGTAGCGCTGCACCATCGTCCCCATTGCGCCATCGAGCAGGACGATGCGCTGGCGGAGGAGGGCTTCGAGCGGATGAATGGCTGCGGCGTGCACGGCGAAGCGGCAATTAACGACAAGGTGCCGGACTCAGCAACCGACAAATTGACGTATCATGATGCGTCAATGCGTTCATTTTTCCCGAATGCTCGGTGCTCAGGTTCGTAATCGCTCTCCTGAACGAACCTTAACGGCCCGAGCCCGGGCCCAAGGACAGCTCTTTTTGCCCAGCTCTGAATCGGAGCAGGCGGAGCGCGCGCCCTACAATTGCCTTCCTTGCGGACGAGGCCGGTTTTAGGGTCGCAGCCGTGGAATCGATTCAAATTTATCGGTCATTGAATCGCGACCAGCGCAACACCTTCCTCGCCTGCTTCCTCGGGTGGACGCTCGATGCGCTCGATTTTTTTCTTCTCACTTTCGTCGTTCGCGACGTGTCGGCCGACTTTTCGGTTTCGGTCGTCAAGGTAACCTTTGCCATCACGCTCACCCTCATGATGCGACCACTGGGCGCGCTCATCTTCGGGCTTCTCGGCGACCGGTTCGGGCGGCGGGTACCGCTGATGGTAGACATCATTTTCTATTCGCTGATGGAATTGCTGACCGCGTTTTCGCCGAATTACACTGTGTTTCTCATTTTTCGCGCGCTCTACGGGATCGGAATGGGTGGCGAGTGGGGACTCGGCGCATCGCTCGCGATGGAGAGTTTGCCCGCGCGCGCCCGCGGTCTGGCCTCGGGGATTTTGCAGCAAGGTTATTCCTGCGGTTTCCTTCTCGCCGCGGTGGTCTATTGGCTAGTCTTCCCGCACTTTGGGTGGCGGGCACTTTTTGTCGTGGGTGCGCTGCCGGCGATGCTCGTGATTTACATCCGGGCGCGCGTGCCGGAGTCAGCGGTCTGGCAACGACACCGGCAAACGGCGCGCGAGTCGTTAGGCGTGGGCCGGTTCATCAGAGAACATTGGCGTCTCCTGGTTTATGCCGTGCTTCTCATGACCGCCTTCAATTACATGTCGCACGGCACCCAGGATCTGTATCCGACCTTTCTCCAGAAACAGCGCGGGCTCTCGGTCAATCAAACCGCGCCGATCGCGATCATCTACAATCTTGGCGCGATCTGCGGCGGCACATTGCTCGGCCATTTTTCGCAACGCTGGGGCCGTCGCCGGACGATTATCATCGCAGCGGTGCTCGGCATTCTCCTCATCCCAGCCTGGATTTTTTCGCCGACGCTCCCGCTCCTCATTGCGGGCGGATTTTTCATGCAATTTATGGTGCAGGGCGCCTGGGGCGTGGTGCCGGTGCATTTGAACGAGCTCTCGCCCCCGGCCTGGCGCGGCACTTTTCCGGGCGTGGTTTACCAGCTGGGGAATTTCTTTTCCGCCAATGCCGCCATGTTGCAGGCCAAGCTCGCGGAACATTTCGTCAGGCCAAACGGTGAACCCGACTACGCTCTCACGATGGCCTGTGTGACGTTGGCGGTTTTCCTCGTCCTCATTCTCCTTGCTGCTATCGGGCGTGAGGCGCGCGGAATCGAGTTCTAGCGGAAGCTCGGGAGGAACGACGCGCCACCACCGGCGCGCGCAAGAACGGTTGCCTGGCGGCGGTACATCCCGGTCCCGTAACGGTAGTCGACGATCGCCTCGGCGATTTTATCCGCCAGCTTTTCCCGATATGCGGCGTCGGCTGCGTCGCGCGCTTCGGAGCGGTTGCTGAGGTAGCCGCATTCCACGAGGACAGATGGGTAATGGGCGTTGCGGAGGACCCGGAAGTCGGCCGTATGGATGCCGCGATTCACCGTTCCCGGAAGCGTGGACAAATTACCCTCAATTGCAGCCGCCAGAGCGAAGGCGTAGGGCGAATGGTAATAAGTTTCGACGCCTTCTACTCCGCGCCGGCGCGAGTCATTGAAGTGAATGCTAACGAAGATGGAGTTTTTCTGTTCGTTGCCGAGTGCGACCCGGTTGTCGAGTGGAATGAAAGTGTCGTTGGCGCGAGTGAGGACAGTTTTAAGTTGCGATTCGCGCAATTTACGGTCGACCCGCAGGGCGACATCGAGCGCGACCGCTTTTTCCGGCGGACAATTGCGCCGGTAGGCGCCGCTGTCCTTGCCGCCGTGGCCGGCATCTACGACGACTGTTTCGAAAGTGTGACTGGTGTTGGTGGCGACGGTCGCGCAGCCGCCGAGATAAAAAGCGGCCCCGAGAGCAAGGACGGCGATAGAGCTGATCGAACGCGGCATGCAAACAGATAAAGCGAATCGCGTGCCGGGCAAAAAGAAAGGCGAAGGAAGCTGCGCGATTACGCAAAATCGCTTGTGTTTTTCGCGGTCGCATTTAATGGGCTAGGCTCGAATGATGCGCCACCGTTTTACGATTATTTTGCTGCTTTGCGGGCTCGCCTTGGGCGGTTGCAAAAAAGGGAGTTTCGCGCGAAAGGCGAAGTCGACCGCGACACCGACTCCAGTGCCAACAGTCGCCGTGGCCGCAGCCCCGACTGAGACGCCCTCGCCGACCCCGCCGCCCATTGATCGGACCTCGCAGGTGATCGTATTCGGCTATCATCGGTTCGAGAAAAAGGTGCGGCGGCCCGACACCGAGATCACGCCGGAGGCATTCGAGGCGCAGATGAAAGAACTGCAGGACCAGAAAATTCCCGTGATAGGGATGCAGGATTTTCTCGCCTGGAAACGGGGTGAAAAAGCGATCCCGCCCGACGCTGCCATCATCACGATCGATGATGGCTACAAATCGGGTTACGAGGTTGCCTGGCCGATTCTGAAGAAATTTAACTATCCCTTTACCCTCTTCATTTACACCGAGGGAATAAAAGGCGGGAAGTTTGGCGGTGGTGAAGCGATGAGCTGGGAACAACTGGCCGAGATGCGCGACGCCGGGGTGGACATCCAGGCGCACAGTGCGACCCACCAAGACCTGCGCAAGCCGTACGATAAGGTGACGAAACGCAAGCTCAATCCAGATGAATACACGGATTGGCTCAACGCGGAAGTGGGTGGGTCGAAGGAGACCTTGGAACACAAGTTGGGCATTCGCGTGAACTGCTTTGCGGTCCCATTCGGCTACTACAACGACCGCGTGAAAGAAGCGACCAAGCAGGCGGGCTTCGAAGCGGTCTTTACCGTCTACGGCCAGAAGCTGACCTACGGCTCACCCAACGATTCGTTAGGCCGCTACATGATTGAAGCCAACAAACCGAAGGTCTTCGCGACCGCCACCTCCTTTGGCGGAT
>Ga0268266_10004217_pt1 | contig 13840 bp, 13 predicted proteins | sample KBSS13metaG_FD_190356 | JGI IMG/M metagenome (GOLD analysis project Ga0268266, IMG submission 190356) | Switchgrass rhizosphere microbial communities from Kellogg Biological Station, Michigan, USA - KBS S1-3 metaG (SPAdes) (version 2) | ecosystem: Host-associated > Plants > Roots > Rhizosphere...
CCCGGGCATCCCGGAAGACGAGCGGGTGAAGATTTTCGAGCGCTTCTACCGCGTGGAGGGCTCAACCGGCGATGGGTGCGGCCTGGGGCTTGCGATTGTTGAAGAGATCGCCCGCCTGCACAGCTCAACAGTCGAAGTCGGCTCGGGTGCGGACGGCCGGGGCAGTCGTTTCACCGTGGCGTTCGACACCCAACCTCCACCGCCACGCTCGCGTTGAGACCGAATCGTTACATCGTGACAATGGATACTGTTACCCCGGATTGAGTAAAGTCGCAGGTGTGCTCCGCTCAATCATCCTGCGCTTCGTGTTGCCGCTCGCCCTCGCGTCGGCAGTGGTCGCCTACTTCGCGATGCCTCACATCGATCAGATGCTCGCCGAATGGTTCCGCGGCGACATTGAGCTGCGCGCGAGCCTGGTGGAAGGCTCGATGGAGGAGCGGCTGGCGGATCTCGTCAGCCATCACGACAAGCCAGGAGTCCGAAAGTACCTATCGAAGGTGACTGCGGACAAGCGCATCACCGCCGTCATCGTGTGTGATTCCGACGGGACCCTCTTCTACCGCACAGCTCCGACTCCGGAAGAAGTGTCCTGCTCGCTCAGTGCCGCGCCCAACCCCGGCACGAGTCAGATCATCCGAACGTCATCGGGCGCCACGCATGTCGCGGGCTTCCAGATCGCGCGTCCCGACAAGGCTGCGTTTACCGTTTTCGTCGCCCACGACCTGGGATTCGCGGCCTCCCGGCAAACGCGGGCGCGACGCTATCTGATCGCCTTCACTGCCGTGTCAGTGGTCGTCATCGGCCTGCTGGTCGTGTTGATCGCGTGGTTCATGCTGCGGCGTTGGGCCACCATTCTCATCGGCGACATCCGCAGCCGGCGATTCCTCGACGACGCGCACTCCTCGTCGCTGTCGATGCCCGTGCTGTCACAGGTGCGGCAAGTCATGCGGGAGATCGAGGAGAGCCAGCGGCTCGAGATCGACTACCGGGAGAACTGGACGGCGCAAGCGTTGCATCAGGTTGTGCGGGATCAGTTGCGTTCGCCACAGATGATCGTGGTTTCCAACCGGGAGCCCTACATCCACAATCGGGGCGATGATGGGCGCCCGCTGGTGCAATTCCCCGCGAGTGGAATGGTGACAGCCCTCGAGCCCATCGTGCGCGCCTGCGCGGGAACCTGGATCGCCCATGGCAGCGGCAGCGCGGACAAACAGGTTGTAGACATACATGACCGGATCCGGGTTCCTCCGGGCGATCCGTCGTATGTACTGCGCCGCGTATGGCTCACGCAGGAAGAAGAGGAAGGCTATTACTACGGATTTTCCAACGAGGGACTCTGGCCGCTGTGCCATCTCGCATACGTCCGGCCCGCCTTCCGCGAAAGTGACTGGAATACCTACCGCTCAGTCAACGAGAAGTTCGCGGCCGTCGTGACCCGGGAAGCTCGCGAAAGCAATCCGGTGGTGTTGATCCAGGACTATCACTTTGCGCTGTTGCCGAAATTCATCCGGGATCGCAAGCCGGATGCCACCATCGTTCTGTTCTGGCACATCCCGTGGCCCAACGCGGAGACCTTCGGTGTCTGTCCGTGGAAGCACGAGATGCTGTTGCATCTGTTGAGCGCCGACATACTCGGTTTCCACACCCGGTATCACTGCCAGAACTTCCTGGCCACGGTCGATCGGTTCGTGGAGTGCCAGATCGATCACGAGCACATGACCGTGACCCTGCAGGGGCACGTGTGCCATGTCACACCCTATCCCATCTCCATCGAATGGCCGCCGCGCCAACTCGACAAGCTGCCACCTGTCAATCTGTCGCGCGTCGAAGTACGGCGTCGCTATGGCATCCGCGATGACGTTTCGCTGGGGCTCGGTGTTGAACGCTGGGATTTCACGAAGGGCATCCTCGAACGGTTCCATGCGATCGAGACTCTTCTCGACACCCGCCCGCATCTGCGCGGAAAGGTGACGCTTCTGCAGATTGCGGCGCCGTCCCGGAGCAAGCTGCCGGCGTACCGCATGCTGCAGGATCAGACCCTGGCCGAGCTGGAGAGAATCAACTCCAGATTCCGCACGGACTCCTGGCAACCCATCATTCTGGTGGACACTCAACAGACGCCGGATGCCGTCTGGGAGTTATATCGGGCTGCCGACTTCTGCATTGTCAACAGCCTGCACGATGGCATGAACCTGGTCGCCAAGGAATTCGCGGCTGCCCGCGACGACGAAGACGGCGTGTTGATTCTCAGCACGTTCGCGGGCGCCTCGCGCGAGCTGCTCGAAGCACTGTTGGTCAACCCATTCGATGTCTCCGAAACCGCCGCGGCGATCGAAACAGCCATCACGATGCCGCGCGACCAACGGCGCGAACGCATGCAGCTGATGCGCCGCACGGTCAAAGAAAACAACGTCTACCGCTGGGCCGGCCGCATGTTGATGGATGCGGCGCGGGTGCGGCAACGCCAAGCTCTCGCAAAACGCAACACTTTCGCGCTGCAGCGGTTTGCTGCGGACGGCCGAAAATAACAGTTTGTTTGACGCGTGCGTCGGTGATAGCGTTATGCGCGTGACATATATCCGCGCATTTGTCCCGCTCAAACACCCGGTCTGCGCCCGGCGCCGGATGTTGGAAGATCTCACCGCAAAGCAACGCCACTCCATGTATTTCACCCTGGCGCGGCGGATCATCGCTGCACTGCGGGATGCGCCCATGGTGCGGGACACCGTGATCGTCACATCGAGTGCGGAAGTTGAGATTTTTGCAGAGCACCTCGGCGTGCGTGTGATGCACCAGATGCGCGACGAAGGCATCAACTCCGCATGTGAGGCGGCAATTGCCTCGTCCTCGGCTGTGGGAATCACCGGCGCGCTGATCGTGTCAGGCGACCTGCCCATGGTGACCAGCAATGCGATTACTGCGTTGCTGCAGTCTGCTGACCTGCAGCATCCAGGCATGACGATCGTGCCGGATAGGCATCACCGTGGTACCAACGCGCTGATCTGCACGCCCGCCGGTGCCATCAGGCTGCGTTTTGGTCCTAACAGCTTCGCGGAGCACGTCCGGGCCGCCCAGGAGCAGGGCCTGCCCATCCGTGTGTTCGAGTCGGGTGAACTGGCTCTCGATATTGATGAGCCGGAGGATTTGGACGCCTGGCGCGGGTACGATACCCACAATTACGTGGGAGACGGGCGTGAAAGCACATCTATTGCTGGCCGCCGCGGCAGCGTGCCTGGCAATCGCATCGACGTCATTCGGGCAGGATGACTCGTCGAGCAGCAGCTCGATCAAGCAGGACGCCAAGGACGTCGGCGCGACCATCAAGAGAGACACCAAGGACGCGGTTGCAGCCGTCAAACGCGATTCGAAGCAGGCGGGTCAGGCGATAGCGCGCGGGGCCAAGGCGACGGGCGAGGCCGTGAAGCGCGAGACCAAGGCCGCCGGCGCCGCCATCAAGAAAGGCGCCCAGCAGGTGGGCACCGCCGCCAAGCAGGATGCAAACAAGGTGAAAGAGGCGGTGGCGAAGGACAAGTAACGGCACCCTCGGCGGCCAATCCAAAGCGGCCCGAACGCGCGCACGGCGGTAACGCCGAACTGGCAAAATTCCTTGGCGAACCAAAGATTAAGCTTCTGTTACGGCCCGCTTTGTGCTGCGGGTCATGTTAAATTCCGCCCTTGCGATGAAAGTCCCAACCGACAATCAGCCCCCTGCTGACGCCGACGTTCTGGTCATTGGCGGCGGGCCCGCGGGCTCCTCGGCGGCGATTGTGCTGGCCGAACGGGGCCACCGGGTAATCCAGGTCGAAAAGTCCCGGCACCCCCGCTTCCACATCGGCGAGTCGTTGCTGCCGGCCAACCTGCCCATCTTCGCGCGGCTGGGAGTGGCGCAGCAGGTCGAAGCCATCGGCATGCAGAAATGGGGTGCGGAGTTCGTATCCCCCTGGCATGGCGGCCGTGGCGAGACCTTCAACTTTGCCGAGGCCTGGGACAAGACGATGCCCTTTTCCTACCAGGTCCGCCGCTCGGAATTCGACGAGATCCTGATCCGCCGCTCCGCCCAGCAAGGCGTCCAGGTGCTCGAAGGCTGCCGCGTCCGCAGCGTGGAACGCCAGTCGGACGGCCAGATGCAGGTCGAAGCCGAACACGACGACGGCACTGTCGCTTCCTGGCGGGTGCGTTATGTAATAGACGCCTCGGGCCGCGACACCTTCCTCGGCAACAAGCTCGCAACCAAGCGTCGCAACGGCAAACACAACAGTGCCGCCCTGTACGGGCACTTCCGACACGCCGACCGTTACCCCGAAGAAAAGCGTGCCGGCAATATCTCCATCTACTGGTTCGAGCACGGCTGGTTCTGGTTCATCCCGCTCGCTGACGGCGTCACGAGCATCGGCGCCGTCGTGTGGCCTTACTATTTAAAGAGTCGGAAGGTCCCCGTACGCGACTTCTTCCTCGAAACCATCGCGATGTGCCCGCCATTGGCGGAGCGGCTGAAAAATGCGGAGCTGGTTTCTGACGTGGACGCGACGGGCAACTACTCCTACACCTGCAACCGGTCCTATGGTCCTGGATATCTTCTTGCGGGCGATGCGTTTACGTTTATCGATCCGATGTTCTCTTCCGGTGTATTGATGGCGATGGTCAATGGAATTGCGGGCGCGGAAGCCCTGGATACGTGCCTGCGCGAACCGCAGAAGTACGATGCGGCGATGAAGGAGTTCGATCGCGTTGTACGGCACGGTCCCAAAGAGTATTCCTGGTTCATCTATCGCATCACCAATCCAACCATGCGTGACCTGTTCATGGCGCCGCGCAACGACTTCCGCATGAAGGAAGCCATGCTCGGCCTGCTTGCAGGCGATATCTACGGCAAAACACCAATCTGGAAATCGCTGCGTGCGTTCAAGGGCATCTACTACGTCTTCTCCACGCTCAATTGGAAGCGGTCGCTTCTGGCGATGAGACGGCGTGCCACGAACATCCGTCCAACCGAGCCCGAGCGGGCGACCGCCGGCTGATGGCTGTAGCAACGGGCCTCCAATTCGAATACGTTCCACTTGCCGCAGGAGCCCCGGCACGGTGGGATGATGTACTGGGTGTAGCAACATTTGGCACGGCGCCGGCGTTTACCGCCGAAGTCCCCGCCGCACACGTTCACACTCCTGTCCTCGGTTCCAATGTCTACGAGATCTTCCGGACCGATCAGCGCATCGAGTCGGGACAGTACGCACGCGTTCAGTTTCGGCGCAGCGCGGACCTGCTGTTTGGATCGATTTCGCTGACCGAGGCCTCAGGACTCCACACCGCAACGGAACAGGCCTACCGCGAGATCTTCGCGGCGGTCAACGAGTTAGGTTATCCCCACCTGGCGAGGATCTGGAACTACCTTCCGCAGATCAACGTTGAAACCAAGGGCCTGGAACGGTATCGGCAATTCAACAGCGCCCGTCGCAACGCGCTGATTGCGTACCGACGTGACCTGACCGGCAATGTTCCCGCGGCTTGTGCGCTCGGCTCCGTTACCGGCAGTCCGCTGGTGATCTATTTCCTGGCGAGCCGACACGCCGTGACCGCCGTAGAGAATCCGCGGCAGGTCAGTGCCTACGAATATCCTGAGCAATATGGGCCGAAGCCGGCCTTTTCCCGAGCCAGCATCCTCGGGAACACGCTCTTTATATCCGGGACGGCCAGCATCGTCGGTCACGAGACCGTACATGTCGGTGATGTGACAGCTCAAACGCGGGAAACCCTGGCCAACATCGAGGCGCTCGTGGGTGAAGCGAACCGCGTTTCGAGCGCGGGGCGCTTCAGTATGAGCACTCTGGCCTACAAGGTGTATGTGCGCCATGCAGCGGATCTGCCTCTGATCCAGTCCCAACTTCGCAACCAGGCGCAGATCCTCTACCTGCTGGCGGATGTCTGCCGGCAGGATCTACTGGTCGAAATCGAAGCCATAGGACGGGCCAGTTGAACAAGCTATTGGGAGGACTGCTGATCGCCGCGTTCAGCCTGCAGGCCCACGCGGATGAGGACAAGCACCCGCCGGTCTGGGATTTCGGACTGGGAGTCGGCGCTGTCAGTTTTAACGACTATCGGGGCGCGGACACGACGCACGTGTACGTTCTGCCCGTCCCATATTTCTATTACCGCGGCAATTTCCTCAAGGCCGATCGCAATGGCATCCGGGGCAAGCTGTTCCGGCAGGACTGGATCGAGCTGAACATCAGCGCCGGTGCCACGACTCCTGTGCGCAGAAATGCCACACGGGCCGGCATGCCGGACCTGAAGTCCACCGTGGAGATCGGTCCGTCGGTCGATCTGCATTTATGGAAGTCGGCCGATGAGCGCATCAAGTTCGATGTGCGATTGCCGCTGCGGGCCGCATTCACTGTTCAAGCCCGACCGCATTCGATCGGTGCGGTCTTCGCGCCGCACGCTGCTGTCGACGTCAAAGACGTGCTGGGCTTTCAAGGTTGGTATTTCGGCGCGCTCGCAGGTCCGTTGTTTGGGGACCATCGCTACCATGATTACTTCTACACAGTGGCGCCTCAATTCGCGGCGCCTGGCCGGCCGGCCTACAATGCCACGGCCGGCTACGAGGGTGCCGAATTTCTGGTTGCGCTGTCGAAACGGTATCCTGAGTTCTGGGTGGGAGCGTACCTGCGGCACGACACGCTCTCGGGCGCCGTATTCGAGAACAGCCCACTCGTGAAACGCAATAACTATTGGGCGTCCGGTATCGGCATGGCATGGATCATCCACCAGTCCCAGCGGCGGGTGGACGATACCGACGACTGACATTGATGGAAGCGATCGGAATGTTGCGGCCGCTCAAGATCATTCATGAATACGTTGTCGCATACGCGGTACTGACGCTGTTGGGAATCATCTGTCTGGTCTATTCCATCTGGGCGCTGGTGGCACACCCGTTGTTGCCGCGGCGTTTGGGAACGGCGGTCGGCCGCTTGGGGATCAGTGCGGGATTCAGGATGTTCTCCTGGTCCCTGACGATGACAGGCGCCTATCGACTCGATCTGAGCGCAATCGATTCGCTGCGCAACGGCCCTCCCGTCATCCTCGCACCGAACCATCCGTCGCTGATCGACGCCCTGCTGATACTGACTCGGCATCCGAACATCGCTTGCGTCCTGAAGGCGGAGTTGATGAACAACCTGTTCCTCGGTGCCGGCTCCCGCCTCGCACGGTACATACCGAGCGATCAGCCGCGGCAGATGATCAAGTCCGCCGTGGCGGACCTGCGTGAAGGCGGCGTGCTGTTACTATTTCCTGAAGGGACTCGGACCACACACGATCCCGTCAATCCGCTCAAGGCCAGCATCGGCATCATTGCCAAACACGCGAACGTGCCAGTGCAGGTGCTCATCATCGAGACGGATTCTCCGTATCTGCGCAAAGGCTGGCCCCTCTTTAAACGCCCCACCCTGCCGATCACTTATCGCGTGAGGCTCGGACGACGATTCGACCCGCCAGAAAACGTCGAGGGATTCATGACCGAATTGCAGCGCGAGTTCCGGCACCAGTTGGAAGGCGCGCCGCAATCGGTATGGCTCACCAGCGAGGACAACAGCATGAGCGGACATGAACAAGCCGACAGTGCTCGCCCCTGACCGGTCGGCGACCCACTTAGTCCTCATCCCCAGCTATAACCCCGGGCGTAAGGTCTTCGAAACGGTCCAAGGAGCCCGCGCTCAGTGGAATCCTGTGTGGGTCGTGGTCGACGGCAGCAATGACGGCACCGCTGAAGCTCTCCAGGCAATGGCCCAGGAGGATTCCGGTCTCCGTGTTTTTGTCCGGCCCAAGAACGGCGGAAAAGGCACTGCGGTATTGGAGGGCACGGAGGCAGCCTTACGTGAGGGGTACACACACGTTCTGACGATGGACTCGGACGGACAACACCCTCCCGACCGGATTCGCGACTTCATGGCTGCTTCCGCTGCGAATGCGAACAGCATGGTGCTCGGCGTCCCTATTTTCGACGCCAGCGCTCCCAGCGTCCGGGTGAAGGGCCGGCGTATCTCGAACTTCTGGGCCAACGTGGAGACGGCCGGCGCCGGAATTCAGGACTCCCTGTTCGGGTTCCGCGTTTACCCCGCGGCTCCCCTCGCACGCATCATGCGCAGCCATCTATGGATGCGCCGATTCGATTTCGATGTCGAAATCGTCGTCCGGTTGAGCTGGAGCGGCGTCGCAGCTATCAATCTGCCCGCCAAAGTGCGGTATTTCACGCCCGCGGAAGGCGGGGTTTCGCACTTTAAGTACCTGCGAGACAATGTGCTGCTGACGTCCATGCATGCGCGGCTCTTTGTCGGCTTCTGGTTACGTCTGCCGTTGCTGCTGGCACGCCGCTTGCGACGGCACTGAGGGGGTTCGGTTTGCGCTCCAGCTAAACCCAAGTATCATCACGGCTGCGGCCGTCCATTGAATTAAAAAAGGTATATGTCCGACAAAGCGTCCCCTCTGCGACAACCGGAGCGAAGCGGAGGGAATCCCGAGAAGCGCCAGCGGCGCGACGCGGGACAACCGGCGCCGCCGGCTGACAACGCAGCTCTGCAGCGGGAAGTTGCCGGCCTCATTGTCGCCGCCCTGAATCTCGACGTGGCCGCTGCTGATATTGACGTCCAGGCGCCCCTCTATGGCGACGGCCTGGGCCTCGACTCCATAGATATTCTCGAGATCGCACTGGTCGTCTCCAAGCAATATGGCATCCAGCTTCGTGCGGACAGCGAAGAGAACGAGCAGATCTTCCGCTCCCTCGCCTACCTGTCGGACTACATCGCCGCCCACCGGACGAAGTAGCGTCCTGGCCACTCTCCCGCTGATAACGCATAGCTCGGCCGATGCGGTGGTCGCCTACCGCGCTGGAGCTCCACTGCGTGCCGGGAATTTTCTTGCCGATGTCATGCGGGTTGCGGCAGCTCTGCCGGCTCGGCAGCACGTGCTCAACGCCTGCCAGGATCGTTATCGGTTCACGGTGGCCTTTGCCGCCAGCCTGGTCGCGAACAAGATCAGCCTGTTGCCCTCGACCCATACTCCGGAGGTCATGCGCCAACTCACGCAGTTCGCCCCGGATGTGTTTTGTTTGACCGACGATCCGCGCTGTCAGATCGAGCTGCCGCAGGTGCGCTTCCCGGAGCTCGTGCCTGGAGAGACGGCGCCGTGGCACCCCCCGGAAATCGAGCAGGACCGGTTGGCCGCCTATGTCTTTACATCGGGCTCGACCGGAACCCCGTTGCCCTACCAGAAGACCTGGGGACGCCTCGTTCACTGTGTGCGGTTTGAGGCCCAGCGGCTCGGTCTGTTGGATGATCGCTCGCACGCCCTCGTCGGTACCGTTCCGCCGCAACACATGTATGGGTTCGAGTCGACGGTGCTGCTCGCCCTGCAGAGCGGCAATGCATTCAGTGCCGGAAAGCCGTTTTATCCCGCGGATGTCTGCAGCGAGCTCGCCTCCGTGCCGGAACCGCGCATGTTGGTATCCACACCGGTTCATCTGCGCACGTTGCTGGGAACCGATGCCCAGCTGCCCGCCACCGAACTGGTGTTATCCGCGACCGCCCCGCTCTCGCAGAACCTGGCGCGTGAGGTCGAGCAGCGTTATCAGACCCGGCTGTTGGAAATCTATGGCTCGACCGAGACCGGTCAGATCGCCAGCCGGCGGACCGCTGAGACTGTTGAGTGGCAACTCTTCGATGACGTGCGTCTGATCGCGCACGGCGAGGATACCTGGGCTGAGGGCGGCCACGTCGAGCAACGGACCGCCATGTGCGACGTGCTCGAGATTACCGGTGCGGACCGATTCCTGCTGCACGGACGCTTGTCGGACCTGGTCAACATTGCCGGCAAGCGCAGCTCACTGTCGTATCTGAACCACCAGTTGAATGCCATCCCGGGCGTCGTGGATGGGGCTTTCTTTGTGCGTGAGCCCGAAGAAGGATCCTCGACCGGGGTAACCCGGGTTGCCGCCGTCGTTGTGGCACCGGGCTTGAGCGCCAGCGAGCTGGCCGAGCATCTGCGGCGGCGGATCGATGCTGTATTCATGCCGCGGCCGCTGTTATTCGTTGACAGCCTGCCGCGCAACGATACCGGTAAACTGCCACACGATTCCTTGCGGGCGCTCGCTGCAACTGCGATGAAACGCACATGATCGTGACAGCCCTGTCCATCGCTTCAGACCACCCGGCCTACGCGGGTCACTTCCCGGGAACGCCGGTGTTGCCGGGTGTCGTCCTGTTGGATGCGACGATCGATGCGCTGGAGAAGGCTGGCAAGGGACCTCCCGGATATTGGGAAGTCAGCAACGCGAAATTCCAGAGCGCCGTGCGGCCTGGCGAGGCCCTCACGCTCCACCACGAGACCCTGCCCAATGGGTCGATCCGGTTTGCCATCCGGACCTCCGACCGGGCCGTTGCGAACGGTCTGATCGTCCCCTCACCCGCGACTTCGGGTAACGATCGTGGCGAGCAAAGCTGACGGGGTGACCCGGCCGGGCAAGCGCGCGGCTGAGTGGGTTACTCATCGCGAACGCGGCAGCATGACGCTGCTGCGGATCATGACATTCCTGTCCCTGCGCCTGGGACGCCAGGGAAGCCGGCCCTTTCTGCATTTGATTGCCGCGTATTTTTTTGCGTTTGCTCCGACTGCACGACGCTACGACCTCGCCTATCTTCGCAAGGTGCTGGGACGTGAGCCGACAGCGGCGGATCGCTATCGACACGTGTTGGCGTTTGCCACCACGATTCACGACCGGGTGTATCTCTTGCAGGAGCGCTATGACCTGTTTGATATCACCCTGGAGGGCGAGGCGGTGGTGCAGCAGGCCCTGGACGCCGGCCAGGGCGCGTTCCTGATGGGCTCGCATGTCGGCAGCTTCGAGATCATCCGCGCCATCGGACGCCGCCAGCCGGGACTGCGCGTCGCGATGGCGATGTACGAAGACAACGCGCGGCAGATCAATGCGATGCTCGCTGCCATCAACCCCAACGCTGCGGCCGAAATCATCGCCCTGGGGCATCTCGATGCGATGCTCAAAATCCAGGAGTACCTGGATCGCGGCACGTTTGTCGGCGTGTTGGGCGATCGTACGCTCGGCAATGAAGCCAGTGTGCGTGTGCCGTTTCTCGGGCAGCCGGCGCGCTTCCCGGTCGGAGCCATGCGAGCCGCTGCCATCATGCGGCGACCGGTGATTTTCATGATCGGCATGTATCGGGGTGGGAATCGGTACCGCATCTCGTTTGAGTCGCTGGCCGATTTTTCCAAGGTGGAGCCACGACAACGCGAAGCGGCCGTACAGGCGGCCATTGAGCGCTATGCGGCGTTGTTGGAACAACACGTGCGCGCCGATCCCTACAACTGGTTCAACTTCTTCGATTTCTGGCGGGGCGGGGATGAATAAGGTCCTGGCCGTGGTGGCCTTGCTGTTGATGGGCGCGGCGGAGGTGTCGCCGCTCGATCGCGTGATGGGGGCCCTCGCCGAGCGCAAGCATGGGCACGTGAGCTTTACGGAAAAGAAGTTCATTGCCCTGCTCGATCAACCCGTCGAGTCTTCGGGCGAACTGTTGTATGACGCGCCTGACCGGCTGGAGAAGAAGACGCTGAAGCCCAAGCCGGAAGACCTGGTGTTGGAAGGTGGCGTCGTCACGGCTCAACGGGGCAAGCGTCACTACACGCTCGACTTGAAGCAGTATCCGCAGGTGCTGCCGTTCATTGAGAGCATCCGGGCTACGCTGGCGGGGGATCGCGCGGCGCTGGAGCGTGTTTTCAAAGTAGAGTTTACGGGTGACTTCGAGCGTTGGAACCTGGAGCTGGCACCTCTCGACTCCAAGTTGGCGAAGACGGTTCAGAAGATTCACATTGAGGGTGAGAAGGACTTCATCCATACGGTTGAGATACGCGAGGCGGATGGCGATCGCTCGCTCATGACGATCAGCGCGGCGGCTAGCCCCGACGTGGGGCAATGACTCGGAACGGGTGGCTCGCCACGGCGGTTTGGGCGGCCTTGGTGATCGCCGCCACCGTCGTGGTTGTGTTTGCCCACTATACGACTGACTTGTCGGCGTTTCTGCCGCGCAGTCCGACGCCTACTCAGCGTTTGTTGGTGGATCAGCTTCGCGAAGGGATTGCGTCGCGGTTGATTCTCGTTGGGATTGAAGGGGCTGACTCCGCTGAGCGGGCGCGCATTTCAATTGCGATGGCGAAGCGTCTTCGCGCTGATCCACAGTTTGTGGCTGTGTCTAATGGCGAGCCTGTGGGGGTTGAGCGGGACCGGGAGGTGTTGTTCAACCACCGGTACCTGCTGAGCGAGACGGTGACTGCCGACAGATTCACCGTGCCTGGGTTGCGGGACTCGATTCAGGAGACGTTGGATCTGCTGGCGTCCCCCATGGGCATGATCGCCAAATCGCTGCTTCCCCGCGATCCGACGGGGGAGATGCTGCAAATCATCGATCAGTTGGGGAGTGAGAGGCAGCCGCCTTCGCTCGATGGGGTGTGGGCGTCAAGGGATGGGAAGCGGGCGCTGCTGGTGGCACAGACGCGCGCGGCCGGTTCGGACACCGACGGGCAGGAGGCGGCAGTCGCGGCCGTTCGCGCTGCGTTTGATGAGGCGGCGAGCGAAGGCGCTAAGGCAGGTCATGCGGCAACAGGCGCCGGTGAGGGCAACGGAGTTGGTGCCTCGGCAACGGGCCGTGAGCGGGCGGGCGGCACCAACGGCGCAATGCCGGGCTCCGGTGGGATCGGGGGCGTCGCTGGCCCGGCAACGAGCGCCGGCCCAGGTGGACGGCGCGCGGCGGCATCGCTCGAGATGAGTGGGCCTGGGGTGTTTTCGGTGGCGGCGCGTGCCAACATCAAGCACCAGGTCGCTGTGCTGTCGGTGCTGAGCACTCTGCTCATCACCCTGATGTTGCTGTGGGTCTACCGCTCGTTCCGGGCTCTCGTACTGGGGCTGGTGCCAGTGGCGTCAGGCGCCCTCGCCGGCATCAGCGCCGTGGCACTTGGGTTTGGATCCGTGCACGGCATTACCCTGGGCTTCGGAGTGACGTTGATCGGTGAATCCGTCGACTACTCGATCTACCTGTTCATCCAGTCACAACAACGCAACTCAGCCCTCTGGCCCACCATCCGCCTGGGCGTACTCACCTCCATCGTCGGATTCATGTCACTGCTGCCGTCAGGGTTTCCAGGCTTGCAGCAACTTGGACTGTTTTCCATCAGCGGGCTCGTCACCGCGGCGCTCGTTACGCGTTACGTCCTACCGAATCTGATGCCACCCAAGTTGAACATCGGTGACGTCACTCCGCTGGGCACTGAGGTGGGCGCCGCTCTCCAGCGGGTCCGAGCTCCACGAGCCTTGCTGCTCATCATTCCCGTACTGGCGGCGGTCGTTTTGTACACACACCGAGGATCCGTCTGGAATCACGAACTTTCCGCCCTGAGCCCGATATCGGCGGCAGACCAAGCGCTGGATTCAATGCTGCGGTCCGACATTGGTGCGCCAGATGTCAGCTACCTGGTGGTCGTCTCCGGGCCTAGCCAGGAGGCCGTCCTGCGTGCGGCTGAGGCCGCTGATCCCGGGCTCGAGGCCCTCGTGGATCAGAAAGTCATCTCCGGCTTCGAAAGCCCTGCCCGTTACCTCCCCAGCCTCGAGGCGCAACGTGCCCGCCAAGCGAGCATTCCAAACGCCGAGGTGCTGAAGGGCAACCTCGTAAGCGCGCTGCGCGGGCTTCCCATTCAGATAGACCGCCTCGATCCCTTCCTGCACGATATCGATGCAGCCCGAAACCAGCCCCTTTTGACGCGCGAGGACCTGGACGGCACCTCCCTC
>Ga0268266_10004218_pt1 | contig 13839 bp, 11 predicted proteins | sample KBSS13metaG_FD_190356 | JGI IMG/M metagenome (GOLD analysis project Ga0268266, IMG submission 190356) | Switchgrass rhizosphere microbial communities from Kellogg Biological Station, Michigan, USA - KBS S1-3 metaG (SPAdes) (version 2) | ecosystem: Host-associated > Plants > Roots > Rhizosphere...
CCTCGCTCGCGATCGAGCGGCGTGAGCCCGGCCCCACCGACGTCGCCATCGACATCCTCTACTGCGGCGTCTGCCACTCCGATCTCCACTTCGTGCGCGGCGAGTGGGGTCAGCAGAGCTGGCCGATCGTCCCCGGGCACGAGATCGTCGGCCGGGTCACCGCGGTCGGTGCCGAGGTCGAGGGCTTCAAGGTCGGCGACCTGGCCGGCGTCGGCTGCATGGTCGACTCCTGCCGCACCTGCTCGGCCTGCGCCGAAGACCTCGAGCAGTTCTGCGAGAACGGCAACACGCTGACCTACGGCAGCGAGGAGAAGCAGACCGGGCGCACCACCCAGGGCGGCTACGCCGACGACATCGTCGTCGACCAGGACTTCTGCCTGCACGTCTCCGAGGACGTCGACCTGGCCGCGACCGCGCCGCTGCTCTGCGCCGGGATCACCACCTACTCGCCGCTGCGCCACTGGAACGTCGGCGAGGGCACGCGGGTCGGGGTCGTCGGGCTCGGCGGCCTCGGCCACATGGCGGTGAAGCTGGCGAAGGCGATGGGCGCCGAGGTGACCCTCTTCACCACCTCGCCGTCGAAGGCCGACGACGCCCGCGCGCTCGGCGCCGACCACGTCGTCATCTCCAAGGACGCCGACCAGATGGCGGGCGCGGCAAACAGCCTCGACCTGATCATCGACTCGGTCGCCGCGCCGCACGACCTCGACGCCTACCTCGCCACGCTCGGCCGCGAGGGCGCGCTGGTCCTGCTCGGCGTGCCGCCGGAGCCGCACCCGATGCCGGGCGTCTTCAGCTTCATCCGCGGCCGCCGCTCGCTCAGCGGCTCGCTGATCGGCGGCATCGCCGAGACCCAGGAGATGCTCGACTTCTGCGCCGAGCACGGCGTCGTCTCCGACGTCGAGATGATCCGCATGGACCAGATCGACGAGGCCTACGAGCGCATGCTGGCGGGCGACGTCAAGTTCCGGTTCGTGATCGACATGGAGTCGATGCCGGCGGCGGTGTAGGGGAGCGCGCAGGCCTTCCCCTCGGAGAAGCCCTCGGCGCCGAAGCCGAGGGCGACGTTCTGGCGGGCGCGGGCGTTCTCCCAGGCGATCAGCTGGGTCAGCTCCAGCGTCCCCTTGACGCCGAGGCGCGCCTGCACCCGCTCCATCAGCGCGTCGTCGACCTGGCCCGGGGTGCTCGACATCCCGGTCGCCAGGTCGATGACCATGAGCTGGTCGGCGTCGAAGAGCTCCGAGGCGTGGGCGTCGTGGAGGCTCAGCATCTGCTCGTCGGTGAGCCCGGCGCGGCGGGTGTACTCGGAGGAAATGTCGATGCAGAACTCGCAGCCGACCATCGAGGCGGCGCGCAGGACGCCGAGCTCGGCGAGCAGCTTCGGCACGTGCGAGGTGCGCTCGGCGGCGCGGTTGTAGCGCATGTAGCCGAAGGCCTGGCGCGGGTGATGGGCGAAGACCCGCGCGGACTCGAGATCACGGCCGAAGGTCTTGCGGGCGCCGAAGCCGAAGAAGTTGGAAAGCAGTCCCCGGCTCGGTTCGATTCTCGACATGGTGATGGTGCCTCCTGGAGTCGATTGCTCGGCGAGCCTAGCCGCATTGTGGTGTGGCGTTAAGGTCCAATGAGGTGGCTGAATCGGGTACCACTTCTCTTCTCTCCTCCCCCGAGCTGCTGCTGCCCGACTGGGATCCCACGGCGCCGCGGCGAGCCCAGCTGGAAGCGGGCCTGCGCGAGTCGATCCGCTCGGGGCGACTGCGCCCGGGCGTGCGGCTGCCGTCCTCGCGGGCGCTCGGTGCCGAGCTCGGCGTCTCCAGGCGGCTGGTGGTCGAGGCCTACGAACAGCTCGCCGCCGAGGGCTACCTGGTCTCGTCCCAGGGTTCGGGGACGCGGGTCGCGCGGGCCACCATGGAGGCTTCGTCCGGGGCCTCCGCTCCGGAGGGCGGCCTGGTCGAGGCCGTGGCCGGCGTGGCGCCGCTCGCCCCTGGCGCGATCGACCTCTTCCCGGGGGCGCCGGACCTCTCGCTCTTCCCCCGCCGTGCCTGGGGACGGGCCCAAAGGCGGGCGCTGGCCGAGCTGCCGGACGCGCGCCTCGGCTACGGCGAGTTCTCCGGGACCGCGGAGCTGCGCGACGCGCTCGCCGAGCACCTCGGCCGGGTGCGGGCCGCCGCGGTCGTCCCGGGCCAGGTCGTCGTCACCGCCGGATACCAGCAGGGGCTGCGGATCTTCTGCCACCTGCTGAAGGGTCGCGGGGCGCGGCGGGTGGCGATCGAGGACCCCGGCTACCCGGTCGCCGCCTGGACGATCGAGTCGGAGGGCCTGGAGCTCGTGCCGGTGCGCGTGGACGAGGACGGCCTCGACGTCGAGGCCCTGGCCGCGGCCGACCCCGAGGCGGTGATCGTCACCCCCGCGCACTCGCTGCCCGCCGGCGCGGTGCTCGCCGCCGAGCGACGCCTCGCCCTGGTCGAGTGGGCGCGCGGTCGCGGCGCCTTGGTGCTGGAGGACGACTACGACGCCGAGCTGCGCTACGACCGCCGCGGGCCCGCCGGGACCCTGCAGGGCCTGGCGCCCGACGTCGTCGTCCTCGCCGGCAGCGTCTCCAAGACCCTCGCCCCCGCCCTGCGACTCGGGTGGCTCTGCCTGCCGGCGGAGGCGGTCGTGGCGGCGACGATCGCCCGCGGCACCTTCGACGGCGGCGGCCCGCGGCTGGAGGAGCTGGCGCTCGCCGAGCTGATCGCGAGCGGCGCCTTCGACCGCCACGTGCGCGCCGCCCGCGCCCGCTACCGGGAGAAGCGCGCCGTCCTGCTGGAGGCGATCGCGACGACGCTCCCCGACGCCCGGGTGCGCGGGATCGCCGCCGGGCTGCACGTCCTGCTCGAGCTGCCGGGAGGAGTCGACGAGGCCGCGGCGGTCGAGAGCGCGGCGGCGGCGGGCGTCCGGGTCCAGGGCCTGCGGGACTTCACCCGGGCCCACCCGGGACCGCCGGCGCTCGTCCTCGGCTACGGCCTCCCGACCGTCCGGGAGCTGCGCGAGGCGGTCGCGATCATCGCCGGCGCTTGCAACGCCGCCCGGGCGGCATAGGATCGTGGGCGTGCCTGGGAAGCACGCTGACAAGGCGGTGCGGGCGCGGTCGTTCGGAGCGGCCGCGGATGCCTATGAGCGCGCGCGTCCCGGCTATCCCGACCCGGCGGTCGACTGGCTCGTGCCGGAAGGGGCGCGGACGGTGCTCGACCTCGGCGCCGGGACCGGCAAGCTGACCCGGGCGCTGGTCGCTCGGGGGCTCGATGTGATCGCGGTCGAGCCGCTGCCGGAGATGCGCGAGAGCCTCGCCGCGGCGGTCCCGGAGGTGCGGGCGGTGGCGGGGACGGCGGAAGACATCCCGCTGCCGGACGACAGCGTCGACGCGATCACCGTCGCCCAGGCCTGGCACTGGGTCGACCCGGAGCGGGCGACGGCCGAGGCGGCGCGGGTGCTGCGTCCGGGCGGCACGCTGGGGCTGATCTGGAACCGCCGCGACGAGCGCGTCGACTGGATCGTGCGCCTCACCGAGGTCATGGGCAGCGCCGAGGTCGAGCTGATGGACATGGACGCGGTGGAGATCGGCCCGCCGTTCGGCCCGACCGAGATCTTCGTCACCGACTGGGCGCGGCCGATGGACGTCGACCTGCTGGTCGACATGGCGGCCTCGCGCAGCTACGTGATCACGGCGACGCCGCGGCGGCGGCGCGAGATCCTCGACGGCGTGCGGCGGGTCGTCGAAGCCGACCCCCACCTGGGCACCGAGTTCGACCTGCCCTACCGGACCTACTGCTACCAAGCCGCGCTGCCCGCGTAGCCGCCCGCCCCGGGATTCCGGCGCCCCAACGGGTACCACCCGAGCATGAAGAAAGCCGCCGCAGCCTTGCTCAGCTTCCGCGTCGCCTACGGCCTCGCCCTCCTCATCGCGCCCGGCAAGATCGCGGGCAACCGTTGGCTCGGCCCCGGCGCCCACCAACCTGCGGCGACCGTCGCCCTCCGCGGCCTTGGCGCCCGCGAGGTCGCCGTCCACGGCATCGCCCTGGCGGAGCTCGCCCGCGGCGGCCCGGTCCGCCCTTATCTCGCCGCCAGCATCGTCGGCGACCTCGCCGACGTCGGCGCCGCCTTCGCCTCCCGCGACGGCCTGCCCGACAACAGCCCCGCCGCCACCGCGGCCGTGGCCGGCGGCTCCGCCGCCCTGACGGCCGTCGTCGCAGTCTCACTCGAGAAGTAACACTCCCTCCACAGAGCGTCGACACACATTCCACAGTGTGCGCGCCACGCGTGCGCATTTCCGACCTAGCGTCGCGGCCATGCCGTGGCCGCCGCGAAAAGGTGAACTCCTCCCGCGATACGACGAACCCGTCGGCATCGAGGAGAAGCTCCGGGACTACTCCCTCGCTCCCGAGCATGAGGACGAAAAGGCCCGAGACTTCTTCGCCTGTCTTCGCCTGGACCTTTCAGGAATCGGCTACCTCGAGAAGGAGATAAGAAGGGGAACCTCCCTGACGCCTATCCGGTCGGTCCGAGGAAACCGGTTTGGGTTTCACTGCGCGGTTCGGTTTCCGATAGCCGGGACGGACGGCTACAGTCATCGTAGAGCGGTCGTGAGAACGGCTTGGGAGTTGACCTATCCCGGAGCCCGTCCCCGAATGATCACGGCCTTTCCGATAGGGAGGATCCTATGAGCGTCACCCACACTCAGATCGAGGAATTCGACTCAGTCGTACTGACCGAGGCGCTGGACGGCTGGCCCGCGGGAACCCGCGGAGTCGTCCAGGGTGCCAAGGGATCGAGCAGGCTCGTCCAGATCACCGAATACGACGAGTCCCGAGACATGCTCGACCACATCATGTACGTCGATCTTGATCAGATCCGCCTGACGCACAAGCATCGCCGCCGGGACTCCGGCGATTAGTTTCGCGGGGCTTCGTCGTCCAGGTAGGAAAGCGGCGAAGACAGTCTCGGCCGCACGACCAGAGGGGGAAGCATCATGGGGAAGATCGTTGCCACCGAGTTCATCTCGCTGGACGGGGTGATCGAGGATCCGGGTGGGTCGGAGGACTACGTCCACGGCGCCTGGACCTTCGAGTTCGACCGCGGGGACGAGGGGAACAAGTTCAAGCTCGACGAGGTCATGGAAGCCGAGGCGCAGCTGCTCGGCCGAGTGACCTATGAAGGCTTCGCCGATGCCTGGCCGGAACGGGAAGGCGATCCCAACTTGGGCGACTTCGCGAAGAAGATGAACGAGATGCCCAAGTACGTCTACTCGACCACCCTCGAGTCGGCCGACTGGCAGAACTCCACCATCCTCTCCGGCGACTTCGCCGCGGACATCCGCAAGGTCAAGGACGAAGTCGATGGCGTCATCCTCATCGCCGGCTCCGCCACCTTGGTCCAAGGACTGATCGCCGCCGACCTCCTCGACGAGCTGCGCCTGATGGTCTTCCCGGTCACCCTCGGCGGCGGCAAGCGCCTCTTCGCCGACGACGGCCGCAAAGTGCCGCTGACCCTCGCCGACGCCCGCACGGTCGGCGCCGGCATCCAACTGTTGACCTACGAGCGGACCGCCTGATCCAGGCGGTCCGCCGCCGTCAGCGGCCGGTCTGTTCGAAGGTGTGCTGGTACTGCGTCTTTTCGCCGTTGCCGTAGATCGATTCGATCTTCTGCTGCTGGCGGCACGGCGGGGTCGGTGCGGCGGCGGTGCTCGACTGTTCGCCGAAGGCGAACTTCTTGATCCGGTTGACGAGACTTTCCGCCTGCGTGACTCGTTCCTGTTCGGTGAATTCGGTTACGCCGTCTTCTTTGAACTTGCGGATACGTTCGAGAAGGGCCGGATTGGTCGCTGCATTCGAGTCGATTTCCGCGACGAGGCCGGAGGTGCAGTTGGCGGTATTGAAGCTGGGCAGGCCGTGGAGGATTTCTTCGGCCCAGCCGGGTTCGCTGTAGGCGCTATTCCGGTTGATCGCCAGGCGCGACGGATAGCTGGCGATCGATTCGGGATTGAGTGGGCCCAAGGCGCGGAGGAAGTGGATCTTCTGCCCGGCGGCGTTGGTTTCGGTGAGTTCGGCGGTGGTCGCCGCCGTGAGGTTCGCGAAGAAGGCCGTGACCTCCCGTTTGTAGAGGCCGAGGCCGGTGACGATCGGGTTCAGATTGCGCACGAACGGATCGACCGCTCGCAGTAGCGGCGGGAACTGGTCACGGAAGAGCTTGCGGAAGGCCGAGAAGCCGGTCGGTGCCAAGCGCTCCACAGCGGGCAGCGCTTCGAAGAGCTTCTTGGCTTCCGGTGCCAGTTCACCGAACTTGATCAGGGTCGGCGAGAGCTCTTCGGCCACCGGCACCAGCTGCTTCGACAGCGGGTCGGCGTTGGTGGCGAAGCCCTGCAGGCGGTCGACGGTGAGGCGCGACTCGTCGAGGAAGGTCGGGAAGGCGCGGAACAAGGCTTCGATGTCCTCGTTGCGACTCGCCGTCGTCTTGAAGAGTTCGTTCGAACTGCGGATCAGGTTCGCGAGTTCGCCTTCGCGCCCGCGCAGCGCTTCGAAGGTCGTGGCGCCGTTGCTGAACAGTTTCGAGACGGCAAGCTTCTGGCTGTTGAGGACGCGGAAGAGCCCTTCGTATTCCTGGAAGGTCGGTTCGAAGTTGCCGATCGCGTAGGAGAGGTTCTGCCCCTGGCCTTCGATCGCCACTGCGGCTTCCTGCATCCAGGTTTGGAAGGCACGGCGCGTTTCCGGGTCGAAGGCCTGGAAGATCTCGTCGAGCTGGACCGATTCGGCGACCTGGGCGGCGGGCAGCTCTTCGCCGTCGGCGAGCGCGGGTTCGCTGTTCGAACCAGGTGAGAGTTCGACGTAGGTCTCCCCCAGCAGGGTCTTCGTCCGCAGGATCGCCCGCGTCCCCTTCGGCAATGGGGCGTACTTGTCGTCGATGTTCAGCAGCGCGATCGATTCGTGCCCGTTCGGCCCGAGTTCGATGTTTTCGACTTTGCCGACGTCGACCCCGGAGATCCGCACGTCCGACTGTTCGGCCAGCTGCGAGGCCTCGGTGAACGGCACCGTCACCTGGTAGCTCTTCGCTTTGAACGGGGTCGGTCCGCCGAAGGTGACCCAAAGGAAGAGCAGGATGCCGAAGCAGGACAGCGCGAAGGCGGTGATGACGAGCAGCTGCGTGGTGCTGGGGGCACGCTTGCTCATTCTTTGACCTTTTCCGTCGTGCAGTGACCAGGCTGACCGAACGGGTTCGGCAGTTCGGTCGCGCGGGGGGCGCCCACAAGTTCGAGCAGCGTCTGAAGGTCTTCATATTTGTTGCCTTCGACGGTCCCGAAGCCGATCGACGCACCGGTGCAATTGAGGAGTACAGAGCTACGTAGCAACGCGCCGCCGCCGTCTTCGAGACTGAAGGCGGAGTTGATGTCGTGGTTCACCCAGGGCAGGTAGAAGAGGAAGCTCTGTTTGCCCTTCGGCTTGTAGGCGAGTTCGTTGAAGAAGGAGTTCAGGCCCTTGATGCTTTCGCCGAAACCGCGCACGGTCTTTTCGAACGGTTTCGACGCTTCGTTGGCGCTGGTCAGGAGCGGCCGCACTTCGCGGGTGAACGGTCGGATGCCGTCACGGATCGGCGCCGTCGTCTGGCTGAAGAGCTTCTCGGTCGCCTTGAAGGCGGGCGTCGAGGCCTGCGCCTGCGGGATCAGCTTGGTCAGCGTCGGCAGGGCCACGGTCGAGAATTCGTTCGAGCTCGCCAGCCCTTCCTTGGCGACCTTCAGCGTTTCCGGGAACTCTTCGAAGGCTTCTTCCAGCGCCACCTGTTGGTTGGCGAAGTTGCCCAGCGCTTTTTCGGAGGACCCGACGAAGCGCCGGATCTGGGCGTCGTGGGTGCCGAGTTCGGTCGTCAGTTCGCCGAAGAGGTGGATGACCTTCGCCAGCTCGGTGCGCCGCCCGGCGATCGCTTTGTTCAGTTTGGCGGTGTACTCGACGAACGGCTCGAAGCGGCGCAGCGCGTTGCCGAGCTGCACCCCGCGGCCGCCGATCCCCTGCGCCCCGCCGGCGACCAGCAGCTGGATGTACTGGCGGGTGTCGGCGTCGAGGCTGTTCCAAAGCGCTTCCAGCTGGATGTTGGCTTCGGTCTGCGCGAGCGGGAAGCGGTGGCCGTCCTTCACCGATTCCTTGCCGGTGCCGGGTTCGATCTCGACCGTCATGTCGTTGAGCCCGGTTTTCGGCCGCAGCAGGAAGTGGGCGTCGGGGTGGATCAGCTTCATGTACTTCGGCTCGATCGACATCCCGACAATCGCGTGGCCGTCTTCGAGGTTGACCGAGGAAACCTTGCCGATCTGCAGGCCGGCGACGTTCACCGCCTGGCCCTGCCCCGGCGTGACCGCCTGGGCAGTGGTGAATTCGGCCGAGATGCTTTCGAATTCTTCGCCCACCAGCGGCAGCCACGCCGGCAGCGAGGCTTTCTGCTGGGTGAAGATCCCGAGCATCATCACGATGCCGACGAGGGCGAGGACGAAGATCGCGATCGTGTCGGTGCGGTGGCCGCGCGCCTGACGGCCAAGCCACGCGCGGAAGTGACCGATCCGGCTGCGCCGTTCGGTCGTCGGGGTGGTTTTCGGGGTCTGCTCGGCCATCAGGGTCCGCTGATCACCTTCACGCCGGTCGCGCCCACCTGGCCCGGCCCGCCGTTGATGTCCGGCACCGGGTTAGTTTCACAGCGCACCTCGGGGTGCGATTCCGGCTGACCCTGGAGTTGCGGTTGGGTTCCAAGCGGCACTTCGGTCATGCGGGCGAACTGGTGCTTTTGGGGCGCGTTTTCGAAGGTCGGGTTGAATTCTTCGATCAGGTACGGACCCCCGCCCGCCTGGGCCCTGACGAAAGGTCCGTTGCCGTCGAAGTTCTGGCTCGCGCTGGCGAAGTCCGACAGCAGGCGCCAGAAGTCGCGGTAGTTCGGGCCGCCGTCGCCGAAGCGATCGTTGATGGGGATTTCGGAGGTCGGCACCAGCACGTTGGTCGTGCACTGGCTGAGCTGGTTGGCCTGCGGCAGCGCCGAGACCTTGCCGAAGTGCGCCGCTCCGGCCAGGCCAGGCGTCGATTCGGCCAGCAGCTTGACCGCGCCGCCCGCCTCCTTGCCGGAGAGCAGCGGACGCACCTGGGCGAGCCATGGTTTCGAGGCGTTGATCAGGCCCGGCAGCTCGGCGACGGCCGGGGTCAGCTCGATCGCGTAGGTGCGCAGCGGCGGCAGGGAGCGGTCCAGGCTGATCAGCGAGGTGTGGGCGGTCTGCAGCGTCGGCGCCAGTTCGCGGATCGTCGACTGGAGGTTTTCGGACTGGTTGGCCAGCGCCCCGGTGAAGACGTCGAAGTTGTCGATCAGGCCCTGCAGCGCGGCCTGGTCGGAGCTGAAGGCGTTGAAGGCACGCGCCGAGCCGGAGACGAGCCTCGCCAGATCGCCCTCCTGCGTGCCGGTCAGCGCCTCGGTCACCTGGGAGCTGTATTTGCCCGCTTCCCCGCCGTACTGGAAGGTCTTGTTCAACGCTTCGCCGCCGGAGAGGCCTTTGACCTGCGGCAGCTGATCCGCATCTTCGGCCGCCGTCGGCTTGTGGGTGAGCGCGTTGCCGTAGCTCTCCAGCAGGCGGCCGAGGTCGGCGCGGACCGGGGACTGGAGCGCGGTCAGCACTTCGTCGATCTGCACCGCGGTCGAGGTGTGGCTGATCGGGATCGTCCCGTCGCTCCCCAGCTCCGGCGAGCCGGGGCTGCCCGGATCGAGGTCGATGAAGAAGTTGCCCTCGAGGAAGATCCGCGGCTTGACCGTGGCGAAGGCGTCCTTGTGGATCGGGCGACCGGAGTCGTCGACGGTGAAGGTGACCGTGGTCGCCTCGCCGTCGCGTTCGGTCTTGATCACTTTGCCGACTTCCACCCCGGCGATCCGCACCGGCGACTTCAGCGAGATGTTCGCCGAGTTGGTGAAGGTCGCCTTCAGCTCGTAGCCGTAGCTGGTGAACGGGATGTGTTTGGTGAATGCCAGGTACGGCCCGATCGTGAAGATCAGGATGAAGATCACCGCGATCAGCCAGTTGGGCACGCGGTTGCCGCGCCGCCGCTTCGCCACAGCGCCGCCCGATTTCCTCGGTTTGGTCGGTTTGGCGTCGGGGCTCATTCCTGCTTCCCCCCTTCAGGGGTAGGCAGCAGTTCGCGGGTGGTCGTGCCCCAGACCGCCGTGTTCCCGATCACGGTCTGACCAGGGAGGTATTTCTCGTTGCCCGCTTCACAGCCGTTCTTCTGACCCGGTGCACCGGTCTGCGGGTACGGGTTGAAGTGCAGGTGGTTATCTTTCGGGCCACTCGCCGGCGCCGAGGCCTGGCTGGACTCGCTGTTCGGTCCGGTCGCGGGCTCAAAGGAGATGAAGTTCAGCCACTTGCCGTACGAATTCCCCTGGCTGTTGGAGCTGGAGAGGTTTGAGAAGAGCAGCGTCCCGTAGAAGCACTTGGTCTGGGCGGGAACAATGTATTCGAGCGGTTCCTTGAGGTTCTTGTTCAGGTCGGTGAGCAGGTCCAGGCCGGTGAAGACACCTTCCGACTGCTGGAACGCGAGCAGCGCTTCGGCCGTCGGCAGCAGTTGGTTGTTCAGCACCGGCGAGGCGTTCAGCGCCGGGATCCCGGCCTGCAGCGATTCGGCGATGATCGGCGAGGTTTCCTGCAGCGCTTTCGCTCCCGGCCGCAGGGCGGTGAAGAAGCGCGCCGTATCGCGCAGGAACGGGTTGATCTTCGGCAGTCCGGCGTTCACCGTTTCCAGCGTCGGCGGGCTTTTCTCGATCGTTTCCTGGATGTAGGGGCGGGAGACGTTGGCGAATGCCTTGAAGGTCTGGTCGAGGACGACGAACATGCTCGCCTGCTGCTGGGCGACCGGCGCGACCGTCGCCGAGAGGGCCTCGAGCGCCTTGAAGAAGCCGCTGAAGTTCGTGCCCGGGGCCGCCAGGTTGGCCGCCGCCGGTTCGCCCTCTTCGATCAGCCCGCGCAGCGCCCCGATCGCTTCGTTCAGCTGCGGCCCGCGGCCCGCCAGCGCGTTGCCGAAGCCCGCCAGGTTGCGCTGGATCGCTTTCCGCGTCGGCGCGTTGAACATGTCGAAGAATTTGTCGATGTCTCCCGGTTCCGGCGTCGCATAACGCACCGGGATCGTTTCGCCGGCCTTCAGCGGTTCGGTCCCGGTGCCCGGGGTGATCTGCAGGTACTTCAACCCGAGCGGCGATTTCGGCCGGATCAGGAGGGTCGAGCCCTTCGGGATCGGTTCGGCGCTCTTGTCGAGGCTCAGCGTCAGTTCCGCCTCCACCCCACCGTTCTTCAGCTGTACCGGCACCACCGACTTGACCACGCCGACGCGGGCGCCGCCGATCCGCACCTCGTTCGCCTTCACCAGCGCGTCGGCGTTCGGCACCCGCGCCTTCAAGTCGTAGGTCGAGACGAAGGGCAGCCCGTTGTTCGCGTTGTAGGCGAGGAAGACGGCGACGATGATCACCAGCACGGTCACCGCGCCGACCAGCACCGGGCTCACCGCGAATCCTCCGTTCCGATTCCTCATTCGCCCTGCCCCAGGAGGTAATCGAGGAGGGGTTCGGTACCGCCTTCGGTTTCTTCGGCTTCGCCCAGGCCGGCTTCTTCTTCGGCTTCACGTTCTTGCTGGAGGCGTTCGGAGGGCGCCGACGGTTCGGTTGATTCCGCCTGTCCCAGGCCGGTAGCCGGGCCTTGGGCAGTGTCGCGCGAGGCGATCGTGCCGCCGGTCTTTTCGGCGCGGCTTTCTTCGAGCAGCTGCAGGAGCTGCGCGACGGAAGCATTCTGATTCGCGGGTTCCGAATGGAACGGCCCATTGAAACGGGCCGAACAGCTGGACTGCCCTGCTTCCGTGGCTTTGTATTCGAGACAAAGGCCCAAAGTCACCAGGGTCCGCCCGTAATGGCCGTATTTGTCGAAGCCGTTGAACGCCCCGGCAGAGTTGTAGATCAGTTCGTTCAGGCGCTGCCAGCCTTTGGTTTCGACGAGGCTGCCGAAGAGCGCGGCGAGTTCCCTCGTGGATACGACGCCGGTCTTCGCGAGCTTGCTCGCCGACTTCACCACCGGCGTCGACTGGGCGAACACCGGGCCGGACGCTTCACCCGCGGTGGCGAGGCTCTTCAGCGCGACCGTCGTCGCTTCCGAGAACGGGGTGAGGGTGCGGGTCGCGGTGGTCAGTGGCTGGGCCGCTTCGCCGAGGTCTTCCAGCAATGGCGTCCCGGCGTCCGAGAACGTCTTCAGGTTCTTCATCGTTTCGCGGAACTCGACCAGGAAGGTCGGGAACTTTTCAAGAGCGGATTCCAGTTCGGCCCCGTGTTCGGAGCTTGCTTCCGCCGCTTCGCCGGAGTGGGCGAGGAAGCCGACCACGTGTTCCTTTTCCCGGGTCAGCGGTTCGAGGATCTCCTGCGATTCGGCGGCCAGCTGGGCGAGCTGATCCTTCTGTTCGGTCAGTTCGCCGAAGAGTTTGTCGACCGAGCGGAGGGTCGGGTTGGCACCTTTGATCGCCGCCTCGAGGTCCTGTCCACGGCCCGCGAGGCCGGCGCCGAGTTCGTTGAAGATCAGCCGGAAGCGCTGCGCGTAGGGCAGCGAGTTGATGTTGTTGATCAGGTCCGGGTCGACCGTGGTCTGGTTACGGCCGAGCGGCAGCAGGTACTGGCCCGCGCCCGGCGTGCCGTCGGGGATCTGCTTCAGCGGCGGCGGGGGCTGCTCGCCCGGCGCCCGCGGCTCGGTCGGATGGCAGTTGACGTACTTCTCGCCGATCAGTGACTGCGGGCGGATTTCGCAGCCCGCGTCCTGGCGGAAGTCCTGGAAGCTCGGATCTTCGATTTCGAGCTCGAGGATCGCCTTGCCGGTGACGTCGACGAACTTGCCGTTTTCTTCGGCGGTCGGTTCGCCGGGGAGCGAGACGCTGACCGACTTGATCGTGCCGACGTTGGCGCCGGCGACGCGCACCTGCTCACCGGGGACCATGAACGAGCCGTTGTTGAAAACCGCGCGCACCACGTAGCCGTCTCCCGAGCCGCCGCCGGAGATCAGCACGATCGCCGCCACCACGGCCGCCACCACCACCAGGCCGGCGATCAGTTTTTTCATCCGCCCGTCCCCTGGTTCACGTTGCATTCGGACGGGTCGACGGAGCTGCCGCCGTGCGGCGGGTTGACGTAGGGGTTCGAGGCGTCGGCGGCGGGCTGGGTGGCGCCTCCGGGGCAACGGCGCGGGGTCGAGGTCGAGGTGAAGCCGTTGAACTGTTCGCCGCGGTTGATCGGCGTGAGCTTGCCGCTGTCGTACTTGAAGAGGTTCGCGCCAGAGACGGACGCCCGCACGTAATGTCCGTTGCCGTCATAGGCGCCAGCGGCGGCGCCCAGGTGCCCGAGTGCGTTGAAGAGGTCGGGCGTGTAGGACCGGGCGAAGCTCAGCTGGGGCTGGAAGGCGGCGATCGCGTCTTCTGCGTGCGGGAAGGTGCTCGAGGCGCGCTTCTGGACCGCCGGGAGTTCCTTCAGCAGCGAGGTCGTGTCGTTGTAGGGCCCGGGCCGATCCAGCGCCAGCGTCAGGTTCTGGGTGAACGGGACGAACTTGGTCAGGACCGGGCGCAGTTCGGCGAGGAACGGCGCGAGTTCCTTGGTCGCCGGCTTCGCCGTGTCGATCAGCGGTTCGACGTCGTCGAGCGCGGCCCGCAGGTTGACGAAGGTCGTGTTCGACTGGCGCATCACCGGCGGCAGCTCTTCCAGCGTCCGTTCCAGCGCCACGTTCTGGCTGCTGATCGCCTGGAACGCCTGGTTGGCGTTGGAGATCGCGCTCGAGAG
>Ga0268266_10004219_pt1 | contig 13839 bp, 12 predicted proteins | sample KBSS13metaG_FD_190356 | JGI IMG/M metagenome (GOLD analysis project Ga0268266, IMG submission 190356) | Switchgrass rhizosphere microbial communities from Kellogg Biological Station, Michigan, USA - KBS S1-3 metaG (SPAdes) (version 2) | ecosystem: Host-associated > Plants > Roots > Rhizosphere...
TATCGCGTGCGGCAAAGCGATCGGCGCGCGCACGATTGCGGTCACAACCGGAAATTTTACACGTGCGCAACTGGCCGAGTATCAGCCCGACCGAATCGTAGACAATTTTTCCGAGGTGGCCCCGGTAATGATCGATCTCGGGTGGTAGCTGCTCGTAATCGTTCGCATGCCCGTTATCGTAATCGAGAAGATCAAGCATGAGCACGAGTTGGAAATTGACCAATCGGACAAGAGTGACATGCTTTGCCACCTGCGATGGCAAAAACTGAACCGAGCATCCTGCCTCTCGAAGGCGAAATCGACCTGCACGTTTCGCCACAGATCGGCGCATCGCTTGCGGCCCTGATCGCGAAGAAGCCGGCCCAATTGGTGGTCGATCTTTCTCAAGTCAGCTACATCGACAGCTCCGGGCTCGCGGTCTTGATCGAGGCGATGCAAAACGTCGGCAGTTATGGCGGAAAATTCGCCCTCAGCGGCCTGCAAGAGAGCGTTCGTCCGATCTTCGAGATCGCACGGCTCGATCAGGTATTCCGGATTTTTCCCGACACGGCCTCCGCCTTAGCAACGTGAGTCAGGACAGCGAGCGTTCGTCCGACGTTGACTGAGATGTCGAAGTGTCCGGCGCATTCAAGAATGGCTGGGCGCGCGGACTCTCGACGATTCGCGTCAGACCAATAGCACAGCGCCTCGCAAATCTGCGCGATGTTTGAGGGCGCATCGACGATTGAGCCATGAACGTGCTGCTCAATGATCTCGCTGAAACCGTTGTCGCGCGTGGTGACCACGGGCAGCCCGGCAGCGAGTGCCTCAAGACAAGCATTGGAAAACGGGTCGTAAAGAGTCGGCAAAAGGAAGATGTCGGCGGCGGCGTAAAGTGCGGCCAGATCGCGCACCGCTCCGAGGTGCTGTACGGCACCGCCGCCAACCTTTCGGCCACGGCCGCGTCCAGCGACGAAAAGGCGAAATTTCTTGCCTAACGATTCGACGGCGTCGGTCGCGTAACGCAGGCCTTTGCGTTCCCAGCCGGATCCGACAAAGAGCACCGCGATTTCGTCGTCGCGAAGCTGCATGATCTTGCGGCGCAGAGACCGCGCCTCGGGATCAGGGTGAAAATCCGCCAGCGGAATGCCGTTCGGGACGACATCAATGCGATCTGCGGGATAGTCATAATATTCCTCGGCCTCTCGCTTTACCATTTGGGAATTGGCGATGATGCGGCAGGCGCCGCCGGAAAAGAGCGCCCGCTCCAGCTCGAGCGCATCCTGGTGTTTGGAATTGAAGCGGCGGAGCCGACTGCGTACGAGCGACGAAGCGGCATCGCGACGTCGCATCCAGGCCCGGTGAATGCCGTCGCCGGCGCGATAAACATCGCACTGCCAAATTCGCTCGAGACTCAAAAGGAGATCGCAATGGTCGCGTGGGGTGTTTTTCTCCAACTCATCCGCAAAACGGCGTGCGGTCTCCCCCGGGAGACGCGTGATCGGGCCCCAGGACCACTCGCGAGCGGGCCAAGCAGCGTCAGTAAAGAGCCTGGTGGCATGCCCGGATTCGCTCAGACCGCGGGCGAGGCGCTTCAAGTAAGCTTCGGCACCACCCGTGTCGGAATGACCGCGGCGAACGAGGCCGATCGTGAGGCGGGGAGCACTCATCTCTGGCAACACGCAGGAGTTCTACCTTTACTTGATCGCATTCCCAATAATAATGATAAGGCCATGGTGGGTGATACTCTAAAGCCCCCGCCGCGCGCAGCCTCGACGAATACGGCAACGCGAACGTTGCCGAAGTCTCTACTCTATTCGATTTTTGCACGCATCGGCGGCTCGGGTTTGGACACAGACGCGTTCGAGACATTACGCGCCTCCTATCACGGCGGCTTCCTCGGCAAAGCGGTCGCCTATGACAATCGCCAGACGGAGATTCCCGCGACGCGAATTCATTCTCTCCGCTGGCACCCGGTACGCCTGCTCTCTTCACTCGATAGCCCTTACTACTACGGAGCGAAAAAGAAGTATCTCGACTGGGTTGCAGCCCGGCAACTGGCGACCGGGCGCTACGACATGTTTCACAGTTGGTCGGGCGATTGTCTGCTTTCGCTCCGCACGGCGCGCAACCGGGGAATCCCGTCAGTTCTGGAAATCCCGACCTGGCATCGCGATCGCGGTAAAGTGAAGCGCGAACCGACGGGTGCCGCGCGCGAAACGCCATTGCCGTGGCGCCAGCGCTGGAAGGAAGATCTGCTCGTGCAACGCGATCGGTTTCTCGAAGAATACGATCTGGCAGACTTGCTTCTCGTGCTCTCGGAAAAGGCAGCGGAAACATTTCGCGTGCAGGGATTTTCCGAAGAGAAACTGTTTTATCTGCCTCGCGGCGTTGACGTGAATCGATTCACCCCTGGCGTGCGGCCGCCGCATTTTCGCGCGGTCTTTTCCGGTGCGCTGATCGAGCGCAAAGGAGTCCATCATCTGCTCGAGGCGTGGCATCGGCTCGATCTTAAGGACGCAGAGCTCTGGCTCGTCGGCGCCGTGCATGCCGAAATGAAGCCTTTCCTAGAAAAATTCGCGCACGAGAGCGTTAAAGTGATGGGCTTTGCGCAAGAACCTGAGAAATATTTACGCGCGGCGACCATTCATGTTTTTCCCTCACAGTGCGAAGGGAGTGCCAAGGTCACCTACGAGGCGGCGGCCTGTGGTCTCCCACAGGTCACGACGCGCGAAGCGGGCGATGTGGTGGAGGACGGGGTGCAGGGGATCATCGTTCCGCCGGCCAATGTCGATGCGCTCGCGGCGGCGATTCGGCAGCTCTATGATCATCCGGAAATCGTGGAACGGATGAGCCTCGCGGCGCGGGACCGGGTGGTGGAAAATTTCACGTGGGACCATTTCCGCGCGCGTTTGCTCGACGCTTACGAGTTGGCGATGCAGCGGGGGCGCTAGGGGTCGGTTGAACCTCCTTCTCATCCAGCTAAAACGGATCGGCGACCTGATCCTGACGGTCCCCGCAATCGCCGCGCTGCGAAAAGCCTTTCCCGCGGCAAACATCTCGCTCATCGCCGCCCACGGCTCACGTGAATTGCTGCCCGCCATTCCCGGCCTCGATCGGACGTTTGTCGCGCGCGGGCGAGTCTCGGACGCACCGCAGTTTTTCGCCGTCGCCAAGGCGAAATTTGATTGCTGCCTCGATTATTCGCGCACCGATCGCTCGGCTTTTCTCACCCTGCTTTCGGGCGCCCAGAGGCGGATTACATACGACACCATCCGTCGCGAACCGCTCCGGCAGCTGAGCTTTAACGAGTTCGTTCCCTCGCAGGTCCGGTTCGTCCACACAATCGATCATCACCTCGCGTTGCTCGCGCCGCTCGGAGTGCACGATGGTTCCCGGGAAATTCGGCTTAGATTGCCAGCAAGCGCCAAAGCCAGGGCGGCAGAGGTCGCCGCGAAGACGGGGCTGGGCAACAATTTTGTCGTGCTCCACCCTGGCTCTGCGCGCGCCGAGAAATTTTGGGTCGCGCGACGCTGGGCGCAGGTGGCCGACTGGATGTTCGATGACGGGGCACTCCGATGCGTGCTGACGGGAGGCAATTTGCGGATGGAGCAGGAGCAGATTGCGCGAATCAAAGCGCATCTGCGGCATCCGGTCATCGATCTCTCTGGAGAGCTCGATTTGCTTTCGCTTGCGGCGCTGCTCCAGCGCGCTCGGTTGCTCGTCACAATTGATTCCGCGCCGATGCATCTGGCGGCGGCGTTTGGCACGCCGCAGGTCGCACTTTTTGGCCCGACCAACCCCTTTCACTGGCGTCCGCGGACGACGCCTGCCACGATTTTGCAGGCGGGAAAGCCCACTCCAGCGACCGATTTCGTCCCGAAACAGCCGCCCTATTCGATGAAGGAAATCTCGACGGAACAGGTGATCGATGCTATGCAGACGCTGCTGTCGGCTCCGACAGCGCCAGTCACATGAGCAAGATTCCGCCCGTGGCCAAAGTAAAGGAACCGCTCTGGGCCACCATTCGCAGAGGATGGCGGCCGTACAAGCGACTCTACAGCTATGCCCTGCCATATAAATGGCGCTTCATCGTCGGCCTCGGCTTTGGTTTTCTCTACGGGATTATCAATTCGTGCCTCCCGCTGGTCATGGCACGCGTTGCGGGGGCCGTGTTCCACGGCCAAGCCCCAATGGCCCCGCAGCAGATGATTCAGCATCCCGAGGTGATGAACCACGGCCCGAAAATCAATTCCCTCATCCTGCTCTGCCTCGGGATCCCAGCGGTCATGACCCTGCGCAGCCTCTGTGGCTACGCCAACGCCTATTACATGAACTGGGTCAGCAATAAAGTGCTGACCGACATCCGGGCCCAGCTCTTCAGCAAGATGATTCGCCAGTCGATGGATTTCTTTAACAAGATGCAATCCGGCTTTCTCATGTCGCAAATCACCAATAACACCCGCATGATGCAGACCGCTCTCTCCAGCATCAGCAGCGACCTCTTCAAGCAGCCGATTGCGATCATCGGCGGGATCAGCGTGCTCCTCTACATGGATTGGAAATTTACCATCGTCACATTGGTGCTTTTCCCGAGCTGCCTCGTGCCTTTAAGCATGTATGGCAAGCGGGCGCGCAAGGCAGTCAACAGCGAACAAGAGGGTATGGCCGAGATGGTGGTGACGATGCAGGAGAGTTTCGCCGGGATTCGCGTCATCAAATCCTTCGCGCGAGAGGAGCAACAGGAAAAGGACTTCCGCCGCAGCAATCAATCGCAGTTTTCCAATTCGATGCGCATTTTGCGCTCAATGGAAGCGGTGAGCCCGTTGGTTGAGACGATCGCTGCAATGGGTGTCGCTCTGGCTCTCCTCTACGTTTATGTCGAGAACCTGCCGGCGGCGAAATTTATCGCCCTGATCGGCGGCATCTTTCTCCTTTACGAGCCGATCAAAACCCTGAGCCGGATGCATATCACGATGCAACGTTCCATCGCTTCGACGATTGGAATTTTCGAAGTCTTGGATGCGGAATCGACCATCCTCGATGCCCCCGACGCGCTGGCCCTGAAAGACTCCAAGGGCCAACTCGACTTCGAACGCGTAACCTTCCGCTACAGCGGCGGGAAGCAGGACGCAGTCAAAGATTTCAACCTGCGCATCGAGCCGGGCAAAAGCTACGCCTTGGTCGGGGCAAGCGGAGCTGGGAAGAGCACCATTCTTTCCCTCATCCTGCGTCTCTACGATCCGACCACTGGAGTCGTGCGGATCGACGGGCACGATTTGCGTTCTCTGACGCAGCGCTCGCTTCGCAAACACATCGGGCTCGTTTCGCAAGACACCTTTCTCTTTCACGACACCATTCTGAAGAACATCCAATTTGGCCGGCTCGATGCGACAAAGGAAGAAATCCAAGCCGCGGCGAAGGCGGCTAATGCGCACGACTTCATCATGGCGCAGCCGAAGGGCTACGAGACGCTCGTCGGCGACAAAGGCTGTCTCCTTTCCGGTGGACAACAACAACGCCTTGCCATCGCTCGGGCTCTGCTCAAGAACGCGCCCATTCTTCTTCTCGACGAGGCCACCTCAGCGCTCGACACCGAATCCGAGCAACAAATCCAGCTCGCGCTCGAGCGGCTTGCGCAAGGCCGCACCGTGATCGCGATTGCGCACCGGCTCTCCACCATTTTGTCCGCGGACCAGATCGTCGTGATGGAAAAGGGGCGGATCAAAGAAATCGGCACGCACGCCGAATTGCTCGAGAACTCCGGCTACTATCGCCGCCTCTACGACCTGCAGTTCAACCGCAATCCCGAAGAATCCGGCGCGGAAGTAGAATTGCTCGCCGGCGCAGCGGTCTAGGGATTCTGAGTCGGAGTAAACGCATTCGCCCCGATCCGCTACCCGTGTGGTTGCTCTCTTCCTTGCCGAAATGTCTTTCGCTCTGGGCTGAGTTGCACCCACGGCAAACGATCTTCCGTCCAGATAGCAACCTCAGGAGAATACGATTGCGGATCGTCGAGCGACGCAATTGTCACGTCAATTGATGCCGACGCTTCGTCGTCCTGAAAGAAAAGCGGGGTTCCACAGCAGGCGGCGAACGAGCGCAGCCGCCCCGCGTGAGTCACCTTCCGCAGCTCGCCCGACACAAGCTCTATCTTATCCCTGCTCACCGCGCCCCAGGTCACAAATGGCGCCGCGCTCGCGCGCCGGCAATCGATGCAATGGCAATCACTCAGTTGCGTCGGTTCGGCGCCCAACCGATAGCGCACCCCACCGCACAGACAACCGCCCTCGATCGAAGCGTTCATTCCTCGACGACCGGATGAAGTCGCAACCCAGCGGGGGGCTCCGGTAAACGCACCCAGCTGCGACACCCGCCATACGCCTTTGCGTCGGGAAGACGCCAGACCGGTTCGAGTAGGAAAGTTCGCACGAAAGCAACATGCACTCCTGCCATGTTCTCATAATCGAAGCGCTCACGCACCACGCTCTCTCGCAAGATGTGCAGCGGTTGCAGCGCCCGCACGTCAGTCCAGTTGGTCATGACACGCGCTTCTTCAACCCGTACAAAATAGCGAATCTCAATCTCGTTAGGCCGGGACTCGGGCAAGACTCCCGCGGAAAGACGGAGGCGCGTCAATTGTTCGTGGAAAAACGTCGGGAACAAAAAGAATTCCCGATGCCGAAAAGCGAAGCCATCGCGCCCTTCCGCCAGACCGCCTTTGCGGATGATCACGCTTTGCCGTCCTTCGCCCAGCGCAGCGCAAACCAGCGCCCATTCCTTGAAACCGAGGCTTTGCATTTCGCGGCTCGCAAACTACGCTCCCGCGCATGTCCTTCAAGATCGACCTGCACACGCATTCGTTCTTTTCGGGCGACGGCGTCTCAAGTCCCGAGGAGAATATCGCCTCGGCCAAGGCGAAAGGCCTGCACGGTTTCGCCCTGACCGACCACAACACCAACGACGGGGTGACCTACCTCTTGGAAAAAGGGCTGATGCGCGAGGATGGAATGCCGGTGGATAATTTCCTCATCATCCCCGGCGTAGAGGTGACCACAGCAGAGGGACACCTCCTTAGCATTGGCGCGTCTCTGCCCTATCTGAAAGGGCATCCGGCGCGGGAAGTCTGCGATCTTATCCATGAAAGCGGCGGGCTGGCCATCCCGCCGCACCCTTATGATTTGTTTCGGGCCGGAATACGTTTCTCGAGTCTCGAGACGTTGCCGATAGATGCGCTCGAAGTTTTCAACGCCGCGACCACCTTGCGCCGCTACAATCGTTACGCCTTCAAATATGCGCAGGTCCGCGAGCTGCCAATGACCGCAGCGAGCGACGCCCACCATCACGGCGCCATTGGGACGGCCTATACCATTCTGAACACCGAAGATTTCTCGGTCCGCGGGATTCTCGCTCAGATTGTGAAAAGCAACGAGCTAAACCAGGAATATATCACGCCCAGGGACAGCCTGCGCAAAACCTGGAACAACTGGATGCGCTTGCGCCGGCGCAAGAATGCCGGGGATTTTGGCTAAAACCGCGTTGTCAGGCGGGTTGGCCAGTCCGGGCAGGGAAGCGCCCTCCCTGCAATCATTCGCCTAACGAGTCAGCAGCTTGCGCAGCTCTTCTGTCGAAGTAACCGGGGCTTTACAGGTGAAATTCTGGCAAACGTAAGCCGCTGCTTTCCCATCGATGGGCCTCATTTCCTTCATCTCCTCCAGCTTGGCGGCGAAAAACTTCTGACCTTCGCCGCTATCGGCCAAGAGCACGACCGTATTCGGCAAGTAATGTCGGCGCGTTTCCTGAAGTAGTTCGCGGGTATCCGTCGCGTCCGGATTTCCGGCGATAATGATCTGTTTCGGTTTCGTTAGGCTAAAATCCAGCGCGACCAGCATCTGCGGCAGCGCGCTCGGGTAATGATTCAAGGACCCGGCGAAGGCGGCAATGGTTTTCCCGGCTCGTCCACGCAATTCCTTCGCGTCGCGCATCTGTCCCAAACGAAGCAAATTGAGCGCTGCAATCGAGCTTGGAGACGGCTCCGCGTTGTCGCTGTCCTCTTTCAGCCGAAGCAAAACGCTCGGATCATCACCGGTGCTGGTGAAATAGCCGCCGTTTTTGTCGTCCCAGAAAAGCCGGTCTTGCGTCGCCTGCAATTGCTCGGCCAGGCGCAGCCATTTCACGTCGAAAGAGGCCTCATACAAGTCGAGCAATCCTTGGATGTAGAAAGCATAATCTTCGGCGAAGCCGCCAATCGCCGCGGGGCCGCCGCGATAGCTCCGCCGAAGCATATGAGTCTTTGCGTCGTAAAGCTTATCCCTAACGAACTCAGCGGCCCGCGTCGCGGACTCCAGGTAGTTTGTGTCGCCCAGCACCTGCGCCCCGCGGGCGAAGGCGGAAATCATCAGCCCGTTCCACGCCGTAATGATCTTGTCGTCGAGATGGGGCCGCGGCCGTTTTGTCCGCAACTCCAGAAGTGTCGCCCGGCGGTAACGCATCGACTCATCGACATCGAGCTCGCTTCTCCCGAAATGCTTCGCCGTTTCGGCGAAGCTCTGCCGTTCGTAGAGAATGTTTTTGCCCCGAAATTCCCCCTGTGGATCGCTCCCTTCGGGCGCGTTCCCGCTCTCCTCGACGCCATACTGATAGTCGAAAAGTTCGGCATACTCGCCGAGCACGTCATCGATTTCCTTCTTCGTCCAAACGTAGAACGCACCTTCGGCATTTTCGGTGCCGCCCGCTCTCGTTAGGCTGTCCGCATCCTCCGCTGAATAGAATCCACCGCCCGCATCGGTCAGGTCCCGCCGGACGTAATCGAGGGTATCGCGCGCGATCGCTTCGTAGCGCAGGTCTCCGGTAATCTGATAAGCATCGAGATAGGCGCCGGCCAGTTGCGCCTGGTCATAAAGCATTTTTTCGAAATGCGGAACGCGCCATAAACCGTCGACCGAATAACGATGAAACCCACCGCCAAGCTGATCATGCATCCCACCGGCCGCCATCTTGCGCAGAGTAAACAACGCCATCCCGAGGGCCGCCTCGCCCGCCTCGGAGTTTGTGGAGGATCGGTTGTAGGCGCGGAAAAGGAAATTGAGCGTCACCGGCCGCGGGAACTTTGGCGCGCCGCCAAATCCGCCCTCCCGCGCATCGTAACTACGCGCGATTTGTTGATAGGCGGCATCAATCAGTCTGGCGTCAACTTTCCCGGCTCCCTCTGCCGGCGCTGCGGCGGCGGAACGCGCCAGCGCCGCCATGATTTGGTTGCCGCTCTCGCTGATCTTGGCGCGATCGTTCGCCCACGCCTCGGCGATCCGGTGCAAGACTTTCATGAAACTCGGCTGCCCGTGGCGATCTTCCGGGGGAAAATAGGTGCCGCCGACGAATGGCTTGAGCCCAGGCGTCAGCCAGACGTTGAGCGGCCAGCCGCCGCCGCCGGCCGTGGCCTGGACGAAGGTCATGTAAACGCGATCGACATCCGGACGTTCCTCCCGATCGACCTTGATATTGACGAACCTCGAGTTCATGAAGGCCGCGATTTCTTCATTCTCGAAAGACTCGCGTTCCATCACGTGGCACCAATGGCAGGTGGAATAACCGATCGAGAGAAAAATCGGTTTCTTCTCCCGGCGTGCTTTGGCAAAGGCTTCCTCGCCCCAGGGATACCAATCAACCGGGTTGTGGGCGTGCTGGAGAAGGTAGGGCGATTTTTCGTGCGCGAGCCGGTTGGTATGCTGAACGTGCGCGGGCGGCGCCGTAGCAGCGGCCGATGGAGTGGGTGTCACCCGGCATCCTACAGGCAAAATGCGCGCCGCGAAATCGTAGATGTCTTGCGCGATGTTCCTTCGTTTCCTCGCCTAACGAAAGCGCAATCAATGGATTGCTGTCGATTTACGACATTTTCGAATTCGCGGCATTGCCATGCGACCACCTCCCGCGGGGGCGACCTGGAGGACAACGCCCGTCGTTGCGTGTTTTCTCAAACTGGAAGCAGGTGCCCTGGACCTAAACCCGGCAACGACAAAGCGTTGCCAGAGTCGCCGCGAATTGCCGGATGTGGCGCTTGTGCTCTAGGCCTGCTCTGAGGAAACTTCGCTGTGCGCAAACCGCTTGCGATCCTTATGACTCTGCCACCTTTCAAGGCTGCCGTGGCCGATCTCCATGCTTTCGCCACCGTCAGTCTCACGGATGCGCTAAAGGAAATCGCCCCAGGATTCGAGAAGGAATCCGGGATACACGCGACTCTGAACCCCGGCGGCTCGAGCCTGCTGAGGTGGCAAATCGAGAAAAGCGCGTCGACTGATGTTTTCGTCTCGGCTGAAGCCAAGATGGACGAATTGCAGAAAAACGGCTTTATCGTGGCAACGGACAAGGCGGACTTTGTTTTCGCCTACAAAACCGAAGGGGCCATTCCAAAACGGATGCGCTTGATCTACGCCGTTCCGGAAAAAGAAACGCCCAAAACTCGTTGGCCCGTCGCGATCTTGCGGGAAATAAAACGGGACGCTGCGGCTGAGCGATTCCCCAGGTATTTCGGTTCTTCCGACGCGCTCGACTTCTTCGGGCGCTGCGGCTTCGACGTGCACCGCTAATGTGGCTCGCGCCCGATGAATGGCAGGCGGCGCGCTTTACGCTCCTCGCCTGCGCGCTGAGCACGACGCTCATTTTGCCTTTCGGCCTTGGCCTCGCCTGGCTGCTCTCGCGGCCACGCTGGTTTGGCAAATCGATCGTCGAAACGCTTGTCACCCTTCCGCTCGTCATGCCGCCGGTCGCCACCGGCCTGATTCTGCTCAAACTCCTCGGACGCCGCGGCCCGTTAGGCGACTGGCTCCATCGACATTTCGATTTTGACATCGTCTTTACCTGGCGCGCGGTAGTGATCGCCGCCGCGGTGATGTCCTTCCCGCTTCTCGTCCGCTCGGCGCGGGTTGGATTTCAGGAAGTGAATCGACGCTATGAAGAAATGGCGCGAACGTTAGGCGCAGGCGAATGGCGCGTCTTCGCCACTGTCTCGCTGCCCCTCGCCGCTCGCGCCATCCTCGGCGGCGTCCTTCTCGCCTTCGCCCGCGCGGTGGGCGAATTCGGCGCCACAATCCTGGTCGCAGGAAACATTCCTGGCGAGACGACAACCCTCTCGCTGCGCATTTATGAGGCCGTTCAGCTGGGACACGACGCCGCCGCCTATCGGCTGTTGGTTGTTTGCATCGTGATTGCATTTGTTGCGGTTTTCGCCGGCGAATGGCTGCTCAGGAAAAGAGAGACGCGATGAAGCTCGAGTTGCGGAATGTCCTGCTGCAATTATCCGAGTTTGCGCTCGAAGTGGATACCTCCATCGCTTCCGCACGCACGGCGATTTTTGGTCCATCGGGCGCCGGAAAGACCTCATTGCTCGAGATCATCGCCGGATTGCGCGAGTCCCGCTGCGACCTGATTTGCTTCAACGGGACGACTTTCGCGGATTCGTCCGGTTCGTTGCCCGTCCGCCTGCGCAAGATCGGTTACCTGCCGCAGGATGACGCCCTCTTTCCCCATTTCGACGTCCGCCGCAATCTGCTATATGGGCGCCCTCCCGCCAGCCGCGATCCGGCGTTTGCATTCGAGCACGTAACCCGTTTCCTTCAGATCGAAGGGCTGCTCCATCGCGACGTTCGCCAATTGTCGCGCGGCGAACGCCAGCGGGTCGCTATTGGGCGCGCGCTTTTGTCTGAGCCGCGATTGCTCTTGCTCGACGAACCGCTGACCGGTCTCGATCGCAATTTGCGCGAGGCCATTTTGGAACAACTTAAAATCTTACCGGACGAATTTAACCTCCCCATGCTTTACGTGACGCACGATCGCGAGGAAGCGATTGAGCTATGCGATGAAGTGCTCCTGCTCGAACGCGGCAAGATTGTGGCCCGCGGGACGCCTGAAGATCTCCTTTAGCGTTATCCCGAGCGAAGCGCAGCGAAGTCGAGCCGTAACGCGGCCCGGCCAACGAGGGCGAGGCCGGGCTTTCAAATCCCCGGCGCAACCCTTCGGCTAACTCAACGGGGATCCTTCGACTCCGCTTAGCTCAGGAGGACCGCTGAGGAGCTCGATCTTCGGAGCAGATCCCGGGGTCCAGGGATTCTCGCGATGATCGGACGCGAGAATGGCGTTCACCTGCCGCTGCAGCAGTTTTCGAAACCCCGCGACATCAAAACGATGCCGCGTCGGGCCGTAGGGCTCGAGATTTTTCTCCGCCAGTCGAAACAAACGCACCGCCGGATACATCCGCCGTCCGTCCTTTGGGTGAGTCGGCCGGGCGTGCTGCTTTTGCAGATGCACGAAACCACCAGCGGCCTGGATCAATCCCTTGAAATAATTCGCGTCCTCCGATTTCGTGCCCAACCAGAGATGCTCGAGGACGTCGTGCGCTTCGTAGTAGCGCTGCTCATTCCAACAGCGAAAAAAGCCCACGTAACAGGGATGCTCCGCGATTTCGTCGCTCGCTTGTTCCGGCGGTGTGCCGCTCAGTTGCTCGACGAGCCGGGAAATTCTTTGGCCTTTGTTCACGGAGAGCTTAGTTTCGTTTCGGCAGTGATGACCGGCAACCGAGCACGCATTCTTTTTCCAACGGAGGGCTGTTGTGCATACGGCCGCGGGTAAGGGATGACGGCAGTCGGGCTCACGCTTCTCCTTGTCGCGATCGTTTTTCTGGTCTACTGCTCGGCGCTTTTTTCCGGGCTGGAGACGGCGCTCTTTGCACTGAAAAGCCACCAGATTCAGCGTCTGCAGGACCAACACCCCTCCCTCGCAGATTTCCTGCGGACCTTCCGCGACAACCCGCGCCGCGTGCTCAACGTCCTTTTGCTCGGCGACACGATGGTCAACGTGCCACTAGTCATACTTTGCCTTGTTCTCATTTGGGAAGGTCCGCTCATCACCCATCTGCCAGCCTGGATCGCGGCGCTGGCCATTTTTGCGCTCGTCGTGCTCCTCTGTGATCTAATCCCAAAATTGCTCGCCCTTTCGACTGCGTACCGGATCTCGGCGCTGGGCGTTTTCACCCTCAAACTGATGATGCCACTGCTCGATCGCGTCGGGCATCTGCTCGAAAATGCCAGCACGCTCGTGATCGATCGGCTCACCCCAGCGAAATTGCGGGTCCGGCCGAGGATCAGCGACGAGGAGCTGGAGACGCTCGTCGAGATGGGCGAGGCCGAGGGCACGCTGCAGGAGGCGGAGGGCGAGATGATCCAGGAAATTATCAAGCTGGGCGACAAGACAGCGAAGGATTGCATGACGCCGCGGGTCGACACGTTCGCGGTACCGGATGATTTGCCTAACGAAGAGGCGATCGCCCTTTTTAAACAACGGAGATACCGGCGGGTGCCGATCTATGCCGAGACGCCCGACCAGATCGTCGGGATCGTCGATATGAAACAGTTCCTGCTCGATCCCTCGCGACGCTATACCGAGACACTCATCCCGCCGTCGTTTGTGCCGGAGACGATGCCAGCGATGGAACTGCTGCGCGGCTTTCTCTCGCATCCGCAGGGCCTTGCGATCGTGGTGGACGAGTTTGGCGGGACCGAAGGCATCGTGACGCTTGGGGATATCATCGAGGAAATCCTGAGTGACGCGGCGCCGCTCGGCGACGCCGAGCTTTACATTGAGCCGCTTGAGGAAGGGCATTTCCTCGTGAGCGGCAACGCTCGGCTCGATGACCTCACCGAGCACCTCGGTTTGGAGCTCGCCGCGGACGGAATCGACACGATCGGCGGCTACATTTTCAATCGGCTCGGGTATTTGCCTAATGTCGGCGCCCGGCTCGAAATTCCGCGCCTCGCCATCACCATCCGGCGAGTGAGCCACAAACGCATCGAGGAAGTGCTGCTCGAAAAA
>Ga0268266_10004223_pt1 | contig 13829 bp, 13 predicted proteins | sample KBSS13metaG_FD_190356 | JGI IMG/M metagenome (GOLD analysis project Ga0268266, IMG submission 190356) | Switchgrass rhizosphere microbial communities from Kellogg Biological Station, Michigan, USA - KBS S1-3 metaG (SPAdes) (version 2) | ecosystem: Host-associated > Plants > Roots > Rhizosphere...
GTGAAGATGCCTGTTGTTTTTACAATTTACGCCTGATCGCCTCGGGTACCATTTTGTACGAGAGAATTTGTGGATACGGCGGCGCCGCTAGCAGGATCTGAGAACGATTGGACGCGGTGGCGCATGCTGGGCCTGATCTGCGCCGGGGTTGTGCTGTGCATGACCACGTGGTTCAGTGCGACGGCGATTGTGCCGGAGCTGATGCAGCTTTGGAATCTGTCGTCCGGCCAGGTGGCATGGCTGACGAATGCGGTGCAGCTGGGCTTTGTTACCGGGGCCTTGCTCTCGAGTCTTGTGAACCTCCCTGACATCGTGCCTTTGCGCAGGCTGATGGGAGTGTGCGGGGTTGCAGCGGCGATAGCAAATCTCTGCCTGCTGTGGGCTCCGTCGGTTGGATGGCTGCTGTTCGCTCGCTTCGCTACGGGCGTGGTTTTAGCGGGGATCTATCCGCCGGCGTTGAAGCTGGTCTCGACGTGGTTTGTGCGTGGGCGGGGAACAGCCCTTGGCCTGGTGATTGCGGCGTTGACTTTGGGATCTTCGTCTCCGCACCTGGTACGCTTTTTGACCAGCCATGTGGATTGGCGCGCTGTTGTGGTGGCGGCTTCGACTGCTACTTTGACGGGATCGGCTTTGTTGGTGGCGTTCGCCGGGGAGGGGCCGTTTCCTTTCAGCAGGGCAGTCTTCGATCCACGCCGCGTGGGATCGGTGATGAGGAACCGGCGTTTACTGCTCGCGAATCTGGGTTACTTCGGCCACATGTGGGAGCTGTATGCGATGTGGGGATGGTTTCTGGCGTTTACTCGGGCGGGCTCATCGCATCTTGGATTGTCGGGTGCGAAGACGCCTTCGCTGATTACCTTCTGTGTGATCGCATCGGGGGTTGTGGGGGCTATTGTGGGAGGAGTGATCGCGGATCGGACCAGCCGCCCCTTTGCTGCGGGCCTGATGATGACGGTGTCTGGCCTATGCGCCGTTGCGATCGGGTTCGTCTTTGACGGGCCGCTGTGGATGTTTCTGCTGGTTGCGGTGGTGTGGGGGATCAGCGTGATTGGGGATTCGGCGCAGTTTTCGGCGATGGCGACAGAGCTTAGCGATCCGAGCTATGTGGGGACTTCACTTGCGCTGCAGCTTGGGCTGGGTTTTGCGCTTACGCTGGTTTCGATTCGGGGGACTGCGGTGCTGGCAGAGCATATCGGGTGGCAGTGGAGTTTTTTGCCGCTGGCAGTAGGGCCGTTTGCGGGGGTACTTGCGATGACAGCGTTATGCCACCATCCCACGCGAGGTGCTGTCGTAGAGGCGTCAGGTACTGAGACTCGAGGTTAAGAATCCGGCCGATGGAAACAAAGATCGTGTTTTACTTCTGGTTCGAGCGATTATGTTGCGCTGGGTCGGCGCTTCATGAAGGAATTGGCTTCGACGCAGAGGCGAAGGCGGCGTCACGGTTGCGATGGCCTTCCGAACGATACGGGCCGCGCTCTTTCAGTATCTGATCAGATCGCATTCTCCAGAAGTCTCCAGCCCATGCATGGGCGAATTTCTAAAAGTGATAGGTGACATCGCCGGCGACGATGAATTGTGTCTTCTTCGTTCCAAGGTTGTAAGCGGCACGATTGTAAGAGTGTTCCAGGCGGAGTTCTGGACGAAAGAGAACTGTCGAACCGATCCAGTGGCCGTAGCCGATCAGGTGCTCGGTGTATTTCGTTGCATAGCCGGTACGCTGGCCACGGATATCGTCTACAAATTCGTTGCGAATGGAGACGTAGTTATGGGAGTCGATCTTGTCTTCAAGGTAATTTACGACTGCGTCAGCAGGTGCAAAGCAGGTGAGTTTTCCTGCAGAGCAAAAGGCTCCGTTCGCGCCTGTTTCCGTTGGCAGAGGGTTGGCGACATTTCCTGCGATGTTCGGAACATCGCGCTCGTACATGTACCAGAACTCCGTGTCGGTGTGCCACTTGCTATTGATCTTGTGATACCAGGTCGCGTAGTAAGGCTGGACGTTGTTATACGCATATTTTCCTTTGTTGAACGAGTTTGCGCAGGTGTAGATCGCGTCGCTCCCTTTGCGCCAGGTGTAGTCCACGCAGACTGTTCCTGTTGGAGTTGCATCTTTTGTCCATAGAGCTACGTCGTTCCCGCCTGAGATACCTGCCTGAAATAGCCAATGGTCGGAGAGTTTAATACTGGCGATAAGGCCGGTCTGAGTGTAGGGATCGATGGTGTACAGGATCGAGTGTGAATAGGTGTAGTTGTTGGGGGCGAGCTGCGCTTCGATGTCAGGCAAGGAGATATACCGTCCAATGCGGATGTTCATTCCTTTTGCAACGCGCGGCACGTAGATGTCCAGGTAGAACATTACGGGGTCAAAGCCGTATTCGTGATTGCGCGCCAGGAGTTGCTGAGAAAAGATTCCTTTGCTTGTGGTGTATCGATAGTCCTGACCATAAAGAGTAGCCAAGCGAAAACCATAGTCAACATGTTCGCTCCCAACACTGTTGGGAAGACGCTCTATGTAGAGCACCTGCTGATCGGGAGTAACCCGATTGGGATTGTAGTAGTACGCGGCCGGGGCGTTTGCACCGTCGCCTTTATTGGAAGTGCTGACGTTGAATCCACCGTTGAACCATCCGTAGATCTTTGTGCGGCTATGGTTTTCGTTGATGGCTTGCATGAGCATGTAGGACTGTGTGTCTGGAGCGCCAATGATTGGTGTGCCGCCAACGGAGTAGTCTGCGCTGGGAAAAGGAGGCGAATCGAGTGGCGCCGGGAAGCCGCGACGCTCTGGGGTCGCTGAGGTCGATGCCGCTGATGGTGACCAATCTTCGCGATAGGCTGCTGCAAGCCGACGAATGAAAGACGGAGAGGTGGGGGAGGGCTGCACAACTTCAGAAGAGGCAGGCGATGGTGAATCCGGCAAATTCTGTGCAGATAGGTTGGTGGCTAAAGAAAAAAAGACTAGAGCAGCAAATGGAAGACGGCCCATCAATCCTCGCTTCAATCGGGTTTCGTCCCAGTTGAATCGCAAAGGGCGTTAAAAGTCCGTAAAAGAGCAATGGGCAGCTAGTGAAAACTAGCTGCCCATTCCCTGTTTAGAGTGAGTTTACGCGTTCATGCTGACGGATTCCTGCGCCTTGAGAGCGTTCTCTTCCTTCTTAGCGCGGGCAGCCTTGTTGCGCTGAGCACGGAGCTTCATGAAAGATTTGGCTTCCACATAGAGGCGAGGGACGTCGCGGTTGACGATGGCCTTCCAGACGACGCGGGCCGCGGCCTTGGGACGGAAGTAGTATTCGTCGTAGAACTTGTGCACCATCTCCATCACGTACTCGGTGGGCAGGCCGGGGTATTCGATGTGTGCCATCTGGTGACCGCCGCCGTCTTCCATGTTCTCGTTGGTGATGAAGTTGTTCTTCGCGGCGAAGTCGTAGAACTCAGTGCCCGGGTAAGCATGGGCGACGGAGACCTGGATGGTCTCGCAGTCGAGCGTCTTGGCGAAGTTGATCGTGTTCCAGATCGACTCCTTCGTCTCGCCGGGAAGGCCAAGGATGAAGTCGGCGTGGATGATGAGGCCGAGGTCGTGGCAGTCCTTGACGAAGTCGCGGGCGCGCTCGACGGTGGCGCCTTTTTTGATGTTTTTGAGGATCTGTGGGTCGCCGGACTCGAAGCCGACGATCAGAAGGCGGCAGCCGGCTTCCTTCATGGCCTTGAGGGTGTCGCGGTCGGTGGTGACGCGCGAGGTGCAGGACCAGGTGATGCCGAGGGGCTTCAGCTTGGCGCAGAGCTCGATGGTGCGGGCCTTCTGGATGTTGAAGGTGTCGTCGTCGAAGAAGAACTCCTTGACGTGAGGGAAGTTCTCTTTGGCCCACTTCATCTCAGCGGCGACATCGTCGGTGGAGCGCTTGCGCCAGGCGTGGCCGGAGAGGGTCTGGGGCCAGAGGCAGAAGGTGCACTGCGCCGGGCAGCCGCGGGTGGAGTAGAGCGCGATGTAAGGGTGCAGCAGGAACGGCACGTTGTAGCGGGTGACGTCCATGTCGCGCTTGTAGATCTTGGTGGCCCAGGGCATGGCGTCCAGATCCTCGACCTGCGGACGATCGGGATTGTGCTGGATGACGCCGCTGGCGTCCTTGTAGGAGATGCCGAGGATCTCATTCAACGGCTTGCCGTTGGCGTACTCGACGACGGAGAAGTCGAACTCGCGGCGGCAGACGAAGTCGATGACGTTGCACTCGTTGAGGGCGCGATCAGGGTCCGTGGTGACAGGAGGCCCGACGAAGGCGATCCGGATGGATGGATTCGCTTTCTTGATGGCCTGAGCGAGGGCATGGTCGCCGGACCAGCCGACGGTCGAGGTGAAGAGGACGAGGAACTCGTAACCCTTGGCGATCTCGATGGTCTCTTCGGCGGAGATGTGATGCGGAGGAGCATCGAGGAGGCGCGAGCCTTCGAGCATACCGGCAGGATAGGCGAGCCAGACTGGATACCAGTAGGACTCGATCTCGCGGGTTGCGGGCCAGCGGGAGCTGGCGCCGCCATCAAAGTTCTCGAAGGAGGGCGGGTTCAGGAGCAGTGTCTTAAGAGGCATGGTCTTATCCTTCATTTTACCATTCAGTTACCCATTTTTGGCGCGGATTCTGAGGTTCCCGCTATGGTTCCCGCTGGCTCGAAGTGGCCGTAACCTGATTGTTTTGATCGAAAAAGACCAGCCAGTACTTGTCCCGAAGAGGGTAGAAGATGGATCTATAGACAAAGACGTGGTGGCAGTCGGGAGTCACCGAGGTGTCGTAAGCCTGACAAGGGGTCTGAATCTGCTTCGGATCGCCCATGATGCGGCGAACCTCGGCTTCGGTGGATCTCGCTCGGATGGCAGGGAAATCAGTATCAACGCGTGAGTCGCGCACGAAGCCTGCCGCAGCGCAAATGAGAACAAGCATGAAGACGGTGGCAGCGATTGCCTTCCAGTTCATTGAGGCTTAGATGCGTCGATCGATTGGGACTGTGCGGCGGACTTGAGCCAATTTTCCAGCTCTCCGGTCTGGCGCATCAGGTTGATCTGCATCTGGTGAAGCTGAAGATCGGTGTCCAAGAAATCGAGATAACGAGCGCGCTCCTGAATGCGTGCGTTTTGCTCCTCTTTGGGTGTGACGGGCGCACCGTTGGGACTGCCATCGCGAACCTGGATGGCAACAACATCGATCTGATTGAGTGCCAGCTCGCGTTCCAGAGAGACGACCTCTGTACGAGCCTGGAGCTCCCGGACGGCGTTACTGATCTTGTGACGACCTTCGAAGAACTGATCTCTTGCCTGATCGGCCTCGCGAAGACTTCGAGTAGCCTCGGCCAGCGACTCGCGAGCTTTTGCGCGCTTTGTGTAGTCGAAGATGGGAAGCGTGAATTGAAGTCCGACCTGGAGGTTGTTGTAATTGTTAAAGCTGCCTTCTCTGTAGTAGTCCTGGTAATTGTTAAAACTTGCCAGACGACTGTATTGAATCCCCAGACCGATCTGAGGACGAAGGACCTTGCGCGAGTCTCCGAAGGCGGTCTGCAACCTGGATTGGGCTGTAGAGTAGGCGCTTTGAATAGACTCGGGCAGAACGGTATTTTTTAACGAGGTAACGGACGGAGCATGAAAGGCAGGTATGCTGTCATGTTCAGTCGTAAGCCCATCCCCTGGTAGACCGGTCAGATGGGCGAGATGTTCTCGTTGAGTGCTGGCATCATCTTCGAGCTGAATCTGTCGAAGCTGCAGATTCGCCGAGGTAAGCTTTGCGCGCGTGAGTTCGATCTTTGTGTCCTGACCAACATCCAGACGGTTCTGGACGACCCCAACTAATTGGGTCGCGAAGCCCGACTCTTCTGCCGCGGCCTTGATCCGCTCGATGTCCGAATCGAGAGAGAGATAGGTATTGGCAGCATCTTCCATCACCTGCTGGCGCACGCTGATAAGGTTGTGATTCGCCGCTTCAAGCCCGGCTCGGGCAGCCTTGATGTAGTTACGCTGGGATTGATCGAAGAGAAGCGATTGGATGGTTACGTTGTAGAGCGACGGAGCTCCAAACGGAAAGCCATAGGTGTAACCCAATCCGGAACCGAGGCTCAATGCGGGTATGTACACATCTTTTGTCTCCGAGAGGACTGCCTGAGCCTTGTCGACGTCTGCCTGAGCCGCCAGCACCCTGGGACTGTTCTTCAGGGCGAGATCGATCGCTGTTGTGAACGAGATCTGGGCGGTTGCCGTTCCTGCGGTGAAGGTGCACGCGGCGGCAATCAGGAAACATCGAAGAAGGGTCATGCGTCCGGGGAAACTCCTGCAAGATCGGGTGTAGATATGGTATCGCGCTTATCTTCACGCACCAGGTACTGCTTTCTGTGCGGGTCCAAAGTTGGATGCCAGAGCCAGGGCCGCAGCATACTCCCGGCGAGCCCCTTCCGTGTCCCCGCGTTTTTTCAGCAGGTCCCCCAGCTGCAGATGGACTTTGAAGGCCGGCGCGTCGTCGGTCTTTGCCGGTGAAGCCAGATAGTCGCGCAGAACTTTTTCGGCGAGGTCGGGCCGGCGATGGATATCGGTAAGGATGCTGGCGGCGTCTACCAGGGCGGAGTTCCTGGTGCGGTTGAGCTGCACGCTCGTCTCAATAGCGGCGGCGGCTTTATCTGGCTGCGACTCCTGCTGATAGAAGAGGCCGAGATCGACCCATGCCTCCGCGTTTTTTCCGGCCGCGATCGCGTTTTTGAATTCCGCTTCAGCGGTTGCCGAATCGTTCTTCTTCTTGGCGATCAGAGCCAAGATGCGATGTGCCTTCTGAGATGAGCGAGGCATCATCCGTGGAACCAGCTCTTCAGCTTTGTCGACACCTCCCCCAACGACGCCGGGAGCAGCGACATAGAACTGCCCCAGATCGCTCATGGCCTGGAGGTTGGCGGGGTTCAATTTGACGGCTCGCTCAAATGCGGTATGGACCTTTCGGGCGACTCCAAATGCACTGAGCATGTTGATCTGAGATGCCTTCAGGCCGTAAGCGCGACCCAGCCACATCTCCGAGTCGCTGTCGGAAGGGTTGTCGCTCACGGCTTGCTCGCACTCGTGCACGGCGCTTTCCGCCATGTCCTGCGCGTAGTAGACGCGGCAAAGAAGAAGGTGGGCGCGGGCATCTTGAGGCTGAGCGTCAAGGATCTGTTGCAGCATAGCGGCGGCCTCATCTACGCGGCCCTGCTTCAGCAGAAGCTCGGCCTGGGGATTATCCGCGAGCAGAGTTGACCGACAGAGAACGATCGTAAGTAGAAAGAGAGCCAGGCGCGCATAGAGCGGGGATCGGAGAAATGCCATAGGCTATTCGACGATCTTTACGGAGAGGCCGTTCGATAGATCGCGGTTGCTGGTCGCATTCAATGCGACGGTATCTTTTTCACTCAAACCACTGAGAATTTCCACCCGAGTGAGATTGAGTACACCTACCTGGACAGGCGTTCGGACCAGTTTCCCCTGAACGATCCGATACACAAAGTCGCTGTTTCCGGTGTTTCCTTCGGTATGAAGGGCTTCGCGGGGGACGCTGAGGACATTGAAGCGCTGCGAGACCGTGACCGTAACCGTGACGTTCGTGTTGGGCAGCAGATCGCCCTGAGCGTCATCCACGGTAATGATGCACTCGCCAACGTTGCGTGTGCCGTAGGTGATGACAGTCGAGGGAGCGCGGGTGATGTGTCCATGCCAGGTCCGGTCGGGCTTCGCATCCCAGACGATCTTCACGGCCTGACCTGTGGCGAGCGCGCCAATCTCCGGCTCATCAAAGTAGGCTCGCACCTGAAGGCGATTGAGATCTGCGACGTCCATCAGGGGCTCACCCGCGTTCACGAAATCGTAGGCGGTGATTGGGATGGAATAAACCGTGCCGGCCAGAGGAGATCGGATGTTCGCATTGCCAAAGGTGCTTTCGGCAGCCGCCACAGAGGCGTGCGCTTCATTGACTTGCGCCTGAACCTTGCTACGGTCCAGGGCGCCGTAGCGGTCGGTCTGCCGCTGTTGCACGTTTTGAAGGGTCGAGTTGGCTGATTGCAGGCGCTGCTCAGCAGAGGCGATTTCACTCGCCGAGGCTGCACCCTTCTGCTGAAGCTGACGAAGCGCAGCGAGGCTTTTCTCTGCCTGTTCTTTCTGTTGTTGCGCCCGGCTGAGATCGGCAGCCATGGAGAGTCGTTCCTCCTGAGTGCCGCCCTGCTGTATGTCGTGAAGGCTGGCCTGGGCAGTGCTGAGGCTGGCTTTCGCGGTCGCGAGCTGGGATACGGCGGCAGCGTCTTCCATCTTCAGAAGCAGATCGCCTCTTTTTACCTTTTGACCCACCTGGACGTAGACTTTCGTAACCACGCCCGGGGCCTGAGCATGTGCCTGAAAGGGATCTACGGGTTCTACACGCCCATTGGTGGAGGTGGTCTTTAATAGGTTTTGATGGGTGACAGCGGCGGCGCGTACCTCGATCACATCTTGCGTAAAGCTACGTATCGCCAGAAACGTCAGTGCAACGAGTGCAAGAATGATTCCCGCAAGAGCGTAAGGGTTGAGTCGTCTTGTCTCCGTTGTCGGCATTCCGAAGGGTCAGTATATAGGACGCTCTTGACCCTAAGACGATGCAAAGGAATTACTTCACTGTGGGAACCACGACACATACGTTTGATTTGAGCTTTTAGAAGATCTGTGCTGGTTGTAGATCCACCAGTTCCAGCTCGAGCCCCACGTACCATGGACTGCTCTTTGCCTTGAGGCGATACGCGATATCGATCTTTGACCCGGCCACCAGGCCAAGGCTCTGGCAGACCTCTGTCCAGAGCTGACCAGCCCTGCTCCAGCCCAGTGCTGTAAAACGAGCTCCTGCAGAGGTTACTTCAAGGCATACATGTCGCTCTTTGATGATGCGAACATCGCTGGCGAGCGTGACGGAGCGAGTTACAAACACGGGTTCTCGGTTGCCGATTCCGAAAGGAGCGCACTTGTCGAGCCAGTTATAAAACGACAGGTTGAGTTCATCGAGAGCGACTTCGGCGTCACATTCAATCGCGGGAGCGAGCATCTCTCGTACCAGGACGCCTTCGCTGTGGCCCTCCATGCTCCGACGTAGAAGCTCGATGTTCGCGGAGGGCAGGGAGAAGCCCACGGCGTGGGCGTGTCCGCCGAAGCGGGTGAACAGGTTGTCATTTCCGTTGTGGACGGTGGTCAGAGCATCGAGCAGGTGATAGCCGGCGATGGATCGCCCGGATCCATGAGCCTGTCCATCCTCGTGCGTCATGACGAGGGCAGGACGGCCGGTTCGGTCGACGATCCTGGAGGCCAGGATCCCCAGAACACCACGATGCCACTCCGGATCCTCCATCACAAAGCAGATCGCAGGGAAGTGTCCATCTTCACTTCGCATCTCTGAGAGCCGAGCGTCGATCCTTTCAAGCGCCTTCGCTTCGGTGGCTTTGCGTTCATCGTTCAGCCGGTTGAGCTTGCTGGCAAGCTCGCGCGCATTGTCAGGATCTCGTGTAAGGAAGAGATCGACGACATCGCTGGCGATATCCATACGGCCTGCGGCGTTGATACGGGGAGCGATGCGGAACGCTACCTCGGTCGCTGTAGGTGGGCGGTCGAGAGGGACCTGTGCAATCTGCATCAAAGCGCGAAGACCGGGTTGCACAGGGTTACGGAGTTCACGAAGTCCAAGGGCGGCGATGACGCGGTTTTCGCCCTCAAGAGGGACCGCATCTGCGATGGTTGCGATGGCTACGAGTTTCAGGAAGGAAGGCACCAAGGTGCGTTCCAGCCGGTCGCGTTCGACGTCGTTTGTGCAGGCAGCGCGAAGGATGGCATGCGCCAGCTTGAAGGCAACAGCCGCTCCGCACAGCGATTTGAAGGGGTACGGACAGCCCGGCTGCGCCGGGTTGATCACAGCGATTGCGTCGGGAATTCCATGGGCCTCATCCGGCAGGTGGTGATCGGTCACGATGAGGTCCAGCCCAAGCGCCTTTGCCTCGGTTGCAGCCGCGAAGGCGCGAATTCCCGTATCCACGCTGATCACCAGACGAATGCCTGTGGAGGCGGCGTCTGCCAACACTCCGGTTCGCATACCGTAGCCTTCGCGGATGCGATGCGGGACGTGATAGCGCACGATGGCGGGAGTTTCTTTGGGGGCGCTGCGTTCGATGGCCGTCTTCAGCAGGACCGTAGCGGTGGTTCCATCCACATCGTAATCGCCGTAGATCAGCATGGGTTCAGAGTCACGGATCGCCCGCTGAATACGATCGACTGCCGCCTGCATGCCGAGCATCCGCATTGGATCGACGAGATCTTCGAGTGTGGGGGAGAAGAAACTTTTGATCGAGGCTTCGTCGATGAAGCCTCGCGAGACCAGCAACTGAGCGATACCCCGGGGACAGCCTGCGACGGCAATCACGCGGGCGATAGAGGCTTCGTCTGCGCTGTGAGTTATCCACTCCCGCTGCGCTGCTATGTGGCTGGAGAGCAACGTTTTTCCGCCCGGTCCTACTCTTCGTTTTCTCGATCGTCGACGACGATACCGCCCAGGTCTGTAACCGTCTCCATCAGGTCCTGGAAGCTGTCGTACCAGTCTGTGGTTGTTTCAAAGAGAAACATGACTCCCTGGTGAGCGAAGCCTAATTGAAGATAGCCAATCTTGCCGACGTGACGAACCAGCCGCTCGGCGTCTTCGACCTCAGGCGATTCGTCGTCGGGGTACATCTGGTCGCGAATCTGTTCGATCAACACGGCGATGTCGGTTTTTTCGAGCACGCCCTCGCTCATGGTGAGAAACGGAGCTCCCGAGGCCTTGGCTAACTCGACGAAGTCCTTCCATCCGTCCGGATTCTCTTCCTGAAAGAGAACCGTCGGAACTTCATCGGAGACATAGCCATTCATTCTGCGCATGCCGTGGCCGGCGATAAAAGCCACCATGTCGTCTTTGAGCGAGATGAGATTGTCGGGATGCATCGAAAGGCTATTGTCTCAAAAACCGAAGGTACGGGGGATACTCTTTCGGAACCGCTCCTGTGCATCCTTCGGTGCTCTGTGGAATCCAACCAACGATGCCACTTTTCGAACATCACATCTTCATCTGTACTAACGAACGCGACGAAAGTGCGTCGCGGCCCAGTTGTCTTCCACAGGGAAGCAAGAAGTTGAAGTCAGCGTTCAAGGATGCCTTGAAAGAGGCTGGACTGAAGCACAGGGTGCGAGCCAACGAATCTGCCTGCCTGGATCAGTGCGAGCACGGCCCGGTGGTCGTGGTCTATCCCGAAGCCGTCTGGTACGGCAATGTTCATCCACGCAACGTTGAGCAGATCGTCCAGGAGCACATCGTAAGGGGAAGGCCGGTAGAGCGGCTGCGGATGCCGGATTCCTGTATCAATAGCGAGCGATGTCCTCATAAGAAGTAGAGAACTCTCGACGACTCAGAGACATCCGCATGGTATATATTCAAAATAAGGTCCATGATTTTCTCTAAAGATTACGTAGGCTATCTGGCGCGCCAGACTGTAAAGCATCTCATCGCGCAAAAGATGATCCAGACGGAAAAACCAGCGCTACTCGACGAGCGGGTGACGACCGCCATGGTCGACGAGCTCTCGCTTGAGGATCGTATCAACGACGAGGTTCGTGTAATCCTCGAGGCATTTCAGGAAGATATGCGCAAGACCGGCGCAAGCTATCCGGAGATGTTCAAGAAGGTGAAAAACGAGCTGGCTCGCAAATACAAGGCGGTGCTGTGAGGATCTCGCGCGACAAACTGAACAAGCTTGCCCACACGGTTGCCGACACTCTCGCCGACATCCCCGAGGTCGACTTCCTCGAAGATCGCAATACGATCCGGCAGGAGGCTCGTAAGGCGCTCGAGAAGCTGCTGATGGAGGAGACCAGGATTGACGCGGCAGCGCGGCAGAAGATCGCCTCGCAGCGCAAGATCATCCTCGAGGGATCGCAGGAATGGGACATCCTCTACCGTAAGTACTACAACGACGAGGTCAAGAAGCTCGGTCTCTAAATTAGTCTCAAGCCTTTGCGTTCCCTGACTTATTCGATATAATCAAGTGACTGCTGGAGAGAGAATCCTCCTGCGGATGTTCTGATCTGGCGTTATGGTGTAACTGGTTAACACGCCGCCCTCTCAAGGCGGAGAGTCCGGGTTCGAGCCCCGGTAACGCTACCAAAATCGTCCATTGTTCAGTCTTTGGCGCCATGGTGTAACTGGTTAACACGCGGCCCTTTCAAGGCTGAGAGTACGGGTTCGATCCCCGTTGGCGCTACCAAACCCAAAGCAGGGTTGTTTGAGGGCTTGGAAGAGCAATCGTTCACACCGAAGTGTTCCTTCCAGAAGCTATCTCCGCTGATCGCTATTCGCTGGCCAATTCAGGCTGCGTCCGCATCTGTGTTTGATGTCAGTCGTCGCTTCAACGTTGATGTTCTGTCACCAGATTTATTGAATTTTACGAAGCGCCATGCACACACAACCGCGTGGGCCTCATATCCATCTCACAAGACCAAGTGAGGTGAAATATGGCATTCGAAAACAAGGTGGTCCGCACGGTAATCGAAGTCTTGCACGATGGCGAAAAAGGGTTTAAATCGCTCGGTGAAGAGATAAAAGATTCCAATGCCAGATCCTTCTTCACAGCAGAATCAACGACTCGAGGGAAGTTTGCCTCGGAGTTGGAGGCCGCACTGGGGTCGTCGACAGGTGAGGCTGTGTCAGAGGGAGGAACTGCGTCAGGAGCGATCCATAGGACATGGGGTGAGCTAAAGGCGAAGATGGGCGGCGGCGACCATACGTTGCTGGAGACTGCGGAACAAGGTGAGGACGCTGCGAAAAAGGCCTACGAAGAAGCCTTGAAGGTAAAGGATATTCCGTCCACAGTGCTGACGATTCTTCGCAAGCAGCAGTCGCACATCCTGGAATCGCACGATAAGGTGAAAGCCATGCGTGACGCTACAGCGGCGTAGTTACGCCATACTCATTTTGCGTAAGGTAATGCCGGGCAGATCGCATGCCCGGCAACATTTTTAAAATCACTTCTAGACTTCCGCGGCAAATGTCCCAAGCCGGAGTCAGCGAGTGTGATGCCATTTGCTCCTTCAAAGTCCTCCACCGAGGGAGTCAATTTCATGTGTACCAACGTGCCAGGGTAAAGAAATATACGACAGATTTCGACAAACGAATGAAAACAATCAGCTCTCCGGCGCCCCCGGCCTCTTTTGAAATCAGAGCAATTCGATTCGCGGCGATATACTGGAACTGTGAGCAAGACTTTCTACATCGAGACCTTTGGCTGCCAGATGAACGCCCATGACTCGGAAAAGGTCATCGGTACGCTGGAGCACGAGGGCTACACGCAGGTCTCCGATGAGACCGAGGCGGGGCTTATCCTCTACAACACCTGCTCGATCCGCGATAAGGCTGAGCAGAAGGTCTTCCACCGCCTGAACGAGTACAAACGTATGCAGGGCGAAGGCAAGCGGTTTGCCGTTATCGGCTGCGTCGCCCAGCAGGAGGGTGAGCGCATCTTCGAGCGCGCCCCTTATGTCTCCATCGTGGCCGGTTCGGCGTCGTATCGCAACCTGCCCGGTATGCTTGCGCGACTCGAAGCAGGGGAGAGGCGTATTACCGGGCTCGACGACCGGCAAACTGACGAAACCTTTGATACCGAGTTCACGGTTCGATCCAACCCTCACCGCGGCTATATCACCATCATCGAGGGTTGCGATAAGTTCTGCGCCTACTGCGTGGTTCCCTATACTCGCGGTAAAGAACGTTCGCGTACCTCTGCCTCCGTGATGGTGGAGGCTCGTCGCATGGCCG
>Ga0268266_10004224_pt1 | contig 13829 bp, 13 predicted proteins | sample KBSS13metaG_FD_190356 | JGI IMG/M metagenome (GOLD analysis project Ga0268266, IMG submission 190356) | Switchgrass rhizosphere microbial communities from Kellogg Biological Station, Michigan, USA - KBS S1-3 metaG (SPAdes) (version 2) | ecosystem: Host-associated > Plants > Roots > Rhizosphere...
GACGACATCGAGAACGCGGGTGTCGGCTTGTAGTGCGGACCGCCGTTGAGCGCGATGAAGCGGCGACCCGAGAGCGAGAACGTGACCATCATCGGGTTCGCGTCTTCGATCTTCGAATCCGGAAAGAGCGAGACGTAGAGCTTCGCGGCCATTTCGGCGTCGCGCTCGAACCACAGAAATGGCGTGACCTTGTCGTGCTCGATGTTCATTTCGAAAGTTCCTCTCCGAGCTTGTCGAGCTCCATGTTCCAACCTTGCGTCGCGCGCTCCGTCCAGATCTCGTCGTGCATCGCGTCGAACGTGAGCGTCATGCGCACGCCCTCGGACGTCTCTTGCATCTCGACGACCGTATCGACGTCGTAGGGCGCGACCTCGGGGATGAAGTCGGCGAGCTGCAGGTACGCGAGCCGGTGGTTCGGGATGATTTCGCGGAACGTGATCTTGTGACGCGTCTGCGGCTTCATGCCGTTCTTCTTCATGAACTCGACCATCTCGGGCGCGCGTCCGCGATCATCGAGTAGAGGAGCTCGCCGCCCACGCGTAAGTCGATCGAGTGGACCTCGACGCGGAAGCCCCGCGGGCCCCACCACGACTCGATGCCTTCTTTCGTAGTCCACAGCTCCCAGACCATCGCGATCGGGGCGGGATACGTGCGTTCGAGCGTGACCCTTCGCTTCATGACGATTCCTTCTTTCGTTTGCGCTCGAGGGCTTCACCGAAACGATCGAGGCGCGCTTCCCAGAGACTCCTGAATCGCGAGACCCACTCGTCGAGCTCGCGGAAGGGCGCGGCGCGGAGCGAATAGAAGCGCTGCGAGCCTTCGGGGCGGACTTGGACGAAGCCCGCTTCGCTCAAGATGCGGAGGTGACGCGAGACGCCGGATTGATGGATGTCGACGCGCTCGACGATGTCGTTCACGGCGCACTCGCCGCTACGCAAGACGTCGACGATGCGCCGGCGCGTCGGATCCGCGAGGATTTCGAAAGAGTCGATATGCACGAATATGCATATGCATAGCAGTGCATACGAAGTCAGTCAAGAGAACGCGGTAGACACGGTTCGAGATTCAAGCGCTGTCGGGAGCCAGAAGGCTCGAAATTTCGAGCTCGCTGCGGCGAGGTTAGGCTCAGCGGATCCCGTCCTCGCTGACCGGACTGGAGCGCGGCGAAGCGTTACGCTCGGGGTTCGTGTCATCGGAGACGGTCGGTACGTCGGCGCGCGTGCGGGCGTTCCTGGGCATCGCGCCCGGCGAGGAGCGCGGCGTCGCGCTGATGGCCGCGCACTCGTTCGCGATGGGGTGCTCGACGGTGTTCTTCGAGACCGCGGCGAGCGCGACGTTTCTCACCCGGTTCTCGGCGGCGTACTTGCCGTGGGTCTACATCGCCGCCGCCGGCGTGAACACCGTGACCGGGACGGTGTACGCGCGGATGCAGCAGCGGGTGTCGTTCGCGCGGCTCATGATCGGCACGCTGTGGTTCCTGCTCGCGATCGTCGTGTCGGTGCGCACCGGCTTTCTGCTGAGCGGCGTCGCGTGGGTGGCGTTCGCCGGGCTGGTCTCGTACCGCATCCTGTCCAGCCTCACCGACCTCGAGTACTGGGCGGTGGCGTCGCGGATCTACGACGTCCGTCAGGCCAAGCGATTGTTCGGTTTGATCGGAACCGGCGAGGTCATCGCGCGGATCGTCGGCGCGTTCTCGGTTCCGCTCGTCGTCGCGATCGCCGGTGTCGGCAACCTGATGCTGCTCTCGGCGGTGGGGCTGGTCGCGTGTCTGCTGCTGTTGCGCGCGGTGTTGCGACCGGTCGCCGGCATCCACGACCCGCCGCGGGCGGCCGCCAGCGTTGCCGCCGGCCGTGACGCCCGGGCCGGGATCCGCGAGATCGTCGGCGATCGCTACCTCGCGCTGGTGATCGGGGTCGCCGTGCTGGCGACGTTCGGCAAGTACTTCGTCGACTTCTCGTTCCTCGAGCAGATGAGCACGCTCGGCAACGGCGAGGCCGAGCTCGCGACGTTCTTCGGCATCTTCAACGGCCTCGCGCAGGTCGCGAGCCTGCTCACGCGGCTGTTCGTGTCGCGACCGTTCCTGCATCGATACGGCATCCGCGTCGGCGTCGTCGTGCTGCCGACGATGCACGCGGTGTGCACGCTCGCGACGATCGCGTGCGGCGTGCTCGGTGCGCCTGAACGCGTCGTGTTCTGGCTCGTGATCGCCAATCAGGGCATCTACAAGACGTTCAAGCATCCGATCGACAACGCATCGTTCAAGGTGCTGTACCAGCCGCTGAAGGCTGCGCAGCGGCTCGCTGCGCAGATCGCCGTCGAGGTGATCTTCTCGCCGGTCGTGGTCGGTCTCGCCGGGGCGGTGATGCTGCTGTTCACGGCCGGGATGACGTACGACCCGACGCGGTTCGCGGTCGTGCTCGCGATCAACTTCGTCGCGTGGGCGGTGCTCGCGCGCTCTGCGGGCCGGAGCTACGCGCGGCGGCTCGTCGACAACCTCAAGGCGCGCGTCGAAGGCAACGTGACGCTGCCGTTCGACGACGCGACGACGCTGTCGGTGCTGCGGTCGCGGCTCGCGAGCGCGGCGCCCGGCGAAGTGTGCGCGGCGCTCGACCTGCTCGAGCGCGCGGCGGCGCCCGACCTCGTCGACCTGCTGGTCCGTCATGTCACGCACGCCGCGCCGCTGGTCCGCGCGTTCGCGCTCGAGCGGCTCGTCGTGCTCGCGCCATCGGCACTGCGCGGGATGCGCGCGCTGCGCGGCAAGCTCGCGTCCGATCCGATGTCGTCGGTGCGTCGCGCCGGCGCGCGTGCGGTCGCGATCAGCGCCGCGAGCGCGGGCGAGGACGCGATCGCCGAGGTCGCGCCATACCTCCACGACCGCGACGCGCTCGTGAGGCGCGCGGCCATCGCGGCGCTCGTCGAGCTCGCGACGCCGGCCGCGATCGAGGCCGCGCGCACGGCGATCCGCGGCTATGCGATCGCCGCGGCTGCTGCCGACCGCGCACTCGCCGCCCGGCTCGCCGGCGACCATGCGATGCCGGAGCTCGTCGCGGCGTTGCTCGACGATCGCGCGATCGCCGTGCAGCGCGCCGCGGTGGCGGCAGCCGGCCAGCTCGACGGCGGAGCGTTCACCGACGCGCTCGTCGCCCGGCTCGCCGACCCGCGGCTCGCCGACGCGGCGGTCGCTGCGCTGGCGGTGCGCGGCGACGCGGCGGTGGCGGTGATCGCGCCACGTCTCGCGGCCGGGCCGCGACCGCCGGCTCGGCTCGTCGACGTGCTGTGCGCCACGCGCAGCCCGGCAGCGATCGCGCCGCTCCGCGCTCGCCTCGACGACGATACCGCCGACGCCGAGCTCCGCGGGCGGGCGATCGCCGCGCTCGACGCGCTCGGCTACACCGCGCCCACTGGCGACGCGACTGCGTTGACCGTGCTCGTCCGTGGCGAGGTGCGCGAGGCCGCGGTCACGCTCGCCGCGCTACGCGACCTCGGCGACGCGGGCGACGCCGTCCCCGAGCTCGCCCTCGCGCTCGCTGGCGATCTCGCCGCCGCATCGCGGCGCGTGTTCGGGCTGCTCGGCTGCGTCCACGATCGCGTCGCCGTCCACCGCGTCGCCGCGCACATCACCCGCGGCGCCAAGGACAAGCGCGCCTACGCGCAGGAGGTGCTCGACCTCATGCTCGAGCCCACCGATCGCGAGCTCGTCTCGGCGATCGTCGACGACGCGCCGGTCGTCGACCGGCTGCGCAAGCTGCAGTCGCAGTTCCCGCAACCCCCGCTTGCCATCGACGCGCGGCTGCGCGCGCTGATCGACCGCGACGCGCGCTGGCAGCGATCGTTCACCCGCATGCTCGCGCTGCGCGCCGCTGCTCGCCGCGGCCTCGTCGAGCTCTCCGCCCAGGATGGAACCGCCATGCTGCTGATCGAGAAGGTGCTGATCCTCAAGACCGTGCCGATGTTCGCGCACACCTCCGAAGAGCTGCTCGCCGAGGTCGCGGCGCTGTTCGAGGAGGTCGAGGTGCACGCCGGCGATCCGATCTTCGCCAAGGGCGACGGCGGCGACAGCATGTACATCGTCATCGCCGGGCGCGTCCGCGTTCACGACGGCGCGACCGAGCTCGACGTGCTCGCCGACAAGGAGATCTTCGGCGAGCTCGCGCTGCTCGACCCGCAGCCGCGATCTGCGTCGGTGACGGCGATCGACGACTCGCGGCTGTTCCGGCTCGACGGCGAGACGTTCTCGCAGCTGATGGCGGGCAACCTCGAGATGGTGCGCGGCGTGCTCCACGTGCTGTGCGAGCGACTGCGCCGCACTTCGGCAAACGCGGCGGTGTGATGGATCCGGCGTCGCGTGACTCACGCCGGGCGGTAGCGGAACCGGCGCGGATCCTCGTGCCGGATGTACGTGACCGGCGGCGTGTGTTTGCGAAAGCGCGTGCGCAGCTCCGCGCCGAGCGCTCGGAACGCGGGAACTGAAAGCGCGACGCCGGTCGAGTCGAGCATTGCGGCCGCGTTGACCTCGCGCCCGATCACGTCGAGCTTGCCGCCGAACGGGCCGACGACCACGTCACCGACGTGGATCTTCGCGGTGAGCTCGCAGTGCCACCCGCGACCGGCGAGCCAGGTATCGATCTCCGCCTTGAGATCGAGACACGCCTCGACCGCGGCATCGGCGGCCGCGCGATGAAACACGACGAGCGCGCCGTCGCCGATGAACTTCACGACGTAGCCGCCGGCCGCGACGACGCGCGCGCTGACTTTCGCGTAGTAGGCGTCGAGTTGGTCGGCGATCTCGCCGTCGCCGACGCGCGAGCTCTGCGCCGCAAAGCCTTTGAGATCGAGAAACGCGACCACGAGCGCGTGCTCGGCGCGCGCCGCGTGGGCGGTGGGATCAAATCGCATGTTGTTCTCCTGGGTTTGTGATCCAGCGTCGGCCCGATGTCCGACAGAGTTCGAGGAGAGTCGCGGGTCCTTGCGTCCCGCAGTTGCTTGGCAGCGTACATGCCGCCACGCGCCAGCGCGAGGATCGACGATGGATGAGATCGTCACAGGTGGCTTCGTAGAGCGCACGCGATGCGTTCGTTAGAGCACGGACGCCGCCGGCGCACCGACGTGGAAGGGTGTGCTCATGCTCGAAGACACGACGCTCAAGCTCAAGAAGACGCTGCAGCGAGGCCTGTGGTCGCTCGGCTACCACGTCGGAAGCTTCCCTCCGGTCGATTCACTCGCGTATCACCTGAAGCTGCTCCTCTCGCGGCTCGAGATCGACTGCGTGATCGACGTCGGGGCGCACGATGGCGAGTTCGCGCGTTTTCTGCGAGACCTGGGATACCAAGGCGAGATCGTCTCGTTCGAGCCGGTGAAGGCGACGTTCGAGCGCCTGTGCGCCGCGTTCGCGGGCGATCCGCACTGGCGCGGGCTCAACGTCGCGCTCGGAACCGAGAGTGGGGTGCGGACGATGAACATCTACGCCGGCTCGGTGTTCAACTCGTTCCTTCCGCCGAGCGAGTTCGGCCGCGCCCGATTCGATGATCTGGCGTGTCCCGTGCGCAGCGAGGCCGTGATGGTGCGGCGCCTCGAGGACATCATCGACGAGCACTTCGCGACGGGGCGCACACCCCGAGTGTTCCTGAAGATGGACACGCAGGGCTGGGACCTCCAGGTGCTGGAGGGCGCGGGCAGACGGTTGGATGCGATCATCGCGCTGCAGACCGAGGTCTCGGTCAAGCCGATCTACGACGAGATGACAGGTTTCGCCGAAGCGATCAGACGCATCGGTGAGCTCGGCTTCGAGCTGACGGGCATGTTTCCGGTGGCACGCGACCGCGATCAGCTGCGCCTCGTCGAGCTCGACTGCGTGATGATGAGGAGTCCGGGCGGCGCGTAGAGAGACCGTTCACTCACGCGAAGCGGCTGGTCGTCGGCGTCGCACCTTCCGTTTGCGCGCGCGTACCTTGGCCTTTTTCCTTGGCTTCGCTTTCGGTGTGGGCTCGGGCTCGAGGAGGAGCGCGCCGTTCCACGCAAGGATCACCCAGCCTTTGGTCAGGTCGGCGAGGTACTCCTGGACCGCAAACATCGTGTTGTAGTCCTGGAACGCGTCATCGAGGTTTTCGATCACGACCTCGAATCGTCGATCGCACGCCGCGAGCGCAGGTTTGCCGTAGCGCTCGGAGGCTTCGCGGGCCTCGGCGATCACCCAACTCTTGTCGTTGAGCCCGCAGCCGATCGTGGACTTCGCATTCGGAATCTTGATCGAGAATCCGTCGCCGCCACGTTTCATCGAAGGATGAAGGCGTAGGCACGCGGCGAACGCGCGCTGAAGCGTGATCGACTTGTCCGCAAAGAAGACGAGGAAGTATGAATCGACCCCCATAACAGTAGCTCAGCTCGCCGCGTCCGCTTCGAGCGTTTCGGCGAGCTCGACGACGCCGGAGAGGTGCGCGCGCAACCCCTCGAAACGCTCGCCGCCGAGCGCCCGCTTGATGCGGCGCTGCGCCTCTTCCCAGCGCGGATACGCGGTGTCGAGCATGCGCTCACCCGCGCGCGTCAGCAGGACGACGCGCGTCCGCGCATCGCTCGGCGAGCGCGCGACTCGCAGGTAACCGGCCTCCTCGAGCGGCCCGATGTTCCGCGTCAGTGTCGTGCGGTCCATGACGAGCTTGTCGGCGAGCACGCCCATCGGGGCACCGGCCTCGCCGAACATGGCGACCGCGACGAGCACCGAGAGCTGCGACGACTGAATGCCCGTTCCCCGGAGCGCCTCGTCATAGATCCGCGTGAGCACACGGGAGACCTGTCGTACGCGCATGCCGGCGCACTCGGTCGCGATCTTGCGGGCGTGCTGGGCGAACGTGGCCATATGAGGATGTATATGCACGCATCCCGGCGATGTCCATACGCGCTTGCCATCTCCGAAAGAGTGTATATACACATATTATGGCAGACAGCATCGAACAGGTACGCGCACACTACGGCGCCGACGGTCTCGTCGACCGGCTGAAGGGCGCGCTCGGCCCGGACGCACAGCTCCTCGCGCCGGAACAGCTCGCGGGACTCGACCAGTTCCATACCCGCGGCCTCGCCGCGACCGCGGAGCTCGCGAAGCTCGCCGGGATCACGGAGAACGATTCGGTCCTCGACGTCGGGGCGGGCGTCGGCGGACCGGCGCGCGTCCTCGCCGCGACGTACGGCTGCCGCGTCGCCGGCGTCGATCTCAGCGAGCCGTTCGTCGAGGCCGCGCGCTACTTGACGGCGCGCACCGGCCAGCGCGAGCGGGTCTCGTTCGCCGTCGCGAGCGCGCTCGCGCTACCGTTCGACGCCGGCGCGTTCGACGTCGTGCTCCTCCAGCACGTCGCGATGAACATCGCCGACCGCCGGGCGCTGTATCGCGAGCTGCGGCGCGTGCTGCGCACCGGCGGCCGTTTCGCGACGTTCGACATCGTCACCGCGGCAGGCGAGCCGCAATACCCGGTGCCGTGGGCGCGCACGGCGGCGACGAGCTTTCTGCTCTCGGCCACCGCGACACGCGCTGCGATCGAGCGGGCCGGGTTCCGCACGCTCGTCGAGCAAGACGACACGGCGGCCGCGAAGGCGTGGTTCGCGCAGCTCTCCGCCGCTGATGCGCCGACCGGACCGGGCCTCGGCGTCGTCATGGGCCCGGATTTCCGCCAGCTCGCGGCGAACCTCGGCCGCAGCATCGGCGAAGGTCGCGTCGGCGTCTTCACCGCGGTCTTCGAGGCCGGCGAGGCCGCATGAGCGCCGCAGACGCGTGGTTCGACGGCGGCGAGCGCGTCGGCTACGACCCGACCACGCGCGCGATCGTGCGAAGCGGCGACGCACCCCTCCACGTTTTCCTGCGCAGCGAAGGCGCCTCCGCACACGCCGTCACGTTCTTGCCGGGCTATCCCGACGGCTCGGTCGGCTGGGCGAAGGTCCACGCTCACCTGCCGCGCGAGCTGCCGAAGGTGTTCGTCGAGTACGTCGGCATGGGAGACAGCGACAAGCCCCAGGACCACGCGTACTCCACCGCCGAGCGCACCGACCTCGTCGAGGCGGTGTGGCGCGATCTCGGTGTTGCGTCGACGACGCTCGTCGCGTTTGACTTCTCGTCGCTCGTCGTTCTCGAGCACCTGCGCCGCCGGCTCGAGGACCAGGATCACGCCGGTCCGGCGATCCGCGGCGTCCTGCTCTTCAACGGCGGGCTGTTCCCCGACGGGCACACCCACCCGTGGTACACGACGCCGGTCCTGCGCCGCCTCCCGAAGCGCGCGCGCGGCGGGCTCGGAACCTCCGTCCGGTTGTTTCGGCTCGTCGCCGGCTGCATGTGGTCGAAGGGCTATCGCGTCACCGATGACGAGCTCCGCGACTTGCTCGGCGTCATGCACCGGCGCGACGGCATGTTCTACCTCGCGGCGGCCGCCGGCTTCGTCGCCGACCACGAGGCGCAGGGCGAGCGGCTCGACTTCGGCGCGTTGTACCGGGCGTACGCGGGCCAGTTTCCGATCCTCGTCGCCGGCAGCGACGAAGATCGCTTCGAGCATCGCCAGGTCGATCTGGCCGAGGAGCGGCTCGGCCTCCGCGTCGAACGGCTGCCCGGTGGTCACCTGACGACGAGCGAGCAGCCCGAAGCGCTCGCGGCGCTGATCGCGAAGTTCGCGCGCACCGCCGGCTACAGATTCGAGCCTTCTGGGAGCACAAAAGACGCCAGCGGAGCGGTCGTGTTGCCAACGTCGTAGGCTCCCGGTCGTGTTGGATTACGTGAGATCCGCGGCTTGCACGGGCTCGGATCTTGCGAGGAGGTGACGCATGACACGCGGTCTCTGCATCTTGTTCGTTGTCGCGGCGTGCGCGGAGCACCGAGAGTTGCCTCCGCTGCCGCCGTCCGATCTGCAGATGAACGACATCTCGATCCTGTTCCCGCTCGACGTCGAGGACGACTACCTGCGCGCGGACTCGTCCGGATCGAACGGCCCGCTTGTTCCCGAGGTGCTGTACGAGGTAGCGGCCGGAATGCCGTACGACGAGCTGCGCGTCCTCGGGATGCGTCTGGCTCCATGCCTCGATCAGGTCGGGCGGATCGAGAATCCGGGGAGCTGTGACAACCAGCTCCGCTTGGTGTTTCAGGCGTTCGACGGTCCGGCAGACGCGTTCGACGGCGGAGTCAACGTGACGTATCCGCTGACGCGCGACGACCTCCTGAGGATGGCAGGCGAGATCGCGGCCGCGCGTCAGGCGGCGGTTGGCGACGGCGATCTCGGCCCGCTCTCCGTCAACCCGCTGCTCGCGAAAGACGGGGTTGCGGGTGCCTTCGGGGCGCAGCTGCAGGACATCATCCTGCGGTACGCCAACCCGACGCAGATCGAGCGGATCACGAGGTTCGGGCTCGGCGCCGATCCGCTCCCAGGCGATCGCGCCGTCGCGGTGCCCGGCGGCGAGTTCTGGCATTTTGACGGCGTCGCCATCCGCAATGGCCTGGCCACAGCGCTTCCGATCACCACGCTCGGTACCGAAACGACCGCAATGGGGATCGATGCCGCTGTGAGTCCCCTCGAAACGTCGTTCGCGATCGGCAGCGGCGACAACCTCGGCACGCTCGCAAGCACCTCGCAGGCGATGGCGGCGAGCGCCGCCGGTCGCCAAGCGGCATACGACGCGGCGTTGCGGATCGAGAGCCCCGTCGAGAACTCGCAGGACACGACCGATTGCGTGAGCTGTCACGTCGCCGAGCCCGCGCGTGTGCTCGTCGGCGAGCAAGTCTTCGGCATGTCCGCGAGCGGTGACGCGAACGCGTTCGCGCCCGATCCGTCGATCCCCGTCGCGGATCTCGCCGCCACGTTGCAAGCCGACCTCGTCGTTCAAGGCTTCCTGAACCTGCACGCGTTCAGCTATCGCTTCAGGTTGCCGATGATCAACCAGCGCGTGATCAACGAGACGGCCCAGAACCTGGCGTACCTGCGCTCGCTTTGAACGACTGCGCGGCGTTCGTTTAGTTGCCGCAGCGATCGCGCCACGTCGCGACGGTATCGATCTGCGACCCGGCCGCTGCGAACCGAGAGCGGTTCGCGACCTCGGTGCAGTCGGCTTGCTTCTCGACGGTGTCCCATGACCCACGCGTCACCTTGTACTCGAACCATTCCCCGCGCGGCAGCGTGACCGTCCCGCGCGCGATGCCCGCGGAGATCCACGCGATCGGAGTCTGCGCGGTCCAGTTGTCGGCGGAGGTCACGATCGCGATCGGAGTTGCCTGCGAGGTATCGACGGGCACGTGGATCTCGAACGTCACCGCGACCGGCGGATCCGGATCCGCGATCGCGGGGTCGTAATGAAACGCGAGCACGAGGTGGGTGGCATCAGCGGCGGTCGCGGCCAGCGATCGATCGTCGGGGTCGACTTGAAAGCTCTGCGCACCGTCGACCCCGGTGACCGCGCCGTCGACGCGGTGCACGCGCACCAGCAACGTGCGGGCGTTTGCCGCGCTCTCGTGATCGAACGCGACGTCCGCGCCGTCGGAGCGCGGCGTCACGGTGATCGTCGTGCGTGCGCCGTCGGTCAGCTGCGAGCCATCATCTTCGTAGAGCGTGAACGACGATGGCGCGGCGCCGGGATAGACCTCGATGCTGTCGGTGGTCGGGATGATCGCGCCCGCGCGCACGTACAGCGGCAGCGCCGCGATGCTGATCGAGGAATCGATCGTCGTCGGGCCGTCGAAGATCCGACCGGAGTGCAGCTCGAACCACCGCCCGGCGGGCAGATACACCTGGCGCGACGTCGCCCCTTGCTGCGTGATCGGGGCCGCGAGCACGAACGGCCCGAGCATCGCTTCGTCGCCGAGATCCGCGACCATCGGATCGTCGGGGAACTCCCACACGAGAGGCCGCAGGATCGGCGCGCCCGTGCGCACGGCTTCCGCGCCGAGGCTGTAGAGGTACGGCATCAAGTGATAGCGATCGCCGAGTCGCGCACGTGCCTCGGCGGTGACGTCGTCGCCGAACATCCACGGCTCCTGGCCGGGCACGCCGTTCGTGACGTGCGCGCGCGCGAACGGCGAGATCGATCCGAGCGCGAGCCAGCGCGCGTACAGCTCCGGTGTTGCGTTGCCCGAGTAGCCGCCGATGTCACTGCCCACGAACGGCACGCCCGACATGCCGAGGCCGAGCAGCATCGGCAGCGTCTGGTCGAGCCCGTCCCACGTCGACGGTACGTCACCGGTCCAGACCGCGGCGTAGCGCTGGATGCCCGCGTAGCCCGCGCGCGACAACACGAACGGCCGCGTGCCGCGCGCCGCGAGCGCGTCGAACGTCGCGCGCGCTTCGAACAAGCCGTACGCGTTGTGCAGCGCGGCCATCGTCGTCGCGGTGCCATCGCCATTCGCGGCGACGTCGTCCGGCAGTGTCGTGCCGCCGCCGCCCTCGGGAAACGTCGTCGGCTCGTTGACGTCGAGCCAGATGCCGGCGATCCCGCGGTCCAGGGCGGTATCGACCTGCTGGCCCCACCACGCACGCGTTTCCGGACGCGACACATCGGGCCACACCGCGGCGCCGGGCCACGCGGTGCCTTGATAGGGCAGGAAGTGCCCGCCGGCGACGCCGCTGTCGTACACGCTGTAGCCGGGGTCGACTTTGATGCCGGGATCCTCGATCGCGACGACGTGAAAGCCTCGCGCCGCGAGATCACCGATCATCGACGCAGGAAAGTTTGTCTCGTCGAACGTGAACGAGCGGAAGCCGTTCATCGACTGGATATCGAGCCACAGCGCGTCGGCGGGGATGCCCTCGCTGCGAAACCGGTCGGCGATCGCGAGCAAGTCGGTCGCGTTCGCGTAGCCCCAGCGGCTCTGATGAAACCCGAACGCCCACTTCGGCGGCAGCGCCGGCGCGCCGGTGAGCGCCGTGTAGCGCTGCACGACGTCCGCGAGCTGCGGTCCCGCGATCAGGTACTGCGTGAGCGAGGTGGTCGCCGCCGTCGTCGTATCGCGATCGCCGCCGAGCGCGATCGTCATCCGCCGCGTCTCGTCGGTGAACAAGCCGAACGCTCCGCCCGCACCGGCATGGAGCTCGAACGGAATCGCCTGGTACATCGGGTCCTGGCCGGGATGCCAGCCGCCGTACGCGGGGTCGTACGCGTCGGTGTTCCAGAACGTCCAGGTGTGGCCGCGGCGATCGAGGCCGCCGGTGCGCTCGCCGAGGCCGTAGACGCGATCGGGGCGCGCGGTACGGACGAGCGTGCCCGCGCCGTCGAATGGCAGCGCATCGTCGACGATCGGCGTGCCATCGGCGAGCTGCGCGTGGACCTCGCACTGCGCGTCGATGGTCACCGCGAGCTCCGCCGTGCAAACCCCGGTGCCGCCGATCGTCGCGGCGGGATCGAGTTGCTTCGCGATCACTGCCCACGATGCGGGCTCGGCGACGCCTGCCGCGGCATAGCGCAGCTCGATCACACCGCCGACGAGCGGCGTCGCGTGAACCTCGATGCCGTCGCAGCGAGCGACGAGGGCGCCGTTTTCGTTTGCGAGGTTCGCGGCCAGTGCGCCTGAACAGCGCTCCGCGACGGGCGGCGCATCGGGTTGAGCGTCGTCGAGTTGCTTCCCGCCGGCGCATCCGACCAGCGTTGCCAACAGCACCAGCCGCCTCACGCGCGCGCGAGCTACAAGCGCCGTGCCGGTGGCGCCTCGCGACAATTCATGCGGTTGCAGCGCGGGAGGTCATGACCGTGTTTACAAAATCAACGAGCACCGGGTCGCTGGAACGACGAGCGATCGATCTCGACCGTGACGCGTTGCTGGTTCTGCAGCTCGACGTCGAGTCGAGCGCCGTCGAACGCGCGGATCGCCGGCGCCGGGTTCATGCGCGGCGCGTGCTCCCAGCCGGGCGCGAGCTGCGCGACGAGGTCGACGAACCCGAGCGCGCCGTCGGCGAGATCGATCACCGCCACCATGCCGCAGCTCGCGCTGCCGTCGGGTTTCGCCCGCTCCCACCACGCGTTCGGTGCGCCGTAGGGCAGCGCGAACGAGCGCGCATCGCTCGAGAACACGCCGTGCTCGACGCGGTTCGAGCCCGCGTAATACCCCCAGCCGGTGACCTGCTCCCAGCCGGCCGGGCCGCGACGCAGCAGCTCGAAACCACCTTCGCTCTGGTCGATCCAGACGGCCGCCACCGTCTGCGCCGGCCCGCACGCCACGAGCATCGGCGGGTGCGTGAGCCACGCCCCGATCGGATACGTGATCGCGATCGAGCCCAGGCGCGCGCGACTCGCGCGATCGTACCAGTCGATCACCTCGTGCCTGCAGGTGGGATCGAGCCGCGTCGCGAGCACCTCGTCGCCGATCCAGCAGATCGATGTCGCGCCCTCGGGCTCCCACGCGACACGCTTCGACGCGACGTCCCACACGGCCGCGTGACCGGCACCGGAGCCGCCGCCCCATTGCGCGGCGACCAGCGTGCCCTCGGGAGATCGCGCGATGACGCGGTGGTACTCGCTGTTCGCGCGCTCGAAGCTCTTGTCCAGTCGCTCCCACATCGCTTCCTCGTATCACGCGGCTCGGACCCTGGATGGAGCGGCCGCGTTCGTGCGTTGACAACGATATGCGCGGCTTGTCGACGTTGCTCTGTCTCGGGCTTGCGATCGCGTGGCTCGGTTGCTCTGCCCCGAGTACGCCGGCGCCGGTCGCGACGCCCGCGACGCCTCTGCAGACGCCCGGACCAGACGCCGGCCCCCTGACGCTGACCTCCGACGACGCGTTCATCGCGAACGGCCGAGCGATCGTCCAACGGCTCACGTCGATCTTCGCGAGCGACGGTCAGGACTGCGCGAGGCTCGCCGCCGATATCTCGAAGCTG
>Ga0268266_10004230_pt1 | contig 13823 bp, 11 predicted proteins | sample KBSS13metaG_FD_190356 | JGI IMG/M metagenome (GOLD analysis project Ga0268266, IMG submission 190356) | Switchgrass rhizosphere microbial communities from Kellogg Biological Station, Michigan, USA - KBS S1-3 metaG (SPAdes) (version 2) | ecosystem: Host-associated > Plants > Roots > Rhizosphere...
CTTCGGCTTGGCCGCGATCGGCAATGCCTGGGCGACGCGCGGCCGTCACTTCGGATGGATCGCCCTGACCCTCGTCGCCGGCCTCGCCGCGACCGGGCTCAGTCCCTGACCCAGCCGTCGCGGGTCTGCGGCAGCTTCTTCTTGAGCAGCGCGCCGGCCACGACGTTGCGCAGCACTTCCGCCGTGCCGCCGCCGATGGTGAACATGCGCACGTCGCGCGCCATGCGTTCGAGCGGCAGCTCGCGGCTGTAGCCGCGCGCGCCGAAGAACTGCAGCGCGTCGTTGACCACCTGGATGGCGTTCTCGGAGGTGAAGACCTTGGCCTGCGCGGCCATCAGCATGTCGGGGAAGCCGCCTTCGCCCGAGCGGGCGGCGTTGTAGACCAGCGCGCGGGCGGCGGAGAGCTTGATCGACATGTCGGCCAGCTTCCACTGCAGGCCCTGGAACTCGTTGATCGGCCGGCCGAACTGCTCGCGCTTCTCCGACCAGTCGAGCGCGAGCCGGTACGCCCCCTCGGCGATGCCGAGTGCCACCGTCGCCGCGCCGACCCTCTGGCTGTTGTAGGCGGTCATCAGGTCGGCGAAGCCCTTCTTCAGCCCGCGCGGCGGGATGACGAGCGCGGAGGGCGGCACGTCCATGTCCTCGAAGTCTATGACCGCCTCGGGGATGCCGCGCAGTCCCATGGTCGGCTCGCGCTTGGTGATCTTGAGGCCCTTTGTCTCGTTGCGGATGGCGAGGAAGCCGCCGATGCCTTCCTCGTTGCCTTTCTCGTCGTAGACCTTGGCGAAGATCAGGTGCAGGCGCGAGACGCCGCCGCCGGTGATCCAGTGCTTGCGGCCGTTGATGACGTAGCGGTTGCCCTTCTTGTCGGCGCGCGTGGTCATGCCGTTGGCGTCCGAGCCGGCGTCGGGTTCGGTGATGCAGATCGCGGGCTTGTCGCCGGCCAGCACCATGTCGGCCGCCATCTTCTTCTGCTCTTCCGAGCCGTAGGCCATCACCGCGCTGATCGCACCCATGTTGGTCTCGACCGCGATGCGGCCGGTGACGGCGCAGGCCGCCGACAGCGCCTCGATCGCCAGGACGGCGTCGAGCCAGCCCTTGCCCTGGCCGCCATACTGCGTCGGGATCGTCATGCCGATCAGCTTCGCGTCCTTCAGGAGGTCGACGTTGTCCCAGGGGTACTGCTCGGTGCGGTCGACCTCGGCGGCGCGTGCGGTGACCGGGCCGGCCGCCAGCTCGCGGGCGCGGGCCTGCAGCTTCACCTGCTCGGGAGAGAGACCGGAGGCATTCATGAGGCAGTTTCCTGAAGGTTGGGATCGGGAGTGAAGATGGCAATCTGCTCGCTGCGCCCGCGCACCGCCACCGTGCCGAGCGGCGTGAAGGCAAAGCGCTCGCCGCAGGCATCGCGCGTGCTGTGAGAGACCAGAATGCGCGTGCCATGCTCCTTGTTCAACACTTCCAGCCGCGCCGCGAGATTCACCGTGTCGCCGAGCAGCGTGTAGCTCATGCGCTGGCCGGCGCCGACCGAGCCGCCGATCACGGGACCGGTGCTGATGCCGATCCGGGTCGCGAGCGCCACGCCGAAATCGCCGAAGGTGCGCTCGCCGACCGCGCGCTGGATGTCGAGCGCGGCCTGAACCGCGGCGCAAGCATGGTCCGAGCAGGCGAGCGGCATGTTGAAGGAGGCGAACAGGCCGTCGCCGATGAAGGTGTTCACGACGCCCCCGTTGCGGCGGATCGGCTCCAGCACGGTCTCGAGATACTCGTTCAGCACCGCGACCAGCTCGGACGGGCTGAGGTACTCGGCGATGGTGGTGAAGCCGGCGATGTCGGTGAACAGGATGGTGGCCTCGGCGATCTCGCCCGACGCATCGCCCTGGCGCGCCAGGATGGTGGTGGCGACGCTCTCGTCGACGTAGCGGCCGAACGTCTCCCGGATGCGCTCGCGCTCGCGCAGGCCTTCGACCATGGTGTTGAAGCGGGTGGTGACTTCGCCCGCTTCGTCGTTCGAGGTGACCGCGACGCGCACGTTCAGATTGCCCGAGGCGACCTCTCCCATGGCGTCCGACAGGATGCGTAGCGGCCGCAGGAAGGAGCGCATGATGAAGAAGGCGGAAAGAGCCACACCCATCACCGCCGAGGCGACGTCGACCAGGATCTCCTCGTGCAGCCGGTCGCCATCGTAGGAATAGAGCTCGGCCAGGATGGCGGCGAGCGGGCCGATCGAGATGACCAGCAAGGCCACCAGGAGCTTCTGGCGATAGCTGCCGAAGAACAGGCCGAGGTTTTCGCCGTAGCGTTCGAAGATGAAGCTGCAGAGGGTGGCGAGATAGTCGCTGATCACGAAGTAGGTGAAGGTGAAGTAGAAGACGGTCAGCACGAGGTTGGCGACGATGTAGTCGGCGATGCTGGGTGGCGGCACCGAGGTCTCGACCCACCACGGCGTCGACAGCCGGAACGACCAGGCGATGAAGGCGATGACGCCGACCCTCGCCGCGGAGAGGAGCGGTAGCTGGGTCAGCCGGCGCTGGATCGAGTCGAAGGATGTCCTGCCCTCGAGGTAGTCCTGGATCGGCGCGAACAGGCGGCTGGAGATCGCCCAGTTGAAGGCGAGCAGGAGAATCACGCCGGCGCCGATCGTGCGCCAGGCGTTTTCCCAGGCGCCGGACAGCAGCGAGAAGGTGATGGTGATCGCCAGATCGAGGGCGAAGATCGACGTCGCCATCAGGAGATACCGGCGGCGCAGGGCGCCGATCTCGGCGGCGGTCGCGCTCATGCCGATGGCCCTACGCGATAGACCACGACCTCGCCGAGATGGCCGCGCACGCCTGTCCCGCCCAGGCACACGCACGGAAAGCCGTCGCCTGCGGCCTGCACCGTGCTCTCGGTCGCCAGGATCGCCGAGCCGAACTCCTTGTTGAGCTGCTCGACCCGCGAGGCGACGTTGACCGCATCGCCGAGCAGCGTGTAGCTCAGCCAGTCGCTGGTCCCGATGGTGACGCCGATCACCGGCCCGGTGTTGATGCCGATGCGGGTGCGGATCCGCGCCCCCATGGGAAAGTCGACGTCGGCCAGCGCCTGCTGGATCTCGAGGGCGGCTTCCAGGGCCGCTGCCGCATGGCGTTCCTGCGGCAGAGGCAGGTTGAAGGAGGCGAACAGCCCGTCGCCGATGCAGTTGTTCACCACGCCGCCGTGGCGATGGATCACCGGTGCGATGGTGGCGTAATAGCGGTTCAAGATTTCGGCCACGTCGGCCGGCGCAAGCTGTTCCGACAGGGTGGTGAAGCCCTCGATGTCGGTGAACATCAGCGTCGCCTCGGCCAGCGTATCGGCGGCGCGGCCCTTGCGCTCCTGGTCGTCGAGGATGGCGGCGGCGACGCTCTTGCTCACGTATTTGCCGAACGTGTCGCGCAGATATTGCCGCTCGGCGAGCCCGTCCACCATCTCGTTGAAGCCGCTCAAGGCCCGTCCGACCTCGTCGTCGGACGTGACCGGCAGGCGCACCGCGAGGTCGCCGCCGGCGACTCTTTCCATGCCGTCGTCGAGCCGGGCGAGCGGCAGGGTGAGCGCGCGCGAGATCCAGTAGTAGATGGTCGCCGCGCCGACGACCGAGGCGAAGAGATCGACCGACGCCTCGCGCAGCAGGCGGTCGCCCTCGTAGCTCGCGATGTCGCCGGCCAGCAGCGTCATGGCGGCAAAGGAGACGAACAGCACGGCCAGTCCGACCTTGCGCCGGAAGGCGCCGCGGAAGGCGCCGATGTTGGCGCCGCGGGTCCGGAACAGGAAGGCGAGAAGGTCGTCCAGATAGGCGCTGACCACGAAGAACGTCAGCACGTAGTTGAAGCCGGTCACGACGAGGAAGGAGCAGACGGTGTCGATCCAGGCCGAAGCCTCGATCGTGGCGCCGAACGTATAGCCGAACCGCGGCGCCAGCAGGCGCAGGGCAAGCATCGGTCCGTACAGGCAGGCGACGACGGTGGCGGATTGGCGGGGCAGGGCAGCGAGAGCGGACTCGATGTCGGCAAAGGCGATCTCGCCGCCGAGGAACCGCTTGATCGGCCGGATGAGCAGCCAGGCGCCCAGCCCCACGCCGACCAGGAGGAATGTGGCCGAGAAAGCCGTCAGCGGCAGCAGCGACAGCGGATGGTCGTTGATCGCGGCATAGACCACCGAGGTCATGACATCGATGCCGAATGGCACCGCCATCGCGAGGTAGTAGTGCCGGAGGATGGTGCGGGAGTCGCGGTCGATCCCCGCTCCGGACGTGGCCGTCATGACGGCGGGTATAGAGCGGATCGCGACGAAGCGGAACCGTTCTGCCGCCGGATCATTTCTGCTGGGAGCGCGGCTCTCCAGAGCCGCTCATGGGATGTGCAACACGAAGAAGAGCGGCTCTGGAGAGCCGCGCTCCCAGCGAACGAAAAAGTCTCAGGCGGTCAACTCACGCGCCGTGATCCTGTACTTGAAGGCATCCGGATCGAGCGGGTCGACGGCGCCGCCCTTGTCCTCGGCCTGCGGGTACATCAGGAACGGCAACGGCGGCTCCTTGCTGCCCGGCAGCCGCACGTCGTGTGCGACATTGAAGGCCAACCAGTTGCCTTCCCAGGCGCCGAACAGCGCCTTGCGCGCGGCGGCGACCTTGAGATCGGCCATCGAGAGGTTGGTCGGCGGCTCTTCGAGCACGACCTTGCGCACGTCGGCTGGATCGACCGGCGTCCAGCCGCTGCCCGAGAGCCAGACCTCGGCGCGGCAGTGCTGCGCCTTGGTGACGACCTCGCTGCCCGCGCCCAGCGACTTGTAGCCGAATTCGGACGGCACGACGCGGATGCCGTAGACATCGCGTGCGGGCACGCCGACCGAGCGGGCCATCGCCACGTAAAGCGCATTGAGATCGGCACATTTGCCGTTGAGGTTGCCGGTCCAGAGCATCCAGCTCACGTCGCCGATGCCGCAGCCCTTGGTCGTGGCATTGCGGAAGGTGTTCTCGACCACCCACTCGTAGAGCGCGCGCGCCTTGTCGGCGTCGGCGGTCTTGCCGCGCACGATGCCTTCGGCCGTCTCCTTGACGAGGCCGTCGACCGGCAGCAGCGCCGTCGCCATCAGGTTGAACTTGCGCTCCTCCTCGCTGAGCGGCGCGACCGAGCGCTGACCGATCTGGGCTGCGCGGTTCTGCGTCTGCACCTGCGTCGTGACCTCGATCATCGGGTTCTGTTGGTCGCCTGCCCATTCGACCTGCAGCATCTCCGCGCCGTACTTCGGATCGCGCACCGTCTCGGCCACCTTGGCGTTGCCGGTCCAGCTCGTGGCGCCGGGGCGCTGCCAGTCATCGGCCGCGAACGTCGGCAGCGGAATCCATGCTTTGCTGGCAAAGGTCGGCTCGACCCGCGTGGTCAGAGAGAAGGTGCGCCAGCCCTTGGGCACCGGCGAGAAATTGACTTCGGCCGAGGCCAGACGCGGTGCAAGGCCGATGGCGCCGGCAGCGAGGCCGGCCTTGAGCATGTCACGACGATTCATCTGAAAATTCCCTTCCGAGCCTGTGTCTCTCGAACTCAAATCGATTCCTCCCTGGCGAAGCTGGGGAGGTGCCCGAAGGGCGGAGGGGTCATGGGCCACAACATCTGTGCGGCTCATGATCGTCTCATGCTCTTCCGGACCGCGAGCCTCTGGCTCGCTCATGAATCCGAGCGAGCCAGAGGCTCGCGGTCCGGAAGAGCATGATTGGGCGGCCGCACTGATGCTGTGGCCCATGACCCCTCCGACCGCGTAAGACGCGGCCACCTCCCCGCGCTGCGCGCAGAGAGGAACTTGATCGTCTGTCAACGAACCTGCGTCGGGAGGGCGATCCTGTCTGCGTCAGAGAAGATCGACCATCCCGGACCAACCCGCACCGCAACGCGGCAACGGCCTGTACCGGACGCGGGACAATGGCAGCGGCAAATGCGCCTCACAAGCCCAGATAGGCCTGCCGTACGCGGTCGTTGGTCAGGAGTTCGCTGCCCGCGCCGTGCAGCTCGATGCGGCCGTTCTCCAGCACGTAGCCGCGATGGGCGATCTTCAGCGAGGCCATGACGTTCTGTTCGACCAGCAGGATGGTCAGCCCTTCCTCGTTCAGTCGCCGGATGATGCGGAACATCTCCTGCACGATGGCCGGTGCGAGGCCGAGCGAGGGCTCGTCGAACATGATGAGGCGGGGCTGGCCCATCAGGCAGCGGCCGATCGCCAGCATCTGCTGCTCGCCGCCCGACAGCGTGCCGGCCGCCTGCTTCCGCCGTTCGGCCAGACGCGGGAAGGTCGCGAAGACGCGGTCGAGCGTGGCCTTCTCCGCCGAGCGCGCGCGCTTCAGCACGGCACCCATCTCGAGGTTCTCCAGAACCGTGAGATTGGGAAACACCTGCCGTCCCTCGGCGACATGGCCGATGCCCGCCTCGCAGACGCGATAGCTCGGCCAGCCGGTGATGCCGGTCCCGTCGAAGCGTACGGTGCCGCGCGCCGGTTTCTCGATCCCGTGGATCGCGCGGATCAGCGAGCTCTTGCCCGCCCCATTGGCGCCGACGATCGCCACGACCTCGCCGGCCGCGATGTCGAGCGACACGCCGGCCAGCGCCTGGGCGTCGCCGTAGAAAAGGTCGAGGCCCGAGACCTGCAGCAGCGGCGCGCTCACGCCACTTCCTCCTCGCCGAGATAGACGTCGAGCACGGCCTGGTTGCGCGTGATCTCGGCCGGCGTGCCCTGGGCGATCTTCTCGCCGTAGCTCACGACCACGACCTCGGCCGCGAGCGCCATGACCGCTCGCATCACGTGCTCGATCAACAGGATGGTCAGCCCGGTCGCGGCATTGAGCTCGCGCAGGAAGCCGACCATGACATCGACTTCGGTCGGTCGAAGGCCTGCCATCACCTCGTCGAGCAGCAGCAGCCTGGGTTCCGTTGCGAGCGCGCGCGCGACCTCCAGCTTCTTGCGGTCGGGCAGGGTGAGGCTCTCGGCAAGCTGGTCGCAGCGGTCCGCGAGGTCGAGCCGGATCAGGATGTCGAGGGCGGCGGCGCGCGCGTCGGCGAGGCGCGGACGGCGATGCAGGGCGCCGACCGCGACATTTTCCAGGACGCTCAATCCCTTGAACGGCCGCACGATCTGGAAGGTGCGGCCGACGCCCGCGTCGCACACGCGGTCGGGCCGCAGGCCGGAGATCCGCCGTCCGTCGAGCCGTACCGTGCCGGCGCTCGGCGCATGGACGCCGGCGATCATGTTGAAGATCGTCGTCTTGCCGGCGCCGTTGGGACCGATCAGCGCGTGGATCGCGCCCGCCGGCACGGCGAAGCTGACATCGTGCACGGCGCGCAGGCCGCGAAAGGTCTTGCCCAGCCCGTCGATCTCGAGACGCGCGCCGCTCACTTGATGCCCATCCGGCCGGCCAGCCACGGCCACACGCCGGCCGGGCGGTACATCACGATGACGAGGAGGGCGAGGCCGTAGAAGATCTGCTTGATGCCCGGGATGCCGAGATACTCGCCGGCATCGGTGAAGATCTCGCCCAGGCCGGTCAGCACGACGGCGCCGACGAACGGGCCGAACAGGGTGCCCAGCCCGCCGATGATCGGCGCCAGGGTGATCTCGATCGAGCGGCCCATCGCGAACGCCGTCTCGGGAAAGAGGTTGTTGTAGTAGAAGGCGTTCCAGACGCCGGCGAGCGAGGTGAGCGCGGCCGAGATGACGACAGCGATCATCTTGCACCGCAGGACGGGCACGCCGACGGCTTGCGCTGCCTCCGCGTCCTCGCGGATGGCCAGCCAGTACCGTCCGAGCCGGCTCTCCAGCAGGATGCGGCTGAGGACCAGCGCGCCGACCGCCAGTGCCAGGATCGCGTAGTAGAACAGGACCGGTCCGCCGCGCAGGTTGAGCAGGCTGGCCGTCCCGTCGACCTTGAGGAACAGGCCGCCCGAGCCGCCGGCCCAGTTCCAATGGTCGAAGGCAATGCGCGTGAATTCGCCGAAGGCGATGGTGAGGAGCGCGAAATAGACGCCCGCGAGCGAGAAGCGGAAGCCGAGATAGCCGACGATCGCGCCCGCAAGCGAAGCGGCCGCGACGGCGACGAACACGCCGGCCCATGGCCCCAGCCCGTAGTGGAAGAACAGGCCGGCGGCGATGTATCCGCCCAGCCCGGCATAGAGCGCATGGCCGAGCGAGAGCTGGCCGGCAAAGCCCATCATGATGTTCCACGCCTGGCCGACATAGGCGAAGTACAGGACCAGGATGAGGACCGAGAGACCGTACTTGCCGAGCAGTGCCGGTGCCACGAGCAGGAACGCGAGCAGCGCGCCCAACAGCCACAGCAGGCGGGACGGAATGCCGCTCATGGGCTGGTCTTCGGGCCGAACAGGCCCTGCGGACGCAACAGGAGGACGGCGATCAGCAGGCCGAAGCTGAACATGCTCTTGAGCGAGGGATCGACCAGCAGGCCGGCCACCGCCTCGCTGACGCCGATCAGCAGCCCGCCCATCAGCGCCCCCGTCATGCTGCCCAGCCCGCCCACGATCACGATCACGAAGGCGAGCAGCGTGTATTCGGCGGCGAGGAACGGCGTGACCGGGATGATGGTGATCATCAGCGCGCCCGCCGCACCCACGCAGGCCGCGCCGACGCCGAAGGTGACGGCGTAGAGCCGGCGCACGTCCAGCCCGACGACCAGCGCGCCCATGTGGTTGTCGGCGGCGGCGCGGATCGCCTTGCCGGTCCGCGTGCGGGTGAAGAACAGCCAGAGCAGGGCGGCGATCACGACGGCGGCGACCGCTGCATGCAGCCGCACGGCGTCGAACACCAGCGGTCCCAGCTCATAGGAATCGAACTGCGCCTCGAGCTGGATGCCCCGCGAATCGGGACCGACGATGGCGAGGCAGGCATTGACCAGCACGAGCGCCACGCCCAGCAGGAGCAGGAACTGCTGGTGCTCGGGCCGGCCGATGAAGGGCTGGATCAGCCCGCGCTGCAGGACGTAGCCCAGGCCGAAGAACAGCACGGCGATCACCGGCAGGCTGAGCAGGGGCGAGACCTGGAGGTACTCGAACGCCGCCCACGCGAGATACATGCCGACGACCATCAGCTCGCCGTGCGCGAAGTTGACCACGCGCATGACGCCGAAGATCACCGACAGGCCGAGCGCCATCAGCCCGTACACCATGCCGGTCAGCAGGCCCTTGGTGACGGCCTGCGCAAGCGAGAGAAGGAAGTCCTGACTCAAGTTGACCGGCTGCGAATTGGGCGGGATCCGCTCATGCCCTGAGAGGCCCATGAACAAGCTGGGCCATCCTCATTGGACCGCGCGCATCCCTGCGCGCTCTTGGTCAGGCGCATTCCCATGCGCGTATGAGCGCGCAAGGATGCGCGCGGTCCAATGAGCCTGATCTTGCCAGGCGTCACGTCCGCCGCTTGTCGTTCCAGCCGGGCATCGGGAAGACCAGCTTGCCGGCCGCCGACGCCTCCGGCATCACCACCACGGGCTTGCGGTTGAGGTTCTGGATCGCCGCCGCCTTGATGTTGACGTTCTGGCCCTTGGCGTCGAACTGGATCGGGCCGCCGATGATGACGTGCTGGTCGATCTTGATCTTGCGCAGGGCGTCCATCAGCGCGTCGGGCTTGGTCGACTTGGCGTCGAGGAAGGCCTGCGCGGCGACCAGCAGCGCCTCGAACGTGAAGCCGCCGTTGAGGTCGAGCTGGTCGTTCGGGAACTTCGCGAGATGGCGTTTCTCGAGCGACTGGGTCATGGCCGACTTCGGATCGAGCCAGGGCACGTTGGAGATGGCGAAGTCGCCGTACTTGCCCATGGTCTTGAGGAAGTCCTGCTCGTAGAGGCCGGGCGAGCCCGGGTTCATGATCGCCATCGGCTCCCAGCGCTGCTTGACCAGTTCCTGGACGAGGAGCTTGGCGTCGTTCAGGCGCGACACCGGCATCAGCATGTCGGCCTTGGTCGCCTTGGCCTTGGCGACCTCGACCGAGAGGTCCTTGGCCGCCGGATCATAGGTGATGATGTCGACCAGCTCGTAGGGCATGCCGAGCTTGGGGAACATGGCCTTGATGCCGTTCACCATCGAGGTGCCGAAGGTGTCGTTGATGCTCATCATCACCGCGGTCTTGGGCGTCGTGCCGGACGCCGCGAAGATCTGCTTGTGCAGGTCGAACGCCCCGGTGATCAGCATCGGCGCGGTCGGGAAGTTGCGGACCACGAACTTGTAGCCCTGCTCGGTGAGCTGCGGAGCGGCGGCGATGTTGACGATGAACGGGATGCCGCGCTGCTCGGCGACCTGGGCGATGGCGATGCTCTGGCCCGAGTCGAAGGCGCCGACGATCATGTGCACGCCGCCATCGATGGCTTTCTCCGCCTGCGTGCGGGCGACGTCGGGCTTGGTCTCGGTATCGTAGTTCACGATGTCGAGTTTCACCGGCATCTTCATGTCGGCGAACACGTCGTTGGCGATGTCGGAGACGCGCCGGCAGGCCTGGCCGATCTGCGCCTGCACGCCCGACGTCGGCAGGATCAGCGCGACCTTGACGTTGGCCGGCGCCGATTGGGCCGAGGCGAAGCGCAGCGGCAACGGAGCGCCGATCAAAGCGGCGCCGGCCGCGGCACGGCCGAAGCCACGGCGGGTAAAGCGATTTTTGGTCAAGCGACCCTCCCTGATTTGCCGGCGGACTATAGAGAGGGCGGTGCAGGCGTGCTAGTTCGGCGCATATGACCGTGACGCTCGCCGACCTCAATCGCATGGACCTTGCAGCATTCGAGGCGGCCGTCGGCGAGGCGTTCGAGCTCGCGCCATGGGTGGCCGCCGCCGCCCATGCCTGCCGGCCGTTCGCGACGGTGACCGCCCTGCACGCGGCCATGATGGGGGCGGTGCGGTCCGCGCCGCGCGAGACCCAGCTTGCCTTCCTGCGCAATCATCCCGATCTCGCGGGCAAGGCGGCGCGGGCCGGTGCGATCACCGACGATTCGAGGGACGAGCAGGCGAGCGCGGGACTCGACACGCTTTCGGAAGAGGAGTTCGTCCGCTTTCATCGCCTGAACGACGCCTACAAGGCGAAGTTCGGCTTCCCCTTCATGATCTGCGTGCGGCGGCACACGCGGGATTCGATCCTGGCGCAGTTCGAGCGCCGGCTGCCGCACGACGAGGCGACCGAGTTCGCCGCGGCCTTGCAGGAGGTTTTCTACATCACGCGGCTGCGCATCGCGGCGAAGGTGACGGGCGACGGCATGCCCAGGGTCGACGGCCGGATCAGCACGCACGTGCTCGATACCCATGCGGGACGTCCGGCCATCGGCGTGGCGATCGAGCTTTACGAGTTGGCCGGCGAGCGCTATCACCGCCTGACCTCAGCGGTCACCAATGCCGACGGCCGCACCGATCATCCGCTGATCGGCGGGCGGCCATTGCCGATCGGGCGCTACGAAATGCGCTTCGCGGTCGGTGACCATTTTCGCAGGAGGGGCATCGAGGCGGGAGATCCGCCGTTCCTGGACATCGTGCCTTTGCGTTTTTCGGTGGCCGAGCCGGAGGGGCACTATCACGTGCCGCTGCTCTGCACGCCCTGGAGCTATTCGACCTATCGCGGAAGTTAGCGAGACAACGGAGGAAGAGTATGACGAGCTACAGCGACGTTTCCCTGATGATCGACGGTGCCTGGACCAAGGGCTCCAAGGGCCGGACCATCCCGGTCATCAATCCCGCGACCGAAGAGGTGATCGGCCAGGTGGCGCACGCCGAGAAGGCCGACCTCGACCGCGCGCTCGAAGCGGCCGACAAGGCCTTCAAGACCTGGCGCAAGGTGTCCCCGTTCGACCGCTACAAGATCCTGCGCAAGGCGGCCGACCTGCTGCGCCAGCGGGTCGACGAGATCGCGACGCTCATGACCATGGAACAGGGCAAGCCGCTGGCCGAGGCCAAGATGGAGACCCTGGGCGCGGCCGACACGATCGACTGGATGGCCGAGGAAGGCCGCCGCACCTACGGCCGCATCGTCCCGCCGCGCTTCGACAACGTCTATCAGCTCGTGATCAAGGAGCCGGTCGGTCCGGTCGCCGCCTTCACGCCGTGGAACTTCCCGATCAACCAGGTGGTGCGCAAGGCCTCGGCGGCGATCGCCACCGGCTGCACGATCATCGTCAAGGGGCCGGAGGACACGCCCGCCTCGTGCGCGCAGCTCATCAAGGCCTACACCGATGCCGGCGTGCCGCAGGGCGTGGTCCAGCTCGTCTACGGCGTCCCGTCGGAGATCAGCGAGTACCTGATCCCGCATCCGATCATCAGGAAGGTGACCTTCACCGGCTCGACCGCGGTCGGCAAGCAGCTCGCGGCCCTCGCCGGCGCGCACATGAAGCGCGTCACCATGGAGCTCGGCGGCCATTCGCCGGCGATCGTGTTCGAGGACGCCGACGTCGACCAGGCGGTGACCCTGCTGGGCGGCGCCAAGTTCCGCAATGCCGGCCAGGTCTGCGTCTCGCCGACGCGCTTCCTGGTGCACGAGAAGGTCTATCCGCAGTTCGTCGAGAAGTTCACGGCCTACGCCAAGGGCCTGAAGGTTGGCAACGGCCTCGACGCCGACACCCGCATGGGCCCGCTCGTCGCCGAGCGCCGCCTGCACGCGGTGGATGGCTTCGTCAGCGACGCGATCGCCAAGGGCGCCAAGATCCAGACCGGCGGCCAGCGCAAGGGCAACAAGGGCTACTTCTACGAGCCGACGGTCATGACCGACGTGCCGCTCGATGCGAAGATCATGAACGACGAGCCGTTCGGCCCGGTGGCGCCGATCACGCCGTTCAAGGATTTCGATAGCGTGATGGCGGAAGCCAACCGCCTGCCGTGGGGTCTTGCGGCCTACGCCTACACCAAGAGCCAGAAGACCATGCAGGCGGTCGGCGCCGGGCTCGAAAGCGGCATGGTGACGATCAACCATCTCGGCCTCGCCCTGCCGGAAGTGCCGTTCGGCGGCGTCAAGGACTCGGGCTACGGCTCGGAGGGCGGCATCGAGGCGCTCGAGTCCTACCTCAACACCAAGTTCGTCTCGACGATGCAGATGTAAGGGGCACGGCCCTCCTTCGCGGAAGCGGAGGAGGGCCATCGCCCGCGCGTCGAAATAGCGACGGAACGCGCGTTCGCCTTTCCGACTCTCCGCCCTATGAGGAAGGCATTCAAAGCGGAGAGTTGAGAGTGACGATGAAGCGTAGAGAGGCCCTTGCGCTGGCCGGCGGCGCGATGGTGACGATGGCCATGGGCGATGCGGCCCGGGCCAACGAGGCTTACCCGACCAGGATGGTGAAGATCCTGGTGCCGTTCGGGCCGGGCGGCTCGACCGATATCATTGCCCGTCTCGTCGGCAAGCAGCTCGAGACCGTGACCGGCCAGCCCTTCGTGGTCGAGAACAAGCCCGGCGCCACGGGCATGATCGGCACGACGCAGGTCAAGAACGCTCCGGCCGACGGCTATACGGTACTGCTCGGCTCGACCAGCACGCTGGGAGCCAATCCCAGTCTCTACAAGCAGATGACCTACGATCCGGCCGACTTCACCACCGTCGCGGTCAACGGTTCCACCGGCAACTTCATGCTGGTGAACAAGGATGCGCCTTACAAGACGGTGAAGGAGTTCGTGGCCTACGCCAAGTCGAGCAAGGAGCCGCTGTTCTCGGGCTACGGCAATGCCTCCTCGCGGGTGCCGTCGGCGCTGTTCGAGGTGACGAGCGGCGTGAAGTTCGAGGAGGTCGCCTACCGCGACGCCGTGGCCTCGATCCAGGACCTGCACGCCGGCCGCGTCCACGCCGTCTTCCCCGATCAGGTGGTGGGC
>Ga0268266_10004231_pt1 | contig 13821 bp, 10 predicted proteins | sample KBSS13metaG_FD_190356 | JGI IMG/M metagenome (GOLD analysis project Ga0268266, IMG submission 190356) | Switchgrass rhizosphere microbial communities from Kellogg Biological Station, Michigan, USA - KBS S1-3 metaG (SPAdes) (version 2) | ecosystem: Host-associated > Plants > Roots > Rhizosphere...
GCGGTGCCATCGTCATCCTCGCGGAAGTCGGGTAAGTCATGTAGGTCGCGTGGGTCAGGTGGGTCGGATCAGCTACCGATCCGACCTACCTGGCCAACCGACCAACGCGACCTGACCGAGCACCCGACCGACCTGACCTACCCGACCAACCTGACCCACCCGACCCACCCGACCCAGCTGACCTACCCGACCTAAACGACCCATCTGACCTCTAAGCAGGACACATCGGCACCGAGCTTCAGATTTTCCTAACAAATTCTCAAGGCGAGTCGTGGCACCCAGCTTGATCCCTTATGGGTCAGTGAGGGCTGAACATGACCAGGATGAGCCGATACATTCCGACGTTGTTTCTGGCGGCTGGTGTTGCGGTCGCGGCGCCTGCGTGCGCGGCGCGCATCTACGACACGGGTTATCCGCAGGCCACGTATTACCCACCGCCTCCCCCGCCACGCGTCGCCTACGTCTCGATCGCGACGCAGAGCGGCTACCGTGACGGTCTGGAGGCCGGCCGTGACGACTGGCGTCACCACGACCGGTTCGATCCGGCGCACTCACGGCGATACCGCGACGGCGATCGCGATTACGACCGGCGCTACGGATCGCGTGACGAGTACAAGCGTGAATACCGTTCGGCGTTCGAACGGGGCTACCGCGAAGGTTTCAGCGGCGGCGGCGGCTGGCGCCGGTAGGCCGGGTGGGCCGACCCACCCGACCTATTCAGAACGCGAGCATGTGCGTGTATTTGACGATGAGGCCGCGGCCGGTGTTGACGGGCGTGGGTTGATCGGTCAACTGCTGCTCGTTATAGACGACGAACAGATCGCTCAGCGGCCGATGAATGAGATCGAAGCGGACGTTCGCGCTCAGCTGCTTCAAGTCCGTGTTGTATTGCAGGAGCGTGTCGAGGAACATCCGTGTGCTGAACGCGTAGCCGATGCGTGACGTCACCAGATTGGTCACGAACGCGTGCATCGGAAACGGCAGGTCGATGTCGTTGCGCTGCAGCGCGAGATCGAACAGCAGGTGATACGACGGCCGGACGATCATGCCGACCTTCGTCGAGCGCTGCGTTCCGGACCAGAACCCGCCAGTGGTGAGGTCGAGCGACGCCGACACCATCTTGCTGTGGTCCGTCTCCACGAGCAGGTTGTATTCCGTCCAGCTGTACTGTCCTACTTGAAACGACTGATCCGGACGAATGCGAAACGGCGTCACAATCCGCTCGAATCGCGGGTTGACGGCGAACTCCACGTTGGCGCCGTTCTCGAAAAACGCGGTCATGGCGACGTGATTGGTGTGCGTCACCTTCACGTTCGACTGATCGGTGTAGATGTTGTATCGCGTGTGCGGATGCAGTTCGCGGATGCCGTACTTTCGAAGCGCCGCCGGCCGCGGACGCACGCCGAAATCGGCGAAGTGCTTGCGGATGCCGGTCCGCTTGACGAAGCCGATGTCGTCGCGGAAGTTGTCGCCCACCGACAGCAGCGAGTACTGCGTGTGGAGGAAGTTGTCGTTCCACACGATCGAGCCCTTGCCTGACATCTGGCCGTCGACGACCCCTGGCGTCTCCGATTTGGCCAGGAAGCCGTTGATGCTCAACGCGCGGTGGAACCGGAAGTTCGCGTCGGCCCCGTACACCCGGTTGTAGTCGCCGCCCGCCGTGGACTGCCGCGACAGAAAAATCGCGCCGATGTCCGAGGTGCCGAGGATGTCGCGGCGGCCGCGCAGCACCGTGTAGTTGTCTCCCGGTGCGCTCCCCTCGGGATCGGTCTGAATGGTCATCACGCCGATGCCGTAGGCGCCGGCGCGACCGGTCAATCGCGCCCCCGCGTCGATCGGAATCGGTTCACCGCTGCCGGTCAAACCGATCCGGCGGCTGAAGAACAGCAGCATCTCCTCCTCCGGCGGCGAGAAGCGATTGTTCCCGAGCCGTGATTCGCGAGGGATGTCGCCGAAATAGAAGATGCCGGAGTTTTCGAGAAAGAACTCGCGCTTCTCCGGATAGTAGAGGCTGAACTGCGTGAGGTTCACCTGCTGCTCGTCCGCTTCGGCCTGGGCGAAATCGGGCTTGGCGGTGACGTCGAGCGTCAGCGAAGGAGTGACGCCGTACTTGATGTCCACGCCGGCGTGCGCGCCGGAGTCGAACCCCCCGCCCGCAACGGGCCGGGTGGAATCGGCGCTGATCCATGGCTTGATGCGAAGGTTGCGTCCCTGGCTGGCGTCGGAAAGACCGGACAGGTTGCCTTCAAGACCGGTGCGATACAGGTTGTAGACGCGCGGCACCGGCGACCAGTAGTCGATCTCGTTCTTGCGCCGGATCCTCCGGCTGAAATTCACGCCCCAAATCCGATCGGCGCCGCGTTCGAAGCGAAGGGTCTTGAACGGGATGCGGATCTCGGCCGACCACCCGCTCGCATCGTGCTTCGTCGCGACGGTCCAGACCGCATCCCAACTCGTGTTGACGTCGCGTCCCTCGTTCGCAATCTGCGTGTCGGACTTCGCACCGGCGGCGTTCGTCACGAACACGAACCCATTGCGGCGATCGGCGAACGTGTCGAGGATCACCTCGAACGTATCCTGTTCGCCGGGCGTGAAATCTTTCCGGATGTCGTTGACGATCACCTTCGCCGCGTCGGTGTCGTGGCAGACGACAGCGATGTAGAGCGCGTCGCGATCGAAGGCGAGCCGGACCTCGGTCAACTCGGTCGCCGGCTGTCCTTCGTGCGGCTCTGCCTGGACGAAGTCCGCAGTCGATTCGGCGGTCTGCCAGACCTCCTCATCGAGTTCGCCGTCGATCGTGATCGGCGATCGCGTCTCCATGGCGGCCACTGCACGGCGGCCGTCGGACGACTGAAACGTGATGTCAGAAGCGGCCGCGATCGGAGCGGCGAGCAGTCCGATCGTCAGCAGGGCGGCAGGAAACTGGCTCATCCGTGGCGATTATAGGGCCACGAGATCGCGCCTTCATCGGCGCCAGGCGCTCAAGACGGGCCGGCACGACGCAAAATAAAAAGCCCCGGCCAACGGCCGGGGCTGTTACCAAGGGGATGATTACTCGAACCGAACGTTATGATGATGGTAGCGGTACGGGGAATCGAACCCCGGTCCCGTGGCTGAGAACCACGTGTCCTGACCCCTAGACGATACCGCCACTCGCCGCCACGAACCTCGCATTTTATCAAACTTGTATGATGGAGTCCATGTTCCGCTGGCTCCTCGTCCTCCTCGTGCTCATCGCCCTTGGCTTCGCCGCCGCCTACACGATTGCCGGCCGCGGTGCGCCGCCGCAGGTCACGATCGGCAAGCCCGATCGCTTCGTCGGACAGGCGGGATCGCTCGACGTCAGCGCCGAGGCGCCCAACGCGCAGATCACGGCGCTCACGATCACGCTCGAACAGGGCGGCCGCAGCATCCCGCTGTTCTCGCTCGACGGACCGCAGACGGCGAGCGTCACCCGCGTCGATCGCAACCGCCTTGTTGTCACGCGCCCGCTCGGCAAGCAAAGCGTGCCCGAACTCCAATCTGGCCCGGCGCGCGTCGTGGTCACGGCGACCCGTCCGTCGTTTCTGAAGCTCCGTCAGCTCACGAGCACGGCAACCAAGGACTTTCAAGTGCGTCTCGAGCCGCCGCGCATCGCGGTGCTCTCCATCCACCACTACGTGAACCACGGCGGATCGGAAATGGTCGTGTACAAGGCGACGCCGGCTGACATCGCGTCGGGCGTGCGCGTCGGCGACGTCGAGTATCCGGGCTTTCCCGCTACCGGCGCGGGCGTCGAAGGCGCCGACCCCTCCGTGAAGGTCGCGTTCTTCGCGCTGCTCTACGATCAGCCGCTCAACACGCCGATCGCCGCCTTCGCGCGCGACGAAGCCGGCAACCAGGCAAAGGCGACCTTTATCGACAACGTCTTCGAAAAACCGTTCAAGAAAAGCCGGATCGAAATCGATGACAAGTTCATCAACCGCGTCGTGCCCGAGATCATCGAGCATTCGCCCGAGCTGAAGATGACGGCGCCGGCGCAGGACAGCCCGGAGATGCTCGCGGGATTTCTTCGCGTCAACGGCGAGCTTCGCAAGGTGAACGCGGATCAGATTGCTGCGATGGCGGCGAAGACGGCGCCGAAGAAACTGTGGGACGGACCATTCGTCCAGCTGGGCAACTCGAAGGTCGAGGCCAGCTTCGCCGATCACCGCACCTACATCTACAAAGGCAAAGAGGTCGACCAGCAGACCCACCTGGGCTTCGATCTCGCGGTGACGCAGCACGTTCCGGTCGTCGCCGCGGCCGCCGGCACCGTCGTCAACGCGAGCTGGCTCGGCATCTACGGCAACTGCGTGATCGTCGACCACGGGCTGGGCGTGCAGTCGCTCTACGGCCACTTGATGTCGTTCGACGTGAAGGTCGGCGACACCGTCACGCGAGGCCAGCAGGTCGGCCGCAGCGATTCAACCGGCCTGGCCGGGGGCGATCACCTGCATTTCACGCTGCTGGTGGGCGGCCACATGGTCAACCCGGTCGAGTGGTGGGATCCGCACTGGATGACCGACCGCGTGGATCGCAAGCTCAAAGAGGCCAGGTAACGAACTCGACAGGGAAGCAAGGTAGAATAAGCAGCTGTTTTGTCCTTAGTCTTTTTTGTTCAGGAGAGCTCAATGCGCTTACGAAACACCTGGGTCGGTCTGCTTGGAATGGCGCTCGCCACGACGCTGGCGTGCGGCGGAAGTCAGGAAACGTCGAGCACGGCCGCGAAGCCCGAGTCGCCTTCGGCGGCGCCGGCGGGTCAGAAGGTCGACACGGCGACGGCTGGCGACGTGAAGGGCGTGGCGATGCTCGACGGCGCCGCACCGAAGAACGAGCCCATCAAGATGAACGCCGATCCGGTCTGCGTGAAGGAAAACACGACGCCGCAGTTCCAGGAGACGTATGAAGTCGGCAGCGACGGCAAGTCGCTCGCGAACGTCTTCGTCTACGTCAAGGACGGCCTCGGCAACTACGTGTTCGAGACGCCGACCAAGCCGGCGACGATCGATCAGAAGAACTGCCGCTACCATCCGCACGTGTTCGGCATCATGGTCAACCAGCCGCTGGAAATCGTGAACAGCGATCCGACGCTGCACAACATCCACGCGCTGCCGAAGGGGAACTCGGAGTTCAACAACGGCCAGCCGATCCAGGGCATGAAGATGACCCACACCTTCGACAAGCCGGAGGTGATGGTGCCCTTCAAGTGCGACGTGCACGGCTGGATGAATGCCTACGTCGGCGTCATGAGCAACCCGTACTTCGCGGTCACCGACAAGGACGGCAAGTTCGACCTGCCGAACCTGCCGCCGGGCACCTACACGATCGAAGCGTGGCACGAGAAGGGCGGCGCGCAGACCGCCAGCGTCACCATCGGTCCGAAGGAGACGAAGGAAATCACGTTCACCTTCAAGCCGGCGGGCGCGACCGCCACGAACTAGCACGACACCAGGCTGGATGGGCGGGATAGGCAGGACAGGCGGGATGGACACCATCGCGCAGCGATTCCTGCCCCTCCTGCCCTTCCCGCCGATCCTGCCCTGAAAGATGCTTCACCGCTTTGCAAAGTTCCTGGTCGCCTGCACCGTCATCCTGATCCTGGCCGGGAGCCTCGTCACCAGCCACGACGCGGGCCTCTCGGTGCCCGACTGGCCGACCAGTTACGGCTGGAACATGTTCACGTTCCCGCCGTCGATGTGGGTCGCGAACATCCTCTACGAACACGGCCACCGGCTCATCGCCAGCACGGTCGGCTTTCTCACGATCATCATGGCGGTCTGGCTCTGGATCGCCGAACCACGGCGATGGCTGCGGTGGTTCGGCGTCGCCGCACTCGGCTCGGTGATCGCGCAAGGCGTGCTGGGCGGACTCACGGTGTTGTTCTTCCTCCCGGCGGCGATCTCCACAGCACACGCCGGCCTCGCTGAAATCTTTTTCTGCATGACGGTCGCGATTGCGATTTTCACGTCGCCGGGATGGATCGCCGGCTACGACGGCGACGCGGACCGGTCTGAAGGCCGGTCACTGCGGCTGCTCGCGACGACGGCGACCGTTCTGATCTACTCGCAGATTCTCGTCGGCGCGACGATGAGGCACACGGGTGCAGGACTGGCGATTCCGGACTTCCCGCTGATGTTCGGCCACCTGATCCCCGACCATTGGAGCGGCGCCATCGCGATTCACTTCGCGCATCGCGTCGGCGCGCTCGTCGTGACGATGTGCCTGCTGGTGCTCTTCGCGCACATCCGCTCGCACTACAAGGAACGCACCGAGCTGATGCGCCCGGCCACGCTCATCGTCGCGCTCGTCGCCCTGCAGGTCACTCTGGGCGCGCTGACAGTGCTCAGCCGGCGCGATCCTTTGATCAACAGCTTGCACGTGGTGTGCGGAGCTCTGGTCTTGACGACTTCGCTGGTGATCACCCTGCGATCGTGGCGTGACAGCTTTGCGGCGACAGTGGTCCGGCTGAAGCCGGACACTACCGAAGACAGGGCGGTCAGCAGCATCGGCAGTGTGGGGCTTCAGGACCGTCGGGGTCACGCATGAGGGACGCACTGATCGGCTCCACGGTCACCGACATCGGTAGTGTCCGGCTTCAGCCGGACCGTCGGGGTCACGCGTGAAGGACGCACCGATCGACGCCGCGGCGATCACCCTGCCCGAGGCGCGGCGTGCCTCAGCAGCCTCCGACTACCTCGCGCTGACCAAGCCGCGCCTGAACGTCCTCGTTGTCGCCACCAGCGCCGCGGGTTATTACCTGGGCTCCACCGGCGCGATCGACGCGCTCTCGATGACCGAAGCCGTTGTCGGCACCGCGCTCGTCGCCGGCGGCGCCGCGGTGCTGAATCAGTTGTACGAGCGCGACACCGACGCGCTCATGCGGCGGACCCGGATGCGCCCTCTGCCGGCCGGGCGCGTGTCGACCGACACAGCAAGAGCGTTCGGTCTGGTGCTGTCCACTGCGGGTCTCGTGATTCTCGCGGCGCGCGCCAACTGGCTGTCGGCCGGGCTCGCGTTCGCCACGCTGCTCACGTATCTGGTGATCTACACCCCGATGAAGCGCCGCTCGCCGCTCTCGACCATCGTCGGCGCAGTACCCGGGGCGCTCCCTGCGCTGATCGGCTGGACCGCATCGCACGGCAGCATCGATCGCAGCGGTGCCGCGCTGTTCGCGATCGTCTTCTGCTGGCAGCTTCCCCATTTCATGGCGATCTCGTGGCTCTACCGCGACGACTACGCAAAGGCCGGCTTTCCGATGCTGCCGGTGATCGATCCCGACGGGCGTCGAGCCGGCAAGCAGGCGGTCTACTGGGGACTGCTGCTGGTCCTGGCCAGCCTCGACCCGAGCTTCAGCGGCCTGGCCGGTCGGGTGTACCTGGCCGTCGCACTCGTGCTCGGCGCAGCGCTGTTCTATCTCGCGGTGCGGTTCGCGTCCGCACGCAACGAACAGACCGCCCGCGCGCTGTTCTACGGTTCGATTACTTATCTGCCGCTGCTCTGGATCGTGATGATCGCCGACAAGCTGTGACGGTTCACGACCTGCCCGCCGTCAACGCCAGCCTCAATGCGATCTCGGGCGTGCTGCTGCTCGCCGGCTACACGATGATGCGGTTGCGCAAGATCGACATGCACCGCCGGCTCATGATCGCGGCGTTTGCCGCTTCGGCGCTGTTCCTCGTCTGCTATGTCGTCTACCACGCACAGGTCGGCTCGGTGCCGTTTCCACGCCACGGCTGGGTGAGGCCGCTCTACTTCACCATCCTCATCACCCACGTCGTCCTCGCCGCATCCGTCCCGCCGCTGGCGATCGTCACGCTGACGCGCGGCTTGAAGGGACGTTATCCGCAGCACCGCAAGATTGCGCGCTGGACGTTTCCGATCTGGATGTACGTCTCGGTGACGGGCGTGCTCGTTTACGTGCTGCTCTACCAGCCCACTTGGCTCGTCTGAATTGGGTCCAGATTACCCAATCACCCGATTACCAGATTTCAGTACAACAGGTATTTCGCGCGCGAGACGCGCCACTTCTCTTCGTCGGCGGCCCACGACGCAGCGATCGATGCCGGATCCGCACCGGCGCGGATTTTCTCGAGCATCGCCTTTGGCGCGAACAAGGTGGCGGCGTCTTCCAGTTTGAACTGCGATCCGTAGAGCCGCGAGAGCGTCGAGGCGATCTGCAGGCCGACGCGCACGGGGCGGAGTCTTTCCCGGTCCGTCACGATCAGGAACACACCCTGGCACGCCTGGCCGCCGAGTTTGGCGCCGGCAGCCGGCGTGAACGTCACCGGATAAAAGCGGATGCCCGGCATCCCGCTCGCGTTCAGCGCCGCCGACAACGCTGGCCCGTCAATCCACGGCGCGCCGAATTGCTCGAACGGCGAGTCGGTGCCTCGCCCCACCGAGATGTTCGTTCCCTCGATCGCGCCGATTCCCGGGTAGACGGTGGCGGCCACTAGATTGCGCAGGTTGGGCGACGGGTTCACCCAGGCGATGCCGGTGTCGTCGAACCAGTCGTCGCGCTGCCAGTTCTTCATCGGCACCACCGTCAGGTCGGCGCCGAGCTGCGCTTCGCCGTTGAAGAGACGCGCCAATTCTCCGATCGTCAGACCGTGGCGCATCGGCATCGGCAGGTAGCCGACGTACCGGTTGCCGCCGGCGTCTTGCGCCGGCCCCTCGATGTCGAAGCCGTCGATCGGATTCGGCCGATCGAGCACGACGATCGGAAGCTTCCGAACTGCCGCCTCTTCCATGAAGTACGCAATCGCGGCCGGGTAGGTGTAGATCCGCGCGCCCGCATCCTGCAGATCGACGACGACCACGTCGAGGCCCTCGAGCATCGCGGCGGTGGGGCGCAGCGTCTTGCCGTAGAGCGAGTTGATGACGAGGCCCGTCTTCTGGTCGCGCGACGACTCAATCCGGTCGTCGGCTTCGCCGCGGATGCCGTGTTCGGGGCTGAACAGCGCGGCCAGCGTCACGCCCGGCGCCTTCGCCAGCAGATCGATCGTGCTGGCGCCGCTGCGCGCGCGGCCGGTCTGGTTGGTCAGCAGGCCGACGCGCTTGCCTCGAAGCCTCGCGAAATTCTCCGCCGCCAGGACGTCGATGCCCGCGAGAACCGGCTCATGGACCGCGTGCCTTTCAGGCGAGCGGCCAGCAGCCGGGTCATTCCCGCTCGGCTGAAAGCCTCGCGCTCCGGGAGCAACGATGGGTTGAAGCCTTCGCGCCACGTCTTCCGCCGACAGCAGCGCCGCCGCGGCCACGGTCGCCACCTTGCCGCGCAGCGCCGTCACATCGCCCTTGCCGTCGGGGTGCACGCGGTTCGACAGAAAGATCACGTAGCTCTTGCTGGCTGGATCGAGCCACAGCGAGGTGCCGGTGAATCCCGTGTGCCCGTACGATCCGATCGGAAACAGTTCGCCGCGATTCGACGAGTACGACGAGTCGATGTCCCACCCGAGCCCCCGCACGGCGTGCATCTCCACCGGCGTCGCCGGCGACGTCATGCGCGCGACCGTGGCTGGTGAAAGGATCCTTGCCGCTCCCAGACGGCCGCCGTCGAGCAGCATCCGGCAGAACCGGGACAGATCGGCCGCCGTGCTGAAGAGTCCGGCGTGTCCGGCGACGCCGTCCATCCGGCGCGATGTCGGATCGTGGACGACGCCCCGCAGGAACGGCGCATCGCCGCTGCATGGCCAGGACAGCATCGCGCACGCTTCTGTCGGGGCGATGCGCGGCCGCCACGATTCGGGCGGCAGAAACGTCGTCTCGGTCATGGCCAGCGGATCGAAGATCGCCGCCCTGGCGTAGCGATCGAGCGTCTGGCCGCTCACGCGGCCGACGATGTCGCCGAGCAGGAAGAAGTTGATGTCGCTGTAGACGAACCGCTCGCCGGGGGGCGCCGTCGGGACTTCGTCGCAGGCGCGGCGAATCGCTTCGGCGGATCCATGAAACTCGACCTCGAGCTCGAGATCGGGCCGCAAGCCCGACGTATGCGTCAGCAGGTGGCGGATCGTGATCCCGTCCTTGCCGAACCGGGCGAACTCCGGGATGAACTGCGCCACCGGATCGTTCAGCCGGATGCGTCCCTCCTCGACCAGCTTCATCACGCTCGTCGTGGTGGCGACGACCTTGGTCAACGACGCGAGATCGAAGATCGTATCTTCGGTCATCGGCTCGGGAGACGGCCGCACCGCGCGCTGTCCGAACGCGTGGTGATACACGATGGCATCGCCTCGCCCGACGAGGACGACCGCGCCAGGCAGATCGTGCCGCGCGATGGCGGCCTCGACGAGCGGTCCGATCGGCGCGAAACCGGCGCTCGATTCGACCGCAACGGGCGGCGCCTGCGCGGCGAGCCGGACCACGACGATCAGGGCCGCAACGGGCAGCGCCGCGAGGGGATGTTTCACGGAATTCAATATATACTGAACCTTTACAGGGGGTTCTGAGCATGCGTCATCGTGTTCATCTGTTCGGTGTGCTGCTGGCCGCGCTGTTCGTCGTGGCGCTGGCGAGCTCGGCTGCCGCACAAACGGGCCGGGTGGGCGGCGTGGTCAAAGACGAGGCCGGCAATCCGATCAAAGGCGCCACGGTCACCGCCGAAAATCCGGCGGCATCGCCCAGCAGTTTCACGGCAACGACCGACGACAAAGGCCGCTTTTCGATCATCGGACTGAAGTCGGGCACGTGGTCGTTCTCCGCGCAGGCGCCTGGTTTCGGGCCCGAAGCCGGCAAGCTGAACGTCTCCACTATCGGCGCGCCCAACCCGCCGTTGACGTTCACCATGAAAAAAGGCGGCGCGCCCGGACCGACCAGCGCGCTTGGCGGCACCGCGGCAAAGGACCTTCAAGCCGATCTCGCTGCCGCCGATGCGCTCTACAACGCGCAGAAGTACGACGAGGCGATTGCGGCCTATCGTCAAATCATGACCAAGGCGCCGGCGCTGAGCGTCATCAATCTCCAGATCGCGGCGGCCTACCGCAACAAGAAGGAATACGACAACGCGATCGCCGCGTACAACGACCTGCTCAAGACCGATCCGTCCAACGACAAGGCGATCGTCGGCCTTGGCATGACGAACCTCGAGAAGGGCGACCTCAAGGCGGCAGAAGACACCTTGACCAAGGCGGCGCAGGGCCCGAAACCGACGCGCGAGGTGTACTACAACCTGGGCGAGGTGAAGTTCTCGAAGGGAGAGACGGACGAAGCCGCAAGCTGGTACCAGAAGGCAGTTGACCTCGATCCCACGTGGGGCAAGCCCATCTTCAAGCTCGCGCTCGTGCAGCTGAACAAGGGCGACAAGGATGCGACGATCAAAATGCTGGAGAAGGTGATCAGCGCCGACCCCACGTCGCAGGAAGCCGCGCAGGCGAAGACCGTCATCGAACAGCTCAAAAAGTGATGCAAAAAGGGCTGAGGGCGCAGGGCTGAGGGCTGGACGCTGAGGGCATGGAGCTGACGGTAGATCGCTCCGGTCTTCAGCCCTTAGCTCTGAGCCCTGTGCCCTGAGCGCTGCATGCTGTGTCCCGCCCTCTCCGATTCATTGGCATCCTCATCCTTGCAGCGCTCGGTACCGGTCTAGCAGCCGTCGGCGGCTGGCGCTACGCGCGCGCCTCCGCGCCCGTCAGCGGACCAATCATCGTCATCTCCGTCGATACGCTGAGAGCGGATCACCTGCCGGCGTACGGCTACACAAAGGTGAAGACGCCCGCCATCGACGCGCTCGCGGCCGACGGCACGGTGTTCGAGCGCGCGTACTCGCACGCGCCGCAGACGCTGCCCGCGCACGCCGCTCTTCTGTCGGGGCGATTGCCGTTTGAAACCGGCGTGCGCGACAACGTCGGCTTCAGCGTGAAACCGGATGAACGCCTGCTTCCGCAGATGCTGCGCGAGCGAGGCTTCACGACCGGCGGCGTGGTGTCCGCGTACGTCCTGCGAAAGGAAACGGGAATCGGCCAGGGCTTCGATTTCTTCGACGGCGAGATGCCGCCCAGCTCGCCTGAGTTGTCGATCGGGCAGGTGCAGCGTGACGGCGGAGAGTCCGAGCAGATCGCGGAGCACTGGCTCGATTCGATCGGCACGTCGCGCGCTTTTCTGTTCCTGCACTTGTACGAGCCGCACAAGCCGTACACACCGCCCGAACGGTTTGCCGCCTACGCGCCGTACGACGGCGAAATCGGCTATACCGACGAAATCGTCGGCCGTCTCGTGAAGTACCTGAAGACGCATCAGCTGTACGATCGCTCCACGATCGTCCTGCTGTCGGACCACGGCGAAGGGTTGGGCGATCACGGCGAGCAGGAGCACGGGCTCTTCGTGTACGACGAAGCGATTCACGTCCCGCTCATCATCAAGCAGGAAAGCAACGTCGGGGCGGGCCGGAGAATCACCGATCTGGTCCAGCACATCGACATCGTGCCGACGATCCTGGACCTCGTGAAGGCGCCCGGGGTTGCGAATCTCCGGGGACGTTCGCTCAAGCCAATCCTGGAAGGCACGGGCAAGCTGCCGCCGGCGACGATTTACTCCGAAGCGTTGTACGCGCGGTACCACTTCGGCTGGAGCGAGCTGACCGCGCTGACCGACGAGCGTTTCAGGTACATCAAGGCGCCGCGCGAAGAGCTGTACGACCTCTCGCACGACCCCCATGAGCGCACCAACCTCGCGGAGGAGCGGCCGCAGCCGCGCCAGGCGCTGCGGGCCGCGCTCGATCGTGTGGCCGCGAGCGCGACGATTCAGACGCCGTCCACGGTCTCTGCCGAGGCGCGCGAACGTCTGCAGGCGCTCGGGTACGTCGGCGCGCAAACAGACATCTCGACCCAGCCGGGAAGCGACCTGCCCGATCCGAAGGACAAGCGGGTGATTCTGGAGCGGTACCGCGCCGCGGTCGATTTCGCCAGCGAGCGGAAGTGGCCGCAGGCGATCGCGCTTCTGCAGCAGATCCTGCGCGACGAGCCGGAGATGGCGGACGTCTGGAGCCAGCTCGCCGTGTTCGCCACGCGTCTGGATCGCTTCGATCTCTCCGTCGACGCCTACAAGCATTACATCGCGCTCAAACCACAGGACCCGACGGCGTACATCGGCGCCGCGGCCGGGCTGCTCAAGCTGAGAAAACTCGACGAGGCGCGCGAACATGCGAGCCTCGCCGCCGATGTCGCGGCCGAGAAGGATCATCGATCCCGGGCGTCGGCGCACGAGATGCTGGCGAAGATCGCGCTGGCGAAGCACGATCCGGACGGAGCGAGGGAGGAAGCCCGTCTGGCGCGTGCAGAGGATCCCACGCTGCCGCTGCCGATCTTCATCGACGCGCGGCTGCTCTACGACCAGGGGAAGTACGCCGACGCGCTGCCGCTGTTCATGCAGGCGATCGACGAGCTGAAGAAGTCCGGCACGCTGCAGATCACCGAGCTGCACTTCTATGCCGGCGACACCCTCGCGCGGCTCGAACGCTATCCGGACGCCGAGAAGCAGTTCATCGAAGAGCTGAAGTACTTCCCTCAGAACATCCGCGCGCGCAGCGGCCTGGCCATGCTTTACCAGGCGAGCGGAAAACCGGAGGCGGCGTCGCGCATGCTGGAGGACATGATCCGGGTCACGCCGACGCCGGAGAGCTACGCGCTCGCCGCGCGCCTGAACACGATGTTTGGCAACCGCAAACAGGCGGAAGCCCTGAAGGCCGAAGCGAAGCGCGCCTTCGCCGCCACACCCAAGGCCTCCGCGGCGCGCTCAGCCCGATGAGGCGGCGGAGTGGAGTACCTCGAAAGCCACGAAACGCACGAAACGCACGAAACGCACGAAAAAGAA
>Ga0268266_10004232_pt1 | contig 13819 bp, 13 predicted proteins | sample KBSS13metaG_FD_190356 | JGI IMG/M metagenome (GOLD analysis project Ga0268266, IMG submission 190356) | Switchgrass rhizosphere microbial communities from Kellogg Biological Station, Michigan, USA - KBS S1-3 metaG (SPAdes) (version 2) | ecosystem: Host-associated > Plants > Roots > Rhizosphere...
AAGCCCGAAGAGCTGAAGTGAGGCAATCGCCTCTCCACCCCAACTCTCCGTCCAGCCCTAGATCGAGATCGCCGCTCCGCGTTCCTTGCCCTTCAGGTGCGAATCGAAGATCACGCGAGAGACGAAGACCGCTGTAAACAGATTGGCCAGTAGACCGAAGGCCAGCGTTACAGCAAAGCCGCGCACCGGTCCGGTTCCGAACAGGAACAGGATCAGTGCAGAGACGATTGTCGTCACGTGGGTATCGATGATGGTCACCCACGCGTGCGCAAATCCCTGCTGCACCGCCATCGCCGCACTCTTTCCGGCCCTCAGCTCTTCGCGGATTCTCTCGAAGATCAGCACATTCGAGTCCACGCCCATACCGATCGTCAGAATCACACCGGCAATTCCGGGCAGCGTCAGCACCGATCCGGCGAATCCCATGAAGCCCAGCAGGATCACCAGGTTCAGAATCAGCGCAAGACACGCATTCACGCCCGCGCCCTTGTAATAGATCAGCATGAAGACCATGACCGCAAGCAAGCCCACAACTGCGGCAATCACGCCCTGGCGGATCGACGCCGCACCCAGGCTCGGTCCAACTGTGCGGGTCTCGAGGAACGAGATCGTCGCCGGCAGAGCACCCGTACGCAACATCAGGCTCAGGTCAGCCGCCTGCTGCTTGGTGAATCCACCCTCGATCTCTCCCCGGTCGCGAATCGCCGAGTTGATGCTCGCCACTTCCTTAACTTTGTTATCCAGCACGATCGCCATCGAACCCGGCGTCGCGCTCGTAGACGAGTGCTCACTGGTGTACTTGTAGAAGCGGTCGCCTGCCTCTGTCGTCAGGGTGAAGGTGATGTTCGGACGTCCGTTCTGGTCCGTCGAAGGCTGCGCATCGCGGAAGTCCGTACCTTCCACCTCGCTCACCCGCTTCAGCAGCCATACCTGGTCCGGAGCACCCGCCGCAGCCGATCCACGCATCAGCACCGAATCCGCGGGAATCACACCGTTATTCGACTGCAGGGCCTCCTGGTCGCTGGTGTAAGGTCCACCCGCCACTGCGTGAATCTCCAGCTTCGCCGTCGACTGGATGATCTCTTCCACCCGTCCTGGATCGCTCACACCGGGCAGCTCGACCAGAATCTGGTTGTCGCCCAGACCGTACTTCTGGATCACCGGCTCGGTCACACCCAGCTTGTCGACGCGTTCGCGAATCGTCTCGATCGAGGTCTCCACCGTCCGGTTGGCCAGATCGCGCGCGGCTGCCTGCTTCATCGTCAGGCTGACCGTGCCGTCAGGATTCGTCGCTACATCGTAGGTGTTGTAGTTGGCGCCGCTGAAGATGCCCCGCGCATCCGAGAGCTTGGCCACAGGAATCCCCGAAACGATGATCGTCTCAGGGCGCTGCGGATCGGTCCGTCCCGCAGAGACTCCAGGAATCCCCGCCGTCTGCAGATCCGTCTGCAATCTCACCGCATCGCGATCCACCGCGGAGGCGACCGCCTCGTTGACGTGAACCTCCAACACCAGGTGGATGCCGCCTTTAAGGTCCAGCCCCAGGTTGATGCGGCGTGCGATGGATTCCTTCAGGCCTCCGTGAGGAATGCCCACAATGCCGTAGCAGAACACCAGCAGCACCGCAATGATGAAAACCGTCTTACCGGTCAGATTCTTTCCCATGTGTCTCTCTTTACCAAGGCACAGCCTCGAAATCGTGCCCCTCTTTACTTATCTTGCAAAGCACAGCCTGGGCCATGCCGAAAATGCTGCGTTTACGCGGCTTTGAACCGCTGATGTCTGTCTTCCGGGCTCACGACGACGTCGACTCGTCCGTCGTCACCGCGGCAATCGCGCTCTTCACAAATTCCAGCTTCACGCCATCCGGCTGCACCCGCACAATCACGGAGTCGTCCTTCACCGTAAGCACCGTTCCGCGGATCCCGCCATTGGTCGTCACACGATCGCCCGATTTGATCTGCCCCAGCATCTCCTGCCACTTTTTCTGCTTCCTCTGATTCGGAAGAATCATCAGAAAGTACAGAACGACAAAGAACAGAATCGGCAGAGCCAAGCCGCTTAAAGATCCCAGCCCGCTTGGCGCACTCTGCAACCAGATTGCAAACATCCTTATAAAGCTCCATTCCTCGTGTAGCAGGCCTCAAAAGTTGAGAATAAGCCTGCAAAAGGGGCGCAAAGGCGCACCTCTTCCCAAAGGCCAAAATGAGTGCCTAGCCCCTAAGCATCGCCGTTGAACGGCTCGAATGTCAAGAAAACCCCGCATCGCCGCTCGCCTCGCAGGTGTCATTCCGAGCGAAGCCACGCAGTGGCGGAGCCGAGGAACCCGCATTTTACTTGGAGCGCCATGAAACCCTCGCGTCTCCGCAAAGATGTCCGCCCTCCGAAGTCCCTTATTTTCCTGACGTCTTCAACGGCCCCACGCTAAAGTGATCGAACTGCACCTGAAAATCCTGCTTGCCAGGAGCAGCCGCCACCATCCCGATCTTCACCGGGACATCCGGCGGAAAGTACGCCAGCCGAAGCATCTCCCACGTAGCGTCATCCAGCGAATACTCGATCTGCACCGCATCCTTATGTCGTTGCAGCCTCAGCCAGATCGACTTCGGGCTGTCCGAGCGCGGAATCACCGACCAGTCCGACACCTCGCGCGTCACTACCGCGCTGATATTCTGCCTGCCGTCGACAAACTCGATCCCCGTCTTGATCCAGTTCTTCTCATCGATCCGGATCATCAGTCCCGCCTGGTGATACAGCTCGCGATACTCCCCCGAGATCCGCACCTTCGCCTCGAAGTCTCCGCTCTGCTCCTGGTACCGGAATGGGCCGTTGTCCCGGATAAACCCATAGTGCGTCACGCGCCAATAGTCCGTGCCCGCCGGAACAGTCTCGGTCAGCACCCCACCCGCCTCCGTCCACTTCGCGGGCTCGTGCTGCCATGCAAACTTCGCCGTCTGCGCTATCGATTCCATAGAAAAGCTCAAAACCGTAAGAACAAGTGCGATCGTCCTGATCTTGGTGCGGTTCAAGAATAGCCCCCACCCGGAAGTCTATGCCGCTCCCCCTGTACCGTCCAGATTCTGCAGCCCTGCTCCTCTGGGGCTTCTATACTCGCTCCATGCCAAACCCCGCCGAGCAAGACCCCCGCGTCTACTTCGCTGCCGAACGAACCCTGCTCGCGTGGATCCGGACCGGAGTCGGCCTGATGGGATTCGGCTTCGCCATCGCGCGTTTTGGGCTCTTTCTTCGCGAGATGCAGAGCAATCAGGGCTCTCACGCCTTCGATCATCAGGGCGTCTGGGGCTCGCCCATCGCCGGTGTCGCGCTCATCGCCCTGGGCGTCATCGTCAACATCCTCTCCTCCTATCGTTACGTTCAGATCATTCGGGAACTCAGCCAGGGTTCCTGGATCCCGGGCCGCGTCTCCCGCACAGCGGTCGTGCTCTCCCTGTTGCTCGCCATTCTGGGAGCCGCGATGGCAGCCTATCTCCTCCTACTGCGATAAAGAGCGGGAATAACCTCTACCCCTTGACAACCGACAAGACTCAGCCTCATCCTTCTTGTCGAACATCAAGGGGAGCTCATGCCGCCGTCCACCGACCTCCTCCAGGGAACCCTGGATCTGCTCATTCTCAAGACCCTCGCCCTCGAGTCCATGCACGGCTGGGGCATCGCCCAGCGCATCCAGCAGGTCTCCCGCGACGCCCTCCAGATCGGGCAGGGCTCTCTTTATCCCGCGCTCCACCGCCTCGAATACCGAGGGTGGATCCAGTCCGACTGGGGAGCCTCCGAGAACAATCGCCGCGCCAAGTTCTACTCCCTCACCCCTGCCGGCACGCAGCAGCTCCAGACCGAGCTCGAGACCTGGGACCGCCTCTCCTCCGCCATCGGCCTCATCGTCCGCCAGACCCCGGAGGCGGCCTCATGATTCCCCAGCTCCGCCGTCTCCTCACCCAACTCCGCTTCCTCTTTTCTCCAAACTCGCGACACGATCTGGACGAGGAGCTTCAGTTCCATATCGACCAATCCACTCAGCAGAAGATCGCCCAAGGCCTGCCCCCGGAAGAGGCGCGCCGCCAGACGCTGATCGAGTTCGGAGGCGTCGAGCGCGCCCGTGACGAGAGCCATCAACAGCGCCCCGGCTGGTGGATCGAAACCCTAGCACAGGACATCCGCTACGCACTCCGCGGATTCCGCCGCAATCCCGTCTTCACCGTCACAGCCATCGCTACCCTTGCCCTCGGCATAGGAGCCACCACCGCCGTCTTCAGCGTCGTCGACCCTATCCTCTTCCGCGCCCTGCCCTACGGACACCCCGACGGCCTTGTCTCCATCGGCCTCACCCAGTCCCTCGAAAAGCAAGAATTCACCCTCGGCGGCTTCTATTACTACTGGAAGGACAACCAGACCCCCTTCGAATCTCTCACCGAAGAAGGTGGCACAGACGAGTGTGATCTGACCGAGCACAATCCTGTGCGGCTGAACTGCGCCCGCGTCGAAGGGAACTTCCTTCCAACCCTCGGAATCTCGCCTCTCCTCGGACGCAACTTCCTCCCCGAAGAAGATCGTCCCCACGGACCGAAGGTAGCTCTCATCTCCTATGGCTTATGGCTGACTCAATACAATCGTGATCCTGGCGTCCTTAACAAGCTCATCGAGATCGATGGCAGATCCGTCCGCGTAATTGGTGTGCTTCCGAAGGACTTCGAGATGCCCCGGCTGCAGGCCGCCGACGTCGTCGTTCCACGCGCTGTCGATATCTCGGCGCAGCGCACCGTCAACGATGGCCTTGGCATACCCATGTGGGTCTTCGCCCGGCTCAAGCCCGGCATCACAATCGAGCAGGCGTACCAGGCCATGCAGCCTCTCTATCAAGACATCCTCAAGATTCTCCCCGTCGAGGACCGCGCTGTCTTCCGCAAGGACTTCCACTTCAAGGTCCGTTCTCTTCGCGACCGGCAGGTTGACGACATCCGCCTCATCGCCTGGATCCTCTTCGGCTCTGTGCTCGCCGTCCTGCTCATCGCCTGTGCCAACGTTGCGAGCCTTTTACTCACTCGCGCCACCGCTCGCCAGCGCGAGCTTGCCGTCCGCTCCGCCCTTGGAGCCAGCCGCGCACGACTCATCCGCCAGACTCTCACCGAAGCCGTCCTGCTCTCTCTCGCCGGGGCCGCCGCCGGATGTGGTCTCGCCGCCATCCTGCTCAAGATCTTCGTAGCTATCGCTCCTGCAGGAATTCCCTTCCTCGGTAAAGCCGCTCTCGATCCCCGCATCCTCCTCTTCACAGTCCTTCTCGCTCTTTTCTCAGGGATGCTCTTCGGCCTCGTCCCCGCCCTCAAGCGCCCAAGCCCGGGAGCCCTCGCCGCCCGCACGACCCCTTCAGGCAATCACGCTGCCTTGCGCCGCGCCCTCGTCGTCGGCCAGGTCTCCGTCAGCATGATCCTGCTCTCGGGAGCCGGGCTTTTGCTGCGAAGCTTCCAAAACCTTCAGTCCCAGAATCTCGGTATGCAGACCCATGGAATCCTCACCGTGCAGACCTCTCTCACGCTTCAGCGATACGCCAGCAGCCAGAAGAAGATGGAGTTCTACCGCCAGGTCGAAGGCGCTATACGCCGTATCCCCGGAATCACCTCCGTTGGCATCAGCGACTCCCTTCCGCCTGCTGGCTGGCACGGTGGCCGTCGCTACGCCGATCTTCTGGTCGATGGACGATCCGCGACCCCACTCAATACCGGGGGGACCGTGACCTGCCGCTCTGTCACTCCAGGCTACTTCCGCGCGCTTGGCATTCCCCTCGTAAAGGGACAGAACTTCACGGAAGAGCAGCGCGACCTGCCTAACGAGCACTTTATGATCCTGAGCAGGCTACTTGCCGACCGGCTCTTTCCCCAACAGAATCCTCTCAACCAGCGGATACGGATTGGATTGGATGACTTCTGGTACACCATCGTCGGCGTCGCCTCTGAGGTCAGAAATGCCGATCTACAGGGAGACAATGAGCCGGAGTTCTACACACTGCGTCGCTACTCTGACTCGAACTGGAACCACACCATTCTCACCGTCGAGACCACCCTTCCCCCCGACACCGTCGTCCCCTGGATTCGAAGCCAGATCTCCCACCTCGACCCCACCGTACCCGTAGACATCGAACCCATGCATGAACGGATCAGCAAATTAGCCGACCGCCCCCGCTTCGAGAGCGCCCTCCTCGGCTTCTTCGCCTTCACCGGACTTCTGATGGCCATCATCGGCCTCTACGGCGTGACCGCCTTCATGGTCGCGCAGAGAACTCAGGAGGTTGGCGTTCGCATGGCCCTCGGGGCCAGCCGCTCCAGCATCCTGCGCCTCATCCTCTGGGACGGCGTGCGCCTGATTGCGCTGGGAACAACCCTCGGCCTGGGCGCCTCGCTCGCACTCTCACGCCTGCTTAGAACCATGCTCTTCAGCATCGGACCGCACGATCCGGTCACCTTCACGGCAGTCACCGTGCTGCTGGCCCTGGTCGCTCTTATCGCAACGCTGCTTCCCGCAAGCTCCGCGACCAAAGTCGATCCGGTCGTGGCGCTTCGTTACGAATGAGAGGAATCAGAATCTCTGCGTTAGTGAATCTTTGCTCCAGAGAGTGTCATTCCGACCGGACCCTGAGCAAGCGAAGCGTGCCAAAAGGGGGGAGTGGAGGAATCTGCTTCTCCTCCGCAAATCTATCCGAATCGCTTTCTTAGTCCATGCCTCATGGAAAGTGCACTCGGCTAATTACCTTTGTCCGCCTCGGCAATCGCGAGATTAGCCCGGTCCTTGCGGAAGAAATCGTTGATCTGCTCGTAAGGCGTGATCTTGTCGAGCCCGGCCATCGTATTCTCCCGCGCAATCCCCTGGGCCGCGGTGATAAAACCCGTCCAGGCAGCGCGAGCAAGCGCCGAACCTGTGCTCACCCGCCGAACGCCAAGCTGCTCGATCTGAGGAAGCGAGAGCGGAGCGCTGGAGGAGACCAGCACATTCACCGGCCGTGGGTGGGCGACCTTCACGATCGCTTCAATCTCCTGGCGGGTGTGGGCTCCCGGAGCATAGAGAACATCGGCCCCGGCGGCCGCATAAGCCTCCAACCGGCGCAGAGACTCGCGGAGAGGGTCCGGATGACCGGTGAGGAATGCCTCGGCGCGGGCCGTCAGAAGAACTCCGGAGCCGCCGACCGCGTCTTTCGCCGCACGGATTCGCTCGGTGGCCAGGGAGATCTCGTAGAGCGGGCGGTTGGAATCGCCGGTCGCGTCTTCAATCGAAAGCCCGGCGACCCCGGTGGCGACGCAGAGCCGCACGTTCTCCGCGACCTCGTTTGGGGTGTGGGCGTAGCCGGACTCGAAGTCCGCATTGATCGGGAGGTCGACCGCCGAGACGATCGAGCGGATGTGTTCCAGGGCGGAGTCTCTTGGGATGGCCCAATCGGAGTCGGGTAAGCCCTGGGAGAAGGCGAAGCCGGAGCTGGTGGTGGCCAGCGCCTTGAAACCGAGGCCCTGCAGGTAGCGTGCGGTGCCCACATCCCAGGGGTTGGGGATGACGAAGAAACCAGACTCATGAAGCTTGCGGAAGGCAGCGCGGCGGGCGGTAAAGGTCTGTGGATTCATAGTCCTGGCTCCAAATACAGGTATATGAGTATCTCGCCCGGCGTTAGGGTTCAAATTGTTACGGGTGGCACCCCGCCCCGTATTTTTCAGTGCAAAATCTTCAATCCTTTGGAGTTAGGTCCGGACCTCGGGCCTGGATAGGTCCACTCCCCGGGGATGACACCGAATTTTCTCCCTGTTTCTATTCTAGCTGGGGAGAGGGTTCTTATCGGCAGGAGGCATGTCTATGATTATCCATGACTTAGACTCATCGGGGGCTTGACAACTCGAGCCTGGCCGCGCGAATAGACGATCCGGACGGAGAGAGGTCCCTGGGGCTTGAATCTTCGCTAGTTCGGGAATCGCAGAAGGGACTTTGCCTTGGCTTTCGCGGCCTCCTCCTCACGGTTCTTCGGCGGAGCGGTGGTCTCGAGTGTCCGCAGCAGGCCCATGGAGATCTCTGCGACCCGGTCGACCGCGTCCTGAAAGGCCTGCTCGTTCGCCTTCGACGGCTTCGTGAAGCCGGTGATTTTTCTTACAAACTGCAGCGAGGCGGCCTGGACCTCCGTATCCGTCACGGGAGGATCGAAGTTGAATAAGGTTTTGATGTTCCGGCACACAGGGCACCCTCCGGAGAACGGTCTCTGCTAAACATCTTCCTCTTCACTCGTGGAAGACGGCAAGGTCCATCTCTTTCAGCCGCTCCGGATCTCCGATGATCTCGATGGCACCGATCCTGTCTCCCGCGAAGGTGAGTCGCAGAACCCGCGTGAGGTGGCCGTGAGGAGCGAACAGAATTCCAGGATCGCCATCCACCCAGACCGGCTGCACAAACTTCGCGCCCTTCGAGAAGACGACCGCCTGGTTTGCCCAGGTCTCCGGTCCGTGGATCACCCTCGGCTCTCCATCGGGAGTGGAGAACTTATCGATATGGATGACAAACTCCGGATCGAGCACAGCGACCAGGGCAGGGACGTCTCCAGCGCGCAGCGCATTGAGGAAGCTGGAGATGAGCTTCCGCTTCCCCCTTACCTCCACCTCGGGATCGGCCGGCGCACCCTGCACCCTGCGACGAGCGCGGCTGGCAAGCTGCCGTGTAGCCATAGTCGACTTTCCCAGGATGTTGCCGATCTCCTCGAACGACACCGCGAAGAGATCGTGCAGCACGAATGCAAGCCGTTCAGCAGGATTGAGCCTGTCGAGCACAACTAACAGCGCGACTCCAACAGCATCGGCCATTACAGCTTCGCGCTCGGGATCGATCGCGGGAGTCGGAGGAGCGGCGGGCTCTGAAAGCTGCGTCTCCATGGAATCTTCGCGTCGCGATTTACGTGAGCGCAGGATGTCGAGGCACACACGACTGACAACTGTGGTTAGCCAGCCACCGAGATTTTCAATCTCGGCTGAGTTGGATCGGCTAAGACGCAGCCACGCCTCCTGCACGGCGTCATCGGCTTCATTGAGCGAGCCGAGCATGCGATACGCTACACCACGCAGGTTTCCTCTGTTCTCTTCAAAACGCTCGGCGAGCCAATCCTGTTCGTGCATTGACCTACTCCTACGATTCCATTCGGGAAAAGATCCTTATACGGTTACAAATGAAATTTTGATTCCTGCATGACGGACACGATCCACTTTAAATCGGGGAGGCGGAGGGTCTGCGATTTGCGCCCGGGGTAACAACCGTGGAAAGGCGGCCTTCCGGCTGCAGTTTCCATGAGAGCATTCCGAGAATTGCGAGGAGCGCGGGAGCGAAGATGTACACAACCTCCCCGCATACGGCGTGCGAGATGGCTGCACCGGTCATGACGAAGAATACTCCGGCGTAGGCCCACTCCCTGAGCTTCGGCAGCCCGGGCCAGACGAGCGCGAAGCCACCGAGAATCTTCCACGTTCCAACAAGGGTAAGGAAGTACAGGGGATATCCGATGCGCTCGATCCCCTCTGCTACAGGCTTGAGACGCATCACGTCTCCCAACCCTCCTGCAAGCAGGGCAAAGACGACGAGTGAGGTCGCTGCCCAATAACCTTTCTGCCGTGTGCTCATGTCTGTCTCCTTTTTCAGGCCGGTCACACTTTCTCGATCCGGTTCGTCATGGTGATGACGAATCTTTCCTGCCCGATGTGACAGGAGGGGAAGACGCGTCGGCGGCGAGCCAGCACTTTGCCGCAAGACCGCAGTTTTGAAGGAGAAACGGAACCATGGAACAGAGACTCGCAAATCCCGCCTTTCTTTTGCCCGATGCGATGCAAGCCCTGATGTCGCTCGGCGCTGTCGCCAAGCAGGACAACGGCGTTCCTGCCAGCACCTTGAACCTCGTCTATCTGCGCGCAAGCCAGATCAACGGCTGCAGCGTCTGCGTGGATATGCACGCGCGCACGATGAGACAGAGCGGCGAGACCGACGAACGCATGATCGCTGTCGGAGCCTGGCACGATGCGCCTTTCTTCACGCCTGCGGAACGTGCCGCACTTGCGCTGACCGAGGCAGCGACCCGCATGGCGGACCGCACGAACTCTGTGCCGGACGACATCTGGTTCGAGGCGGCGCAGCACTACGATCAGAAGGCGCTCGCAGCATTGACCCTCAACATCGCAATGATCAATCTGTGGAATCGGCTGAATGTTCCCACCCGCCAGATTGCAGGCGAGTGGATTAAATCGGCCGAAGCGCAGAAGTGGCAGAAAGAACACGCCGCGACTGCAGCCGCCCGCTAAATCGGTGTATCCATAGGAGCGGCCATCCGAACGGTCAGGATGGCCGTCAACTTTGTCCAAGCGCAGGCATGCCCTGCACTTAGAGTTTGCATCTCAACCACGGATGGGTGGTGAAACCGTACATACCTGCATCCCGGCGCGACTCGATCGGCTTCCGTGGTCACGCTGGCACTGGCTGATTGTGATCGGCCTGGGAATCACATGGGTTCTCGATGGCCTTGAGGTCACTCTTGCGGGCACCATTGGCGGAGTTCTTAAGGACGCGCTGCGCATGACCGACGCCCAGGTGGGTCAGTCTGCAACGTTCTATCTCGCCGGAGCGGTCATAGGCGCGCTCTTCTTCGGCTGGGCCACGGATCGGCTGGGACGGAAGAAACTTTTTACGATCACTCTCCTCGTTTATCTGATCGCCACGGGTGCAACTGCGCTCTCGTGGAACTTCGAGAGCTACTCGGTCTTTCGCTTTCTTACAGGATTAGGCATCGGTGGCGAATATGCTGCAATCAACTCTGCAATCGATGAACTGATACCGGCACGGATTCGTGGACGCATCGATCTGATCATTAACTCCACCTACTGGCTCGGCGCTGCTCTTGGTGCGGGCATGACCGTGGTTTTATTCAACGGCACTCTGATGTCTCCGAACCTGGCGTGGAGGTTCGCCTTCGCACTTGGCGTGGTGCTTGGCGCGTTCATTCTTTTCCTGAGACACTTCGTTCCCGAGAGTCCACGCTGGCTGGTGATTCACGGCAAGAACGATGCAGCGGAGAAGATTGTCGGCGATGTGGAAGAGATTGTGGCGAAGCAGACCGGCGAGAGACTTCCTATGCCCACGGAAGAGGTGGTTGAGATTCACACACGCACGCACACGCCGCTGAGCGAGGTCTGGGGGGCGATGATGGGCGAGAATCGCAGCCGGTCTCTTCTCGGTTTGACTTTGATGGCGGCGCAGGCCTTCTTCTACAACGCCATCTTCTTTACCTATGCCCTGGTGCTGGAGAAGTTTTATAACGTACCTCCAACGAAGGCAGGCTACTACATCTTTCCGTTTGCTCTGGGCAACGTTCTCGGCCCGGTTCTGATCGGACATCTCTTCGATACCGTCGGCCGCAAGAAGATGATCTCGCTGACGTACGCGTTGAGCGGGATTCTGCTTGCAATCACCGGCTGGCTCTTTGTTCAGGGTGTGCTTACGGCGGTGACCCAGACGATGTGCTGGACGGTGATCTTCTTCGTGGCTTCGTCAGCCGCGAGTGCGGCCTACCTGACGGTGAGCGAGATTTTTCCGCTCGAAGTGAGAGCGATGGCCATCAGCATCTTCTATGCGATCGGAACGCTGATTGGTGGAGTTGCAGCCCCCGCGTTGTTCGGAGCCCTGATTGAGACGGGATCGCGCGGGAATCTTGCATGGGGATATTTGAGTGCCGCCGTTTTCATGATTGTTGCGGCGGCCACTGAGATGAAGATCGGTGTCGCTGCGGAAGGGCAGTCGCTGGAAAAGATCAGCAGGCCGCTTTCGGCACGATGACGGCGTGAGGCGCGGGATTGCCCTCAGCGGTTAAAGCCGCTTGCTGATTGCAGCGCTCCGGGCACGGCTAAAGCCGTGCCCTTAAGCAAAACGGGAGTCAGGGAAGACGCAGGGTCTCCGGATCGCGATCGAGGAAGCGAGCGAGTGCTTCGACGACGAGATTATGGTCTTCACGCTGCGGAAGTCCTGAGACGGTGACGGATCCAATCACTCCCGTGTTGATGACGTGCAAGGGGAAGCTTCCGCCGTGGGCGGCATAGTCGGCGTCATCAAGAGAGTATTTTTCATGGAAGGTAATGTTGTTCTGCGCCAGATGAAGACCGACCTGGTAGGAGCTGCGGTGGAAGCGGGCGACGACGTTGGATTTGCGCTGCACCCAGCGGGCGTTGTCGGGAGTGGTACCTGCCAGGGCTGCATAGAAGAGCGGCTGAATGGGCTGACCGAAGCGGCGGATATCGATGACTAGAGACTGCTTACGAGCGATAGCGAGGTCGCGCAACAGGTTTCCGAGACGCCAGGCATCCTCGTAGTCGAATTGGGGGAGGCGAAGCTCCGATTCCTGGTGGATGACGCGAGCGAGATCTGCCGATGAGGCCATAAGAAGAGATCCTTTATGTTGTGAACAGCGTTCCAACGCGATAGTAGTTCCGGTACAACTTTATCTTGTCCGACGTTGTCTCTTGAGGAGGTTTCATGACTCTTGTTCGAATTTTGCTGACACGGCCTGCCCGAATGTCTTTTGTATCCACTGTTTTCTGCTCGACAGCCCTTCTGCTGGCTTCGGGTCAGGCGATCGCGCAGGATCCGCTTCATGCGTGGACCGGAGGAGCCGATCCGGCGGTGCTGGAGACGTGGGTGAACGCGCGGCTGGCGGCCGAAAAGGCGGACATCGACCGCTTGATTGCTGCTAAGGGAGCAAGGACCGTCGAGGAGACTCTGCGCGCCTATGACGATGCGCAAAACGAGCTGGCTCTGGCAGGCAACGAAGCTTACCTGATGTTTGCCGTGGGGAATACTGCACCCCTACGCGACAAGGGGCAGGAGCTGGTGGCGAAAGTTTCTTCGGCATCAACGGACCTGAGCCTTAACCCTGAGGTCTACCGCGCACTGGCTGCGGTTCCGCTGTCCGCAAACGATCCTGCGACGAAGCACTATATGGAAAGGACCCTGCTTGAATACCGTCTTGCCGGAGTGGACAAGGATGAGGCGACCCGCGCCAAGATTCGCAAGCTGCAGGACAAGATTACGGAGGCGTCGCTGGTCTTTGGCCGCAATGTCGCCGATGGCAGGCTTGAAGTAAAGGCCACAAAGGCCGAGCTGGACGGTCTTCCCGAGGACTACATCGCACGGCATAAGCCAGGGGCCGATGGAGTTTATACGCTCAATACCGATGCGCCGGATTCGACGCCGGTCTTGAACTTTGCAAAGAATGCCGACCTGCGTAAGCGGATGTACATCGCTTACAACCAGAGAGCGTATCCGAAGAACGTTGCCGTGTTGCGAAGCATTCTCGAGGCCCGGCAAGAGCTTGCGACCATACTCGGCTACAAGACGTTCGCCGATCTTGCGATGGCGGATCAGATGATGGGTTCGGCAGGCAAGTTGAAGAGTTTTCTCAAGCAGGTCGATGACGCCTCGCGGCCGATTGCAGACAAAGAGTACGACCTGATGTTTGCCTACGCTAAATCGCAGAAGCCTGGGTTGACGACGATTCCTGCCTCGGATGGAGGTTACTGGGCAGAGGAGTATCGCCGCGCCAAGTATGACTTCGATGCACAGAGTGTGCGTCCCTACTTCCCTTATGCCAAGGTGCAGGAAGGGGTGCTGGCGACGGCGGCGCACCTGTTCCACGTGCAGTTCAAAGCGGTGACGGATGGGAAGACATGGGATCGATCCGTCTCGACCTATGACGTGTACGACGCAGCGGGATCGGATCACCAGAAACTCGGACGGATCTACCTGGACATGCACCCGA
>Ga0268266_10004233_pt1 | contig 13817 bp, 16 predicted proteins | sample KBSS13metaG_FD_190356 | JGI IMG/M metagenome (GOLD analysis project Ga0268266, IMG submission 190356) | Switchgrass rhizosphere microbial communities from Kellogg Biological Station, Michigan, USA - KBS S1-3 metaG (SPAdes) (version 2) | ecosystem: Host-associated > Plants > Roots > Rhizosphere...
GATCTCTTCCGCCAGAGGCCGCAGGGCTTGCGTCGCCTCGTCGAGGCGCTTCTGCCATTCCGCGCCCGGCATGAAAGCCAGAACGGGGGCGTCGCCGGGCGAGCTCTTGATGAATTCCGGATCGCGCAGGCCATCCGCAATGGCGGCTTCGAGCTTCCTGGCGACATCGTCCGGAACGGCCTTGGCGACTGCAAAACCGCGTTCGGCGGTCATCGTCACCGGGATGCCGATTTCCTCTGCCGTCGGAACGTCGGGGAGGGACGGTGAACGCTGCTTCGCCAGAATGGCGATTGCGCGAAGCGGCCCCTTGTTGCCGCCATGCAGTTCGGGGACCTCGCTGAGGCTGACCATGCCGATTTCCAGATGGCCGCCCAGGAGATCGGTCCTCTGCACGGCCGTGCCGCGATAGGAGATTTCGTTGGGCTCCACCTTGGCGGCGCCCGCCAGCATGCGGATCGCCAGATGTCCGTTCGTGCCTGCGCCGTTATGGCCGAACGTCACCGAACCTGGTTTGCTGCGCAGTGCAGCCACAACATCGGCCAGCGTTGCGAACTTGCTGTCCGCCGCCACCACGATCACGCTGGGGTCGTCGACCACGCGCGCGATCAGGCGGATTTCATCCATGCTGTATTGGGTCTTTCGCGTCATCGGGATGAAATTATAGCCGGGCACGTTGACGACGCCGATCGAGTAGGCGTCCGGCGCGGCGCGCTGGATCGCAGCAAAGGCGATCTCGCCGCCGGCGCCGGGCTTGTTCAACACGACAAACTTGGTCTTTCCACCCAGCCGCTGCTCGACGAACGGCAGAAGCTCGCGCGCCATGACGTCGGTCGCGCCGCCGGGCGCAAAGCCGATGACGACTTCGATCGGCTTGTCGTCCGGCCATCCGGCATGTGCTGTTCCGCAAGCTGCGATCCCGACTACTGCTGCAACCAGCGCGACGACCCTGCCGATCATGACATTCCACCCTTTTCTTGTTGTTTGACGATCGCCCCGCTTGGGCAGCACGACCGATATGATTTACGCGGATCGCTTGTAGCGGCTTGGCTCGGTCAAGAACAGCCGGCGCAACTGCACGCATAGCCCCATGAGCAGGCGTAGCCCGGATGAGCGAAGCGACATCGGGATCTTGGTGCTGCTCTACCGCCGCCGACGCGGCTTGGGCTTAGGAGGGTCTGTTCCGGTAATTGCGCGATACCACGCGGCGTCCGATTGCGCGAGCGCCCGGTCAGCGGCGAGATCCGATTGCGCACGGTAGTACTGGCTCAGGGCGAGGTAGCAATCGGTGCGTGCCGGTCCGGGAGCTATCGCTTCGCAATTCGGCCGCGCGTTCGCGATGGCAGGAGCGGCCGCCAGCAAGGCTGTGACGAGGCTTGCGGTCCAGGGTGTCATACCGCCTCCAGGCACGCGCGCTCGGGCGTGCCGTCGAGTTCAGTAAGAACCATACCGGCGCATGCTGGCGTTGCGTACGCATTGGATCAGTCGCCGGTCGCAGCGCCAGCATTTGTCCAGGCGTCCCCAGTCGCTGATCCCTGCAGCCCTATCGGTACACCTGCCCATGCAGTTCGCGGCTCTGTCTTCACATTGCCATTTCTGCGCTTCTGCCGGCGAGGTGAGAAACACTCCGGTGCCTATGAGCGCAATCGCGAAAAAAAGGTGCCGTGTCATTGATCGGACCTCCTGAGACGGGCGCGAGCCGTTCCGATCCTATCCTCTCGACAGCGGTAAATCCAGCAGGCCCGGAGCCGTTCGCTCATGTGGGGCCAGTTGCCCGCGTGGTTGCGGGCCCGCTATCACGGGCTTTTTATGCTGCCGTTACCGCCTGCGCAGCTTCAAAATCGGAGCGGAGATCCTACATTGTAATTGAATGATTATTATCATCTAAAAAGCGAGAATTCGTTCTGTAATCGGAGTGAACATGGGCGAAGTCATTCAATTTGTCCCGAAAGCTGAGCGCGAGCGCGCTCGCATGGTTCGAGAAGCCCGCGCGCTATACGACAGCATTTTCCCATCGGATAATCCGGTCGGCGAGCGGCAGGACAAGGCGCCGACGAGTCATGCGGCAAGTGGCGCCAAAGTCCAGCGCGGCGACGGCGGTCTGTTGTCGTGATCAAGATCATCGCCGTACTATGCAGTCTCTCGTCTCCGGCAAATTGTCACGAGCAGATCGTTACCACCTCGGACTTTGCCAATGTCTCGATGCAGTCCTGCCTGATGGGCGCACCGCAGCTCGCCGAGTGGATGAACCAGCATCCGGCCCAGCGCCTGGCGGGATGGCGCTGCGTGATTGGCAAGCAGGACGGCAGGGGCGCTTAGCGGAAAGTATAAAGCGCAGCCCGGATGAGTGAAGCGGCATCCGGCTTTGGTTGTGCCGATCCCGGCATATCGCTCCTCATGCGGACTACTTGCTTGATCCCGGTCAGGCAGCGCGTCAGCGCAGGTTGGCGCGCAGTTCTCGCACACCGCGTCCCAGACGGTCACGCAAGAGCGTTCGTAGCGTTGCTCCGTCTTCGTAGCCGACCTCGGCGGCGATGGCCTCGACGTCGAGACTGCTGCCGTGCAGCAGTGATCGCGCACGTTCAACGCGCAGGTCCTGAAAATAGGAAAGCGGCGATTTGCCAAGCACGGCTTCGCAACGGCGTTGTAAGGTGCGGGGACTCGTGGCCAGTGCGCCGGCGGCTTCCTGCAAAGAGAAGCCTTGCTTGAGATGCTCGCGCGCCCATCGTTCGAACCGCTGGATAAGCGGGTCGGCTTGCGCGAGATGATTGGGGATCACGTAGGGCGCTTGTGACGAACGCAGGTCTGCCAGCAAATAGCGCGAAACGACGTCGGCCAGCTCCGGGCTCGTCTGGCGTATGAACCACAACGCCAGATCAAGATGCCCCATCGCGGCGCCTGCGGTGACGATGCGATCCGATGTGACGAGCATGCGCGTCTCATCGAGCCGGACATTCGGATAGCGTTGCCGGAAGAGCGGCGACAGCCACCACGTGGTGGTCGCTTCGCCCCCGTCGAGAAGCCCTGTCTCTGCCAGAAGAAATGTTCCGATACACGAGGCGGCGACGCGTGCACCACCGGCGTACCATGCACACAGTTGCTCCACCGCTTGTCTGACGTCGCGCCGTTCGAGCGCCGGGAGCAATTGTTCGGGCCGTCCCGTGCTCAAGGCCGGCACGATCACCCAGTCCGGCTTCAAGTCTGGCGTGATGGGTTGAACGGGGATCGCAAATCCCTGACCCGACCGGACCTTCTTCCGCACACCAACAATCGAAACGTCGAAAGGGGACGGGCTGCCGATCTGTGCGGCCGCGAATCCGTTCGCGAGCTTGAACGCATCGAGCGTCACGGTGAGGCCGGTATCCCAAAAACCTTCAAGGGCGAGGATCAGGATGCGCATGGCGCAAATGGCCTCAAGATTGACGTTTGCGACAATACCGTCATTGCGGATTCCGCGCTAATTCCCGCAGCATCGACCGATCTACAGAAGAGCGTACCAATGCATGGAATATGGGCCTAGTTATTTGAACAAGCAAACCGATTCCTGCAAGTCGACGCAAGATCGCCGTGGCGTATATGACAATAAAAATGTCGTTTACGCCTCTACCAGTGCGAAGGAGCCGGGATCAGCCCGACGCCGGCAAGCAAACTGCGAAAAGGAGAACAGCCATGAAAGTCATCGCTATCGGAAACGGCATCAAGCCGCTCACGCCGGAAAATCGGCAGCAGATCATGCCAAAGGAGGTGCCTGCCACGCTCCAGCTCTATCTCGACGGCAAGATCGAGCAGTTCTTTTTCCGCCAGGATAAGCCCGGCGTGGTTTTCCTCATGAACGTCGACTCCGTCGAGCAGGCGAAGGCGACGATCGAAGCACTGCCGCTCGTGACCGAGGGGCACCTGCAATACGAGTTCATGCCGGTCGGACCGCTCGCTCCGCTGGGCCTGCTGATCCAGGGCAAGTGAACCTTGCGGTCGGCGCCAGCGGGGCAACCGATGGGGCCACCGCGAGACTCCCAAAATAAAACTGAAGCAATTGCCGAACAGCAAAAGGCCCACGGTCCGAAAGCACCGTGGGCCTTTTCAGTTCGCGCCGCGATGGCCGCCAACGCCATCCGCGTATCAATCGCGCGACAACACAGCCTCCCGAAGAGGTCGGCTCGCAATCAGGACGGAGACGAGCCCGAGCGCCAACAGCAACACGCCAAGCCAGGTTGCCATCCAGCCTTGTCCGTCATCGGATGCCTCGGCGACGGGAAAGATGGCCGGCGCGGCCGCAGGCACGGAAGCGCTGACTGCGTCTCTGGCGGCCGGTGCGGCTGCCAGAAGCTTCTCCACGTCAATCTGGCGGGGTGTGCGCTGATCCGGCATGAGCCGATCGGACTTGAGGTTTTCGATAGGTGCCGGAGACACCAGGGCCGCGACCGCCACAGCCGGGACGGAAGCGGCATCAGCCACCTTGATGTCGGGGGCGGGCCGCATCGGCTGAGAGGTTTCCGCCGGCGGAGGGCGTAGCAGCTCCGCGCGCGCATCGATCGCCTTCCGCTTGCGCGGCACGGCCTCGTCCTCCTCGCGCGTGGCGACGCGAGGCTTGGTGGTGCGATGACGGACCTGCTTCTTCACCGCAACGTCTTCAGCGGCCTGGAACCAGCATTTGCGGCGGCCTTCCAGACGATAGACCCAGTGTTGTCCCGCCGCCGTCGACTTGCCGGGCTGCGACAGGCACGTCTCTTCCACTGGAGCCGGCTCAGGCTCTTGCTTTGGAGTGGGGCTGAACAAGTCTGTCAAAGGATTCGAAGAAGCAGGTGATGCCGAAAGACCTGCGAGAAGTACAAGAGCAGCGAAGCAAAATCGCACATGCCCGGACATGGAGACCCCCGGTGATGCGCCCCCGCACAGACGACCTTTGGCCTCGACCTAGGTCACAATACGGCTCAAATCCGGCAGCGCGGTGGATTCATTCTGGCCTGGAAAACAAGATCCGGGTCTACGTGCCGTGTGAAATACATCCAGGGATTGTGCCCGCCGCGACGCACATTTGCGCGAGCCGTCGGCTGGCAACGACGATGTCAGCTATGCCCCATCGCCTTCCGCTCCATCGCGTAGCGCACCAGCGCAACGAAGCGATAGATGCCGTGCACGAACTTGCCGTAGGGCATGGTGACGAACAGCGAGAACACCACGCCGAGGTGCAGCGCCAGCAGCGGGCCCATCGCCGCCGTCTCGCGCAGCAGCAGCAGCGCCATGCCGGTCAGGCTCGTCAGGAACAGCATGACGATGAACGCGACGTCCATGCCGTAGCGCGTCTCATCGACCAGGACGGAATCGCGCTTCCATCGCTCGGTGAGCAGGCCGACGGGGCCGATCAGCAGCCCGATGCCGCCGAGCGTGCCCAGCACGACAGGCAGATCCCACCACGCATACGGCGCTTCGCGCGCAAACAGATAATGGTAGAGCGTCGCGACGCTGGTGGAAGCGAAGCAGAGCGCAAAGCCGTAGAAGGTGAAATGGTGATATAGCCTGCGGCGGTCAGTCGGGCGATCGTCCTCGTTGAAACAACCGACGCCGCCGCCGTCGAGATAGCGCAACTCACCGGCATCGCGCATCGCCTGGAACAGCGCGCCCGCGTCGGTCTTCATTCCGACGGGTTCGCCGATGTCGCGCCAGAACGCGCGCACGCCCATGACAAGCGCCGCGATCGCATAGAGGAACGCAGCCCCGAACAGGGCTGCCATCGCGTTGTGCGGCATCAGTTTGTAGAACGCGCCCGGACCCGTATGGACGCCGAACAGCACCTGCCGGTCGTTCAGCGCCGCGAAGCCGAAGATGAACGCGGCGACGCTGAGCGCGGCAACGAGGCTGATCACCAACCCGTTGCGCGCAAACGCGCCGGCGAACGCGCGGGGCCAGACATAGGCGGCGTAGGATTCGGCGCGCGCCACCGCGAGCGTCTTCGGCACATTGACGTTGAATTCATGCGGCGGCGAGAACTGGCAGTCGGTGTAGCATGCGCCACAGGCGTGGCAGAGATTGGCGAGGTAGTTGAGATCGCCGTCGGAGAACGCGCGGCGCATTTCCATCGCCGGAAATACCGCGCAGAGGCCCTCGCAATAGCGGCAGGAATTGCAGACCGTCATCAGGCGGTCGGCTTCCTCCAGGATTCGCGTTCCGTGCATCCGTTGCTTCCTGCCCTCAACCTGGTCCGGTCACTTCGTCAGTCCCTTGCCCTCGAGCCATTTCTGGATCAGGGCCGCGACCTCGGCATTGTTCTTGTCCATCATCACCATGTGCGAATTGCCCTTGATACCGGCCTGCGGCAGGTCGACGACATCGACGCTGCCGCCGGCAGCCTTGACAGCGTCGGCAAAGGCGATGCCGTTGGCGCGGATCTTCGGCCAGCGCGAATCCTTCTCGATGTAATCGCCATAAATCATCAGGGTTGGAATGTTCTTCAGCGCGTCGGCCTTGGCGGGATCGCCGAGGCCGGCCGGCTCGACCGCGATCAGCGCCTTGACCTTGTCGGGACGCGCCTGCGCCACCTTGAAACCAAAACTGCCGGCCTGGCTGTGGAACAGGATGATGGAGGGGCCGACGCGATCGATCTCGGCGATGTAGGCGGCGATGGTGGCGTCGTCGGTCGTGGTCCAGCGCGGCACGTTCTGCTTGACGAAATTCTCATAGCCCTCGTTGGGAAACTGGCTGCCAGGGTTCAGCTTGCGCTTGGCCGGATCCGGATCGTAGGAGCCCGCGCCGTCGCCGATGCGAAAGCGCTCGAACGGATTGGAGGTGGTGAGGAACACCGGCTCGCCCTTGAATATGTCAGGATATTGCGCCCAGCCGGCACGGCCGCGCTCGACAGCGTCGGAATTGTAGACGGCCCAGCCCTTGCGCAGGAAATAGTTCAGCCAGCCTTCGCGACCATCGGGCGTCGTCTCGTAGGTCACGCCGGTGAGGCCGCCGCCGTGCCACATCAGCAGCGGATAGGCGCCCTTCTCATTGGCGGGCAGAAAATACTGCACATACATCTGCTCGACCTGATAGGTGCCGTTGGGATCGACCTTTGCAGGCACGCCGCCGGGCGTGAAGGTCACCTCCTTGACCGGCTTGCCCGATATCTCGACCAGCCGCCCGCCGACATGGAACGAGCCCATGTCGCGCAACGCGATCGGCTCGGCGGCATTGGCGAGTGTCGTGCCGATCAGAACCGCAGTCGCAGAAAAAATCGCAAGGCGTGTCATGACTCCTCCCTCAGGTTTCGGCAGCATCTAGTTCTTCGCATTCCGCGCGGCTTCCCGTCCCGCCACCCGGCCGAACACGCTGCCGATGGTCATGCCGATGCCGGCCGCATAGCCCTTGCCGAGCACGTTGCCGGCCATGATTTCGCCGGCGGCGAACATGTTGGCGGAAGGCTTGCCGTCCTTCATCACCATGCGCGACTGCTTGTTCACGCGGGTGCCTAGATAGGTGAAGGTGATGCCGGGCCGCACCGGATAGGCCAGATAGGGCGCGTGCTCGATTTTCCGTGCCCAATGCGTCTTCTGCGGCGTGATGCCTTCGGTGCGGCAGTCGTCGAGGATGGTGTGGTCGAAGGTGCCGGGCTGCACCGCGGCGTTGAACTCGGTGATCGTCTTCTCCAGCGCCGCCGGATCGAGTTCGAGCTTGCCGGCCAGCTCGGCTATGGTGGCGCCCGCGATCGGCGGAAACAGCGTCGGCATGAAGCTCGTGACCACCGACGAATCGAAGATGATATAGGCGATCTGGTCCGGCTGGGCGGCCACCAGGCGGCCCCAGATCGCGTAACGCTTCGGCCAGATGTCCTCGCCTTCGTCGTAGAAGCGCTGGGCGTGCTTGTTGACGACGATACCGAACACGACCGAGTCGTGGCGGGTGATGATGCCGCCGTCGAATTTCGGCGCGCGGGCGTCGATCGCGACCGCGTGGCATTGGGTGGGGTCGCCGATGTCCTGACACCCTTGTCGAGCAAGCATTTTGAGGATCGAGCCGCGGTTATAGGGCGTGCCGCGGATCAGGAAATTGTCGGCGGCCTCGCCCCAGTATTCTTTCAGCCATTCGATGTTGGCTTCGAACCCGCCGGCCGCCGCTACCAGCGCCGAGGCGCGAATTTCGCTTGCGCCGCCGATCGGCTGCTTCAGCCTCGCGGACAGGAACATGCCGTCCTCGATCTGGAGGTCGGTCACTTCGGCGTCGTAGACGATCTCGACGCCGAGTTTTTCGGCGGTGAGATACAGCGCGTTCAGCATCGCGCGTCCGCCGCCGAGGAAGAACGAATTGGTGCGGCCGAGGCTCAGCGTGCCGCCGAGCGAGGGCTGCCAGCGCACGCCCTGTTCGACGATCCAGTTCAGGATGTCCTTGGACTCCTTGATCATGAACTTGGCGAGTTCCTCGTCGGTCTGCCCGCCGGTCAGGCGCAGCAGATCGTCCCAGAACTCTTCCTCGGTGTAGGGCCCGGTGAGGATCGCGGTCGCAGCATCATGCGCGCAACGCATGTTGCGGGTGTGGCGGGTATTGCCGCCGCGATAGAACTTCGGCGCGCCTTCCAGCACCAGCACGGATGCGCCGGCGCGCCGTGCGCTGATCGCGGCACACAAGGCGGCGTTACCGCCGCCGATGACAAGCACATCGAATTTTTGAGTGAGGTCGACCATGCGCTCTTGTTATCGTTGTTGGCATGGAAATCAAACCGGCGCTCGGCCGGGCAAGTCCATCCGTCCCGGCGTTTTTCTAGCCTGCTGAAGCGGCCGCGTCACGCGTCTCGTGCATCCGTAAATGCAGCGTCATGCGACGATGTCGCATGCCTCGCGTGGTGTGGAATATGCGTTGCGTCACGGCTTGTTCTGCAGGGATGCAAGCAGCCACTGCCGGAACGCCGACAGTTTTGGCGGGTCGGTTCTTCCCGCGGGCGACACCAGATAGAAGCCGGCATCGACCGGGAACGCGAGCTTGAAGGGGACCACCAGTCGTCCCTTGGCGATGTCTTCCTGCACATAGGCGGTGCGGCCCATGGCGACGCCGAGGCCATCGATCGCGGCCTGCACCGTCATGAAGATCATGTCGAAGGTGACGCCGGGCTGCTTCGAATAATCGGCCGGCAGGCCGGCCACCGTCAGCCACAGCCGCCAGTCGTCGCTGTTAGCGTTGCTGGTGTGCAGCAGCACGTGATCGCGGAGGTCCTCCGGGCATTTCAGCGGCTTGTCGCCCTTGAGCAGCGCCGGGCTGCAAACCGGGAAGAGTTCGTCCGCCATCAGCCAGTCGGCGCGCAGCCCCGGCCACTGGCCGCGGCCGTAGCGAATCGCGGCATCGACCTTGTCGCGCTGGAAGTCGACCAGGCTGGTCGAAGTGGTGATGCGCACATCGATTCCGAGATGGGCTTCCTGAAAGGCGGTGAGCCGCGGCAGCAGCCACTTCGCCGCCAGCGAGGCCAGCGTCGACACCGTCAGCACGTTGTCGTCGTCCTTGCGCAGCAGGCGGTCGGTCGCGAGCCTGAGGTCGTTGAAGGCGGCGCGGATGCCTGGAAGGTAATCCTGGGCTTCCGCTGTCAGGGCGAGCGAGCGGTTCTGGCGAATGAACAGGCGAACGCCGAGCTCTTCCTCCAGCCGTTTGATCTGGTGGCTGATAGCGGTCTGCGTGACGTTCAGCTCGGATGCCGCCTGGGTAAAGCTCAAATGCCGGGCTGCGGCCTCGAACGCCCGCAATCCATTCAGCGACGGCAGCCTTGCGGTCATCCCCCGATTCCCAAATGCATGAGTTTATATCATCCGAAACGGTACAAAGTGTCGTTTGTGAATAGTCGGATTAGCGCAGATATTCCTCCCAACAGATTACTACAGGAGTTGATAATGTCCACTTTCACCCATGAATCGATGATAAATCATCATGAACCGGGGTTTTTGAGCCAGGTGGCAGAGACCCTTCACGTATGGCGGCAGCGCTATCGGTCGCGCCGCGAACTGGCGACCTGGTCCGATCGCGAACTCCATGACGTCGGCATTTCCTGGAGCGACGTTGCCTACGAGGCCGAAAAGCCATTCTGGCGGGCTTAAATCGCAGCCAGGCCGGCGTCGCCTCTTCAGGGGGACGCCGGCCGCTTTTTGGAATCGATGGGAGCGCGCGATGACCCGGCTGCGTTTCGACGATCTCAGGCAATATTCGGACATGCTTCGTTCGCGGCACGGCGAGGCCGTGACTGTTCGCTTTGTTGAGCCGCGCGATGCGGGGAGCCTGCAAAATTACTTCCGCTCGCTGACGACTCGTTCGCGCTACAACCGTTTTCTCGGCGCGGCCAGTGAATTGCCGCCGTCCGTGCTCGAGGATTTCATCCACATCGGCGAAGCCGACCGCTTCAGCGTGGTCGCCACCATGCTGGTCGACGGCCGCGAGACCATCGTCGGCGAAGCGCGCTATGCCTTTGACAGCAAAACCGCCTCGATCGAACTCGGCATGTCGATCGACGACCGCTGGCAGGGCCATGGTATCGGCAGGGCGCTGTTGAAGAATCTCGAATGCCGCGCGGCTGCATTCGGCGCCACGCATGTGTTCGGCGACACGCTGCGCTCCAACGACACGATGATCGCGCTCGCCCGCAAGGCCGGCTACGCCTTCACCAACACTCCCGGCGACTGGAAGCTGACGCGCTTCCAGAAAGAAATCCCTGTCAAACCGCAGGAAATCCCATGCGCCAGTTGGCGGCTTGCCGCCGTCTCTCCCAGCGCCATGTCCTCGCTTGCGGTCTGACCACTGAGCCCGGTTCTGGCCCTCCCGGAACCGGGCTATTTTTCGCGGCTATGCTGCTGCCTCGGTAAAGTCGGTAGAGGTTGCCAGCGCCCGCCATTCGGCCAATTCCCTTGCAACAAAGGCATTTTTCGCCTCGATCCGCTCGACCGTGTCGCTGCCCAGCGGCAGGCGCAACGGCGGATTCTTCGCGTTAACGAGCGCGATGAAGGCGCTCGCCAGCTTGCGCGGGTCTCCGCGCTGGCCGTGGTTGACGTCGGCGGCATGCGCCCGGGTATTGCCGACGCTCTCGCTGTAATCCTCGATATGCTGCGCGGTGCGCGCCAGTGAACTGTCGTCGAGGAAATCCGTGCGGAAGAAGCCGGGCTCGACCACGGTGACCTTGATGCCGAGCGGCGCCACTTCGCCCGCTAGCGCCTCGCTGATGCCTTCAACCGCGAACTTGGTTGCGCCGTAGATGCCCCAGCCGGGATAGCCCGCGTAGCCGCCGACCGAGGAGACGTTGATGACGTGCCCCGAGCGCTGCCGGCGCATATGCGGCAGCACGGCTCTGGTGACACCGAGCAGGCCGAACACGTTGGTGCCGAACAACTTGCCGGTCTCGGCGCTGCTGGCTTCCTCGACCGCACCCAGCAGGCCGTAGCCGGCATTGTTGACGAGGATGTCGATGCGGCCGAATTTTTTCGCCGCCTGGCGGGCCGCTTCATGCGCCTCGGTCTCGCTGGTGACATCCAGCCGGGTCGCCAGCAGCCGCTCATGCGCACCGAGGCGGGCGGTGACGGTTTGGGGATCGCGGGCGGTCGCAACTACCGCATCGCCCGCGGCGAGCGCGGCTTCCGCGATCAGCGCACCAAAACCCCGGGAAGCTCCTGTGATGAACCAGACACGCATGATGTTGCCCTTTCCATTTGTGCCGGCGACATCGCCGGACCTGATGGGCAAAAACTAGCGGCTCGCCATATATGAGATAATCCGCTAAATAATCCACAAGCTCCTGAACAGAATTCATCAATGCGGATCGATCCTTCCGACCTCGCCACCTTCCTTGCGATCGCCCGCCACCGCAGTTTTCGCGCGGCGGCGACCGAGCTTGGCGTGACGGCCTCGGCGCTGAGCCATGCGCTACGCAATATCGAGGAGCGGCTCGATCTCCGGCTGGTTAACCGCACCACGCGCAGCGTCGCGCTGACGGAGGCGGGCGAGCGGTTGTTCTCGCGGATCAGCCCGGCATTCCGCGATATCGGCGACGCGCTGGAGGATCTCAACAATTTCCGCGGCAAGCCGGCCGGCACGCTGCGCTTCAACGCGGCGCGGCAATCGACGCAACTGGTGCTGCTGTCGATCGTGACGCGCTTCCTCAAGAGTTTTCCGGACGTCAACGTCGAGATCGTCATCAACGACGCGCTGATCGACACAGTCGCGGCCGGATTCGATGCCGGCGTGCGATTTGGTGAAACCATTGCCGCCGACATGATCGCGGTGGCGATCGGTCCCAGGCACCGTTTCGCCGTGGTCGGCTCGCCCGGTTATTTCAAGGCTCACCAGCCGCCGGTGGCGCCGCATGACCTCAAGGGCATGCCGTGCATCCGCTATCGTTTCAGCGGCGGCGCGCTCTACAGATGGGAGTTCGAGCGCGGCGGCATCGAGGTCGATATCGACGTCGAGGGACCGCTGACACTGAACGACCAGGACCTGATGGTCGATGCGGCGCTGGATGGCGCGGGTCTCGCCTTCGTGTTCGAGGCGCAGGTCGAGGCGCTGATCGCAAAGCGCAAGCTGGTGCGCGTGCTGGCCGACTGGTGCCCGGCCTATCCCGGCTTCTTCCTGTATTATCCGAGCCGCCGGCAATTGCCGGCCGCGCTGCGCGCGTTCGTCGACTTCGCGCGAGGTAGCAAGGCGGCCGATTGATAACGCTTTCGCCGGGGGCTAGCTTTCCTTTGGCGACGTCGAAGGGAGCTGGTCATGGCAGTCGATGCGGGGTTCGTGCGCAAGATCTTTGCCGGTCTCGAGCATGGCGATGGGGCCGGATTCTTCGCCCATGTCGCCGATGACGTCGACTGGACCGTGATGGGTACGCATCCGCTGGCCGGGCACTACAAGTCAAAGGCCGATTTCATCGCCGGCACTTTCGCCAAGCTGGGCAAGGTGTTGCCGAACGGGGCGCAATTGCATGTCGACAATCTGGTCGTGACCGGTGACGTGGCGATCGTTGAACTGCATTCCGAGGCGACGGCGAAGAACGGCTTTCGCTTCGACAATCATTACTGCTGGGTGTGCTATTTCAATAGCGATGTGATCGTCCGCGTGCGCGCCTATCTCGACTCGGTGATGGTGGCGCGGCTGTTTGCGGAGAATCCGATTTAGTGTCGTAGCCCGGATGTCGCTACGCTCATCCGGGCTACGGAGTGTCCTCAACTTCCCTTGAATACCGGCTTGCGCTTGTCGATGAAGGCCTGCACGGCCTCCTTGTGATCCGATGTCACCTGGGTGCGGACCATGCGCTCGGCCTCATGATCGCGCGCTGTCGCGAAATCGAACATCAGGGCTTCGTCCAGATTGTCCTTCATGTAGCGGATCGCGATCGTCGGTCCTTCTGCGATCGACTTGGCGAGCGCAAAGGCCTCGGCCTGCAGCTTTTCTTCGGGGACCACGCGGTTCACCAGGCCGATCGCCTCGCATCTGGCAGCATCGACCCTTTCGCAGGTGAACATCAATTCCCGCGCCCGCGATGTGCCGACCAGCCGTGTCAGCAGCCAGGCAATGCCGTAATCGCCGCTCAGGCCAACCTTCAGATAGCCGGTGGAAAGGAATGCCGATTGCGCGGCGATCCGGATATCGCAGGCCATCGCCAGCGCGAGACCGGCGCCGACCGCGGGACCGGGCAGGGCGGCAATGGTCGGCTTGCGCACCGAGACCAGCGCGCCGGTCAGGAGACGCTGCCGCTCCTGCAGATCGGCGACCCGCTCGTCATGCGACATGGCGAGCTTTGCCTTGTCGCGATTGGCGCCCATGCCCTTGACGTTGCCGCCGGCGCAGAACGCCGTTCCCGCGCCGGTTAGCAGCAGCGCGCCGAC
>Ga0268266_10004234_pt1 | contig 13815 bp, 10 predicted proteins | sample KBSS13metaG_FD_190356 | JGI IMG/M metagenome (GOLD analysis project Ga0268266, IMG submission 190356) | Switchgrass rhizosphere microbial communities from Kellogg Biological Station, Michigan, USA - KBS S1-3 metaG (SPAdes) (version 2) | ecosystem: Host-associated > Plants > Roots > Rhizosphere...
AGACGAATTCCTTTTGCATCCATCGCTGCCGGATTGACGGCCGAACGAACCCGGTTGGGCTCGGTCAGCCTCCGTCAGCTTGACACCAGCCACGGGTGCCAGAACCACACGCTTTTGCCGTACGCGAACTGCGCCACTCGTCCTGCGCGGATCGATCGCTCACGGCCTCAAAACATAGGTTAAGGCCGCCCTGCAATACCTCGCGCGCGCAACGCCATCGCGTCCACCGCTCCCCGCACTCCACGTATCGTGACGACGCGTACGCCCCTCTTCATGAGGCGGGATGGCGCGAACATGGAGCTGATTTGGGGGAAATGAGAAGCGGATTATTTTTGAGCAGCGATCTGGACGACCCAAATCGCTTTGAATTGGCTGGCGAAATTTGTTCTTTGGCGCAGCGGATTTAGGCCATTTTTCCGCACCAGCCGTTCCTCTCATTGGTGGCACCCTTATTGCCCACACTATGCAACTGCTCTGTCGATTTTCTGATCGGGCACCGCGCGAGTCGATAGAGCGATTCATCACGACGTGTTCGATCTTGCCACGCGCGATGCCTATGTCGTGAAGCTCCCAATCGCTCAAGCCAGATAGCGCCGTTCGTACCCTCGAACGTTCGCGCCTCCCCTGAAACGCACCCCAACAATGCTTCAGGAAGCCGCATGCGGCTCTGCCCTCGCGCGGTCTTCTGCCGTAACTCGGCTACATCCTGTATCGTGCTCATGGAGGCATCCCTTCGAGCGTTGTTTCCAGCCACGGACGACTGCCAAAGTGCGGACCGGCGCGCCTGATGAGCGGCTTACATTTTCCTTACCGCAGGCTTATTCTTCTTCAGTTGCACGAGCCCGCCATTCCACGGTCAAGGCCAATTGGAGGAGTGTCAGCTTGCGCTATCTCTTCGAAGATTACGCATTTGACACGGACCGGCGCGAGTTGCATCGCGGTACGGATTTGATCTCCATCGCTCCGCAGGTGTTCGACCTGCTTGAGTACCTGATCCGCAACCGGGAGCACGTCGTCGGCAAGGATGACCTTATCAGCGCCATCTGGAACGGACGCGTCGTGTCCGATGCGGCATTGACGACCCGCCTCAACGCCGCCAGAGGCGCGATCGGGGATTCCGGCGAAGAGCAGCGCCTGATTAGAACAATGCCGCGCAAGGGCCTCCGCTTTGTTGGAATCGTGCAGGAAGCGCAAAGGTCCCAAATTTCGCCGGTCGAGTCGGCGGCGCCACATCTGCTTTCAGCGCCTCATCTTTCCATCGTGGTGTTGCCGTTCGCGAATATCGGGGACGACCCCAGGCAAGCCCACTTCGTCGATGGTGTGACCGAGAGCCTGACCACGGACTTGTCCCGCATCAGCGGATCGTTCGTGATTGGCCGCCACACGGCATTTACGTACAAGGGCAAAGCGGTCGACCTCAGGCAGATCGGCCGCGAACTGAATGTCCGCTACATCCTTGAGGGTTCTGTCCAGCGCAGCGCCGATCAGCTTCGCGTAAACGTGCAACTCGTCGATGCTGAGACCGGCAACCACCTTTGGGCCGAGCGCTTCGACAAGCCGGTCGCCGACCTCTTCGACATGCAGGACGAAATCGTGGCGTGGCTGGCCAACGCGCTAGATGCCGAGCTCATTGCGGCCGAGGCGCGGCGTGCCGAACATTCAGCCAATCCAGACGCGATGGACCTCTATTTTCAAGGCAAGGCCAGCTACAACATGGGGACGAGCCTCGAATACCTAAAGCAAGCACGGTGCTATTTCGAACGTGCTTTGGCCCTCGACCCTGGTTGCATAGAGGCGCTGATCGGCACCGCGAATGTCGACGTGACAATTCCGGCCGGCTTTCTAACTGATGAGCAAGGGCCGTGGCTCGCGGCGGCTGAAGCAACGTTGAGCAAGGCGCTGTCGCTGGCTCCGCAGCATGCCTTGGCGCACCTGCTCTACGGCATCGTTCATATGCAGACGAATCGCGCGGCTCAAGGCATCGCTGAATTCGAACGAGCGTTGGCGCTGGATCGCAATTTGGCTCATGCGCACGCCTGGATCGGTATTGCCAAGACCTACATCGGTCGCGCTTCGGAAACCGAAAATCACATCCGCGAAGCATTCCGATTATCGCCTCGCGATATCAACTCCTACCGTTGGCTGCTCATGATTGGTGGTTCCAAGTTACATCTTGAAGAGTACCGGGAAGCAGCGGCATGGCTGCGGCGGAGCATTGAAGTCAATCGAAATAATCCGCTCGCCCACTTATGGCTTGCGGTGGCGTTGTCGCGGCTTGGCGCGCTGGAAGAGGCAAAAACCGCTGCGCGGGCGGCCCTTGCTCTCGAGCCGAACTTCACGATCCGCCGGTTACGCGTCAACCTTCCGAGCGATAATCCGACGTTCCTTGCCGGACGCGAGCGGATGTACGAGGGTCTGCGCTTGGCCGGAATACCGGAGGGGTGACGCCGGTTACTGTCGCGGCGCAAGATATCTGCTGGTTGTCGCGCTTCAATGGAGCGCGATAACCACAGACCACCTGGCCTACTTTTCAAGCACGGCCTGCGGCGTATTTCGAAAGCTGATCGCCAGCCGGTTATAGGTGTTCATCAGGCCGATCGCGATCGTCAGGTCCACCAGTTCGCGCTCGTTGAAGACGGCGCGCGCGGCTAGGTACGCTTCTTCTGGTACGCCCGTCTCGGCAACGCGCGTCACCGTTTCGGCCCACGCAAGGGCTGCACGTTCACGTTCGTCGAAAAGATTGCCGGCCTCCGCCCACGCCTGCACCAGCGTGAGCTTTTCGATCTTCTGCCCCTTCTTGAGCAGGTCGCGCGTGTGCATGTCGAGGCAATAGGCGCAGTTGTTGATCTGCGATATTCGCAGATAGACGAGGTCGACCAGCACCGCGGAAAGGCCGCTCTGCATCACGTAGCCGTAGACGCCGCCCAGCGCTTTCACGCCGGCGGGTGCGATCTGGTTGTAGTCGAGACGTTTGCTCATTTGGTCGCTCCTTGATGGTGAGGTTTACTTGATGGGAGTGGTCAGTTCCTTGTCGTCGGTATCGACGACGAACACCGCGAGCAGCCGTGCAGGCTTCGTTTTGCTCGCGTTGCGGCTGACGGGATGGGTGGAGCCCGGCGTTTCGTAGAAACTCTCGCCGGCGCGATAGACGCGCTTCGGTCCGTCATTGACCTGCGACTCGATCTCTCCCGACAGGACGTAGCCGAAGATGAAAGCGGACTTCGCGTGGGTATGCGAAGGCGACGCTCCGCCCGGCGCATAGTCGACGACAACGGCAATCAGAGACTTGCCGGGAATGTTGGGTATCGCCTGCGCGAAGTGCGGCGTGACCTTTTCGCCGACACCATGCACGGCTGCGGGGGCCGCAATGGCAATGCCAACAGCCGCGATGGCGGCGCCCACTATGAATCGGATCTTCATGATGGCGTTCTCCTTTGCCCGGTAATTTCCTGTGCCCCATAGGTGCCCCTCCCTGGTGCCAAGAAAAGTACCAAAAACGCACAAAATTCATGTACCACGGGGGAATGACCAAGCCGCTGAGGTTGAAGCTCGACCGATCTGCGAAGACGCCGCTGGCCGAACAGATCCGCAAAGGCATCAGCGCTGCCATCGAGAGCGGCGTCCTCGCGCCGCGAGCGCGTCTGCCGTCCTGGCAGGACCTCGCAGCCCAGCTTGGCGTCGCCCGAGGAACGGTGCGATCGGCGTATGAAAAGCTGTCTGCGGCTCAACTCATCGTCGCTTCGCGCTCGACTGGAACGCATGTCGCGGATCGGCCTTCCATCGCCGTTCGACAGGAAGAGACGCCAGATCCCGACTCATTCATCGAGATGTACCGGGATCTGACCACGGGGCCGGCGGTCTTCCAGATGGGCGTGCCCGCGCAGGAGACCTTCCCCGCCAAGCTCCTCGCCAGGATTCGTTCGCAAGCTGTTCGCGCAGAATCGAGCGCGCCTGCGATTTATCCGGACCCTCGCGGCGAACTGGAATTGCGGCGCGAAATCGCCGGCTATCTTGCCATCGCACGCCGCATCGAGTGTTCACCTTCCCAGATCCTCATCACTGCCGGCTTCAGCGGCGGCCTCGGACTGGCGCTGCGTGCGCTGGGCCTCGAAGGCAGAAAGGCCTGGGTGGAGGACCCGGGCTTCCCGTTCACCCGGCGTGGCATCGAACTCGCGCGATTGTCGTTGGCACCGATCCCGGTGGATGCGGACGGCATCGATGTCGATCATGGCCTGCGCCATGCGCCCGATGCGGCGATGATTGTCGTCACGCCCGGGCAGCAAGCGCCGCTCGGATCCACCCTGTCGCTGGCGCGGCGTCTACGCCTGCTCGACTGGGCCGCCCAGGAAGGGGTCTGGATCATCGAGGACGATTACCTGAGCGAACTGCAGCTCAAGGGCCGCGCAGCGCCCGCGCTTGCCTCACTCGATCGCGCGGGGCGCGTCATTCACATCGGGTCCTTCAGCAAGACCCTGACGCCCTCCCTGCGGCTGGGATTTGTCGTTGTTCCCATGACGCTGGCGTCCCGGTTTGCCGAAATCGCAGCGTCGCTCGCGCCGGCGCCCGGACCCTCGGTGCAGCTCGCGACCGCAGCGTTCATGCGCGACGGCCACTATATGCGGCACCTCCGTCGCACCAAGCGCGTCTATGCGGCGCAGAGCGACGCGTTGCTGAAATATCTTCAGCCGCGCGCCCGGGATGTCGCGGTCGCCGGACTGGCCGTGCTGCTGCGATTGCCTGACGGTGCGCCGGACCACGCCATCGCCCGGGAAACGCTGTCGTTCGGATTGGCGCCTGCGCCATTGTCGCTCTGGCATGCGTCGGCCGCTTCGGCGCGATCCGGTCTGCTGCTGGGTGTCGCGACAGCTCCACCCCGGCGTCTCGCGGCATCGTGCGACCGTCTCTTCGGGATTATCGATCGTCTTGTTTGACGAGCGCAGAGCACAGCCGACCATACGGCACCCGCGTTGTCCCGGCGCACGGCCGGGACAAGACACCATAACTGCCGATCGGCGAAGCCGCCCTACTCTGCCGCGATCTGGCGTGGTGCGGGCGGCGGGTTGACGAGGTCGGCGGCAAGTTGCGTGTAGCGCGCTTTCGCGTCCGCAATCGCCTTTTCCTTCACCGGGCCGTAGCCACGGATGCGGTCCGGCAACGCGAGAATTTCGACCGCGGTGTCGTGGGTCACCGGCGAGAGCAGGCCGAGCACGGTGGCGACGTCCTTCTCGTAGCCGGCGATGAGATCACGCTCGATCTTGCGGTCGGCGCTGTAACCGAAGATGTCGAGCGCCGTGCCGCGCAGGAAGCGTAGCTTCGCCAGCGTCCGGAACACCGGCATCATCCAGGCGCCGAACGCGCGCTTCTTCGGCCGGCCGAGCGCGTCCTTGCCGCCGCCGAGAATGGGCGGCGCCAGATTGAAGTTGAACTTGAAGTCGCCTTCGAACTGGTCGCGCAGCTGCTTTTCGAAACGGCCGTCGGTGAACAGCCGCGCCACCTCGTACTCGTCCTTGTAGGCGAGCAGTTTGGCATAGTTGATTGCAACCGCGCGCGGCAACGCATCACCATAGCCGCCATCGGTGGCGGCGTCACGGACACGCTTCAAGAGGCTACGATAGCGCTCGGCGAGTGCAGCATTCTGGTAATCGGTGAGGAAGGCGCTGCGGTGGGCGATGATCTCGTCGAGCGACATCGCATCCAGCGTCTTCGGCGCAGCGACCTCGTCCTGGCCCTTCATCATCGCTTCGAGCCGCGCCGGATCGGCCGCCGCAAGACGGCCAAGCTGGAAGGCCTGGGTGTTCATCTTGATCGAGACGCCATTGACCTCGATGGCCTGCAGGATCGCCGCCGCCGACAGCGGCAGCAGGCCCTTCTGGTAGGCGTAGCCCAGCATCATGATGTTGGTGGCGATGGAGTCGCCGAGCAGCGCTTCAGCCGGCTTGGTGAAGTCGTAGAAAGAAGAGTCCTTGCGCAGTTCGGTCTCCAGCACGTGGTTGACCTTGCGGCTCTGGAAATTGAAGTCGCGGTTGAGGATGAAGTCGGCGGTCGGAATGACGTGGGTGTTGATGACGCCGACGGTACGGCTGGCTTCACAGAGCGTGATGGTGTCCTTGGCGGCGGCGACCACCTCGTCGGCGGCCATCACGAGATCGGCGGTGCCGGTGACGATGCGCGAGCAGGTGACGTCGGCGGTGTGCTCGGAGAGCCGGACATGGCTCAGCACCGCGCCGCCCTTTTGCGCCAGTCCCGACATGTCGAGGATCATGCTGGCCTTGCCTTCGATATGCGCGGCCATGCCGAGCAGCGCGCCGATGGTCAGCACGCCAGTGCCGCCGACGCCGCCGACCGCGATGTTGTAGGGCCGTTCCAGCGAGGGGAACGAGGCCGGCTCCGGCAAATTGCCGATGTCACCCGCGTCGCCAAGGTTTGCCGGCGCGCGGCGGCGCGGCTTGCCGCCGTCGATGGTGACGAAGGACGGGCAGAAACCCTTCAGGCAGGAATAATCCTTGTTGCAGGTCGACTGGTTGATGGTGCGCTTGCGGCCCATCTCGGTTTCCAGCGGCTCGACCGAAATGCAGTTCGACTGCACCGAGCAATCGCCGCAGCCTTCGCACACGGCCGGATTGATCATGACACGGCGCGCCGGGTCTTCCATCAGGCCGCGCTTGCGGCGGCGGCGCTTTTCAGCGGCGCAGGTCTGCACGAAGACGATCGCCGAGGTGCCCTTCAGCGTACGGCAGGTCTTCTGCACCGTGTCGAGTTCGTCGCGATGCGCGACCTTGACGCCCGGCGCGATGTCGGAGGCCGGATAGGCGTCGGGATTTTCCGAGACCAGATAGATGTTGCGGATGCCTTCGGCGTGAAGCTGGAAGGTGATCTGCTGTGGCGACAATTCGCCGTCGACATGCTGGCCGCCGGTCATGGCGGTCGCGTCGTTGTAGAGCAGCTTGTAGGTGATGTTGGCGCCGGAGGCGACCGACTGCCGGATCGCAAGGCTGCCGGAATGGAAATAGGTGCCGTCGCCGAGATTGGCGAAGACGTGCTCTTCCTTGGTGAAGGGCGCGACACCGACCCACGGCACGCCCTCGCCTCCCATGTGGGTGTAGGTCTCGGTCGAGCGGTCCATCCACAGCGCCATGAAGTGGCAGCCGATGCCGGCAAAGGCGCGGCTGCCCTCGGGCACCTTGGTCGAGGTGTTGTGCGGGCAGCCGGAGCAGAAATACGGGGTGCGGGTGACGGGGGCGACCGCCTGCATCTGGGTCGCCTGCCGGCCGTTGAACCAGTCGGCCTTGGCGCGGAGCATCGCCGCGATTTCGGGATTGAGATTAAGTCGAAGCAGCCGCTCCGTCAGCGAACTCGCCAGCGAGGCGACGGACAGCTCGGCGGCAAAGGTCAGGAAGCGCTTGTCGTGGTCGTCCATCTTGCCGACGATGCGCGGGCGGACGTCGTCACGCCAGTTGAACAGCTCCTGCTTGACCTGGTTCTCGACGATCTCGCGGCGCTCCTCGACGATGAATATCTCTTCGAGCCCGACGGCGAATTTGCGCACGCCTTCCGGCTCCAGCGGCCAGGGCATGCCGATCTTGTAGAGCCTGAGACCGATCTTGGCGGCGACCTCCTCGGTGATCCCGAGTTCGCGCAGCGCCTGGCGGATGTCCTCGTAGCTCTTGCCCGACGCCATGATGCCGTAACGGGCGTTCGGCGAATCCATGGTGATGCGGTTGATGTTGTTGGCGCGGGCAAAGGCGATCGCGGCATAGCCCTTGTAGTCCTGCAGCCGCAGGTCCTGGGCAAAGCGGTCGTCGGGCCAGCGCAGATTGAGTCCGCCCGGCGGCATCTCGAAATCGGTCGGGATGTTGAAGGGCTTCATTTCGTCGGTGAGGTCGATCTCGGCAGTGGTTTCCACCGTCTCGGTGATCACCTTCATGCCAACCCAGCAGCCGGAGTAGCGCGACATCGCGATACCCAGCAGGCCCATCTCGATCATTTCATGGATGCTGGACGGATAGAGATAAGGCATCAGCGCGGAAATGAAGGCGTGGTCCGACTGATGCGGCACGGTCGAGGATTTTGCGCCATGGTCGTCGCCGGCAAGGCAGAGCACGCCGCCGTTCTTGGCCGAGCCCGCGGTGTTGCCGTGCCGGAACACGTCGCCGCAGCGGTCGACGCCCGGACCCTTGCCGTACCAGATGCCGACCACGCCATCGTGCTTGGCGCCGGGCGAAAGGTTGAGCTGCTGCGAGCCCCAGACCGCGGTCGCCGCGAGGTCCTCGTTCACGCCGGGCTGGAACTTGATGTTGTACTGTTCGAGGTGCTTGCGGGCGGCGAACAGTTGCTGGTCGTAGCCTCCCAGCGGAGAGCCGCGGTAGCCGGAAATGAAGCCCGCGGTGTTCAGCCCTGCAGCACGGTCGCGGCGGATCTGCGCCATCGGCAGGCGGACCAGCGCCTGGATACCGGTCAGGAAGATGTGGCCTGTACCTTGGGTATACTTCTGATCGAGACTGATCGGACCCTGGTTGATTCCCATTGCACCCTCTTGAGCCTTGATCGGGATGACTGTTTTTTAGCTAGTCATCTGAGCTTGTTAGAACCAGTCTATGTCGGATTTTTATGGCCACGCACTACAAATCTGGCTCCCGAAGCCGTGCGCTCAAAGATCGCAATTTCGTGCCGGGAATAACCGCGCGGCATTTCGCTTTGTGTCGTCCGGGAGCCTCGGCGCGAAACGGCATGACATCCCTCCTCTGTCCGGTTTCGCGCTATAACGCCCCAGGAAGCCAGATGGTGCAGGGACCAAGCCGGATCATGCGGACGATTCTCGCTGTCATTCTTTTGTGCACTGCGTTCGCGGCCGGCAAAGTCCATGCCCAGTCCAACGCCGAACCGGACGCCGAGGATATTGCGCGCGGCAAGGCGTTGACTGAGGCCGGCGGCTGCGCAAGCTGCCACACCGCCGATCCGGCAAAACCGTTCGCCGGCGGCAAGCGGATCGACACCCCGTTCGGCGGCATCTACACGCCCAACCTGACGCCGGACCGTGAGACGGGCCTGGGCGCGTGGAGCGATGACGATTTCTACCGGGCCTTGCGCTTCGGCGTGTCGCGCGACGGCTCGCGCTATTACCCGGCCTTCCCCTATCCGAATTTCAGCAGGCTGACGCGCCAAGACATTCTCGCCATCCGCGCCTATCTCGCGACGCTGGCGCCGGTGAGCAATGCGTCGCGTGGGGCAGACCTGCGCTGGCCATTCAACTATCGCGTCGTGATGCGCGGCTGGAACTGGCTGTTCTTCAAGCCCGGCATCCTGATGCCGGACCAGCAGAAGAGCACGGACTGGAATCGCGGCCGCTACCTGGTCGAGGGCGTCGCACATTGCGGCGCCTGCCATACGCCGAAGAACATCTTTGGCGCCGACAAGCGCGGCCGGACGCTTGGCGGCGGACGGGTCGCAGGCATGTTCGCGCCGCGGCTGGACAACGCCGAGCGCAGCGGGCTGAAATCCTGGAGCGTGGAAGACATCACCGAGTATCTCCAGAGCGGCCGCAACGCCAAAAGCCACGCCGGCGAATTGATGTCGGAGGTCGTGGTCAATTCGACTTCGAAGATGAGCGATGGGGATATCCGCGCCATCGCGGTCTACCTGAAAGATCTACCTGCGGGCGCATCGGAGCCGCAGGTCACCCCGCCCTCGCCGGCACAAATGGCGGAAGGCAAAAAACTCTATGACGGCGCCTGCGTCGCCTGCCACGAAGCCAATGGGTCGGGCAGCCCACGGATCTATCCGCCGCTGCCCGGCAACGCCAATCTGCAATCGGCCGACGCCTCGAGCACGCTACGCATCATCCTCGACGGCGCGCAAACCGTCACCACGCCCCGCGCGCCCAACAAGGGCTCGATGCCAGCCTATGACGCCAAGATGACCGACCAAGAGATCGCCGACGTGACCAATTACATCCGCAACGCCTGGGGCAATTCGGCGCTGACGGTGACGGCGGATCAGGTCGCGCGAGCGCGGCGCGCAAAGTAGTAGACCCTCATGGTGAGGAGCCGCGCAAGCGGCGTCTCGAACCATGAGAGCCCTGCTTGCTGCCACCCTTCGAGACGCCGCTGCGCAGCTCCTCAGGATGAGTTCCGGTGAATGTCGAACATTGCTACCGTTCGCTGTTGAAAACGAATTTCGGCATTTCCCATTTGTAGCGGATCGCCAGCAGGCGCAACGTGAGACCCAGCGCGAAGGTCAGCGCGGTCCAGACGTGTTCGTTGAGGTTGAGCCCAAAGGCGGTGGCATAGAACAGTCCGGTGACGACGGAGACGCTGGCGTACAGTTCGGAACGAAACAGCAGCGGCACGTCGTTGCAAAGGATATCGCGCAGCACGCCGCCGGCGCAGCCGGTGATCATGCCGGCCACGATCACGATCGGCAGCGAGGCGTTCATCTGCCAGGCGACATCGCAGCCGGCCATCGTGAACACAACGAGCCCGATCGCATCGAGCACCAGAAACGCGACATTTAGCCGGTGCACATGCCGCGCGATCAGGATCGTCACGAACGCGGCGGCCGCCGTTAACCCCAGAAAAATCGGGTTTTGCACCCAGACCAGCGGATAGTGCCCGAGCAACACATCGCGGATGGTGCCGCCGCCGAGTGCGGTGATGCAGCCCAGCATGCAGACCCCGGCCCAATCCATGCTGCGCCGGCCGGCCGCGAGTGCTGCGGTCATCGCCTGCGCCGTGAGGGCTACATAAGTCAGGACATGGAGGACGGTATCGCCGGGCGGCAGGCTCCACATGGCAACCTCATCGGGAACTGGGGGAATCATAGGTTCCAACATTACGGGATTGCAACATTGGAGGGGAACATCGCGTCATCCCAGCCATTGTCTTCGCAGTTAAGTCGGGGCTGCTAACGGAGGAACCCATTCATGGCATACCAACCCAATCCGAACGATCCCTATCGTGCCGGCCTGAGCGAGGAAGAAATCCGCCAACAGGCCCGCCTCAACAGTCTGGACAATGAGTTGCAGGCCGATCCGAGCCTCGCCGAAGGCTCCCCCAGTGGCGCGAAGGTCGCGATGTTCGCCGTTGCCATCGCGGTGGTGCTGGGTGCCTTGTTCTACGGCCTCAACAATACGACCGTAAACCAGGCGGGCACGACGCCGCCCAGCCAGACCGCGCAGACGCAGCCGGCAAACCCCGCGGCGCCTCCGGGCATGCGTGACGTAACGCCGCGCGCCAACACCGAGCCGGGTACGACCACGGGTGCGGCGACCAACCGTCCGACGCCGCCGGCGCCGTCCAGCACGGACATGAACAAGGCGACCACGCCGCCTGCCGACAACGCGCCGGCCAAGCAGTAACATTCGAAGAGCATCCGAACCGATGCGCAGCGGGCCCCATAAGGCCCGCTGCTTTTTTTATGCTCGAGCGTGGAGGCATCGAGAACGGCTCAATCGGGATTGATTGCGTACATGCACATAATCGTGAAGTGGCGAACGGCAGGTGCACCGTAACGAGCGCGCTGTGGCCGCGTAGAGCCTGTAATGCGCGCACTTCCGCGCGGCGGCGAAATCAATCTCGAATCAAAGAGAAATGCGAACCATGAAAATATCTTGCAACGTCGCCGAGAGCGGCGGCGGATCGTATCGTCTGCTGGCTATCCTGCGTTGGGTCATGGTCGTCATCTTCGTGTCGTTCGGTATGCAGAAATTCACATTGCAATCGGCACAGGGCATCGTTCAGTTCATCAGCAACAGCCCGTTTATTTCGTGGTTGTCGATATTCGGCTTCAGGGGAGAGGCCTATGTCCTCGGCGTCGTGGAGTTTGCCATCGCCGCGCTGCTTGCGGCTGGGGCATTCAGCCCGATCCTGTCGGCAGTCGGTTCGCTGATGGGCGTGATCACGTTCGCGATCACGTGGTCCTTTTTCTTCACGACGCCCGGAGTTGTAAAATGGAGCTGGTCGAGCGACCCGATGGCCTGGAATCTGGCCGGCGAGTTCATTTTCAAGGACATCGTTCTGCTCTGCGTTTGCATCGTGCTGTTCGTGGCCTCCCTGCCGCAATCGGTTGTCCGGTCACGCACCGCCTGACACCGGCTCTGTGTCGGCGTCACCGACCTTCCGGCCTGCTACGCCCGAGCGCGAATTGACCGACCGGGCTTTCCACATGGAATTCGAGACCCGTCATTTTTGCAAACAGATCGATGTTGGTGGTGCCGATGGCGCAACCGCCAAGACCCATGTCGGTCGCGGCCAAATAGAATGTCTGGATCAGGTTGCCGGCATTCTTCAGGATCAGCGAATATGCGATCGAGCTGTATTTCCAGGAGATCCGTCCAAAACGGGCAGCGATCGTGATCAGGACCTGCGGCGGACCGGAAGCATCCATGGCGAACTCGGCTGCGGCAACAAGCGCGCGGAGTTGCTGCGCGGAAGCCTCGATCGCCACCAGCGCGTGGCCACCCGCGTCGTAGTGGTAAAGCCCGGGCGCAAGCCCCTCGCAGTTCGAGACCGCCAGATACAATTCCAGCTCGTACGCGCTGCCGGCCGACGGATAGGGTCTCGTGCTGTAGGCGATTTCGGGGATGCCTTCGGAATTCGCTTCACTCTTCCATTCCGACAGCACGCGGGCGGTGGTGCCGAGAAAGCGAGCGAGTTCGGCGATCGTGACCGGATGCGCGTCATCGAAATCCCGGACTGAATGGCGCTCGCGCAGCAGTTTTCCGAACGGCGAGATCGGATCCGAGGTCAGGAATTTGCCCAGGTCGATCTTCTGCCCGGGCCAGGGTGGACGTACTGCAGGCAGCGGCGAAACGACGTTTGCATACGCGAAGGTGCTGCCGACGGGATTAACGTGCCGGCCCTCCGTGCTCCGCGTGTGAAACATCAGATCGTGAAAATCCCAGAGAACGAGATTGCCGTCGCCTTCATTCACCCGAAGGCCGTCGCCGCTTTTCGCATCGAGCTTGAGCAGGAATTGGCTGTGCAGCAGCAGTTCGAGCAGATCGAGACTGAAGGCGGCGGCGTGGCGGCGAAGCCTGCTGATCTTCTGAGGCCGCGACAGCACAGCAAGAGTGGCGGCAACGGCGGGATCGCCAATTCGAAACAGCGCGGCGGCGCGCGGCGATTCCAGCACCATCTCGTTGCCGCGCCGGCGCAGATTGGCGAAGCGCGACAGCACGACGGTGTCCCCCTCACCGAGCTTGGCGCGCTGCGGCCAGTACTCGGGAATTTGCGGTTCGATGACCACAACGGCCTGCTCGTCACGCGGAAAGGACAGCCGATATTCGATCAGCCCGTGCCGGGCCAGCCGGCGCACCAGGCCGTCGACTTCCCTCGCGATGGCGCTCTTGCCGGCAAAAGACGCCAGCGGCAGGCCGTCCGTCAGGCCGCGCGCGCGCTCCAACGCAGTCGGGCTGAGGTGCCCCAGATTGACAAGATTGCCATCCACGGACGCAGCGATGCTTCCGTCCGACTGCATCTGCGGCGAGAGCTGACGGTTCAATCTGACGGCGATGACGGGCGCGATCTTCCTGGCCGGCTTTTTCCGGGGAGCGCGCACGAAAGACCCTTTCAGGTGTGCGGCAGGAACGGCGTGAGCTCGCTTTCCAGCCGCGGACGGTCCAGCAATCCAAGCTTCACGGGGACGTCGTAAAGCCGGCCCGGAGCGTAGCGGCGATAGAAATGCCGCAGGCCCGGAACGAGCACGCGAACGACCGGCACCTCGACGTCAGGCCGGGTCTGGTCGAGCACGAGGAAATCGTACCCTGCCCGGGTCGCGATCTCGACACAGGCATTCACCTGATCGCGCGTATTGTCGTGA
>Ga0268266_10004235_pt1 | contig 13808 bp, 7 predicted proteins | sample KBSS13metaG_FD_190356 | JGI IMG/M metagenome (GOLD analysis project Ga0268266, IMG submission 190356) | Switchgrass rhizosphere microbial communities from Kellogg Biological Station, Michigan, USA - KBS S1-3 metaG (SPAdes) (version 2) | ecosystem: Host-associated > Plants > Roots > Rhizosphere >...
TGCGATAGAAAGTCACAAGCACTTCCTCGCTTATGCTGCCCACGTCATGCGCTCCGTCGTTGTGGACTACGTCCGGCACGCGCAGGCGCAGCGCCACGGCGGCAGGAGCGTGCAGGTCACTCTGGATACCAACCTCGCCGAGTCGATCGAGTCTCCGGCCGATGAAATCATTCGAGTCAACGACTTGCTCGACGAGCTCGCGTTGGTGGATGAACGGCTCGTGAGCATCGTCGAAATGCGCTACTTCGCCGCACTCGATAATGAGCAGATTGCCGAATGTCTCGGGGTGACCGACCGCACGGTGCGGCGCGATCTTGAAAAAGTGCGCTTGCTGTTGCTCGATGCAAGCCGCTAGGCGGGTGTGTTGCCCTTGGCCGTGAAACGCACGGCCGGCGAGTATGCCGCGCTTCTTGCGCTCTTGGACGAGGCGCTCGACCTCGACGTCGCGGCGCGCGGCGCCTGGCTGAACGCGCTGCCCGAATCTCACGCCCACCTGCTGCCCACGTTGCAGCGCATGCTGTCGGAAACCTCGGCGCGAGAGCCTGCGGCGGGCAACGGCTTGCAGGAGCAAATTGCCGCTGTCGTACAGGATGCCGTTGCGCAACCCGACACCGCGGATCTCAACCCAGGCGAGCACATCGGCCCTTACGAGCTCGTGCGCGAAATTGGGCGCGGCGGCATGGGTTTCGTGTGGCTGGCCAACCGGGCGGATGGCGCCTTCAAGCGCGCCGTCGCCTTGAAGCTTCCGTTTCTAACGTGGGCCGGCCATCTCAGCGGAAGGATGGGACGCGAGCGGGACATCCTGGCCGGTCTCGAGCATCCCAACATTGCTCGCTTCTATGATGCGGGCGTGGATGGCCTCGGGCGTCCGTTCATGGCGATGGAGTATGTCGAGGGCCAGCCCATCGATGTCTACTGCCGCGAGCGGAATCTGTCGATCCGTGCTCGTCTCTTTCTGCTCCTCGACGTGGCTAAGGCGGTGGCGTACGCCCACTCGAAGCTCATCGTTCATCGGGATCTCAAGCCCGCCAATATGTTAGTCACCGCGACGGGCGCGGTACGACTGCTCGATTTCGGCATCGCGAAGCTCATTGAAGGCGACACCTTGCAGGTGTCGGAAGAGACCCAATTCGCGGGGCGGCTGCTCACCCCCGATTATGCGGCGCCCGAACAGATCCGCGGCGAGAGCATCGGCACCGGCGCCGACATTTATTCGCTCGCCGTGGTGACCTATGAATTGCTGACCGGAACGCGGCCTTATCGATTGAAGTGCCACAGCGCAGCGCAGCTCGAGGAAGCCATCTCGAAAGTCGATCCGCAGCGTGCGAGCGACGCCGTACAGGACACAACGCTCAAACGTCAATTGCGCGGCGACCTCGACGCTGTGTTGAACAAGGCGATGAAAAAATCGCCCGCGGATCGCTACGCGACTGTGGATGCATTCGCGAGCGATTTGCAGCGTTATCTCAGCGGTCAAACGGTGCTGGCGCGGCCGGATAGCAAGCTCTATCGGATGCGCAAGCTCGCGAGCCGCCATCGCGTCAGTCTGAGTGCGGCAGTCGTGGTGCTGCTGGCGCTCGTGGCTGCCATGGCAGTCTCATTGATCCAGGCGCGCGAGGCGAAGCGGCAGGCGCAACTGGCAACGGCGACCCGGAACTTTCTGCTCGGTGTGTTTCGTGCCAACGATCCGCGCATTGCCTCAGAACGGCCGCGGGGCGAAATCACCGCTCGGGAATTGCTCGACATCGGTTCCGCGCGCATTGAAAAGGATTTCGCCGGCCAGCCGCAATTGCAGATCGAATTGCTCGGTATGACTGCCGACATGTACGACTACATGTCTGACGAGAAACACTATGCAGCGGCACAGAAGCGCCGCATCGAGCTCGCCCGGGCATACTACGGACCGGCGCATCCCATCGTCATCCAGGGCTTGTTGAATGAAGCCGATGCCGCCTGTGTGCGTGAAGACTACGACAGGGCAAATCGGCTGTTGGATGAAACCAACCTCTTGCTGAAGAAGGCGGACCTCGACAACAGTGCGATGCGGGCCACCTGGTGGCGCGAAAAAGCGCGCGCAATGGGTGGATTGGGCCGCGACTACGAGCTTGCGCTACAGCAGGCACTGGCTCTGTATGCCAAGGTCGCGCCGCTCAGCAACGACTACGCCGCGACGCTCAGCATGGCGGCGCTGCTTCAAACCGAACTTGGGAACAGCGCGCAAGCCGCGCAATTGGCCATGCAAGCGCTCGCCATCGCCGAAGCCGCGCCCGATCGCGACGATTCGAGCATCGCGGACTACTCATATAACCTCGCGCGGGATCAGGAAAGGCTGGGGGATTTCGCCGCAGCCGAACGCACCTACGTGCGCGCCGAAACGCAGGCAAGAAAGACCTACGGCGAGCACAATACCGTGTTTTGGTTCGCCCTGGCCCACCACGCGCAGCTCCTGCATCAGCGCGGGAAAACAGAGGCTGCCCATGCCCTGTTCGCGCAACTGTTGGCGGCGATTCCGGCGGTGTGGACGACCAATAGCGGCGACAGAGTAGCGCGCGAGACTTATGCAGAATGCCTTGCCTCCGAGGGTCGCCCCGGGGATGCTGCTCCTATCTTCGAAGCCAACTACCAGTACTATCTTGCGCATGGGCGCGCCGACTTCGGTGTTAGGGAGGTGCGGCGGAAGCTCGGCGACGCGTATGACCGCCTCGGACGTATCAGCGACGCGCGCGCGCTGCTGCAGGCGGCGCGCGACGAGTCGGTCGCCAAGGACGACCCGTCGTCGCCGTGGGCCTTGCGCATGCGCGAGCGTTGGGGGAGATTTCTACTCGATCACTCCCGGGAGGGCGATCCAGATCTTTCCGCAGCGGAGATTGAATTCAACGCGGTCCTGAAAGGCGCCGCGGACCGGCCGCTTGTGGAAGCCGCCCTCGCCCATTCGGGACTGGCCCGCATCGCCGCCGCGCGAGGTAACGGCCCGCTAGCACTGCGCGAAAGCGGCCAGGCGCTTACCGCCCTGGACAGCGTGAAGCGACTTTACGATGTGCGCGTGCAGCCACAAGTGTGGCTCGTGCACAGCGCGCTCCTTCTCCACAGCGGCGACCGAACCGGGGCGCGTCAATGGGCCGCCAAGTCCCTCGAGGCCAGCCTACGGTATGACGATCCGACGAGTCCGGCCATTGCGGCTGCCCGAAGCTCGGTGCGTTTAGCCGACGAACCCCGCATCACTCATTGAGTCATCCATGCGATCATGTCGCGATGTCTTCGGGCGACTGTTGTCTTACGGGTCATGGGGCCCGATTTACTTCTGTATGGTGTAGACCAGGTCAGCCCCGCGCGCCTGCCCAACTTCAGTCTTGATCGTCCAGCGATCGCCGAGACTGTAACGCAACTTGAGCACATTCAACTGTTCGGTCAAGGCGATGCCGTAACTGACATACAGCCGCGGTGAAAGATAGCGCCCCAGCACCAACGATGTCTCGTTGGTCAGATCGGACTCGAGACTCACGTCTTCAATTCCCACTCTCGAGCCCAGTTGTTGCGCCAGGATGGCCCCTCCCTGGGCGAGCATCTCGTTGCCGCCCGACTGGCGGCCCTGGGCGGATTCGAATGAGCCGCCGGACAGAATCAACGAGGCAATCTGGGACTGGGTCAGGGAGGGGTCCGAGAAAAAGCTCATGCGCGGCTGAAGCAAGGTGCCGCGGACGTTGACGCCCGCTATGACATCCGGAAACTCCTTGACGGCACGGATATCGAGACCGGGGTTGGCAATCGGGCCACCCGTGAATATCAGGCGGCCGCGTTGGATATCGAGCTTGCGCGCATAGGCCGAATATTTTCCCTGCTCAATGGAGAGCTCGCCCTGGGCGGTTGTGGTCTCGTCGTAGCCACTGCGAACGGTCACCGTCCCCTGCAACCGCCCCGTCAAACCGGAGGTGTCGATATTCACTTTGTCCTCGAGGCTGAGGGTGATGGTGCTGGTCACCTCGAAGCGCTTGGCTGGGTCGGTCTGCTCCCGCCCCACCACTACTTCATCCGAGGATGATCGGACCGCGCCGGTCAGATCGGCCGGGACGATCTTGGCGTAAGGGACCTTGACCGACCCCGCCACATCGATCTTGCGGCCGGTGATGTTGAATTGAAGGTTGGGTGAAGCATCGATCTGGGCCTCGGGGACATCGGTGACCCGCAGGTTGGAACCCTCCACATTGACCGATCCGTAAGGCAGGGAGTTACGCCACTCGAGCCGCCCGCTCGCGTGCGCAATGCCGGAACCGACCCGGGTCGAGCCCTTGAAATCCACCCCGTTGTCGGTCAGGCGGGCATCGAATGCCAACTGCCGCAACCCCATGTTCACCTGGTAATAGTCGATTTCGCCCTCGGAAATTTTGAGACTGCCATCCACCAGCGGCGTGCCCAGGGTGCCTGCAATCTTCATGTCCCCGTCCAGGTGCCCGGCCGCCCGGTCAATGTCCGGCACATACAACGTCACCAGGCCAAGTTGATCCGTATGGGCATGAAGCTCACCCTGAACCGGCATGGCCTGCCAATTATCACCCATCCGTTGCGCCACCAACGTCCCCTTGATGGTGCCCACATCACCGGACTCGAGCCCCACCTCGCCGGCAACGGTGTTGCGATTGGCATTCAGGGTGATGAACCCGGAGCCGATTTTCGAGTGATCGATGCGGCCGCTCGACAGCTTGTGTGACAGCACCGCATCGGTGAGATCCGCCCGGATGCTGCCTTCAGCCGGTTCGCCCGCCGAGCCGGCGGCATGTGCCACGAAGTTGATCTGACCGCTGTAATCAACCGCCTTCGTCATGCCGGCAGTGAAGGTCGAGAGCGGCATCCGGTTGGCGTTGAATGTGGCGTTCCATTGCCGCGGGTTCCACTCACCATCGGCGCAAATACTGCCCGGCGTACCCGCCATGCACATCTTCTCGCCCCGCACCTCATCCGATGAAACGACGAGACCCACCGGATGCTCGAGCTTCAGGCGCAGCGACTCCGTGCCAACGATCTGCATCGACTGCAACTGCCCCCGCCAGACTCCATTGTTGAATGGTCCATTGGCCGCTGCCGCCAGGGACATACCGAGGGCCCTGGCATCCAGCCGCACGTCATAGTTGCTCGACCGGCCATTCAGCTTGAAAGTCAGCTCATCGAGCGCGCGATCCTGGTACTGGAGGTTGCGCACCCGCGCCGTGACTTTCGATTCGTACTGGGGGCTGGGATTGAAATCGATGTCGGCGAGCAGATCCCGGATGTTGATTCCCTCGTGTTGGATACCTGTGCCGTGCAGAGTCGCGGCAACGACCGGTTCCCGGGTAGTACCGCGGATCGTGCCATTGCTTTCGAGGGTCCCGCGGCTGTCGGGCGCCAACAGGCTCAGGTCCTTCGCGCTCACGGCAAAGCGCAGATCGAAGGTGTCGTTCAGATGGCCATCCACCGCGAGGTTGGTTCCACCCAGGGCCATGCGCAACTTGTCGAATTGCCACGTCGTGCCGGTGCGAGCGAACCTGCCGCTGCCGCTCGCGGGAACTCCGCGCAGGTGGCCGCCGATATCATGGATGTCGACGGAGAAATCGCCGTTGCCATCGAATCGCTCCCCGCGCGTGGCGAAGTTGAAACTCAGTCTGCCGGGCAGGTCGCTGCGAATGAGCGCTGGATTGACCTCGGCAATGTGCCCGGCGAATGACCAACTGTCGGCCGGGTTCCAGATGGTTTCGCCACGGACGGTGGCGTGGCCTCCGTACAGGTCGATGTCTGCCTGGGTGAAGGTGAACCGATCTTTGGCCAGCTCACCGACCAGAGCCGTTTGCATGGGGGGCAAGTCTTGCGCCTGCGCCATGCCGGTAGCATGCACGGAATAGGGCCAGGTTCCCTGCAACGTGTATTCGCCCGTGGCGCTGTGGAACGGCGCCACTTTGCCCACCAGCGGCCACCGGAAATTCTGCCACGCGCCGCGCAGATTCAAACGCGGCCCTCCCTTTACAACTTCGATGGTGCCCCCTGCCAGGGCGTGCGCTCCAGTGGCCCGATGAGTGACGTCAATGTGCTTGGCCCACAGAATGTGATCGTTGTAGGCACCTTGAAACTCGGTATCGAAAATACCTGCATTCAAGCCGGCGGAATTCAAGGGCCCCCGGATGCGAAAGCCATTGCCATTGCCCGTCATGGCCACCTGGCCGGAAATCAGGCCGAGTATGCGGTTGCCGCCCCAGGCCGTGACATCCAGATCGTGAATGTTGGCGTGGCCTTGCCAATGCCATTGATTGGTGAGACTCAGGAAGGCGCCGGAGAAATCGCAGCGGAAGGGCGCCAGGGTGTGCGCTGTCACATTGAGCCGGCTCAGATCGCCCTCGGATGCGGTGTTGACCGACCAGGCAGGCTGATCCTCCGGGGTCCAGGTGAACTTGTTCTGGAAATCGAAGCGCAGCGGATCGTAGGCCAACATCTCGCCGACGCCTTCCATATGCAGGTTTCCGGACTGCGCTGCGAGTTGGTAAAAGCGAATCTTGCGGTGCCGGGCGATGCCCGATCCTTCGGCGTTGCTGAGCTCGAGATGAAAACCGTTGTAGACGGCGAGAGTAATACTGCCGATACGCATATGGTCGGCGCTGACAATGAGCCAGCGCGGCAGAAAGAACGGCGTCGCCTTCTTCGGCGGAATCCGCCGCCGCTTGATTTCAACGGCGGCGCTTTCAATGGAGGCGCCCTTGGTACGGACCGTCTGTAACAACAGTGGCGTGAGCTCGACGCGCGCGTTGACGTTTTTGAACGTCAGATGCACCAGGCGATGGTCGATCTCGACCTGGTCAATATGAATTCCGCGGGCCAGCGTACCCCGGGCGCCCAGGAACTCGAGCCCCACGCCGGCTGCCTTGTGGGGAATTTGACTGAACAGGTACTGCAGGCCGCTTTCGGTAAAAGCGAAGTAGTAAACGGCCGCGCAGGGCACCACTACTGCGGTGAGAATCAGGATACCGGCAATGAGCAGCAGCAGGCGGCGCACGGCACTAGAGCTTCGGTGAGAAGTTGATGTGCAGGCGCGGGCTGGCACCCTGCCGCGATATAGGCTCTGCTATGTCAACACCCAACGTCACAACCGGTAACCGGACCCTGAATCCCACGCCCACCGAATATTCCAACGGCGTACCGCCGAAACGGTTGAACGCGTTGCCGTAGTCGAAGAAGGCGGCGACGCCGAAGTTGCGTGGCAGGTCGCGAATGACTTCCACCGTTCCGGTGATGACGTTCTTGCCACCGACCTTGACTGTTCCGAGCTTGGTGGCACAGGTGCCGTCGGGCTTGAGAATGGGCTGACTGGTCGTGGGATCTCGTTGGCAGACATCCTGGGTGGGCGACAGAGCGTTGTACGCAAAACCGCGCACGCTGTTGTCCCCGCCGGCGAAAAACCTCTCTACGACTGGAAGGTTACTGAACCGAGAAACCAGGGTAGCACCAATCTCGTCGCGCAAGAGCAGGTGCCACTTCGGGTGGAAGTTGAAGACGCGTACGCCGGTCAGATGTGCCTGGACGAAGCGCGTATCGGCGCCGATGAGCCCATCCGAGCCTTTGACCTCCAGGAACAGGCCATGTTGGAAGATGGGCTCGCCCAGGTAACCCTTGGGCACGGAGGCAACGTCAATGCCCGGTATGAGCAGCTTGTCGCTGCGGGTCTCCGCCGCCGATTCGCCGGTCGTTTTCATTGCCTGAATGAAATAGACGTACTGCCAGTTGCCCGCCACCTTCGTGATGCCCGGCTGCAGGTACTCGTTCCGCGTCGTGACATCCGCCAGGTCCCGCTGCTCGACCACGCCCTGGAGCGTCAATTTTTCCACGGCCGGGTCGCCGATGGGAATGATGTAGTTGCTCTGGACCTGGTATTTCGTGACCTGCGCCGCCTGGACGAGGACGTTGAAACGGTGGCCGCGGGAGTTGATACGACGGTTTTCCCAGGTGAGGGTTCCCCGGGGACCGGTGTCGGTGGCATAACCACCACCGATCGAATACCAGTTGCGCCGGATGGGGTCGGCCTTGATGTTGACCGGCACGACGTGGGCGCTGCGGTCAGGCTCGCCGGGCAACACTTCCAGGTTGGCGAAGTATTGCGCATCATCGAGCGCGAATTGAGTCCGCAGGATCTCGGTCAGATCAAACGGCTGGTCCTGCTTGTAGCGCAGGTACCTGCGCACCAGGCTGTCATTGATGACGTGTTGTTCGATGTGGGTGACACCGAATCGATACCGTTCGCCGGTCTGCAGCTCGAGTCCGATCGTGGCCTGGCGAGTGGCGGGATCGACAATGAGGTCGCTGCGTGTCAGCTTCGCATCGAAGTAGCCATAGGTGGCGGCGGTGCGCTGCAGCTCGCCTTTCAGGCTGTCGTATGCGGGATGATTCAACCGGTCGCCGCGGTGAATCGGCAGGCTGTCGGTGATCCGGGTGAACAACGCATCGGTGGCGCCGGGACCCTGTACCTGGACCGCGATTTTATCCAACAGCACCGGCGGTCCCGGGTCGATGTTGACGGTCACTTTCCAGTCACCACGGCCGGTATTGTTGACTTCGGCGTGCACCTTCGGATCGTAATACCCGTACGGCCGCAGCGCTGACTGCACCTCCCGCTCGACGCGATCGTGCAGGCGCTCAATGGTGTCGGCGCTCAGATCAGTGCTCTTTTTGTAGCGCTCAAAGCTCAGGTAGGCGAGCACATTCGTGCGCAACTCGTCCTCAACGCCGTGGACTTCCACAGTGACATTGGCACGAACGAGCGGGCTGACGAGCAGGCACAACAGGAGCAATGCGGCCCGGGCCTGCAAGGAGGAAGTGCGCTGCGCCATCAAGACGGTGCGATAGGACGTGTGCGGTCAGGAAGAATCACACGATTCTAGCCGGGCCGGCGAGCAGCCTCACGGCCATTCGCCGGCGGCCACGTCAAAACGCGTGTCGCTGAGGGGGATTCCCTGCGGCCCGAAACGGCGCTCCGTGACCAAAAACGCGCCCGACGGCTCTACGAGGAGGACCGTGGAACAGCGAGTCCCATAGTCTTTATTGCTGACAAAGGGGGACGAAAGAAGCTGCTCCCATTCCCGCGACAATCCGGTTTCGGGCAACGCCTCGCCGACTCCGGCCTGGGTCGGGTCGGCGAGAATGGCGAACAGAGCGTCCGTGGAGATGTTGTCAGGCTGCTTCACGAGCGGATCGAAACGGCGCCGCACGCGTTGGAGTTTAGGCCACGGTGTGTCCAGCAGCTCGTTGGAAAGGCCGTGAATACCGGGCCGCAGCGCTTGTGCGAACTCCGGCGCCCGGTTGGATACGTACCACAGCGACTCCCGATCGGCTAACAGCAGGTTGAAACCGGAGTATTGATCCGCCAGCGGCTCGAGCTGCCGGATCGATTGCGCGAGCGGTGCGCAACTACGCAAATAATCCGGGATCAGGTTGCCCCGCGACGGCGACCCGGGAGCCGGCCGCTGCAGCTCGCGAAAGTTCGTAACAATGCCGAACCGCCGCTGCCGATCGATGCCGAGCCAGGTACCGCCGGCCCGCAAGTCGCGTCCGGCGATGATGTCATCCGGAGCCGCCCACTTCGCCATTGGCTCGGTGGGGCGCTCATGAAACTCGTCGCGGTTGGCGGCGACCACCAGCTCGTAGCGAGGATGCACCCGCCAGGCGAGGACCAGGAGGCACATCGGTCAGGACCGCCTCTCGGCTTCCAGCCATGTCGAGATGAGCCGATAGGAGATCGAGTGCGAAGGCGGGACGAACGGCAGCCCGTCCGAACGGATCTCGGCGCGCGTGAACCAGCGCGCATCTTCCAACTCGTCACCGACCCGGATGGCACTCCCCTTCGCTGCCTCCGCCTGGAATCCGATCATCAGGGAGGAGGGAAACGGCCACGGCTGCGAAGAATCGTAGCGGGGGTTTGTGACCACGACGCCCGTTTCCTCAAAGACCTCGCGCAGCACCGCGTCTTCGAGGCTTTCGCCCGGCTCCACAAATCCTGCAATCGTCGAGTAACGACCGGCAGGCCAACCCGCCTGGCGGCCCAGGAGCGCATGTTCACCGTCAGTGACGAGCACAATGATTGCGGGGTCGATGCGCGGGAAAAACTCATGGGGCGCCGCTTCATTGGTGCAGCGAATGACATGGCCCGCGCGTTCCGGCAGCGCCTTGAAGCCGCACACTCCGCAGAAGCGTTGGCGCTTGCGCCAGATGGTGAGCGCTCGTGCATATGCAAGCAGGCCGGCCTGTTCGGCCGACAACAGTGGCGTCAGCGGACGCAGCTCTTCGAAGCTCGTACCGGGTGGGTACTCGAAGGGTTGCTCGTCGCTTAGCTCAGCGAGGACGCAGCGTGCACCGTTGTACCAGCCTAGCAGGACCAGAGAGTGTGGATCGGGGTCACGCAGCGCGGGGTGCTCGCGCGTAACGAACGCGATGCGGGGCTGGGGGTTGGTGTGCACCAACTGCGCCGTGTCTCGCGCCACGATGTAGAGGGTCTCCGGGTCGGACAGCGCGGAGGCAGGCCAACCAGCTTCTTCGCGCACGTCGGCGCGGCGATCAATGTAGGGTCCCGCGAAGAAATTCGGGCGGATGGGGTCCATGAGCGCGGCTTTGCAGGGCTAAAGGGGCATTGTAGAGCACGGGGGTGGGTGATGTGGGTCGCGCGGCGCGTGCAGCCGACGGGCCGTGTCGGCGAAGGAGCTTGTGCGCGACTCACGCGGCTGCGCTAGGGCCGGAGACCATGGCACCGGTGGGGTCCCAGATGGCGCGCCGGTTCAACGGTGGTCACGGCACTCGGGTCGAGCGCGAGCCCGTTTATCTGTGATCGCGGCGCCCACGTCGATCGCGCGCGGCGCCGGAATTGAGTTGCGATGTTGCGGGAGGTTCAATGGCGACCACCGCGGCAGGTCGTTCGCCACAGCGCACTCATTCGAAGAAGCTGGCCCAGAGATTGGACATGCCGGCGGAGAACTGCTGCCAGGCTGCGACTGCGATCCCATTCGGAGCAACCGCCAGTGCCGGCTCGTCGACGTCCGCGGTGTTGCCGGCATCGACCGGTGCGCTCCAACCTGTGCCGGGTGTGTAGACGGCCGAGCGCGCGTTTATATGGCCATCCACGAACCGCGACCAGATCGCAACCGCCTCTGCACGGTCATTGAAAGCTATTTGGGACCCCTCGGTGTTCTCAAAGGCGTCCGCATCGGTGGCGGATATCAGCGCGGATGTAGACCAACTCCGCCCGGCGGGCATGGTTGCGTAACGCATGTGAGATGTAGGGGTTGTGGGATCCGATCTTTGCCAGATGGCCAGAACGTTGCCGCTGGGATCAATCGCCATCTGTGGCTGCTGGTTCCCGTTACCACCGGGTTCCACCAAGCTGGCAGTTCCCCAGCCGGCGTTCGGTCCATATTGATTCGACCAGATCGAACCATCAAATAACACCCACAGCGCCTCGGCAGTCCCGGCAGCGTTGCAGACCACACTCGGGAAAATAGCGTGCAGGGCGGGATCGTTGCCCACAATCGTTGGTGGCGACCAGGCTCCGGTGTTCGATGAGTACACACTCGACCAAACATGATAAATCGCGTTGGCTCGTGCGGACTCAGTCTGGGTCCAGAGCGCCACGATATTGCCGTGAGCATCCCCAGCCAGTTGCACGCTTCCTGCAGCTCCCACTGTCGTATCGAGGCGTACTGGCGCGCTCCACGTGGTTGCGCCTGTGGCGAGCCAACTGTAGTAAATGTGGTAACTCGTGCCGTCTATCTGCTGCCAGGCGGCCAGCGCATTTCCGCTGGAGTCGTAAACCACCTTTGAGTGGCCCGCCGTTGTGGTCGCTGTATCGATTCGCATCGGTGCAGCCCACCCTCCGGAATCGGTGTAGCGACTTTCCTGTATTTCGTAGACGCCATTGACCAACTGCGGCCACACTGCCAACGCTTCTCCGCTCGCGTTGATCGCAACTTGCGGCACGGCCTCGGCACTGACCGCGATGCCGCCGCCTTGGAGTCCCAGCCGCGTTGCGGCAGTCCATGCCTTCTGCTCAGGTATAAATCGACTCGCCCAAATCTGGATTACGTCATTGGCATCTCGTTGTCGCCACATCAGGGCCGCCGTTCCGTGCCCGTTGATCGCAATGCTGGGCCCCTCTTCTGCACGTGCGTCGTCCTGATGCAACGATATCGCTGTCCGCCAACTTCGGTTCGCCTCGGGTGTTACGCAGGTAACCGTGATGTTGGTGACGTTAGCTGCTGCCACAGCACCACTTCCATTGGCCACTGCGCATTCCTGCGTCGGATTCGAGGGTTGCGTTTGAACGGTGACCGCATAGGACGCGCCGCTCGTGAGCATGTCCGGGAACGTGAATGCTCCGTCGCCTGCAACTGCCAGGTGTGTGTTGCCATTCTGGAGCGCGAGCCGGGAGCCCTGCAGACCACTAACAGTTCCTCCCACTATGTAGGTGGGATTGGGTGCGGTGGTGCCGGGATATCCGCCCGGCGCCCCGCCGCCTCCACAAGCTGTGCAAAGAACCAGGGTCGCGGATGCGCTGAGAGCAGCTCGGGATTTCATCTGTCACTCGTTGCCTGCGGGAGTCGCAGGAGCATCGGGTTAATCGCAAAGGCCGAATTGAATTGCGACAGACCGGGGAGCTACGCAGGATGGGGACCGTTCCTGGGTGTTTCGGATGCCCAGCGCGGGTCGGGGGCGACGTGACCGCATCTGGCAGTCGTGCCGCGAGCGGGCTCCCATGGAACGATCTACCTTCAGGGCCCGCCCGAAGTGGCGGGTGGCTGGGTCGGACATTGCTCCGTGAGTCGCTCCGGTGCTTGGGTCGCTCCGGTGCCTGGGTGGCTCCGGTGCCTGGGTGGCTCCGGTGCCTGGGGTTACTCCAGGTGCCCGCGCCGGCTCAGCGACGAGTCCGGCACCACAGCCGTCTCAGCGACCAATGCGGCGCCCCCGCGTCGTGGGCCGCAGCGCCACGCGATCGCCGACGCAACAGCTAATCGGCCGCAGTGCTCGCGCAGTACCTGCACCGCCGCTCCCGGATCGGCAGCCGCTCCATCACCTGCAGGCCGCCACACTCCCGGCATCCTCCGACTTTGAGCTGGTCGCCACGACTCAAGGCCTTGGCGAGAAACACCGAGTGTTCGAACGAGATTTGCGAGGTAGGAATCGTCGTTCGATACAGCTCATATGCGCTACAGAGCTTTTCGCCGCGCGCCACGGAAGGCAGCGCAGCCGCCAGCTCCGGGGTCGGGTGCACGGGTATTACACCGAACAAACTCAACAGGCTCGCCAGTTGAGCGGTCTCCCATTCGAGACGATGTGATCGCATGAAGTAAGCCACCTGATTCGGGGACTTACCGCGGTGACGCGGGACGAAATTGCCGCCGCGGCTCATGTAGGAACGGTAGAGATTCCGGATCCGGTCATCGCTCAGGCCGGTCCATGTGCGGATCGTCTGCGTGCGCGCCTCGTGGCGCAGGAATCTGAGCGCCAGGTCGAGGCTGAGGCGTTCGCGGTTATAGCGGTCGTCCGATATGCGCATGGCACGTCCTATGTGCGGTCGGGGGGTACGGCCACAGTTTTGGGAAAATTTTCCCAAAACACAACTGCCGTAAATTCGGTCGTTTTGCTCAAAACGCGCGGCAAAGCAGGCTGTACCCGGGATCGCACAACTTTTGCGGCCCGCGGGAACAACTTTGTTTTTGGGAAAATTTTCCCAAAAACAGCAGGTACAAATTGGCGCACTCTCGACTACATTCACGCATCGGGAAGGGATCAACGAAGGGAGGCGTGTCATGTGG
>Ga0268266_10004236_pt1 | contig 13802 bp, 15 predicted proteins | sample KBSS13metaG_FD_190356 | JGI IMG/M metagenome (GOLD analysis project Ga0268266, IMG submission 190356) | Switchgrass rhizosphere microbial communities from Kellogg Biological Station, Michigan, USA - KBS S1-3 metaG (SPAdes) (version 2) | ecosystem: Host-associated > Plants > Roots > Rhizosphere...
TACGATGCAAGGCACGGGCGAGCGGCGGAGCCTCGAAGATCGGCACGTTGTTCTCAGTGGCGACCTCGCGGATACGAGCCGCGATCTCGTCCGCGCCCTTGGCGACGACAATTGGAGCGCGCATGCGTTTCTCGTCGTAGCGGATCGCGACCGCGAAGTGAGTCGGGTTGGTCACGACGACGTCCGCTTTCGGAACTTCGTGCATCATGCGCCGGCGAGCGAGCTCGCCCTGCGCCCGGCGGATGTGGCCCTTCATCTCAGGCGAGCCGTCGCTCTCCTTCATCTCTTCCTTGATTTCCTCGCGGCTCATCTTGAGGCTCTGGTTGTGTTGGTAGAGCTGCCAGGGCACGTCTACCGCAGCGATGAGACCCATCGTACCGGCCAGAATGAGGAAGGCGTGACCGGTCAGACGCGCGGCATGCGTCAGGCCCGCGGCGACCGGCTCGGCGCCCAATCCCATGAGCTCGCCGGCGTTCTTCCACAGCAGGCAGGCCGCTACCACGGCGATGAACAGGAACTTGGCCAGCGCCTTCACCAGCTCCACGGCGCTCTTGGGCGAGAACATGCGTCCCAGGCCGTTGGCCGGATTGAGCTTGTCGAACTTAGGGGCCAGCGCCTGGAAACTCAGGTTCCAACCGCCGATGGCCATGGGCGCGGTCAGCGCTGCCACCAGGGTGAGACCGAGAATCGGCGCGCACGCCAGCAACGCGTGCAACACTTCATTGGCGAACAGCGTGAGCGCACGGCTCTCGTCGACCGACTGCTCACGCGTCAAGCTGAGGCCGGTTCGCATCAGGTCGTTGAGCTGCGCGCCGAGATGACCCCCCATCATGTAGAGCCCGGCGCCTGCCAGCAACATAACCGCCGCGGCGTTGAGATCCGTCGAACGGGGGACTCGACCTTGTTGGCGCGCTTCGTCTAGGCGTTTACCAGTAGGTTGTTCTGTGCGCTCCTGGTCACTTCCACCTTCCGCCATGTCAGCCTCCCGCCCCGGTGAGGGTGCGAGCCAACATGAAAGCTGCCTGCAGCAGCTTCACGAAGCCGGACTGCACGGTGGGTAGGCCGAGGAGCACGATCCCCAGCCCGAAGACGAGTGACACAGGGAGCCCGACTGCCAACAGATTCAGGGTGGGCGCGGCGCGACTCATCACGCCGAACGCCAGGTTCACGATGATCAGTGCGGTCACACCCGGCAGCGCGATACTGAGCGCGCCCGCGAACAGGGTGCTGCCCCAATTGACGATGGTCCACAGCGCATCGGGACCGAGTCCCGTCGTGCCGACCGGCAGCGTGCGGAAGCCATCGACCAGGATCTCGATCAGGCGCAGGTGGCCGTTCAGGGCCAGGAAGGTCAGGGTGACCAGCACCGAATAGAACTGCCCCACCACCGGGGTCTGCGCGCCGTGTTGGGGATCCATGTTGTAAGCGAAGGACAGGCCCATGCTGTTGGCGAGGACCTGGCCGCCCAGCGTGACGGCATCGAACACGACCTGCATGCAGAAGCCGAGGGCCACACCGATGAGCACCTGCTGCACGGTCACGACCATGCCGCCGGCCGAGAACGGTGCGATGCCGGCGGGTGCGGGAACCAACGGCGCAATGATCAGGGCGATGCCACCGGCAATCACCAGGCGCACGCGCGGCGGCACGAACTGCGCGCCGAACACGGGGGCCACCATGAAGCACGACCCCACGCGCACGAACGGCCAGAACACCTGGGCGATCCAGGTCTCGAGCTGTCCTGTGGTGAGGGTGATCATAGCGCGTGCCGGGTCAGTTGATCAGCGAGGGAATACTGGCGAACAGCTCACGCGTGTAGCTGATGAGGACTTTCAGCATCCAGGGGCCGGCGAGCACCAGCGTGGCGGAAATCGCGATCAGCTTGGGGATAAACGACAAGGTCTGCTCGTTGATCGAGGTTGCCGCCTGGAAAGCGCCGATGATGAGACCGACGACCAGCCCCACGATGAGCATGGGTGCCGCCAACAACAGGGCGACTTCCAGGGCGCGGCCGCCAATCGACATGATGGCTTCTGGGTTCATGGGTTCAGGAGTAAAAGCTCGAGGCCAGCGTGCCCATGACGAGGGACCACCCATCGACGAGCACGAACAACATCAACTTGAAGGGCAGGGAAATGAGCACGGGCGAGAGCATCATCATGCCCATCGACATCAGCACGCTCGCCACCACGAGGTCGATGATCACGAACGGAATGAAGATCAGGAATCCGATGAGAAAAGCGGTTTTCAACTCGCTCGTGACGAAGGAGGGCACCAGGATCATGAGGGGCACGTCCTGCGGGGTGGCGTAGCCCTTGCCGCCGGAGATGCGCACAAATGTGGCAATGTCGCTTTCACGCGTCTGGTCGAGCATGAACTTCTTCAGAGGTACGATCGCGCGGTCGATAGCCACCGAGGCGTCGATCGTGCCAGCCGAGTAGGGCTTGTAGGCGTCCTCGTTGATGCGCTCCACGACCGGCGACATCACGAACAGAGTCAGAAACAAGGCCAGGCCCAACAACACCTGGTTCGGGGGAGTCTGGCCGGCGCCGATCGCCTGCCGCAGGAGGCCGAGCACGATCACGATGCGCGTGAAGGCCGTCATCATGAGAAGAATGGCCGGCAGCAGGGTCACTGCCGTCATCAGCATCAGGACTTGCAGCGTCAGGGAGTAGGTCTGCCCGCCGCCCGCGGCGCTTTGTACCGTAAGGGCCGGAAGACCCGGGTCGGCGGCCGACGCCACTACCGGGACCAAGGTTACCGGGAGGAGTGTCGCGCAGGCGAACAACGTCCGTCGCAGCGCGCTCGTCACTTGCCGAGACTCCGCATGAGCACGTTGCGGAACGTGTTGCCCGGAGAATCGTTCGAGCCGCCCGCCGGCGGCTTGGTGAGCTCGATGGGCTCCGCCAGGACGTGCAGTGTGTTGACGCGCCCGGGTGCGACGCCCAGCAGGATCTGCTGAGTACCCACTTTCAACAAGACGGCACGCTCTTTCTGTCCGAGCGGGACATCGGCGAGCACGTCGATGGCACCGCCGACGCGGTTGCCGACGAGGCGCATGCGCCGTACGACCCAGGCAACCACAAAAATCGCCGCGAGCACGACGATGAGCGCGAACGCGACCTCGCCCAGTCCGCCGACGCCGACCGGGTGAGGAGCGCTCGCTGCTTGGGGGGCGGCAAACATGCCGGCCGCCTGGGTAGAGATACTCACTTGAGCTTACGGATGCGCTCGGCTGGGCTGATGACGTCGGTGAGCCGGATGCCGAATTTCTCGTTGACGACGACGACTTCGCCGTGCGCCACGAGGGTGCCGTTGACGAAGACATCCAGGGGCTCGCCCGCGGCGCGGTCGAGCTCCACCACGGAGCCCTGGTTGAGTTGCAGCAGGTTGCGGATCGGGATACGGGTGCGCCCGACTTCCATGGAGAGAGTGACCGGGACGTCCAGGATGACGTCGAGGTTCACATCCTGCGTGCCCTTCTGGCCCTCGTCCTGGAGGTCGTTGAACTCGGCGGCGCGTGCCTCTGCGTTGGCATTCATGGGACGTCTCAGTTTCTCTTGACGGGCAGGTTATCGGGGTTGGTGATGGAGCCGGCGCGGCGGACTTTCTCTTCGAACTTGATGGCCTGTTGCCCGCGCGACAGCCCGAAGCTGCCGCGGAACATGGGCACTTCCTCGGCGAGCACCAGCACCTTGCCGGTGAAGTCGCAGCTGAGAATGTCGCCGGGCTTGAGGTTCAGCAGCTCGGCCAGCGTGATGGAGGTGCGGCCGAGAAGGGTGGACAACTCGATCTCGGCGTCCTCGATCTCCTCCCTCAAGGTGACCATCCAGCGCTCGTCCTTGTCGACGCGGTCGCTGGCCATGCCGGAATCGAGCACCTCGCGCAGCGGCTCGATCATCGCGTACGGCATCGTGATGTGCAGGTCGCCGCCCACGCCGTCGAGATCCACGTGGAAGTTGGTGATGACCACGATCTCCGACGGCGAGACGATGTTGGCGAAGTGGGGGTTGATCTCGGACTGGATGTATTCGACGTCGATGTTGGCAACGTGCGCCCAGGCCTCGTGCAGGTCGGCGAACACGTTACGGAGCATCATGTGGATGATGCGCTGCTCGGTCGCGGTGAAGTCACGACCTTCGATCTTTGCGTGCCGGCCCGTCCCACCGAAGAAACTGTCGACGACCGCGAACACCAGCTTCGGGTCGAGCATGATCAGCGCGGTGCCGCGAAACGGGTTGATCTTCACCAGGTTCAGGTTCGTCGGCACGTGCAGGGTGTGGACGTACTCGCTGAACTTCTTGATGGCAACCGGCGCCACGGAGATTTCCGGCGAGCGGCGCAGCAGGTTGTAGAGACTGACCCGGAACAGGCGCGCGAAGCGCTCGTTGATCATCTCGAGCGTGGGCATGCGCCCACGCACGATCCGCATCTGGTTGTTGAAATCGTAGTTGCGGACTTCGTTCGGTCCCGGCACGGACTCGGTGCTCACCGCACCCGTGTCGACGCCGTGAATGAGGGCGTCGATTTCCGCCTGGTCGAGTATTTTTTCGGAGCTCACCGGTCTTCCTCGGGTTATTGCATCACGAAGCTGGTGAAGTAGACGGCCTCGACCTTCTCGGGCTTGCCGCCGGCGGTCGCGATGATCTTGCGTACGGCGGCGAGGGTCTGGGCACGCAGCGATTCCTTGCCCTCGCGCGTGGAGATGACGGAGTATTTCTGGTTGCCGAACAGCAGCAGCAGGTCGTTGCGCACGACCGGGTCGTTGGCCTTGAGCATCTCGATGGTGGCCGGGTCGCGCGACATGAGCTGCGCGGTGACCTGCAGGAAGCGCACCTGCTGCTCGGCCTCGAAGTTGACGACGAACGGCGGGTCGAGGGCGACGTAGAGCGCCGGGCCTAAGGGCTCCTGCTTCACCTCGGCCTTTTTCTGCTTACCGTGCGGGGCGAGCATGAACCAGGCGCCGGCGCCGCCGCCCGCCAGCAGCACAACTGCCAACACCATCACAATCAGAAGCGTTTTGCCTTTACGCTTCGGCGCGGCTTCTTCCGCCGCGGCTTCGAGAACGGGTACGTCGGCCATCGCCGCTGTGACTCCTGCAAAAATAACTCGGGGCCCCGGGTTAACTTTGCAACGGGTATGCCACAGGTGTTAGGACGCGCCTAAGTCGCTGGCTGATAAGGCTTTTGTCGGATTTTTGAAGTGTGAAACGCGTCGCACGGGCGGTCGTGCGACGGATTTCTGGCGCTGGTTGATGGGCTAAAAGTCGCCTGCGGCGCTTTTAGCGGACGAAGTCCATCGCACCGTTTGGCGGCGGGCAAAAGGCGCGGCTTTTGCCCGCGAGGCCAGGCTCATGCGTATGTATCTACGAGGCCGAGGCGCCGGGTGACCACGGCGGTTGTGGTGGAGGAAGTTGCATCTTCGCCGCTGCCGCCAGCAACGCCGCCGATGGCGGCAACAGATTGCTTTTGCGCCTGTCCGCGCGGCGATTGGTGCGATACGTTGGCGTCGGCGAGTGTGAGGCCGTTCGTTGCAAACATCTCGCGAAGTTGCGGCAGCGCCTGTTCCAGGGCGGCACGCGTTTCGGCGTGTGGCGCGTTGAACGATACGCTGGCCGCTCCGTCGTGCACGGAAATGTGCACGCTCACCGGTCCGAGGTGCTCCGGAGAAAGTTGCAGGGACGCGGTTTGGATACCCTGGTTCGCGAGCCAGGTGACCTTGCCGCTGAGCTCGTCGTTCCACGCCGGTGAGCCGACCGGGCTCCCGACCTTGTTCGAGTTGGAGTCCGGGGCGGCGAGCTGCTGAAAGTGTGACCCGACGCTCATATGGGCCTGGAAGGCGCTGACAGCCGCGCTGCTGCCATCGGCGCCGGGGGCGCTGTTGGTGCCGGAATCGCCTTTGGAGCCGCCAGGGGCGCTCCCAGGGTCTGTGGCGCTCTTCAGTGCGTCCGCAGTCTCCTGGGTCAGGTTGGCCGCGAGGCTCTGGGTGGCCGAGGAGGAACCTCCGGATAGTGAGATCGCCCCAGTGGCGTCGCTATCTGTGGAGTCGTCGTCTGCGGATTGCGCGGCCGCGCTGTTCGCTGCGCCTGCCTGAGCGTTAGGCTGCTGCACGCCAGCAATGGCTGCCGCCACGGACTGCGACATGAAAGCGAGGGTTGCCGGCGAGCTGGCGTCAGAATCGGCAGCGGTCGCCGATTTGGCTTTGCCGAGTGCCGAGGGGGCATCGCCGGATGCTTCTGCGTCTGCGGGATCTGCGGTCTGCGGAATCGTCGGTGCAGAGGCTGCCTGTGCTGCTGCGGTCTGCGCAGCAGCGGCCTGTGCCGCCTGGGTCTGCGCCATGGCCTGCATGAAACTCGCCGGGGCGCTGTCGCCCTGCTGCGGCTTGGTATTGCCTTTGTTGCCAGCGGCCTTGCCTGCGGCGGTGCCTGCCGTCGAGCTGGCCTTGTCGGACTGTGTTGGAGAGCTGCCGTGCTTCGAGCGCGAGCTTGCCGTGGAATCCGAACCCGCGGCGGAGGAGGCGCCGCGCGACCCCGACGCGCCCCCCGACCTGGAGGCCGAGCTTGCACCTGACCCCGATACCGACCCGGAACCCGAGCCCTTGTTGGATTTCCCGCTTGCGCCGTTCGCGCCATTGGCAGAGTGGGCTGAGCCGCTCGTGTGCGCGCCGCCCGTGGCCCCCGAGCTTTCCGTCCCGATACCCGTGGTCGGGCTCTTGGTACTGGGACCCGTGGTGTTGAGGCCGTTGCTCGCGCCAGAGCTGCCCGAAGCTGCGGTGTTGGCGGACTTCGGAGGCGGCGGAATTACCTGGGCCGAGAAAATGGAATCAAGCGCCACTGGTCAGTTTTCCTTGCGCCCAGACGCGCTGGGAGCGTTCATCGGATTCATGTTGTTCGCGCCGCTCGAGCGCGTAGCGCTCTTCGCCTTGCCAGCGCTTCACGGTCGTGCCGATGGCTTCCGCGCGTTGGGCCGCGTCCTGCCAATTCTGTCGCTCGGCATCGCGCTGGGCGCGTGTGCCGATGACGTTCTGATTCTGCTGGTGGAGCGCTTCGTCGAGTCGCGCGAGAAACGCTTGGAAGTCACGTGCCGCGGCACCGCTCATGCCAGCCTGCGCGCGGGCAGCGAAATCGCGCACATAGCCGTCGCGATAATCTTCGAGCTCTGCGAGCTTCTTCTCACTTTCCTTGACACGCCGCTCACAGGCGGCGAGCGCTTCGGCCTTGCGCCGCTCGAAGTCGTCGACGACCTTCTTGACCATCTCCAGTCTTTCGCTGCGCTTCATGGAGTTGCCCATTATTTAGTGGCCTTCGCGGCTTCACTGTCCGCCACTACGGTCTTGAGCGCTGTGAGGCTGGCCGCGAAATCGACACGCTCACGCATGTCCTGCTGCAGGAACTTCTGCATGCGCGGCCAGAGTGTGATGGCGTTATCGACGCGCGGGTCGCTGCCGCGCTGGTACGCTCCGATGGAGATGAGATCCCGGTGCTGCTGGTAAGTAGACAGAGTCTGGCGGAAGTGCCGCGCCGCCTGAATTTGTTCAGGTGCAGCAATCTCCTGCATGACGCGGCTGATGGACGCTTCGACGTCGATCGCGGGGTACTGACCACTTTCGGCGATGCGCCGCGACAAAACGATGTGACCGTCGAGAATCGCTCGCGCCGAGTCCGCTATGGGATCCTGGTTGTCATCACCTTCGGTGAGGACGGTGTAGAAGGCTGTAATCGAGCCACCCCCTTCGACGCCGTTACCGGCACGCTCGACGAGGGCCGGCAGTTTGGCAAACACGGAAGGCGGATAGCCCTTCGTGGCCGGGGCTTCGCCGATCGCGAGGCCGATCTCACGCTGCGCCTGCGCAAACCGGGTGAGTGAATCCATCAGCAGCAGGACGCTTGCGCCCTGGTCGCGGAAATACTCGGCAATTGCCGTGCACAACCACGCACCGTGCAAACGCATCAACGGCGGATGATCGGCAGGCGTAGCCACGACGACGGCGCGTGTGCGGTCCTTGGGGCCGAGGATGCGCTCGACAAATTCCTTTACTTCGCGGCCGCGCTCGCCGATGAGTCCGACGACGATCACGTCCGCGCTCGTGTAGCGGGCCATCATGCCCAGCAGCACGCTCTTACCAACACCGCTGCCCGCGAACAGGCCGACACGTTGGCCGCGGCCGATGGTCAGGAGCGAGTTGATTGTCCGGACACCCACGTCCAGAGGTTCCGAGATCGGCTGCCGTGCCAGTGGATTGATAGGCTTTCCCGACAGGCGTACGCGATCCTCGCAGTCGAGCGGCCCCAGTCCGTCGAGCGGCTGGGCGGCGCCGTCGATGATTCTTCCCAGGAGCTGCGGTCCAACGGGGACCATCCCGGCGCCCCGGCGCGGGATGACTCGCGCGTTGGGTCCGAGGCCGTGTACTTCGCCCGTGGGCATGAGATAGAGGCGCTCGCCGGCAAAGCCGACGACTTCCGACTCGATACGCGAGCCGTCACCGGCGACGACGTCGCAGGCATCGCCAATCGATGCCTGGCAGCCAACGGCTTCGAGCGTGAGCCCGATCATCCGGGTGAGGGAGCCTTCGACCGCCGGTGCGGGTGTCCGCTCGACCCGTCGCAGGCGGCGCTCCAGCCGGTTGCTCCAGATGGCGCCGCGGGCGGTGTTGAGATCGGGGGCGCTCACAGGTCGCTCACCGGGGTACCGATCGTGGTCGGGCGGGCGGGCTGCCCGGGCGCGGCGTGCGCGCCGCCAGCCGCGTGATCGTGCGGCCCGGCTGCCGAGTGTGCGTCGCCGGCTTGCGCCGCAGCGGCGGCGGCGCGATCTGCAGAGCGCTCATCACCAAACGCGTTGGCGATGATCGTGCTGATACGGCTTTCCAGGCGCGCATCGATCTGCGAGTTATCCGTACGTACCACGCAGCCTCCGCGCGACATCGTCGGATCTTCAACGACAGTCCACGCTCGCTCATTCGTGGGAGCCGCCAGACGCTCGCGCACGATGGCAGCGTCATCCGGATGCAGATGGACGCGGATCTCCCGAGCGGCAGCCGGCAACTCCGCCAGCGACTCGCGGATGATGGCGATGACCTGTGCCGGGTCGATCCGCAGCTCGCGGCGAGCGAGTTGCTTACCGACCGTGAGCGCGAGTTGCAGGAGCATCTTCTCGACGTCCGCGTCGAGATCCTGCAGCGGCCTGCCGATGAACTGCAGCAGCGAATCGAACCGTTTGATTCTCGTGTCGAGGTCCGCGAGCTTGCCCTTCATTTCCGCCTGGGCTTTGGCCATGCCGGCGTCGTAGCCTTTGGCCTCGCTCTGCTCGCGTGCGACGCGCGCAATGGCCTCGGCGGCGGCTTTGGCCTTCGCCTCGTCGATCGGCCGGCCGATGACATTGCCGTCGACCTGGGGCAACGACCAACGCTCGATCGAGCCCGCCGCCCCGGCGGCAAAACTGCGGCGCGGATCAGACATACGCTTCGCCCTTGCCGCCCAGTGCGATCGCCCCGGCGTCGGCGAGCTTGCGGGCAATCTGCAGAATCTCTCGCTGCGCACCCTCCACTTCGGAGATGCGCACGGGTCCCTTGGCTTCGAGGTCGTCCTTGAGCATTTCGGAGGCGCGCTGCGACATGTTCTTGAAAATCTTTTCCTTGAGTGCGTCGTCGGCCCCCTTCAACGCCAGCAGCAGGCGGTCGCTCGGGACCTGGCGCATGAGCTCCTGCATGCTGCGGTCGTCGAGCTCGAGGAGGTTGTCGAACACGAAAATGAGGTCCTGGATCTTGGCGCCGAGCTGTTGGTCGCTCTTGGTGATCTGCTCCATGATCACGCTTTCCTGGCTGGGCTCCAGGAGGTTGATGATGTTGGCCGCGGCCTTGGCCCCGCCCATCGAGGAGGTCTTGGCGCTCGATTTGCCCGCGAACTGCTTCTCCATGATGTCGTCGAGCTCGTTGATCGCGCTCGGCTGTATACCGTCGAGTGTGGCAATGCGCACTACGATCTCGGAACGCATATTGGCAGGCAGATGGGTGAGCACCTCGGCCGACTGGTCCGCATCGAGGTAGGCGAGCACGATCGCGATGATCTGCGGGTGCTCGAGCCGGATGAGCTCGGCGACGGCGCGGGAGTCCATCCATTTCAGAGCCTCGAGACCCTTGGTGGAGCGGCCGATGTTGATGCGGTCGATGATGCTCGCGGCCTTGTCCTGGCCGAGCGCATCGACCAGCACCTTGCGCAGGAACTCGTCGGTGCCGACGCCGACGGAGGTTTCGCTCTCCACCGACTGGCTGAATTGCGTGATGACGGTGTGAACTTCTTCGCGCGAGACGTTCGCCAGCTTCGACATCGCCGTGCCGATACGCTGCACTTCCTTCGCACCCATGTGCTTGAGCACCTGGGCAGCTTCCTGCTCGCCGAGTGTCAGCAACAGGATGGCGGCCCTCTCGGTGCCGGTGCGTGTGTCCTTCTCTTTCACAGCTCGCTTCCCTTACTCGTCCTGAGCGACCCAGCCGCGGACTACCTGGGCGACGCGTTTCGCGTCCTGGTTGGCCAGGGTCCGGGCGTGCGCGACCTGTTGCTCATGGGTCAGCGCAATGGCCTTGGCGTCCGCACCCGGTAGGGCCGGCGTGTTGGCGCCGGCGGCGGCTGCGACCGCCTGATCAGCGGCGGACACGGGCCCCGCGTTCGCGTTTCGTGGTATGAGCTGCACCTGCTGGCGCTGCGGGCCCACCAGACTGCGGATCATCGGCCGTAGGACCGAGAGTACGAGGACCAGCAGTACGGTGATGCCGCCGAGCAGCTTCGCCATGTTGAGGAACATGGGGGATTCCCAGATGGGCGGGCTTTCGAGCTCACCGTCAGAGGGGGGCGCGTCGGAGGTGAAGGAGGCATTCACGACGTTCACATTGTCGCCGCGGGTCTCGTCGAATCCGACGGCATCTTTCACCAACTGCGTGACATGGTCGATCTGTTGCTGGGTGAGCGGAGTCTCTTTGACCTTGCCTTCCTTGTCGGTCGTACGGAAGTTGTCCACCAGCACCGCGACCGTGAGGCGTTTGAGCTTGCCCGCCGGCTGATGCGTATAGGCGAGTGTGCGGTCGATCTCGTAGTTGCGAGTCGTCGACTTCGAGCTGCTGCTGTCGGTACCTGCGACACCCGTGGTCCCACCGACCGGCTGCGTCGCCGGTGTGGCCGGCGGAGTCTTATTCGCGGCGTTGGCGTTGGCCGCGTTCTGGTCCGCGGCGGTCTTGTTAGCCGGAGCGGTATTCGGCGGGTTCTGAGCGACACCCGCCGGCGGTGGCTGGTTGGTGAGCGCGCCGGGCACGCCACCGCTGCTCGAGCCGTCACGGCTGCTCTGCTCGGAGATCTGCTCACTGCGGACGATCTGACTGTCGGGCTTGTACTGTTCGTGCGCTTCTTCGCTGACCGACATGTCCATCTGCGCAACGACTTGCGCGCGCACGCGGCCCGCGCCGATCATCGGCGTGAGCAATGCTTCGATGCGCTGCGTGTAGTCCTCTTCCAGGCGATGGACCATGTCGAACTGTCGCTCACGCCTCGAGAAGTCATCGAGCCCCTCGGGTGCGGACAGGAGGTGGCCCTGTTGGTCGACGACGGTAACCTGGCTCGCTTCCATCTCGGGCACGCTGGAGGCCACGAGGTTGACGATCGCCTGCACCTGGCCTTCCTCGAGTCGGCGGCCCGGCTTCACCTGCACGAACACCGAGGCGCTGCCCGGGTGGTGATCGCGAACGAACGCGGTCTGGTGCGGAATGGCGAGATGGACGCGTGCGCCCTCGACGGGGCGCAGGTTAGCGATGGTGCGCGCGAGCTCGGTTTCGAGCGCGTGCTGATAGCGCGCGTTCTCCATGAACTGGCTGACCCCGAAGCCGGGGTCCTTGTCCATGAGCGCGAAGCCACCGCCGCTGCTTTCGGGCAGGCCCTGGCCCGCGAGCTTCATGCGAGCCTCGCTCACACGCTCGGAGGCGACTTCGATGTTGTTCGAGCCTGGCTGGATGCGATACGGAATCTGCGCCGTATCGAGCGCCTGGGCGATCGCCGATTGGTCCTCGGCGGCGATGTTGGCATACAGCAGGCTGTAGCTCGGACCGCGGGTCCAAAGGACCACGGTCACACCGGCTGCGACGGCGGCGGCAATGCCGACCAGCAGCAGAATGGGTTTCAGGCTCGCCTGGAGCGCTGCAGTGGGGCTGAGTGTGGAAGCTTCGGCCATGACCTAGATCACAACTGCATGTTCATGATGTCTTGATAGGCGCTGATCAGGCGGTTGCGCACTTCGGAGACCGCACGCAGCGACACGCTCGCCTTCGAGACTTCCAACATGACCTGGGGCAGCTCGACGCCCGGGGTGCCGCGCTCGAAGGCCTCCGTCAACTGGTTGGCGCGCTGCTCGGTCTGGCTGACGGCGCTCAAGCCCTGTTTCATGATGTTGGCGAATTCGCTCGGGCCGTTGACTTGGCTCGGCTGGGCCGCTTGCGCCTGGCCCACTTTCGTCTGGGCCTGCAGGGCGCGGATCTGCTCGAGGACGCGGTTGATTTCCATGGCGCTCATCTGGTCACCTCAATTAAGCGGCCGGCACGTCGATACCGGCCTCGCGCAGGCGCGCGAGCTTGTATCGCAGTGTCCGCGGGCTGATGCCGAGACGCTCGGCCGCTTCGCGGCGGTTACCTTGGCCGCTGCGCAGCGCATCGAGAATGAGGTCGCGCTCGGTCTGGTCGAGCGAGCTTGCAAGTGATCCGGTTGTGTTGGCGTCGTTCGTAGGAGGTGCGGGTTGTGCAACCACACCACGGGCCGGTACGTTCACAGTGGCGATCGGGGCGCCCGTCACACCGGAGCCGTCGTTGGCCAGCTCGAACTGGATGTGCTCGGGCCGGATCACCGGACCGTTCACCAGGATCAGGGCGCGCTGCAGCAGGTTATCCAACTCGCGGACGTTGCCGGGCCACGGATAGGTCAGCAGCAGGTGGGCGGCTTCGGCGCTGAGCGCCGGAATCTTGTCGCCGGGACGGCAGCGCGCGGCAAGCAGCTGCATGGCCAGCGGAAGCACGTCATCTCTGCGCAGGCGCAACGGCGCCAGCGCCAGGGGGAAGACGTTGAGACGGTAATAGAGGTCCTCGCGGAAGCGGCCCGCGGCGACTTCCTCGCGCAGGCGGCGGTTGGTCGTCGCCAATACCCGGACATCGAGTGCGATCGACGTGCGGCTGCCAATGCGCTCCACCTCACGTTCCTGCAGAACGCGGAGCAACTTTGCCTGCAGCGCCAAGGGCATCTCGGTGATCTCATCGAGCAGCAACGTGCCGCCCTGGGCCTGCTCGAACTTGCCCGCGTGCGCGGCCTGCGCGCCGGTGAAGCTGCCACGCTCGTAACCAAACAGCATGGCCTCGAGCATGTTTTCCGGAATTGCCGCACAGTTCACCGCGACGAAGGGCTGGTTGCTGCGCGGCGAACGGCGGTGGATGAAACGCGCGAGCACTTCCTTACCCGTTCCGGACTCGCCCACGATCAACACCGTGCAGTCGCTGGCCGCGACTCGCCGGGCGAGCTCGACGAGCCGCTGTGAGCTCGGCGCGTAAGCGACGGGCTCCGGCTCTACGCGAGTCGCGCAAGCTGCTGCGGTTTGTTTGTCGGTCGAGTCATCGGTCATGGGGTCTCCCCCTGGACTGGGGTGCGTCATGACCGGAGAGGTGCAAGAGGCGTGCCGGGTTAGAATCGGCCGCAAAGCGTGAGAGGCTTCACAGGCGCGGCAGGAAATCGCCGCGCGAGCGTCAATCTTCCGTCGCTGCCTCGGCGTCAACAGAGGCGATAC
>Ga0268266_10004237_pt1 | contig 13801 bp, 14 predicted proteins | sample KBSS13metaG_FD_190356 | JGI IMG/M metagenome (GOLD analysis project Ga0268266, IMG submission 190356) | Switchgrass rhizosphere microbial communities from Kellogg Biological Station, Michigan, USA - KBS S1-3 metaG (SPAdes) (version 2) | ecosystem: Host-associated > Plants > Roots > Rhizosphere...
TCCAGCATGGTGCAGGAGATACCTTTTTCGGTCAGAATCTTTGCTGCCATTCCACCTGTGTGCCCCGATCCGATGATCAAGACGTCAACCTTCTTCTGTGCCATGAGGTCTCGTTACTTCCTTCTCTCGCTGAGATGCTCTAAGAATGCTTTTGCTTCGTGGTGGGCGTGGCCTGGGGAGCACCTTGTTTCACCCATGTCTGGATACCGGGATCGATTGGAGCCCAGTAGAGGCCCACTCCGGGAGAACGGTCGCCCGACGCCTCAGCCGCAGTAGCCCAGGCGGGTGAATTGATTGTGGCCGTGCGAATATCGCGATGCACCAGGTTGATGAAGCGAGCTTGGCTCTCACGAGGAGGATGATCGTTCATCCATCCCTTCAGATTTGGACGAATTAGAGCGTCAGCTTGCTTTGCATCCGCCTTCACAAAAGGTATGTTGAACTGCTTCCGGCAATCGACATCCAGGCGATCAAGGCCACTGTTATACAAAGTCTGCTGTTCTGCTGGTGAAGCGCCTAAATAGAAGTCCAGAAACTCAGGCGCGCCTGCTTTGATCGCGCTGGGATGATCCTCGCTGGCAGGCATCATAATCTCGCACAGATGCACGAGGGTGGCATAACGCACAGGCGTGAAGTACCGCACCTCGGTCATGGCTACAGCATCAGGCTGCGAAAGTGGGATGTTGGGGGTGTGGAAGCGCGCCATCTGTTCCACACGAGACATCGCCCGCTGGCTCGAAGCCGCCGAAGGCTGAACCGCCATCGTGCCTTGATCTGTTGCATTTGCAGCAGGAGGTGGGTTCTGCGCCTGGGGTGCAGATTGCTGCCCCAGAGCAGTGCTCGCCGTGGCAGTCGCAACTGCAAGGCCCTTTACAAAATCGCGCCGTCTCATGCGAAAAATGCTACGGGTTCTGGATGGTCGCAGTCAATTACCCATGAGTTTCGGACCAGAAGGTGGCCCTGTCACGCCACCTGCAATCACGAAAAAGAAATGTGAACCTGATAAAAGAGATGGGCTCTCAAAAAGAGTCTGTCCTCCGATAAGCTCGCGGGAACCTATCCGAAAATGAAGCTGATGGCAAAAACAGCTACATCTCAACGCGAAAAGTCACCGTCGATTTGCATCCTAATCAGATAGAAGATCGTCCGGGGATGGCATGACGAAGAAGAAGAAATGGTCCGCAAAGGTCGACACCGACTCTACTCATCCCGATTCAGGACTTTTAACAAAAGCCCCGCCGTCATCGCCAAAGCGCTGGCCTCAAAGAAGGTTTCGCCTAAAGGGCCGGGCTCCGGAATGCGGATGCTGACCTTTTATATTGATCGGGCAGGAACCTACGTCATCGACAGTGGTCTCATGGTCAACTATCACGAACAATAGAGAGGATCACGTATAAATAAATCTATGGAACTAACGGTCTATACTGCGGCATGGTGCCGCGATTGTCGCGAGGCGAAGCGCTTTCTCACAATACACAACATTCCCTTCGAGGAAGTCGACATCGAGACTACGCCTGGGGCCGCGGAAATCGTTCTCGCCAACGTCGGTAAACGAGCTATCCCCCAATTCGTAATCGATGGGAAGTGGGTTCAGCCCTATCGCCCGGGGTACGGTTTTCTCCACGACGAAATGGCGGCTCTTTTTGGCGTGGAGAACGTCTGACCGCTATCTCTACGACGGCGCTGTCTTTTCTGGCTCGACATCCAACGCCTTCGCTTGCTCGTTCGTTTGCATGCGATCTCCTGTTGGCGTCTTTCGGTTCACATTCTCGAAGACACGATCGACGAGATGATCGATCCCGGAATCTTCCTTCTCGGCTCGTCCAAAGGGCCACCGCAGACGAAGTACACGATTGCGCTCCCGATCGCGCAGGCTCGCCTTTCCTCTCGCTTCAAGCAGATCTTCGATATTCAGGATGCCCATCAGTCCCCCGGAGTCATTGATAACGGGAAAGGATCGCAACTTCAGCTCGGCCATCCTCTCGGCAGCCGACCGCAACGTCTCCCACGGACCCACAACAGCGGGCTTTAGTACGCCATTGCCGATCAGCGGAGCTGAAGGGTCCCCAGCCTCGGCTGCGGTAATCATCTGGCCCCGCGTAAGAATCGCCTTCATATTGCCGTTGTCATCGACCAGAGGAAAGATCCTTTGCCAGTGTGCCCAGGCCTCTCCCCCACGCTTATTCATCTTCGCCAGCCAGTCCATCGCGTCCTGCCGGGTTGCGCTTTCACGCAAAGCGAAGACACTCGTGTGCATCACCGACCGTACCATCACGGTCTCCAGGGGATCGACACCATACTCACGAGAGAGATGGAGACCCTTCCGGCTGAGCGCTTCGGTCACCAGCGATCGAGGCTGCAAAAGCACACTGATCGCATAAGCGGTCACACATCCCAGCAGGACCGGAATCGTCAATCCACCATTGTTCGTCAGCTCGACCGCAAACATCGCCGCGGTCAACGGCGCTCCCAACGCTGCCGAGATAATTGAGGTCATCCCCACCACTGCCCAGGCTCCCGGGGAGATCGGCGTCAACCAATGTCCTGCCGCAAGGCCCATCGCTCCACCGATCATCAGCAGCGGTGCAAATACGCCGCCGGCCGTCTCCGAGCCTAACGCCACGACCCAGATCAGCGATTTGACCACGAGCACGCCCGCCAACATCTCCCAGGTGACAGGCTCATTGAGCAGTTCGCGAATCACGTCGTAGCCCACCCCGAGCGACTTCGGAAAGATCAGTCCGCCCACCCCGATGACGACACCACCAATCGCCGGCCACCACATCCAGTGAATCGGAAGCTTCTCGAACAGAGTCTCGAAGAAGTGCAGGGCTTTGCTCAGGCCGGTAGAGAGTAGAGCTGCGAGAACCCCCACCGCCAGGGCGCCAAGCATAGCGAACCCATGGAGAGGACCGACCGTCGGCTGCATAGGAAAGATCGGTCCGGGCCCAAGCAGCAGGTGCCGAATCGCTCCCGCTGTAATACAAGCGATCGCGACCGGAATCAAACTCCTCGGCCTCCACTCGAACAGGAGAATCTCCACTGCGAGCAAAACCGCTGACATCGGACAGCTGAATGCAGCCGCCATACCTGCCGAAGCTCCAGCCACCATCAGAACCGTTCGCTCCGAGTCAGTAAAGGGAAGGAGCTGTCCCAATACCGACCCCACAGCGCCACCTGTGATGATCACTGGACCTTCGGCTCCGAACGGGCCACCCGAACCGATAGAGATCGCTGTAGCAAGAGGTTTGAGGATCGCCACACGCGGCTGCACTTTTCCGCCCTGAAAGACGATTACCTCGATGGCTTCGGGCATACCGTGCCCGCGCACCTTCGGCGAAAGGAAGCGAGCAATCAGCCCGACCAGCAACCCACCCAGCACGGGAACAAAGACAGATAGCCAACCCAGGTGATGCCCGGCGGGTTCAATCTCATCGAAGCGGAAGCGGTGGTAGTAAAAGAGGTTCGTAGCCAGATCGATCAGCTTCAGCAAAATCCATGCCAACACACTGCTTACCGCACCAAGCCCCGCTGCGAGTGCGCTGACGTACAGTACACGTGCATCCACTGAGTAATCACGCAGCCTGTCCATCGCCGATGCGCTCATCGTGTTCCATTCCTCTTTCCCGCCTGGCAGCTTCCGATCAGCTGCCGTAAGGCGCGTAACATCTCCGGACCCTCGGTTTCAATCTCTTGAAGATGTGCCTCCATTAGAGTGACCAGAAGACGGCCTCCCTTTTCGGTAATCTCAACCAGCGACTTTCGATGATCCGTCTCATCGGCTACCCGCCGCACCAACCCCGAGCGCGTGGCACGGTCCACCAGCTCCACTGCACTGTTGTGACGCAGGAGCATCCGCTCGGCGATGTACGAGATGGAAGATTCCCTGCTATCCGGTACTGTCGCAACTACTTGTAGAAGCTGATACTGCTGCGCCGAGATTCCCTCCTCTTCCGTGGCAGCCTCGCTGAATCCGAGAAAGCGCCGCAGACGATAACGAAACTCCGCCAGCTCAACCAGCCGCTCCGCTTGTACACCGATCAACTTCTGTCGTTTTGCCAGAATCATCGCAATTAGGTCGTATCACGATTATATCGTAATACGACATATCATTCTTATTGAAAGCCTCTCGGTAGCCCTTTTGAATCTCGAAGTAAAATAAGAAGGAGCCTACAAAATCAGGAAATCACCTATGATCCCCCGCTATACCCGCCCGGCTATGGGCCGCATCTGGTCAGACGAAAACAAATACCGCTGCTGGCTCAAGGTTGAAGCCGCCGCCTCACAGGCTCTCGCTCGCTTCGGGCTGGTTCCGCAGGAAGCCGCCGACGCGATCCGCGACAAGGGCGACTTTACCGTAGATCGCATCAATGCCATCGAGGCCGAGGTCAAGCACGACGTCATCGCCTTCACCACCACAGTCGCCGAGCACATCAACAATCCGGAGCACTCGCGCTGGCTGCACTACGGCCTTACCTCTACAGACGTCGTCGACACTGCGCAGGCGCTTCAGATTCGCGAAGCCTCTGCTATCATCCGCGAAGGCATCGTCGCACTCTCTGAAGTACTCAAGCGCCGTGCCCTCGAGTTCAAAAATACCCCCATCATCGGCCGCACTCACGGTATCCATGCTGAGCCCTCGACCTTCGGCCTGAAGTTACTGCTGTGGTACGCCGAGATGCAGCGCAATCTTGCCCGCTTCGACGCCGCCGCCGAAGATCTTCGCGTCGGCAAGCTCTCCGGGGCCGTAGGCACCTTCGGCCACCTGAAGCCCGAGCACGAAGAGGCCATCTGCGCCGAACTCAGCCTCAAGCCCGCCGACATCGCTACGCAGGTGCTACAGCGCGATCGCCACGCTGCTTACATCTCCACCCTCGCCGTCGTCGGCAGCACCCTCGACAAGATCGCCACCGAGATCCGTCATCTTCAGCGCACCGAGGTCCGTGAAGCCGAGGAGTTCTTCTCCGAGAAGCAGAAGGGCTCCAGCGCTATGCCGCACAAGCGCAACCCCATCACCAGCGAGCAGATCTCAGGCCTCGCCCGCGTCATGCGCTCGAACGCCCAGACCGCGCTCGAGAATGTGGCTCTCTGGCACGAGCGCGACATCTCGCACTCCTCCGCCGAGCGCGTCATCTTCCCCGACTCGACCATCCTCGCTGACTATCTGCTGGCGAAGACCACAAACCTGATCGACAAGCTGCTCGTCTACCCCGCGCGCATGCTCAAGAACCTCGAGTCTACCGGCGGTCTTATCTTCTCGGGCCAGCTTCTTCTCGATCTCGCCGAATCCGGCATGAGCCGGGAAGATGCCTACCGTCTCGTTCAAGGCCACGCCATGAACTCATGGAAGAACGAACTCGTCTTCCGCGACGAGATCGCGAAAGTCCCCGAGGTCACCGCCCGTCTCAACCCGGAAAAGCTGGCCCGCGCCTTTGACTACAACCGTCAGCTCGCCAACGTGGATGCGATCTTCGAACGCGTCCTCAAGCCACGGTAATCTCACTGTACGGAATCCATACCTGCATGGGCGAAGGCTCTCGATTCGCCCATGCATAGTAAGGGATCAATGTAAGAGTGGTAGCTGTACCGCCCGTGCCGTTCGACGCAGCCGTTCGATACAGATCGGGTGATCTACCGGCCATCACTCGCCCGGGATGCTCCAGCACCACAACTCCGCCCAGCATCTCCGGTTCGAACCGCACCTTGGTCTCGCCATGCAAAGAGACTCGCAGGTTCGCGAGGTTAAGGTCATGGCTCTGCACCTTCTGATCCATGCCTTCCATGCAGAACACCACCGGCCCGCGTTGCATAGCCGTCTTTCCTACATCCTCCATCACCGCCGCATTCGCATGTACCAGGCGCGGAGTCATATCCATCGCGAGTTCAATCTTGTCGCCAGAATTCCAGGTCCGTCGAATCGCCAGATACTCTCCGGCCTTCGCTCCTTCGACAACCTTGCCGTTAACGCGAATACTGTTCTTCTCCGACCACCCCGGAATACGCAGGTAGACCGTGAACTCATGCGATTTCGCTGGGGAAACCGACAGCTCCACGTCCCCCTTCCACGGATACTCCGTCTTCTGCACCACCTTCAGGCCGGTGCCATCCTCCAGATGCCAGTCCATCTCAGAGGAGTCGTACAGATGAACGTAGATGCCATCCTTGCTGGTGCTGTAGAAGTAGCCAGGCAGCGACGCAAACGTGCGCTGAATATTCGGAGGACAGCAGGTCGTGTCGTACCAGGGATTCCGAATCACATCGCCCGTCGCCGGCTCGAACGCCAGCGGGTTGCGATAGCAGTACATCTTCCCATCGAGCGACATTCCGGAGTTGATGCCGTTGTAGAGCGCCCGCTCCATAACATCGGTAAATCTCGCCTCGCCGGTCGCGGCCAGCAGGCGCGCGTTCCACATCATGTTCCCGATCGCGGCGCAGCTCTCTCCATAGGCACGCGCATTGGGCAACTCATACGCGTCTCCAAACGCTTCACCTTCAGCCCGAGCCCCTACGCCTCCCGTTACGTAGAGTTGATGCGACACAAGATCCTGCCATAGCGCCTCCAGTGTCTTCCAGTACGCCGGATCGCCCGTCTCGAGGTAGTAGTCCGTAGCTCCGCAGCAGGCATACATCGCCCGGACCGCGTGCCCCTCCAGTTTGGTCCGCTGCGGAAACGGAATCCCGCAGTACATATACACAATCGCACTCGGCTTGATGGTCCATCGTGTATCGCCATGCAGAATATATCCCGCCAGATCGACATACTTTTTGTTCCCGGTCGTTCGATACAGCTCAATCAACGACATCTCGATCTCAGGGTGGCCCGACACAATCGGCGTCTGATTCGCGCCAGGCCCATAGTTCGGAAGCAGGAAGTCGTCCACAAACTTGATCCCCGCATTCAACATAGTGGCATCGCCCGTTGCGCGATAATACGCGATCGCACCTTGCAGGAAATGCCCCATGTTATAGAGCTCATGCCCCACTTCCTGGGTGTGCTGCTGCATTCGCAAAGCTTTCCGGTCTTCAACGTAATACGTGTTCAGATAACCGTTCGGCTCCTGAATCGCCACGATCTCGCGAATCTGGGCATCTGTTGCCTTACGCAGCAACGGATCGGCCTGCGACTGAAGGACAAACCCCACCGCCTCCGTCCATTTGTACATATCCGAATCCGAATACACAGGACCCCTCTGCGGCTCAGTGGATTGCCCCTGCAGACGCTCGAAGTTCGTCATTCGTCCATGCTGCACCAGCTCTTCCCTCATGCTTGGGATGCTTCTCTCGACATTGATCTTTCTCCGGCTCGCCCAGTAGCCAGTCACCGTCACGGCTCCCACCGGAACCTGCCGCAACTTCGCATGAGGAGATTTGGAGAAATCTATCGCGGGCTTCATCTTCCAGTCCGGAAGAGGCTCCGTCGCATAACCGATCCCATATGTGCTTCGAGGGTTTGCTAGTACAGCAGCTGCGGCTAAACTCGTGGAAGCAAGAAAACTTCGGCGCGAAACCTGCTCAGACATCACTCACCCCTCGTCGGTCCCTGCCCTTTCCGAATAAAATACCGAAAGAGTAGGAAAGCCTTGACTCCGCATCTTATAAAGCCGCAATCTTCTTCGTCGAGCGGAATCGGAACTAAAGAAGAATACTCCTCAGCATATTGCTCATGACCCCATCTCTCATCCAGATCGTAGACGCCGCGTTGGCATCTGCTGTTGAGCGCAGCGGTCACCACCTCGTCTGCCATCCCGGTTGCACTCAATGCTGTCATGGTGTCTTTCCCATCTCTCAGCAGGATGCCGAGCGCCTTAGCCAGGGCCTTCAGCGCTTACGACAACACGACTCCCCACGCGCAGATCGCATCGTTGCACGCGTAGCCGAATCCCTCGCTCGCATCACCCCACTCTTTCCCGGCAACAAGACCACAGGCATCCTCAGCCAAGACTACGAAGAATCCCTGCTCTTCGCGGATGAGTCCGACGAAAGTATCGGTGACTCCGAACCCTGCCCCGTCCTCGATCCCACCACCGGTACCTGCGACCTCTATGAGCATCGCCCCGTTGTCTGCCGCACGTTCGGTCCGCCCATGCGCACTCCTGAGGGCGATCTCGCGACCTGTGAGCTTTGCTTTATCACCGCCTCAACGGAAGAGATCACCGCATGCGAGCTCGATCCTGCCATCCCGGCGTTAGAGGCCGCCAGCAACGAGGCGTACGACACCGAACATCATCTCTCCGGCGAAACCCTTGTCGTATTCGCGCTCAGACGCAGCTGAACCCGTTCATTTCGTTTGCGCCGGCGCAGGTCCCGGCAATAAAACCCGGCCTCCGCTTGGCTCTTCCGGCACTACCGGAGCGCCTGTCACTTCCGCATCATTGATGTGAAACACCGTTGCATTCTTCGGCGGATGCGATCTTCCATCCACTAAATAGGCTGCGACGATTCCTCCTGTGACCTCGGGGCTCAGGATCACCAGCGGAATAATGTACTTCTTACTCTTAACCAGCGACTCCGTCACCCCGTCCACAGAATGGCTTCGCGGCATATCTCCCGGAACCTGGGGAATCGTAAACGCTGTCATGTTCAGCTCAGGATGCTTCTTGCTGTATGAAACCAGGGCGCGTGCTACCTGCTTCGGTGTGGTTATGCCAACGTCCGCTATATAGTTGCGATGGACAGCATGAGGAAAATAAAGATCCAGCGCCGCTCGCGAAAAGTCCGCACAGTTATGGAAGAACAGGTTGAAATGGCCTTTGTTCTTCTCGTCGTTGACATATGCAATAAACCGCTCGTCCTGCTCCCTCGTCGTCTCCACTTTAAAACCGTGAATCGTTCGGTCGTAGGAGGAACCCACCAACTGCGTCCACTCTCCCTTCGGGACTCCTCCGTCCGCAGTATCGGGGGCAAGACGCTCCAGGTGGGCGCGGCGATAGTCATCCCGAAGCTGTGCCACCTCCGCCTTGCCAATTGACGCCGGAATCTGATCGATCGAGTCGACCGCGTACAGGTAGGAGATCAACGGAATCGCTACCCAATCGTAGCCATCCACCTTGTGGTAACGGCTGATCACTGAACCGTACTCACCGTCGTGGCACACTCTCAGTCGCGTTGGTGTCTCTGCACAGATGTTGCTCAGATACATCGCCGCATGGCCAGTCGGATTGAATGCGCCGAACTCCCCGTAGGGCTCTTCCATCAGCAGCGCCACCGACGCCTTTGCAACCGGCGCCGTGCAAAGCAGTGCGCACACTGCTGAAGTCCAGGCCCTCTTCACGATTCAACCCCTCACAACTTCCTTTCAAGCAAACAGCTTGATTGATACCAGTTATCGCACGATCTGCTCACCCAATAAAAGCCCAAAAAGGTCACGGCTCAAGGGCCGGTAAGCGATAATCACCTGTGTGAGCCTATCCTGCAACATCACCCTCGCCGTGACCGGAGCCAGCGGCAGCATCTATGCCGCGGAGATGTTGCGCGCCCTCGCCTCCGACGACCGCGTCTCCCGCATCCACTTCATCGCATCGGAAAGCTCCCTGCGCGTCTTCGCCGAAGAGCTTTCCCTCTCCGGCCGCAACAATCTCGCCGAGAAACTCCTCGGATCACCAAGCCCCAAGCTTCACTCGCACATCGACTCCGACATCGGAGCCAGCATCGCCAGCGGAAGTTACCCCACCCAGGCCATGGTTGTTCTTCCCTGCTCTATGGGAACCCTCGCCTCTATCGCGAATGGTTTGGCATCCAATCTCATCCATCGCGCCGCCGATGTCTGCCTCAAGGAGCGCGTCCCGCTCATCCTCTGTGTGCGCGAAACGCCCTTCAACCGGATTCATCTGCGCAACATGCAGCTCGCCTCCGACGCCGGCGCAACCATCTTTCCCGCCATCCCCACTCTCTACAATCATCCACAAGACACAACCGAGATGGCCCGCAACTTCGTCCATCGCGTTCTCGCGCACATCGGCCTTCCTCAGCCCGGTGCCTATCAGTGGCAGGCCGACGAAGGCTAGTTCGGGACTGCCAGCAGAGTCCTCTCTCCACCCTGGATCGGCGGCTGCGCGTTAAGAAATCTCTCTGTCGCCTCCACTACCGGCTGCCAGCACTCCAGAGGAGCCAGGTGCCCGCATCCTCGGATTACATCAAGCGACGAATTTGAAATCCCTTCGTGAATGCGCCTGCCCACCGCAAGTGGAATCAGATGGTCCTCCGCGCCCCACACCACCAGCGTAGGCTGATGAATCTTCTGGAGACGGAAGTCCAGAAGATCGCGGCCGCTGGTCATCGCCATCATGCTTCGCCTGGTGACCCATCCGCCCGCCTCGAACTTCCGCAAAATGGCGCGGGCGATAAATCCCGGGATAGCTCTCGGATGAGGGTGCTCGTCCGGAGACAAAGCCATCGCCAGCCGCAAAATTCCAGGAGCATCCGAGGGAACAAACAACTCCGCGTTGAAATCCGCGGGAAAATAGACCCCCGCGCTGTCATACACCACCAGCCGGTCGACTCTTTCTGGATGATCGAGAGTGAGCTTCATCGCGACCCATCCACCCATCGACCATCCGCCGATAAAGGCGTGAGGCAGATGAATCGCATCGGCGAACGCAACGACTGCGGCCTCCTCCATTCCAATCGAGTAATCCGCATCCTTCGGCCGCGAAGAGCGTCCGTAACCTGGAAGATCCGGAGCATAGACATGAAATCCGCGCGAGGCCATCTCAGGAATCAGCCTCGACCAGTCCTCACCCCGCGCCCCGAGGCCGTGAATCAATAGCAGCGGCGCTCCGCCGCCGTTCGCTGGTCCGGCTTCGAAGTAATGCAGCCGGTATCCCCCTGCCTCGACATACTCGCTCTTCACGCCCTCGCGCCAAAGCTGCCAACGCACATGCTGATCCGACACCCACAGCGGATTGAAGTAGAAAACGAGGCCACCGGCCAGAGCGATGACGACCACAACCAGGAAGACCCGCAACAAAACCTTCATCGCTCTACCTGCTCCGCTAGCTTCAGGGCTTGTTCGATCACGTTCAGTGTAGACTCGCCAAGATCGTAGCTCGCAGAAAATATCTCGCCGCGCGGCACCCACCGAGCCTCGGCCGCATCATCTCCACAAATCAGCCCCAGGCCAGCCTCTCCCTCTGCCATGCAGAGCCACTCCACCAGAACATAATGGAACCGCACCCTGCCATCCTCATCGCGTACGATGCGGTCGAGCGTGATAACAATCTCTATAGGACGTGCCCGTACCCCGGTCTCTTCGAAGACCTCGCGCACGATCCCTTCAGATGTTGTCTCGCCCAGCTCCAGTGCTCCACCCGGCAACGACCAGGCACCCAATAATGGCTCGCGGCCACGACGAATCAGCAGGATATTTTCATCGCGGAGCACAACAGCAGCAACGCCCACGATCGGAGCCCTCGGGTACTCGCGTCCGCTCCTTGCCGTGGCATCGCTCATCTCACTTAAGAGGCTTGCCGAACTCTTCCCCAAAGACCGTGTGGCCCATCTCGAAACGGCCGCCGTAGTACTTGTCCGGCCCCTTCAGATGGCCTATTGCAAGCAGCGCCACCACCCAATAGCTCATCGGAAGCCGAAGCACCTCGTGAACCTTATCCTGCTCGAAACCTTCCATGGGAGCTGTATCGTACCCCATCACCTCGGCCATCAGCATCATGTGAGTCAACGCAAGCATCACGTGCTTATTCAGCCACCCATGCATCTGTTCGGTGTTCATGCTGCCCATGAAGTTCGAGACACTGGTGCGGGCCTGCGCCGCATAGCTCTCCGGCATGCCTCCCTCGCGTCCCTGCTGCAGGATCGAATCCAGATCCTTGCGCCAGCCATCGGCATCCCCACAGGCAACGATCACCGCCGAAGCCTCCTCCACCTTGGCCTGGTTGTAACTCGCTCCCCGCAGCCTTCGTTTTTGCTCCGGTGTCTGAACCACAATAAAGCGCCAGGGCTGCACGTTGTACCCACTCGGCGCATGAAGCCCCGCGTCGAGAATCTGTTTCAGATCCTCGGAAGGAATCGGCGCTCCGTCAAAGCTTGGCGTCGCACGCCGTTCCGCAATTGCCTGGGATAAGGTCTTCTTGATCTTTGCCATCGTCCCCTGTGTTCTCTTTACTTAGGATGTCGTCTTCGCGCGCAAGGCTTGCCCGCCGCAAAGACAAAGGCGTCTTCAAGATAGCATCTCGTTCGCGAATCTGAATCTTCGCGATGTAAATCCCAGTTCTAAAGTTGCTTTTGTGGTTAATGAATTTCGTTCATGGCCTGTTCAGTAGCGTAAGGATTCTGTCCCGGAACCTCGGACAAGATCCACACGCCATGAAAACCTTTGCGAAGTTCCGGGTAAGCTGCGACCAGGGCGCTCATCGCATCCGTATTCCGCTTTCTTGCAGCGACTGCATCGCCAAGCTGATCCACCTTCAGCCTGGCCATGACATCGATCTTGTCCTTGGCCAGGGAGTCATCCACGTTCAATCCAGTAAAGTGATACTCCGCGCCGTCTGCGCCCTTCACTACCAGCGGCGACTCCGGACTGATCCCGCTCGACAACGCAGGAGGTGCAGCTGTCCCCTGCTCGTTGTGCAGCTTCTCCAGATGCGTGCTTTGGATAAGGCTCGATGGATTCAGCAACGCCTCCGCCTGCTGATAATAAAGCCACGCGTTCCACTGCTCCTTGTTCTTCGCCATCGTGCGCGCCTCGGTCCAATACCACAGGCCATCGTGGCCTGCAGCCGTCATCGGCCTCGGATAAAATCCAGCCATCTGCCACTGCCCTTGCACCTGCTGCATCAGAAACGAGAGCCTCCAAGGAGCGGCAGCCCCTCGCGTCTCCACAATCGCAAATCCATACTTGCCCGCAGGCAACGAAGGAATTGAAAAGTCGGCCTCGGCCATCGAACGGTTCAGCGTACACAGAAAATTTGCGTTCGCGTGTTTTCCATCTGGCCCCGGCTTCAGATCGCTGGCATCCAGCAGATACACCTGCTCGACCGCCAGAGTTGCTCCCTTCAGCTTCGGAGAAGAATTCGCCACCGCGCCTTGAATTGCCGCAAAGTTCTTCGCATACTCCTCAATCGTGATCGCCTGGAGACCAGTGGCATCGTTCGCCTGAACCTTCTCCGCCATACTGCGTGCTGCCCCCGCCAATGCGTTGCGGTCCGTGTCCGTCATCGCCGACTGAGTCGTGCAGGTTTCGCTTCGAGCCGCGCCGCACGCTAGTCCCATCGCGAGCGCAATCGCACTCCATAGGCCTGCTCTCGTATTGCACCGAAGCTTTCGCACTCTCATCTCCTCGCGACGAACTCAAGTCTAGTACACGCTCGGCTCGTGCATCACCGTCTACACTCTTCGACGCGGATTCCCCCGCTATGGTCATCGGACCTATACAAGCTCTTCAGTCATCCACCGATCCTCCCCGTACCCGCAATATGGGTGCCCCACATCTCGACTCTGAGTTGTGGATCATTCGAGCGAAGCTCGAACCCCCTTCCACACCCGCAAAAAATGTCATTCCGACCGGAAGCCGCAAGGCCGCAGCAGAGGGATCCGCTTCTCTACCACTGCCGCAGGCTCAGGCAATAAATCATTCACAAAGCTAAGTCTCCGCCCCTCTTAGCAACCGCCCCACCCTCCGTGTTACCCTTCTCCCACTTCCCGAGGGAGGAGTCTGTCTCGCAGTGAAAAAAGAGGTCGTCACCGACGCAACCCCGCACAGCCAGCTCACCATGCAGGTCGTCGAGCACGTTCGCTCCCTCATCGCCTCTGGAGAAGTCAAACCCGGAGACCGTCTCCCTCCCGAACG
>Ga0268266_10004239_pt1 | contig 13792 bp, 13 predicted proteins | sample KBSS13metaG_FD_190356 | JGI IMG/M metagenome (GOLD analysis project Ga0268266, IMG submission 190356) | Switchgrass rhizosphere microbial communities from Kellogg Biological Station, Michigan, USA - KBS S1-3 metaG (SPAdes) (version 2) | ecosystem: Host-associated > Plants > Roots > Rhizosphere...
CGCGCTGCAGGAGGTCGATGTCGGCCGGGTGCGCTCCGGCGGGATCGACCAGGTTGCGGCGATTGCCGGGCAACTCGGCATGCGGCCGCATTTCCATCCGGCAATGCGGTTGCTGGGCGAGCTTTACGGCAATGCGATCCTGACCCGGTCACCCTCGACGGTGGTGAGGGCAGCGCTGCTGCCTAGCCCGAAAATCCTGGGGCGGATCGAGCCGCGCGGGGCGCTTTGGGTGACGACCGAGCTCGGCGGGCGCCGCCTCGACATCGTCAACACCCATCTCGGCCTGACCCGGGCCGAGCGCAGCATGCAGGTCGGCGCTTTGATCGGGCCCGACTGGATCGGCGGCAGAGAGCGGGAAGGTGCCTTCATCCTGACCGGCGACTTCAATGTCGGCCGGCGCTCGCGCAGCTTCCGCCGCCTGGCTGCGTGCCTCGCGCCGGCACGCGATGCGAGCGGCAAAAGGCGGCTCAGGACTTTTCCCAGCCGGCTGCCAATGCTGTCGCTGGACCATGTCTTCGTCAGTGACGCGGTCGAGACTGTCGATGTACGGACCGTCCGCACGAAGCTCACCCGCGTGGCGTCGGACCATCTGCCGCTCATGGCCGAGTTCCGCCTCCGGTCGGCCTCCGCCAGGCTTGCGGAGCGCGCGGCGTGACCGAGCGGCAAAGGCTCTCGCCTGGCCGCCGCATTCTCGCCGCTGCTTTCGTTCTCCTGGGAATTGCGGTCGCAGGCTACCTGATCTATCGGGGCTTAAGCCGATATCGGTTCGATGAGATCGTGAAATCGGTCCGCGCGGTGCCCGCGGCCAATCTCGCCGAGGCGGCTCTGTTCACCCTCGGCAGCTATACCTGCCTGAGCGGATTCGAGTGGCTGGGCATCCGCTATACCGGCAATCGGCTGCCCTATCGGAAGGTGGCGCTCGCGTCCTTCGTCAGCCTGTCATTGGCGCACAGCATCGGTTTTTCCGGGCTCAGCAGCGGCGCGATTCGTTACCGCTTCTATACGCGCTGGGGCCTGTCGGGGCGCGACGTCGCCAAGCTTGTGCTGTTTTCCGGCTCTACGGTCGGCCTCGGCCTGATGGTGCTGGGTGGGGTGGCTTTGCTGACCCAGTCCGATGCAATCTCAGGCCTCGTGCATATGGGTACAATGCCGCTCAAGATCGCCGGCGGCGTATTCCTGGCGGCGGCCGGCGGTTATCTGGCGCTGGCGTTCACCATACAGGGAAAACTCACAATCCGAGGGTGGACGCTGGAAATGCCGCCGCCTTGGATCGCCGCGGCCCAACTGGTGGTCGGCACGATCAATTACCTGTGCGTCGCCGCTGCGCTCCATGCGTTGGTCCAATCGGTCTCCGATGCCGGCTACTTGCAGGTGGCGGCCGCCTACGTGTCGGGCAACGTGCTGACCTTGATGATCCATGTTCCCGGCGGCCTTGGGGTCATCGAGGCGGCGACGCTCTATCTGGTGCCGAGCCGCGGCAACCTGATCGGCCCGCTTCTGGTCTTCCGCACCGTTTACTACATCGTGCCGCTGATGGTCGGGCTGACCATTTTCGGCATCACCGAGGCGGTCTTCCGGCGGAAACGGCGCGCAACGCCAGCTGCCTGAGCGGCGCCATGAACTTCAGCGGGCGGCTGGGATCGATCAGGAAAGTCCCCCAGACACGCCTGCTGGTAATCCCCTGATGCGGGAAATGATAATGCCGGAGCGAGCGTGGTCCGCCGCTCAGCTGATCGAGAGTTTCGACCAGCGATCCCGTCTCGGCGACCGACCGGGCCACCGCCTCCACCGTCCTATCCAGATGCTCGGCGAGCAGCCGGTTGCGGATCGCGGCGATCTTGGCGCGATCGTGTTCGGCCACGGCTTCGATCGTCAGGTCGCATTCGGTATCGAGGCCGGTCGAGCGGTAATTGAGGTTGGACGACCCGATCCTCAGGTACGTGTCGTCGATAATGATCAGCTTGGCATGGACCTTGACCATGCAGTCGCCGCCGGTATCGGGCACGACCGGATGGACCACGCGCAGCCGTCCGAACCTGTCGGCGCGTTTCAACTGTGCCAGCAGCCTGTCGCGATTGCCGCCCATATAGATACGCTCGGCCGAGCCATCGAGCTTGTCGTTCACGATCAGCACGATCTCCGGCCCTTTCGGCCGCTCGAGGGTGTGGGCGATGATGCGGCCGAAGGCCATGACGGTCAGATATTGCTGCTCGATGAAAATGCTCTTTCGCGCGGCGCGCAGCAGTGCCTCGGTACAGGCCTGCCCCTCGCGGATGCCCGATTTGCCGCGCCAGGACGGGGCCGTCCGCGATATGGCGACGTCGATGTTCCGGAAATCCGGCGTCATCCCCACCGGCCAGACATCGCCCTCGATCGCACTGCACTCCAGCCGCTGCCGGGTAGCGGTCAGCCATCGACGGCCGGCCAATTCGGATATTGTTTGCGCGGCGACGCCGTCGACCATCATCTGGCTGTCGTGAAGCGGGCCGTACGAAACCCCATCCGTGTTCCGTCGGCGGCGATCGTGCGCGACATGACCTGACGTATCCCAGCGCCCAACGGTCAGGTCGATGCCACCGACAAAGGCCAGCCTGTCGTCGATGCAGACGATCTTCTGGTGGTGCGCGGCATAGATCGGATGCTCGGTGTCGAGACGCAGCTGAATCCGCGGATGGTCCGGCCAGCCCAGCCCCGTCAGCAGCGGAATCGGTGCGCCGGCGGCGTGGACGACGGCCATGCTCCAGATCAGGATCCGGATTTCGAGCTCGGGTTTGGCTTCGACCAGGCTGCGCAGATAGGGACCCAGCTTCAGCAGGGACTTGCCGGGCCGAAGTGCTATATCGCCGTCGAAATCCCAGCCGACGATGATGATCGATCGCCCGGCCTGGGCGAGCGTGTCCTCCAGCGCCGCGTAGTAGCTTTCGGAGTCGATCAAGATCGCAGCGCGTCCCGCCTCGGCGATCCGCCAGCACGTCTTTCCGGGCTCAAGAATCCGTAACCGGGATTTGGCTGCTTGCATCTCGGCGGTATCGACGACTGAGAGCCGGGCGGGCCATCGACGCGGAACCTGAAGCAATGCCGGCCCTTCCTATTGGTAACGGAGAGAGGCAAATCATGGTAGCCCGCAACGCATGCAGGCCACGCGGCCCGCAAGGGTGCGACCACGCCAAAACGCTCGAAGGGGAGATCGGTTCCACCCAGGCCCGGCACGAACGTGATCTGGAGGCCCGGCCGGACAGTACACCCGTCCGGCGCAAGTAACGGCGGTTATTTGCCGCCGGCAGTGCTTGCCCAGGCCTCCTTCGCGATGATGTCCTCGTTGTGGCCGTATTTGGGATGGCCATAGAAATGCCCGTGAATTTTCTGGTTAAATGATGCATCCTTTTGGAAGAGAATAAGCCTGTAATTCCTGCTCTTTATCAAGTTCTCGGTTCCTGTTGACTTTTATCGCCTTCCAGATCGGAACACGTTCATCAGTGCGTCGTTAGCGTTATAGTTCCCTGAAACTGGAGGAAAACTATGACGACGCCCTCAGGTCATACGTCTGCGATCCGTGGAAAAAAGGTGCTCGGCACCACGGTCAAGGACCGGAACGGCCAGGTCATCGGCGAAGTCGAGGACGTGGTGCTCGACAAGATGTCGAACAACATCATGTTTGCCGTGGTCAGCTTCGGCGGCTTTCTCGGCATCGGCGAGAAGTATCATCCGATACCCTGGAGCGCGCTGGATTACGAGCCGAATGAAGATGCGTACGTGATCAACTATTCCGCGGACCAGCTGAAGGCGGCGCCACACGACACGATCGAGGAATTGACGCGCGAGAACGGCGCCTATCGCGACAAGACCTACGATTATTACGGCGTGGCCCGCGACTGGCAGTAAACGCTTTGGCCGGCGCCGCCTTGGTGGCGCCGGCCTCGCTCATCGCAAGATCGGAAACGGCCGGCCGAGTGCTTCGTCGATCTCGGCGGCCTCCGCCTTGGCATCCCAGGCGGAGGCCATGGCAAGCATATTGTCCCGCGAGGGCCCGTCCGAAAGCTCGGCAGCGACTGTCCGCAGCGAGGTCGCCTTGACGCGAAACTCGGCTGCCGTCCTCAATTTGCGTCGTTCGGATATATTTCCCATGCTGACTATCCCGGGCGCGGCCCGGACCGTTCCGACAAGTAACCTGGGTTAGACTCCGGTTGAAGTGGGAGTCAGTATCGGTTGTCAGGGCCTGAGGTCGAGCACGGCCTTGGCGAATTGCTCCGGCGCTTCCTGGGGTACGTTGTGGCCGATCCCCACGAAGAGCCTGTGCTCGTGCGGCCCTGTGAATCTGAACGCGGCTCTTGCCGTTCCGGCGGGGCCGGCGACGCCATCGGCATCCCCGTCGATCGTGATGGCTGGAATGGAGATTTTCGGCTGCTCGGCCAGCCTTCGTTCGATGTCCTCATAGGCCGGGTCGCCCGCGGCGAGGGCGAAGCGATGCCGATAGGATTGAATCACGACGTCAACGAAGTCGGGATTGTCGAAGGCCTTTGCCGATCGGTCGTATGTCTGGTCGGCGAAGTTCCATTTCGGCGACCATAGCCTCCACAGCAGCTTGCAGAAACCGTGGCGGTTTTGGGTTAGCCCCGCGCGGCCGCGCTCGCTGTGGAAATAATACTGATACCAGTACCGGTATTCGTCCTCGGGTGCGGCGGGTTGGCTTGATTTGGCGATATTCTGGATATTGTAGGACTGGACGGACACCAATCCCCTGACCCGCTCGGGCCAAAGCGCAGATACGACGCAGGCGGCCCGCCCGCCCCAGTCGTAACCGGCGACGATCGCCGTTCCGATCCCCAGCGCGTCGAGCAGCGCCAGCAGATCGGCGCCCAGCGCGCCTTGCTGGCCGGAACGCGGCGTATCCGGCGACAGGAAGCGCGTCGGCCCATAGCCGCGAAGGTAAGGCACGATCACCCGGGCGCCCTTTGCCGCGAGGATGTCCGCGACCTCGTCATAGGCATGAATGTCATAGGGAAAGCCGTGCAGCAGCACGACCGGCCATCCGTCCGGCGGTCCGCTTTCCATATAGGCGACGTTCAGGACGCCTGCATCGATGTTCAGAACCGTCATGACCTTACTCGCTGTGTGGGGCCGGATGTCGTTCTTTCGGCTACATGAGCCGGCTCTGGTCGAGGCCGATCCGTTCCGGCGGCTCAGCGAAGTCGCGGACCATCGCCTGCACGGTATATGAGGCGACGAGGCGCCCATCCTCCCCGAAAACCCGCCCTTCGCCTTGAGCCAGGCCGCGCCCGGCATAAATCGCGGGATTGGCATAGAGCAGCCAATCCGAGAGGTGTGCATCGTCGTGAAGCGCCACCGTGATCGCGAGCACGCCGGTCGACAGCGTGACGTGGACCAGCGACTCACCCAGGCCGGGATGCGGCAGCAGCGCCGCCGCGATCGTCATATGGCCGGTGAACTGGACCAGCAGCGCCTGCCTGAGACGGGCCTCCGGCGGGACGTCGCGGTGACGGACCCAGCCGAAGATTTCGGGCGGGCCGATATAATCCGGTGGCCGTCCGTAGTCGCCGTTGACGAACCGGACATCGCGGCCGGTCATGCCGTAGTCATGGAATGGCGATCCGTCCGGCCCCGGCACGGTCGGCATCGCGACCTGGCCACGGATCTTGTCCGGTGCGCCCGCATCCATCAGCACCAGGGCGGAGGCGACTGACTTGCCGTCCTGATCAGCCTCGACCGATACCGTCGAGAAGGAGCGGCCCCGGCGCACTACCGTGACCCTGAAAAGCAGGGGCAGGTCGAAGCGCGCCGGACGCGAGAAGATCATGTGGGCCGAGACGGCGCGCTGGGCTGGCACCTCCTTGGAAGCGGCGACGATTGCCTGGCCCAGGATCTGGCTGCCCTCAACGACGTTGCGGCGCCGGTCCTCGTAGAGCGGGGACGCGTAGAGTCCAGGTCCTGCCGGCTCGACATCCATCAACAGCAGCAGGTCGGCTAGATCGCCCCAGCGGGGAAACAGATTGACCGTGCCGGCGCCGTCGCGTCTGCCGGGCCAGCGGTCGTCCACTTCGATGCGAAGCCGCGTCGGATCCAGTGCGATCAGTCCGGGCGCGTACGCTGACTTGCCGTCGCCGGCGGGCGTGCCCGGCCGCAGGTCGACTTCGGGGATCAGGATCTGCCCGTTTGCCTCGGGCAGCGTCGTCACGAGCGCGCCGCGTGTTTCAGCGACCAGCATGTCGCCAGCCCAGACGCGCACCAGCCCGTCGATCGGGATCAAGCCGGCGAACCTTTTACACGCTGATAGAACGCCGGCGCCGTGCCGACGGAAACCGTCACCCGGTCCTGGTAGAAGGCGATATAGTCCTTGATCTGCGCGACCTCGGGATACGGGTTCTCATAGCTCCAGGCGATCGGCTCGTCCGGCTGGCCGACATGCGCCCAATACGAAGCTTCGCCTTTATAGGGGCAGCGGCTCGACCGGTCCGGCATGGGGCTCAACCGGTCGAAGCGCACGTCCTGGCGCGGGAAATAGAAGACCAGCCCATGATCCTGCTCGTCCACCAGCAAGGTGTGCCAGCTTTCCCCAAGGACCACGCCATCGAAAGTCGCGGTCACGCGGTTGAGGCGCCGCAGAACGTCCACGCGGTAGTCGTAACGCTCCACATATCCCGACACCTTGTCGTCCGCACTCATTCTGTCCTCCCCAGGGCAACCGGTCGTCCAGTTGGCCAAGACTATACAGACCCCTTCGAGTGGGGGTAACTCTCGCCGGCACTGTTCGGGCTGACTGTGATTGACCTTGCAGACCAAGCGTAGCTCTGAGGCGACAACCAAACGCGGCGCGGTGCGTCCGGGCGGCCGGACGGAGCGCGTCCGCATGGCGGTTCTCGGCGCGGTGCTCGAGCGGCTTCGGGCCGGCGATCAGACCCTCAACTTTCAGGATATCGCCAAGGCTTCCGGCGTCCATGTCGCGACGATCTATGCCAGATGGCCGGATCGCGCCGCGCTGGTGATGGCCGCGTACGAGCAGCATGTCCGCAAGCTCGACATGGTGTTTACCGGCGATTGGGAGGCGGACCTCCGGCTAATGGCGGTCGCGCTGCGCGACTTTCTGAAGGACCCGGTCGAAATGACCGCGAACAAGCTGCTGATCAATGCCGGTGACGAAGCCTATATCGAGCAGATGAGGGTGCGCTTCACGCAGGTGGTCGTCGACCTGGCCCAACCGCTGAAGGAGGCGCAGCGCGACGGCAAGATCCGCGGCGATGCCGACCCGATGCTCATCGTCGAGATGCTGATCGCTGAGATCCTCACCATCACGATGTTCACCCGCATCGTTCTCGACGATGCCTATCTCGCGCGGATCGCCGATCATCTGATCCACGCCTGCCGCGCTTAACAGCGCCGCACTCTCGCTCCTCTCCTCGTAAGCCGCCGAGGTGCGGGCATGCCCGCATTTCCCCCTTGACCGCCGGTGGCGCGTGATGGACGCTAACGCGAATATATTCGTCTTAATAAAAGAGGGAGGAAACAAATGGTCAGGCTGGTGGCGGCTTTGGCGGCGGGCGCGTTGTCTTTATTTTGCGTCGCGCCGGGCGCGATGGCGCAGGAAAACCCGACCTCCGCCTTCGGCCGGCCGGAGCGGCAGGCGACCAGCGCCAAGGGAGAGGCGATCTGGGGGCAGCGCTGCGCGGTCTGCCACGACCACGCCCGTGACCGGATACCGATGAGGATCGTCATCGAGCGCAAATCGCCGGAAGGGGTGATCGCGGCCCTGACCAACGGCCCGATGCGGCCCATGGCCGAGGGCTTGAGCAAAAGCGACATCCAGGAGGTCGCGATTTATCTGACCGGCAAGCCGCTCGGCACCGAGCCTTCGCCCACCGCCAATCTGTGCGCGGCGAAGCCGGGCCCCGTTACGTCGGGGGCGTCCGATTGGGCAAGCTGGGGCGCCGGTCCCCGCAACGCGCTGATCCAGCCGAATCCCGGCCTTGCGGCCGCCGATGTGCCCAGGCTGAAGCTCAAATGGGCCTTTGCCTATCCTGGCGGTACGGCCGGCGCCGAACCCGTCGCCGCGGGCGGGCGACTGTTCCTTGCAGCCGGCAGTGGCCTGTTCGCACTGGATGCGAAGACCGGTTGCACCCACTGGCACAGCGATGCCGGGGCGGGTGCCAAGATGGTGACCGCTGCCGTGACACCGTCGAGCCATGGGCATATGCGCCTCTATTTCGGCAACACCAAAGCCGAGGTGTCGGCGGTCGATGCCGATACCGGCACGGTGCTGTGGACGACTAAGGTGGACGAGCATCCCAGCGGCCGGGTCACCGGTCCGGTGACCGTGCATGGCGACCGGCTCTATGTGCCGGTGTCGTCGATGGAGGACCCGCTGTCGCACGATCCGGCCTATCCCTGCTGCACCTTCCGGGGCAGCGTAGTGGCGCTCGATGCCGGCACCGGCAGGCAGCTCTGGAAAAGCTATACCGTCACGACCCCGCCGCAACCTCTGGGCAGGAAGAGTTCGGCCAGCGCCGAGCTCCAGGGTCCGTCGGGCGGGGCGGTTTACGCGCCGCTGACGATCGACGCCAGGCGTAGCGCCGTCTATGCGGCGACGGCTGAATCCTATCAGCACGAACATACCGATGGCGACGACGCGATCATCGCCTTCGATCTCGATACCGGCGCACGCAAATGGGCGGTCCAGCCGCGGCCCCTCGACAACGCGGCGGCCTGCGCCAACCAGGACGAGGCGGATGGCTGCGACAACTCGGCCTCCGCCCTGTTCGAATTCGCCGCGCCGGCTGTGCTGGCGACCGCGCCGGACGGAAAGGACATTCTGCTCGCCGGGCAGAAATCCGGCGTGGTTTATGCCTTTGACCCGGATCATGACGGAAAGCTGCTGTGGGAAACCCGGGTCGGGCAGGGCGGCTCGATGGGCGGGGTCGAGATGGGATTCTCCGTCGCCGATGGCGTGGCCTATGTCCCGGTCTCGGATTCCGAGGTGAAGGCGCCGCACGTCCCGGGCGGGTTGGTTGCGCTCGATATCGCCGCCGGCAAGGTCCTGTGGCGCACGCCGTCGCCGAGGCCGCCCTGCGGCTGGGGCGCCTATGAATGCAATCCGGCCCAGGCGGCATCGTCCGCCGCGATCCCCGGCATCGTGTTCTCAGGCGCCTGGGACGGGCATATGCGCGCCTATGCGATGAAGGACGGCGCCATCGTCTGGGATGTCGACACGTCGGGGACCGTGTCGGCGGTCAACAAGGTCAAGGCCACGGGTGGGGCGATCAGCGGCTATCCGGTGATCGTCGCCGGCGGGATGGTCTATGTCGTCTCCGGCGCCGCCTCGATGACCCACCCGGGCAATGCGCTGCTCGCTTTCTCGGTAGAGGGGAAATGAGACGGGTCCTTCTCGCAGCGGCGCTTGCCGTCGTCGGCTTTTCGACTGCAAGGGCGGTTCCGCCCAACGACGATATTCCGTCGGCGCAGATGGATTCCCAACGCGGCGCACTGTTGTTCGCCCAGCATTGCGCCATGTGCCACGAGCACCCCAGCGGCAACATTCCGCCGGTTTTCGTCCTGAACTACAAGTCGCCCGAACAGATCGTGGGCGCGCTCACCAACGGGCCGATGCGGCCGCAGGCCCAGGGGCTTTCCGCCGACGACATCAGGCAGCTCGCGATCCATCTCGCCCACCGCGAGCCGGGTTCCAGCCGCGATCCCGACCCGGCGGCCAATCTTTGCAAGCAGGCCGCCGGCCCATTGGCGCCCGGCCAATCCGATTGGAACGGTGTCGGCGGAGACATCGCCAATACGCGCTATCAGCCGAAGTCGGGCATTGCTGCTGCCGATGTGCCGCGGCTCAAGGTCAAATGGGTGTTCGCCTATCCCGGCGGTGCTGCCTACGGCGCACCGGTGGTCGTCGGCGACAGGCTCTTTGCCGGCAGCGCGACCGGCCAGGTCTTTGCGCTGGACGCAGCGAGCGGATGCACGCGCTGGAGCTGGAAGGCGGATGGCGCGGTGCGGACTGCCGTCAGCGTCGCCTTCCCGCCCGGATCGGGCCCCGGCCCGGCGGTCTATTTCGGCGACGAGAAGGGGGCCGTCTATGCGGTGGATGCCGTAACCGGGAAGAAGCTGTGGAAGACCCAGGCGGACGATCATCCGCTGGCGCGCATCACCGGTTCGCCGACAGTCTATGAGGACACGCTCTACGTCCCGGTCTCGGCGATGGACGAGGGGACGGAATGGGACCGTGGCTATCCCTGCTGCATCTTCCGCGGCAGCATCGTCGCGATCGATGCGGCGACCGGCCAAATCCGCTGGAAGACCTATATGATCCCCCGGCCGGCGGTAGCGCTCGGGCGGACCAACGAGGCCGGTACACCTCTGTTCGGCCCGGCGGGGGCGGCGATCTGGTCCGCGCCGACGATCGATCCGGCGCGCGGCCTGGTCTATGCCGCGACCGGCAACGCCTATAACGAGGCGGAGGAGGGCGACACCAACGCCGTCGTCGCGCTCGACATGGCGACGGGGCAGCGCCGTTGGGCGATCCAGCCGCGGCCGGACGGCGATCCCTATACGCTGTGCCGGCAATTGGCCCGCGCCGATTGCGCGAAGCCGGCGCCTGAATATCTCGAATTCGGCGACGCCCCGGCCCTGCGCCGCCGCGCCGATGGAACGGATGTGCTGGTCCTCGGCCAGAAATCCGGCGTGGTCTATGCGCTCGACCCCGATCACGGCGGCAAGGTCTTGTGGCAGACCCGGATCGGGCAGGGCGGCCCGCTGGGCGGCGTCATGTATGGCCCGGCGCTGGACGGAAGGACCGCCTATGTCTCGGTCGCCGACCGTGACGCGGCCCAGCCCGGCGGGCTGACCGCGCTCGATCTCAAGAACGGGGGAAGGCTCTGGCATATGGCGGCAGCCAAGCCGGTCTGCAGCTGGGGCTCGGACGATTGCAGCGGCGCGCAGCCGGGGGCAACGACGGCGATTGCGGGCGTCGCTTTCTCCGGTTCCCTCGACGGGCATATCCGGGCCGTTTCGGCGACCGACGGCAAGCTGCTGTGGGACTTCGACACGGCGCGGCGGTTTGAGGCGGTGAACGGCGTGCCCGCGCATGGTGGCGCCGTAAACGGCTATCCGCAGATCGTCTCAGGCGGCATCCTGTATGTGAATTCGGGGGGCAGCCTGCTGACTCATCCCGGCAACGTGCTGATAGCCTTCAGCATCGACGGAAAATGAACTGACAGGGGGAGGAAATATGAAAAGCCATTTTGGGCCGTGCGCGATCGTTCTGGTCGGATTGTGGTCGGCCACGGCACTCGCGGAGTCGAATCCTTATGTCGGCACCTGGAAGAAGAACGTGGCCGAATCGTTCGGGATGAGCGATCCAACCGGCCAGGAGACGACGGTCATAAGGCGCCACGACACGGTTCTCGACTATACCTGGACCGGCACCGGGTCGGACGGCAAGACCGACACCTTCTCCTATTCAGGGCCTGTCGACGGCAAGGAGCAGACGCTTCCGGGCGGCATGGGGCTGCGCGGCGCGATGATCCCGACGCCGTCCGGCGTGATCGAGGCGAAGCTGTGGGGGCCGGACGGCTCGCTCGAGGACAAGTTCTGCATCCTGTCGGCGCCGGGCAAGCTGACCTGCTTCGCCACCTTCACCGACGGCAAGGGAAAGGTCTCCCTGTTCAAGGAAGTGTTCGACCGGCAATAGCCACGACCGCCAGTTCATCACGTCGGCGATCAATCTCGCCGGCGGCTATCTCATCGCCGAGTGGATGCACACGATGCTCAGCGCGCCGGAGGGTCGGGCGTGATTGAGCATCCGGGCGGTCGCTTTTTGGCCGATTTGCCCTGGAATGGCTTCTTTTTCGAACAACCTCCGCTGCCGTCCTGAAAAAGATTTCCATACAAATGTTTTGTCGGATCGATTGTGGTCCGCCCTTGTTCGATCCCGAAGTGACGCCATGCAGCTCGACGAGACCCTGTTGTTCATCTTCATGCTGGCGGCCTTCCTAGGCTTTCAGCTGATCAAGCGGGTTTCGCCGCTGCTGCATTCGCCGCTGATGTCGCTGACCAACGCCATATCGGCCATCGCCGTGGTCGGCGCGATCACGATCGCCGGCGAGAAGGATGCGAGCCCGTTCGCGCAGGTCCTGGGCTTCGTCGCCATCACGGCGTCGACGATCAATCTGGTCGGCGGCTATCTGATCACCGACCGCATGCTCAAGATGTTCAGGAAGCGGGAGGACCGGCCGTGACCGACCATCTGGTTCAGCTCTCCTACCTGGCGGCGGCCGCCCTCTTCATCCTGTCGCTGCTGTGGATGAGCCATCCCTCGACCGCCCGGCGCGGCGTGCGCGCGGCCGAGATCGGCATGCTGCTGGCGATCGTCGGCACGCTGGTGCGGCACGAGATCGTCAATTACGAGATCATCGCGCTCGCCTTCCTGGCCGGTTCGGCGATCGGCGTGCCGCTGGCTTATCTGATGCCGATGACGGCGATCCCGCAGCGGACCGCGCTGTCGCACGCTTTCGGGGCGCTCGCCACCGGCCTGATCGGCACGGCGGAATATTTCCGCCTGACCGGAATGGATGTGGCACCCAGCCCGTTGGTCATGAGCGCGCTGATGTTCGAGATGTTCCTGGGCTTCCTCACCTGCACCGCCAGCATCATGGCGTTCGGCAAGCTCCAGGAGATCATGCCGACCCGGCCGATGATCTTCCCGCTCCAGCGGGCGCTGAATGTCAGTATTTTCATTGCCACGATCGCCGCCGCAATCGCGCTCGTCGTGCTGCCGGCCGGGCCGGTGCTGTTCGGCGTGTTCGTAGGCCTGGCGCTGGTTTTCGGCGTGCTGCTGGTTGTCCCGATCGGCGGCGCCGACATGCCGACCGTGATCGCCCTCCTCAACGCCTATGCCGGGCTCGCCGCCAGCGCGATGGGCTTCGTGCTCAACAACAAGCTGCTGATCATCACGGGCGCGCTCGACGGATCGTCCGGCTTCATCCTAGCGGTGATCATGTGCCGGGCGATGAACCGCTCCTTCGCCAATGTGCTGTTCGGCGGGTTCGGCCAGCTTCAGACATCCGCCGCCGGCGCGGCAGAGGATCGGACGGTCCGCTCGCTGGCCCCGGACGAGACGGCGATGACGCTGGAGAATGCTCAATCGGTCGTGATCATCCCCGGCTACGGCATGGCCGTCGCCCAGGCCCAGCACAAGATCCACGACCTTTACCAGCAGCTGACGCAGCGCCAGGCCCTGGTGCGCTTCGCCATCCATCCGGTGGCCGGGCGGATGCCGGGACACATGAATGTGCTGCTGGCCGAGGCCAATATCCCCTACGACGCGCTGGTCGAGATGGAAGATATCAATCCCGAGATGCCGATGACCGACATCGCGCTCATCGTCGGCGCCAACGATGTCGTCAATCCCGCGGCGCGCGACGATCCGAAGAGCGCCATCGCCGGGATGCCGATCATCGAGGCTGACAAGGCGCGCAGCGTGATGGTGGTCAAGCGCAGCATGGGCAAAGGCTTTTCCGGGATCGAGAACGAGCTCTATTTCCAGGACAAGACCCACATGCTGTTCGGCGACGCCAAGGACTATGTCGGGTCTGTCGTCAAGGAACTGGCCAGCACAGCCGCCTAGCCTCCTGAAAAAGAAGCGAGTTAAGAACGTGAAGCTGGCCATTCCGAAGGAGCGGCGCGCGCATGAGCGGCGCGTCGCGGTGACGCCCGATACGGTCAAGAAGCTGATCCCGCTGGGTTTTGATGTGGTGGTCGAGTCCGGGGCCGGTCTGGGCTC
>Ga0268266_10004241_pt1 | contig 13786 bp, 12 predicted proteins | sample KBSS13metaG_FD_190356 | JGI IMG/M metagenome (GOLD analysis project Ga0268266, IMG submission 190356) | Switchgrass rhizosphere microbial communities from Kellogg Biological Station, Michigan, USA - KBS S1-3 metaG (SPAdes) (version 2) | ecosystem: Host-associated > Plants > Roots > Rhizosphere...
GAGTCGGTTGGATAGATTCCGGAAGAGACGCCGCCGGCGCACAGGATGCCCATGTCGGCATAGACCCATTCCGGTACCGCGTTGGCGATGATCGAGGCGACGTCGCCGGGCCGGAAGCCGCTAGCATGCAGGCCGAACGCGATATCCTTGGAGATCTGCTGCCACGCGCGCCAGCTGGTCGGCTGCCAGATGCCGAACTTCTTTTCGCGGATCGCCGGCCGGTCGCCGCGGGTTTCCACGGACTTCAGAAAGCTCCTCGCGATCGTGTCCGCGACCGTCAGCACTGCCGGTCTGGCCATGCGTCTTCCTCCCTCTGTGGCCTGCTTCTGGTGCCGGCCTTGGCGACCGGTCTGTTTTCTCAAAGCGGGCCCTGAATTTAGCTCCAACTGGTCCTGAACGCCATGCTCTTGGCTGCGACCTTTACCGCCAGGTTTTCTTCTTTTTCCAGCGCCGCTCGCCACGGGCGCCTTCTTCCTTGGCGCCGAGATAGAATTCCTGGATGTCCTTCGAACTCATCAGCCGTTCGCAGGTGTCGTTCATCACGACCCGGCCGATTTCCAGCACATAGCCGTAATGCGCCGTCTCCAGCGCGACCTTGGCGTTCTGCTCGACCAGCAGGATGGACATGCCCTGCTCCTCGTTGACGCGCCTGATAATGGTAAAGATCTCCTTCACCAGGATCGGCGACAGGCCGAGCGACGGCTCATCCAAAAGTAGCAGGGTCGGACGGTTCATCAGGGCCCGCCCGATCGCCAGCATCTGCTGCTCGCCGCCGGAAAGCTGTCCGGCCGGCTGGTTGATGCGCTCCTTCAGCCGCGGGAAATAGCCGTAGACGCGTTCGAGATCCTCGGCGACGCCGTCGCGATCCTTGCGCGGATAGGCGCCCATCATCAGGTTTTCGCGCACCGAGAGGAATGGAAACACCTCGCGCCCTTCCGGCACGTGGCTTAAGCCCAGCCGCACGATCTTGTCGGCTTCCATGCGCTGGATCGGCTTGCCCAGAAATTCGATCGATCCCTTCTGGGGATCGAGGATGCCGGAGATGGTCTTCAGCACCGTGGTCTTGCCGGCGCCGTTGGCGCCGAGCAACGTGACGATCCGGCCGCGCGGCACTTCGAGGCTGATGCCTCTGATCGCCATGATCGGCCCATAGTAACTCTCGATGTTGCTGAGCTTGAGGATGATGTCGGAAGCGCTCATGGCATCATCCTCATGCGCCGAGATAGGCGGCGACGACGTCGGGATGACGCTGCACCTCGGACGGCGAGCCCATCGCCAGCACGCGGCCGTAATTGAGCGCGATCACGCGGTCGGAAACGCGATTGACCAGCGTCATGTCGTGCTCGACCATCAGCACGGTGATGCCGAGTTCGGTCTTCATGTCGCGAATCCAGAACGACATGTCGTCGGTCTCCTCGACGTTCAGGCCGGACGAGGGCTCGTCGAGCAGGATCAGCTTCGGCTCGGAGCACAGCGCCCGCGCCAGCTCGATCACCTTGCGGACGCCGTAAGGCAACCCGGAGATCAGCTTGTCGCGATAGGCTTCGAGATCGAGGAATTCGATCACTTGCTCGACGCGGCGGCGATGAACCTTTTCGCCGGCGCGCACGCTCGGCAGGAACAGCAGCTCCTGCCAGAGCTGCGTGGCGGAGTGCCGGTGACGGCCGACCAGCAGGTTGCTCAGCATGGTCGCATTCTCGAACAATTCGATGTTCTGGAAGGTGCGGGCGATGCCGAGGCCGGCAATCTCGTAAGCCGGCTGCTCGGTGATGTCCTGGTCTTCGAAAAAGATCCTGCCCGAAGTGGGCGGATAGATCCGCGAGATCAGGTTGAAGATCGAACTCTTGCCGGCGCCATTGGGGCCGATGATCGAGAGGATCTCGCCCTTCTCCACCGCGAAACTTACGGAATCGACCGCCTTGAGGCCACCGAAGTGCAAAGACAGGTTTTCCGCACGGAAATAGCTCATCGGTTCCGCTCCGACTTCACGTAGATCTTCTGGCGCTTGAAGGTGGCGCGCTTGTAGAGCGGGAATAGCTGGAAGAAGAGTTTTATCTTCAGCCAGCGCCCGTAGAGACCGAGCGGCTCGAACAGCACGAACAGCACGATGATCACGCCGTAGATCGCGCCCTTGAGGCCGTTGGCGGATGCGACCGCGGCGACGTTGCTGTAGATCTTGCCCGCGGTCACGCTGTCCGCGCCGAACGTTGCGGCAATGCCGGCGATGATGCCGGGCATGTCGTCCTTCAGGTAGGTCAGGAACGGATCGATCATGACCAGGAAGATTGCGCCAAGCACCGCGCCGTGCAGGCTGAAGGTGCCGCCGATCAGGATCACGATGATGAACTCGATCGAGAGCTGCAGCGTGAACATTTCCGGGGAGATGAAGGAGAGCTTGTGCGCGAACAGCACACCGGCCAATCCGGTGATCGCGGCGCTGATCGCAAACGACTTCACCTTGTAGAGCGAGACGTTGACGCCCATGCTGCGCGCCGCCGTTTCGCTGTCGCGGATCGCGACGAAGGCGCGCCCGGTGGGCGAGCGCAGCAGATTGAGCGTGCCGACGATGGTGAGGATCAATACGGCAAGACAGAGGAAATAGAAGGTCGGGCCGTTTTGCGGCACCGCCTGCCCGAACAACCACAGCGTCTTGACCCGCATGCCCTCGTTGCCGTGGGTAACGCTTTCCCAGCGCGCCAGCACTTCCTCGACGATGAAGGCAAAGGAAATCGTCGCGATGACGAGGTAGATGCCCTGTAGCCGCAGTGCCGGAAATCCGACCAGCGCGCCGACCACGCCCGTCAACAGGCCGGCGGCCAGGAAGTAGACGGGAAACGGGACGTTGTACTGCTGCAGAAAGGCCGCCGTGTAGGCGCCGATCGCCAGAAACGCAGCGTGCCCGAGCGAGGCCTGCCCGGTGAAGCCGGTAAGGATCATCAGCCCGACGCCGACGGTGGCATAGATGCAGACGAACACCAGCTGGCTGACCAGATAGCTGGAAAGCACGAACGGTGCGATCGCCAGAAACGCCAACAGAATGCCGTAGGAAACGATGTAGCCGCTGTGCGGAAACAGCCTGATGTCGTCTTCGTAATCGGTCTTGAAGAGGAACCGCATTAGACCTTCTTCCGCGTATGAAGTCCGAACAGGCCTTCGGGCTTGAGCAACAGCACCACCAGAAGCACGATGTAGGGCGCGACGTCCTTCCAGCCTTGCGGCAGATAGAAGCCGGCCATGCTCTCGATCACGCCGATCAGCACGCCGCCGACCACGGCGCCGGGTATCGAGCCGAAACCGCCGAGCACGGCGGCAGGAAACGCCTTCAGGCCCAGCACGAGACCGACATTGGAATGAATGAAGGTGATCGGCGCCAGCAGCACGCCGGCGGCGGTCGCGACCGCTGCGCTGATCGCCCACACGATCGACACCACGCGCTTGACCGGAATGCCCATGTAGTAGGCGGCCAGCATGTTCTCGGAGCTGGCGCGCATCGCGGTGCCGAGCGTGGTGCGGTTGAAGAACAGATACAGCAGCGCGCAGAGGATGACGGTTGCGGCGATCACCGACAGCTTGTCGTAGGCCAGCACCAGCGAGCCGATCCGCAACACGCCGTCGCTGAACGGCGTCTCGATCTTGAAATCGTCGGTGCCCCAGATCATGCCAACCACGGAGCGCAGGAAATATCCGAGCCCGATCGTCGCCATGATGATGGAAAACTGCGGATAGCCGAGGATCGGACGCACCACGACGCGTTCGGCCAGCATGCCGAACGCCGCCATGGCGATGACCGCGCCGGCGAATCCGAGCCAGTAATTGAGACCAAGCATCCCGATAAAGGTGAAGGCGAAGAACCCGCCCAGCATCATCAAATCGCCCTGGGCGAAATTGACGACCTCGGTTGCCTTGTAAACGAGCACAAAGCCGAGCGCGATCAAGCCGTAAACGCAGCCGAGCGCGATGCCACTCACCAGCTGCTGAACGAAGTCCAGCATCGTTTCCCTCCCCGATGCCAGGCGATTCTGTCGACCGCCTTTTCCGCATCTTGTGTCTACACGCTATCGACCATCCGCGATGCCTGTAGCCGCATATGTCCCGCTGCATTGAGCCCAAAGCGCCGACCGCTGTCAACAAAACGCTGGCCGCCCCGCCGTTAACAATTGCGGAGAAATGCCGCAGCCCGGGAAGTTGCGGGGTTCGGTGCGATTTGGGCCGCTCGATTCACCGTGCCGAAAGTTCTTCGGTCCATGTTCCCTGACGACAAAACGAAACCGGATCGTCCCGTCATCATGCAGTCAGATCTATCGGCGCTCGAAGTGCGAGGGTTAACGAAGCGTTTTGACCGCCCGGCGGTCGACGCGCTCGACCTCACCATTCGCACCGGCGAATTTTACGCCCTGCTCGGCCCCAACGGCGCCGGCAAGACCACGACCTTGCGGATGGTCGCCGGTCTGCTCAAGCCCGACGCCGGCTCTGTCTCCATTTTGGGCATCGACGCACTCGCCGATCCCGTCGCCGCCAAGCAGATCATGGCATGGGTCTCCGACGAGCCGATGATTTACGACAAGCTGACGCCGCTGGAATATCTCGAATTCGTCGCCGGCCTCTGGGGCATCGCTTCAGCGGTTTCAGGCCCCTCCGCACAGCAGCTTCTGGTGTCGCTTGGCCTCGAGCCGCATCTGCACGAACGCTGCGAGGGATTCTCCAAGGGCATGCGCCAGAAGGTCGCCCTGGCCGGCGCGCTGGTACACGATCCCCGGCTGATCATTCTGGACGAGCCGTTGACCGGCCTCGATGCGCTGTCGGCGCGTCACGTCAAGGGATTGCTGCAGGACCGCGTCCGTGCCGGCGGCACCGTGATCATGACGACGCATATTCTCGAAGTCGCCGAACGGATGGCCGACCGCATCGGCGTCATCGCCAAAGGCCAGCTGGTGGCCGAGGGCACGCTCACTGAGCTGCGGCAGCAGAATGGCCGCAACGACACCAGCCTCGAAGACATGTTCATCGCGCTGGTCGACACCGAGGCGGCCGCCGCATGAGTTCGGCCGCGGCACTCACCTGGTTTGCCCGGCACGAGATCCGTCTGGCGTGGCGCGAATGGCTGGCGATGATCGCCGGCAGACGCGGAAAACGAAAGCGCGCGATCATCGCCCTGACCGTGTTCGTCGCCATCATTCACCTGCCGGCCTATGCCGTGATCGGCCGCTTCGCAGATCTGCAAGCCCCGCTCGGCAAGTCGGAATTGATCGTCATCACGGCGAGCATCTTCCTCGCCTGGGCCCTGATGCTGTCGCAGGCCATCGAATCGGTGACGCGGGTGTTCTACGCCCGCGCCGACCTCGATCTCATCATGTCGTCGCCGGCCAACCTCGCCAACGTATTCTCGGTGCGGATCGCGGCGATCGGGCTGTCCGTGATCGCAATGGCGCTGTTGCTGTCGACGCCCTTTGTCGACGTTCTCGTGATCGGCGGCGGCATCCGATGGCTTTCGGCATTCGGCGTCGTCATTGCCATTGGTCTTTCTGCCGCGGCCGTTGCGATCGCGATCACGGTCGCGCTGTTCAGGCTGATCGGCCCGAGCCGGACTCGCCTCGTCGCGCAGATCGTGGCCGCCATCATCGGCGCCGGCTTCGTCATTGCGCTCCAGGTCGCAGCCATCCTTTCCTACGGCACGTTATCGCGCTTTGCGGTGCTGACCTCCGATGCCGCTGCAGCCTATGCTCCTGCGCTCGACAGCCCGCTGTGGTGGCCGGCGCGCGCGGCGATCGGCGATGGCATGGTGCTGTCGTGGCTGATGGCCGGCGGGCTCGTGCTGCTCGGCGTGGTGATGGCGGTGTTCTCGCCGAGATTTGCCGATACCGTCGTCAGTGCCGCGGCAACCGCCCGGTCGGTCCGTCACGGACCGCGCACGACCGCATTTCGCGGCGGTTCGCGGCAACAGGCGCTGCGCACCAAGGAATTCCTGCTGCTGCGGCGCGACCCGTGGCTGTTGTCGCAAAGCCTGATGCAACTGCTTTATCTGGTGCCGCCGGCCCTGATGCTGTGGCGAAGTTTTTCCGAAACCTCGACCGCGATCGTCTTGATCACGCCCGTGATCGTGATGGCGGCTGGCCAGCTTGCCGGCGGCCTCGCCTGGCTGACGATCTCGGGCGAAGACGCCGCCGACCTGGTCGCGACCGCACCGCTGCCACCGTCGCGCGTCATCCGCGCCAAGATCGAGGTGGTGCTGATCTCGATCGGCGTCATCTTCGCGCCGCTGATCACCGCACTTGCTTTTGCCTCCGAGACGCAGGCGATCATCACCGCGCTCGGCGTCATCGTCGCCACCGTCTCGGCGGGCGCGATCCAGCTCTGGTTTCGCGTACAGGCCAAACGCAGCCAGTTCCGCCGCCGCCAGACCTCCTCGCGGCTGGCGACATTCGCGGAAGCCTTCTGCTCGATCGGATGGGCCGCGACCGCGGCGCTGGCTGTCACGATCCCGATCGCCGCAATCATCAGCGGCGTAATGACCGCGGCGATCCTGGCTGCAACGTGGAAGATCAGCCCGCAGCGAACATGACAGTTGGATGACGTTTCAATGACAGCGCAACGTTCGCGTCGCGCCGCTCAAGTTGCCAGCTTATTCACCATCCTGTTGAACCCGAGATAGATTTCCAGCGACCTGAATAGCAAAGCAGGGCACGCGAGACGTCATCGATTTGTTCGCATGCGACAGCTATCTTGTCAGATCACTGCCGCAGCACCATGTTGCCCGCAGGAGCCCTTGAGGAGAGGAAGCGCGATGAGCGAAACCATCAATGTCCCGGCGGTCATGGTGGACGCCTCCGCGGTCACGCGCATCAAATCCGAGATCGACATCTCCGACCGGTCGCGCATCGTCACCTTCGGCGATCGCGCGCAGCGTTCGGTCGTCGAGTTCGCCGACCGCATCCTCGCACAGACCCAGAACCGGGAGCTCGGGACCACAGGCAAATTGTTGTCGGACATCCTGGCGAAGGCGCGCGGCCTCGATCCCGCCACGCTCAAGGACGGCAATTTCTTGACGCGCCTGTTCTCCTCCGTGGAAGCGCGGCTGCGGCGGTTTTCCGAACAATTCGGCGATGTCGCCTCGCAGATCGACCGCGTCTGCGTCGAGCTCGATCGCAACAAGGAGACCCTGCGGCGCGACATCGCGGTTCTCGACGAGTTGCATGAACAGACCAAGGCTTCGCTCGGCGACCTCGATTCGCATATCGCGGCCGGCAAGGCGTTTGCGGAAGAGTTTCGCCGCGGCAAGCTGGTCGAACTCGAACAGACCGCCAAGGCATCCGGCACCGGCAGCGACGCAATGCTGGCGGCGCAGACTTATCAGGATGCCGCCCAGGCGCTCGACCGGCTCGAAAAGCGGGTCTTCTATCTGCAGCAGGCGCGCCAGATCGGCATCCAGCAATTGCCGCAGATCCGCATCGTCCAGTCCGGCGACGAGACCCTGATCGAGAACCTGCAGGCCACGACCGAACTCACCATTCCGGTCTGGAAGCAGAAGATGATCCTGCTGCTTGGCCTCAGCCGCCAGAGATCGGCGCTCGACCTGCAGAAGACCGTCACCGACGCCACCAACGAGATGATGAAGCAGGCGTCCGAGATGATGAAGACGCAGGCGATCGAGATCGAGAAGCAGTCGCAGCGCGGCATCGTCGATATCGCAACGCTGGAAAAGACCAACAGCGACCTGCTCGATACGATCTCGGGCGTGCTCAACGTTCAGGAACAGGGCCGCAGGAAACGCGCCGAGATCGAACAGCGGATGGCGCAATTGACCGACCAGTTGAAATCAGCGTTGTCCAAGTCATCAGCATGAACATCGCTGCGCCATGAACATCACTGCAATGCGGCTCGCCGCCGGCCTGCTCCTGGCATTGGCTCTCGGCGCCTGCTCGGGGCCGGGCCCGCAGTTCACCATCCTGTCGGGCTCGGAGAACGACATCCTCGAGCCGATGGTGCAGGAATTCTGCCAGTCGCGGCGCGCGAGCTGTACGGTGAAATACCAGGGTTCGCTGGACATCGCGCTGGCGCTCAAGGCCGGCAACGATCCGCAGGCCGACGCGGTGTGGCCCGCGGCATCGATCTGGATCGACATGTTCGACACCGCCCGGCGCGTCAAGTCGGCCAAATCGATCGCGCAGATGCCGGTCATCCTCGGCGTCAAACGGTCCAAGGCGCAGGCGCTGGGCTGGATCGGCGCCAGGGTGACGACCAAGGATATCCTCGCTGCGGTCGAGGGCGGCCGGCTGAAATTCCTCATGACGTCTGCGACGCAGTCGAATTCCGGCGCCTCGGCCTATCTCGCCATGCTGGCGTCCGGGATCGGCAAGCCTGATCTCATCGAATCCGGCGATCTCGACAAGCCCGAGGTGCTTGCCACCGTGCGCGGCCTGTTGCGCGGCGTTGAGCGCTCCTCCGGATCGAGCGGATGGCTCGCCGATCTCTACCGCGAAGGCGAGCGGACCGGCGCGCGTTACGAGGCGATGTGGAACTACGAAGCCGTCATCAAGGAGACCAACGACAGGCTGATCGCCGACAAGAAGGAGCCGCTCTACGCGATCTATCCCGAGGACGGCGTATCGATCGGCGACTCGCCGCTCGGCTTTGTCGATCGCGGGCGTGGCAAGGAGGTCGAAGGCTTTTTTGCCGACCTGCAGGCCTTCCTGCTCAAGGGCGAAACCCAGGCGCGGATCGCGGCGACCGGGCGACGCGTCGAACTCGGCCGTGCTGCTCCGCTCAAGGCCGATGCGGCCACCAATCTCGACCCAAGCCGCGCGCTTACGGTTGTCCGGCCACCGGAGCCCGCGGTCATTCAAAAGTCGCTGTCGCTCTACCAGGAAGCACTGCGGCGACCTTCGCTGACCGCACTTTGTATCGACGTGTCCGGGAGCATGAAGGGGCACGGCGAAGAGCAATTGCTCGAAGCGATGAGATTCCTGCTGACGCCGGCGCGCACCCGCGAAGTGCTGGTGCAATGGTCGAAGGAAGACCGGATCGTCGTGCTGCCATTCAGCGATCGCGTGCTGTGGACGGCGACGGGTAGCGGTGGCGACTATGATCAAGCCGCTATTCTCACCAAAACCCTCGAACTGCACGCGCGCGACGGCACCGATTTCTACGCCTGCGGGGCACGCGCGCTGGCCGAGATGAAGTCAGTTCTCGATGCGGGCCAACACCTGCCGGCCATCGTCATCATGACCGACGGCAAGAGCCAGGGCACCATGTCGACGTTCGAGGCCGCGTGGCGCGCCGATGGACGGAACGTGCCTGTGTTCGGCGTCACATTTGGCGACGACGCCGACCGCAGCCAGCTTGACAATCTGGCCAAGCTGACCGGCGGAAGGGTGTTCGACGGCACCAAGAGTCTGACCCAGGCTTTTCGCGCGGTGCGAGGATACAACTGAATGCCATCGGCATGGTCAGGGATGAACTGGATCGTGGCCGGCGCGGCGGCTGCGGTCCTGTTGCCGGTGCTGGCGATCGGCATCGGCATGCCGTTCTGGATTGCCGGCATCATCAGCGCCGCAGCAGGCGGAGGGCTGGTGTTCATGCTCTCGCCGCGCCAGTTGTTCGAGGGACTGGACGCCAGTGGCGCCGCGCGCGGCAAAATAGAATTTGCGCGTGACCTCCTCACCGACGCCGAGCCGCTGGCGATCCGCCTCGAAGTCGCCGTGAGCACGATCCGAACCCAGGCGGTCGCCGAGCGCATCCGGCATATGGCGCGGATTTCCCGCGAAATCTTTGCCGGCGTCGAGGAAGATCCGCTGCGTGTCGATCGGGTGCGGCGTTTCCTGACCTATTATCTGCCGCGTGCGGCCGACCTTGCCGAGGCTTATGCGATACTCGAAAAGAGCGCTAACCGCGACACGACACGGCTGGTGGCGACGAGCGATCTGATCGACCGGCTCGACACCGCCTTCAGCCACTACGCGACAAATCTGCAGGAAGCGGATCTCGGCAATCTCGACATCGAGCTCAAGCTCTTGAAAAGTTCGCTCGATGAGGATCTGGGCTCATCGCAGCTTCCCGTTCCCGATCCAGGCAAAAGGAGAGCCTGATGGCCATTTCCCGTCGGGCTTTTGGAATTGGAATGCTCGCCACCAGCGCCGCCGGCACGGGTGGTTATGTCTATCTGCGGCAACACCCCGAGATCGCCGGCCGGTTCGGCGAACCGAAACGGCTTTCCGGGTTCGCCGGCGGCGAGAAGGAAGGCTTTCTGGCCAATGCGCGCGTCCGCAGCCTGCTCGAGCGCCGCTTCGGACTGATCCTCGATGCGCGGCGCGCCGGCTCGGTCGAGATGGTGCGGGAGCGCACGCTGCTCGACCAGAAGCCGCAATTCCTGTGGCCTTCCTCGTCCGTGCTGGTCGAGCTGGCGCGCAATTCCGGGGTCAAGATTTCGCGCGACCAGGTGATCTTCAATTCGCCGATCGTGCTCTACTCCTGGGACCGCATCGCCGACGGCCTGGTCAAAGGCGGCTTTGCCGAGCCCGCCGGCGGCCCGCGCTACTCGGTCGATCTGCTCAAAGTGCTCAAGGCGATCATTGCCGGCGAGACCTGGGAGGCGATGGGCGTGAGCGGATTGTTCGGTCGCGCCCGTGTCGTCTCGACCGACCCCAACAAGTCGAATTCCGGCTTCATGTTTGCAGGGCTGACCGCGAGCCTGCTCAGCGGCGACGTCATCGCGCTGGATTCGCTCGGGCGCATCGACGGCGACGTCGCGACTATATTCCGCCGGATGGGGTACAAGCCGCCGTCCTCGGGAAAACTGTTCGACGATTACGTGGCCGGCGGCGCCGGCGCCCAGCCGTTGATCGTCGGCTACGAAAACCAGTTGATCGAGTGGGTGCTGCAGGACGCCGACCGCTGGAAGCGGGTCGAGGCGAGCGCGCCTTCCAAGCCGGTCATCCTCTATCCGCGGCCGACGGCGTTCTCGGCGCATCCGCTGATCAGTATCGACCGCGCCGCGGACGAACTGATCGATGCGCTGGTCAGCGAGAGCCTACTCGAACTCGCCTGGGAGGAGCACGGTTTTCGTGGGCCGCTCGGCACCGTCGGCAAGGCGCGCAACACGCTGCTGCAATCGCGGCTGGTCGAACGGGTCGATCAGGTGCTGCCGATGCCCGACGCGCCGGTCATGATGGCCCTGCTCGATCGGCTGGCGACGGCCTGACCTGCACGCCGCCCGTAGGTGCCCACCTTTCCTGATCATGCTCTAGCCTCGGACCAGCTCCATGACAGCCGCCGCAAAAGCCTCCGGCGCTTCCTGCGGCACGTTATGGCCCGCGCCCGGCACCACGCGATGAATGCGGCGGCCGGTGAATTTGGACGCGCTGGCGCTGCCATCGCCCGCGGGCAGCACGCCATCCTTGTCGCCATCCAGCGTCACTGACGGCACGGAGATCGGCGGCAGTGACGCCAGCCGCCGCTGTGGCTCGGCATAGCATAGATCGCCCGCTGCAAGGCCGAAGCGGTGGCGGTAGCTGTGGATCACGACGTCGACATAATCGGGATTGTCGTGCGCCGCCGCGGAGCGATCGAAGGTGGTGTCGTTAAAATCCCACTGAGGCGACCACTCTTCCCATAACAGCCTGGCGATCTCACGCCGATTGGCGGCCAGTCCGGCGCGCCCGCGCTCAAGCTGAAAATAGTATTCGTACCAGAGCGCGACTTCATACCTGGGGCTGAGCGGCACCATCGCGCGGGAAAGATCCTGGATCAGGTAACTGTTCACGGTCACCATGCCGCGGCAACGTTCCGGCCACAGCGCGGCGGCGACGCAGGCCGCGCGGCCACCCCAATTGTGCCCGGCCAGCACGGCGCGCCGGATACCCAATGCATCCATCAGCGCGATGACATCGGCGCCGATCGCCGCCTGCTCGCCGGACCGAAGCGTCGCGGAATCGCGAAAGCGCGTCGCGCCGAAACCACGCAGATAAGGCACGATGACGCGGCAGCCTTGCGCCGCCATTTGCGGAGCGACATCTACATAAGAGTGAATGTCGTAGGGAAAGCCGTGCAGGAGGATCGCGACCGGGCCATCCGCAGGTCCCTCCTCATAATAGGCGATGTTGAGGACACCGGCATCGACATGCTTCAACGTTTCCATCCGCCGCGACGACGGCACGAGCGGTTCGGCTTGGGCAAAGGTCCTGCCGGCTATCCCCGACAAGGCCGCGCCAAGCAGCAGACGACGCCCGCGATCGATGGAATCAGACATCGCTTACGCCTTGATCAGCTCCATCACCGCTGCCGCAAACGCCTCGGGCGCTTCCTGCGGAAGATTATGCCCGGCGCGCGGCACCACGCGATGAACACGGCGGCCGGTGAATTTCGCCGCGCTGGCCGTGCCATCGGTCGCCGGCGCAACGCCATCGCCTGCACCATCCAGTGTAATCGTTGGTACCGTGATGGGAGGTAGCGCCGCCAGCCTGCGCTGGATGTCAGCATAGTGCGGATCGCCGTCGGCCAGACCAAAACGGTGGCGGTAGCTGTGGATCACCACATCGACGTAATCGGGATTGTCGTGGGCCACTACGGTTCTCTCGAAACAGGCATCGTCGAACGGCCAGTTCGGCGACCATTCCGTCCACAATATCCTGGCGATCTCGCGCCGGTTCGCGGCCAGTCCGGCGCGGCCGCGCTCGAGCTGGAAGTAATACTGATACCACAGCGCCACCTCACGCTTCGGCCGCAGCGGCGCCATGGCGTTGGCGATATCCTGGATCAGATAGGAATTGACGCAGACGAGCCCGATACAGCGCTCCGGCCATAGCGCGGCGCCGACGCAGGCCGCGCGGCCGCCCCAGTCGTAGCCCGCGAACACCGCGCGGCGGATGCCAAGCGCATCCATCAGCGCCATCATGTCGGCGCCGATCGCGGCCTGCTCGCCCGAGCGCGGCGTCGCGGAATCGCGAAACCGGGTCCGGCCATAGCCGCGCAAATAGGGAACGATGACGCGGCAGCCTTGGGCCGCCAGTTGCGGCGCGACGTCGACATAGCTGTGAATGTCGTAGGGAAAGCCGTGCATCAGCATCACGGCCGGACCATCGGCGGGACCCGCCTCGTAATACGCGATGCTCAGTACACCGGCGTCGACCTGGCGCAACGGCTCCAGCCGTTTCGATGACGGGGCATGCGGGGCTGCGGCGGCGGTCTTTTCAGTCACGGCAAACTCCCGGGTTCAATTTTACAATACGGCATTTCGTCCTTCCCCGATGAAGCAATTCCGGCGCGCTGCCGTGCACGAATGTCATCATGACGTCCACGGAATTCGGCGATACAGTGTCGGCTGCGGCCTTTGCCGCGGATGAGTTATGCCATGTTGCGATCGCTTAACGTATCCCTTGCCACAGCCCTTGCCTTCCTCGGTTCGCTGATCGAGCCTGCGGCCGCCCAGCAGCAGCCTTTGCGCAGCGAGTGCCTGGCGATGGCGAACGCCCCACCGCTCGTCGTGCCGGCCAGCCTTCGCCGCACCGCCGCCAAGGCCGAAGACGTCGCGATCACCTATGTCGGACATTCCACCTATTACATCGACACGCCCGGCGGCGTGCGGATCGCGACTGACTTCAACGGCGTCTACCGGACCGGGCGGCTGCCCGATGTCATCACCATGAACCGCGCGCACTCGACCCACTATACTTTATTCCCCGATCCAAAAATTCCGCACGTCCTGCACGGCTGGGGCGAGAACGGACAGGCGGCGCATGTCTCAACGCGCGTCGGCGACGTCTATATTCGCAACGTCCCCACCGATATCCGCCGC
>Ga0268266_10004242_pt1 | contig 13784 bp, 15 predicted proteins | sample KBSS13metaG_FD_190356 | JGI IMG/M metagenome (GOLD analysis project Ga0268266, IMG submission 190356) | Switchgrass rhizosphere microbial communities from Kellogg Biological Station, Michigan, USA - KBS S1-3 metaG (SPAdes) (version 2) | ecosystem: Host-associated > Plants > Roots > Rhizosphere...
CGTTCGATCGTCGCTGCATCGAGCGTGCGGAACGCGACGCGCGTGCGGTCGACCGCGGCGTGGAGCGTGCTCGTCCCGCTGCGCGTATCGACGACGCACAGTGCGGTGTGGAAGTCGACCTCGCGGCCCGAGCACGCAGCCAGTTGCACCCGTGCCGCGGCGATCGAGCCGGGCTTGCCGAGTGTGCGGCCATCCAGCTCGGCGACCTGGTCGCTGCCGATGATCAAGGCGGCATCGCAGCTCATGGCGACGGCGCGTGCTTTCGCCTCAGCGAGGCGTGCCGCGAGCGCGAACGGTGACTCGTTCGCCAACGCGGCCTCGTCGACCAGCGGTGCCTGCACGCGAAACGACGGAACGAGCCTCGCCAGCAACTCGCGCCGGTAGTGCGACGTCGAGGCGAGCACGAGATCGACCACCGCCGGTTCGCTCACGAAGCGCTGTGAGTCGGGTGCGCGGTGAACACGCCACGCGACTGCTCGAAGTCCGCGCGCACGTCGGCGAGGCGTTCCATCTGCCGTGCAAGCGACTCGCGCGTCGCCGCGAGCGCATCGCGCGCGGATACCAGTTCGGTTTCGGAGGCGGTCGCCGCATTCTGCTTCAGCCACAGGCGATGCGCGAGCAGGTCGCGCAGGGCATCCTGCACCTGCGGTTCGGCCGCGAGCGTCGCACGCGCCGACAACTGCTCGGAAGGCGACAGCGTCGCCGCGGCGAGAGCCGGGACCTCGCGCAGGCGCGCACGGCATTCGAGCAGTTCCCGTTCGAGTGCGTCGGCGAGGTCGAGGATCTCGCCGAGCAGGTCGCGCTGGCGCAACAGCCGGCGCTCGCGCCGCCTGGCGGCCAACAGCACGAGCAGCGCCAGCACGGCGCAGGCGAGTAGAATGGACATTCGGTACTCCAGGATCCCCTGGCGCAAGTGTAGCCCCGATCCGGGCGGCGCCGGCTTGTTCAGGTTGACAGCAGAGGGGCCTCCACCTACCATCGCGCGCCCATGTCCGCAGCCCTGCCAGATCGCGTGGATGTCGCACGCCAGGTTCAGGCGCGCCGTTCGTACGAAGGAATCCTCACGCTCGCGTCGATGCGACGCCTGCGTGACAGCCTCGCCACGACGGAAGGTGAGGTGCGGTATCACGTCGAATTCGGCAAGGACGGATTCGGCGTCGCCTATCTCGAAATGCGCGTCACCGCCGGCTTGCCGCTGATCTGCCAGCGTACGCTCGATGTATATGTGCAGGATGTCTCGATCGACCAGCGCCTCGGCCTGATCGGCGAGGAAAGCGAGGAAGCTGCGCTACCACCCGGTTACGAGCCGCTGCTCGTACCGGACGGACAGGTCGGCATTGCCGACGTGATCGAGGACGAACTGATTCTTGCGTTGCCGGTGGTGCCGCTGAAGCCCGGCGAACCGCTGGAGTGGAAGGGCGAGGCGGACGACGTCGTGCCCGACGAGAAACAGCCCAGTCCGTTCGCGGTGCTGGCGGGCCTGCGAAAGCACAAGTAAGTACAATTCTTTTGTTGGGAAGTGCGGCCAGGATGGCCGCTTCACAGGTTCGAGCATGGAAGGTCGTAAAAACAACGAGTGCGACCAGGATGGTCACTTCAAAGGTTCGGGCATGGAAGCTCGTCAAAGCAGAGGATTACGAAAATGGCTGTCGCCAAGAGTCGCAAAACCCCGTCCACCCGCGGCATGCGCCGTTCCCACGATGCGCTGACCTCGAAGCAGCTGTCGACCGACCCGACTTCCGGCGAGGTGCACGTGCGCCATCACGTGACCAAGGACGGCTACTACCGCGGCAAGAAGGTCATCGAGACCAAGACCAAGGCGCGCGACGAAGACTGAGCGACGCCTCGCGCGTGACGCCGCAGGCGTCGCGCCCAGGTGATGGCCCGGGGAGGATGCCCCGGGCGGGGTTGCCCTGCCGGGTCCGGACGACCGGGCGTGGCAGCAACGCGCGCCGCACGTCGGCGCGCGTCGAATCGCGGGAAGGCGCCTCGCGTCGGCTCCCGCCAGCCTCGAGTGGGGAATGACCCTGATCTACTCACGCATCGCCGGTACCGGCAGCTACCTGCCGGAAAAGATCGTCACCAATGCCGATATGGAAAAGCTCGTCGAGACGACCGACGAGTGGATCGCGTCGCGCACGGGCATTCGCGAGCGCCGCTTCGCCGCCGACGGCGAGACCACGGGCGACCTGGCGTTCTACGCCGCGACCCATGCACTCGACGCGGCCGGCATCAAGGGCGCCGATCTCGACCTCATCGTGCTCGGCACGACCACGCCCGACATCATCTTCCCGTCGACCGCCTGCCTGCTGCAGCACCGCCTCGGCGCCAATGGCTGCGCCGCGTTCGACGTCAACGCCGCATGTTCGGGGTTCCTGTACGCGCTCGGCGTAGCCGACCAGTTCATCCGCAGCGGCCAGGCGAAGAAGGCGCTCGTCGTTGGCGCTGAAACGCTGACGCGCATGCTCGACTTCAGCGACCGTTCGACCTGCGTCCTGTTCGGCGACGGCGCCGGCGCGGTCGTGCTCGAAGCATCGAACGAACCGGGCATCATCACCACCAAGCTGCACGCCGACGGCGGCTACAAGCACCTGTTGTACAACCCGGTCGGCGTGTCCGCCGGATTCCGCGACGACGAACCGAACCACGGCGTGCGCGTGATGATGACCGGCAACGAGGTGTTCAAGGTCGCGGTCAAGACACTCGACCGCATCGTCGAGGAAACCCTCGATGCGGCCGGCATGCACGAGTCCGACATCGACTGGCTGATCCCGCACCAGGCCAACCTGCGGATCATCGAAGCGACCGCGAAGCGCCTCAAGCTGTCGATGGATCGCGTGATCGTCACGGTCGACCGTCACGGCAACACCTCGTCGGGCTCGGTGCCGCTCGCGCTCGACGAAGCCGTGCGCTCGGGCAAGGTGCAACGCGGCCAGACCCTGTTGCTCGAAGCGTTCGGCGGCGGTTTCACCTGGTCGTCGGCGCTCCTGAAGTACTGATCGGCTCGCCGTGCTGTCGGATCTCGCCGGAGCGATCGCACACACTGCGGTCGCTCTCGTCCGCGATGTCCTCGTCGATTTTTTCCTGTTCAACATCGGTCGCGGCGCACTGCTTGCCTGTACGCTCGGCCGCTATCCTCATGGACCTGCGCTGGAGCGCGATTCCGTGCGGATCAGCGCAACGGGCTTCGGCATCGTGGTACTGACGGGAGTCGTGCTCGCGGTGTACAACAATCTTTTCGCGGTCATCTGACGGGAACCAACCATGTCGTCGCTAGCCTTCGTGTTTCCGGGTCAGGGTTCCCAGTCGATCGGCATGCTGGCCGAGCTCGCCGAGTTGCACGCGGGCGTACGCGAGACGTTCGTGGAAGCGTCCGACGGCGCCGGGGCGGACCTGTGGGCGCTGTCGCAGGGCGGCCCGGAGGCGATGCTCAATCGCACCGAATACACCCAGCCTGCCTTGCTCGCCGCCGGCGTTGCCGTATGGCGCATCTGGCAGGCGCAAGGCGGGGCAATGCCGACGCATCTTGCGGGCCACAGCCTCGGCGAATACACCGCGCTGGTCGCGGCGGGCGCGATCTCGCTGCACGATGCGGCGCACCTCGTGCGCATCCGCGGCCAGGCGATGCAGGACGCGGCGCCGGAAGGCATCGGTGCGATGGCGGCGGTGCTCGGCGCCGAGGATGCACTGGTCGAGGAAGTCTGTCGCGACGTTTCTGGCGAGCACGTGGTGGTGCCGGCCAACTACAACTCGCCCGGGCAGATCGTGATCGGTGGCCACATGCAGGCGGTCGACGCCGCACTGACGAAACTCGCCGAACGCGGCGTGCGCAAAGCCGTGAAGCTCACGGTCAGCGTGCCGTCGCACACGCCCTTGATGCGCGAAGCGGCGAACCGCCTCGCCGAGGCGATGAATGCGTATGCGTGGCACTCGCCGCGCATTCCGGTCGTGCAGAACGTCGATGCGCACACGCACGCGAGCGTTGCCGGGATCCGCGATGCTCTCGTGCGCCAGTTGTATCTACCGGTGCGCTGGACCGGATGCGTGCAGGCGCTGGCAGCGGCGGGCGTCGCGCGCATCGCCGAATGCGGTCCGGGCAAGGTACTGAGCGGCCTGGTCAAGCGCATCGACAAGGCGATCGACGGGCGTGCGCTCGGAACGCCGGGCGAGTTCGAGTCCGCGCTCGCGGATTGGCGCGCCTGAGCACATCCATCATTCCGTCATTCCGGCGCAAGCCGGAATCCAGTTCTTGCCAGGTGTCGCGAAAGGAGCCAGTAGATGAGCAAGCCATTGGTCGGTGAAATCGTGCTGGTCACCGGCGCCAGCCGCGGCATCGGTGCCGCGATCGCGGACGAACTCGCTTCGCTCGGCGCGAAAGTGATCGGCACGGCGACGACGGAAGCCGGCGCGCAGGCGATCGGCGAACGACTCGCCGCGCACGGCGGTGCAGGGCGCGCGCTGAACGTCACCGATGGCGCCGCGGTCGAAGCGCTGATCGAAGCGGTCGGCAAGGAATACGGTGCCGTCTCGATCCTGGTCAACAACGCCGGCATCACGCGCGACCAGTTGCTGATGCGCATGAAGGACGAGGACTGGCAGGTGATCCTCGATACCAACCTCAGCTCGGTGTTCCGCACCTCGAAGGCGGTGCTGCGCGGCATGATGAAGGCACGCAAGGGCCGCATCATCTCGATCGCGTCGGTGATCGGCCTGACCGGCAATCCGGGGCAGGCGAACTACGCGGCGGCGAAGGCCGGCATCATCGCGTTCTCGAAGTCGCTCGCGCGCGAAATCGGTTCGCGTGGCATCACCGTCAACGTCGTCGCGCCCGGCTTCATCGACACCGACATGACGCGCGCATTGCCGGAAGAGCAGCGCAACGCATTGCTCGGCCAGATCGCGCTCGGACGACTCGGCGCCGCGGACGACATCGCCAAGGCGGTCGCGTTCCTCGCCTCGCCGTCGGCCGCGTACATCACGGGCGAGACGTTGCATGTGAACGGCGGCATGTACATGCCGTGAGGGTCGCTTGTTGTGCTTGTGATTCAGCACGTTGCGACCCACTTCCGACCAGCCGGCGAGGTTTGCGGGTCCGCGCCGGACGCAACTGGCGAGGGGGCAGGCCTTCCACTACAATGCCGCGGTTTACAGGGGCGCGCTATCCGCGCGGCATCATTGCCCCGCATGCGCCGCACGAATTCCGATCGGAGGTTTGAATACACATGAGCACTATCGAAGAGCGCGTCAAGAAGATCGTTGTCGAGCAGCTCGGCGTGAAGGAAGACGAAGTCACCCCGAACGCATCGTTCGTCGATGACCTCGGCGCCGACTCGCTGGATACGGTCGAGCTGGTGATGGCTCTGGAAGAAGAATTCGAGTGCGAGATCCCGGACGAGGAAGCCGAGAAGATCACCACCGTCCAGCAGGCGATCGATTACGTCAAGGCGCACGTCAAGGCCTGATCGCTGCTCCAAGCTTGATGCGACGCTGCGCCCGCGAGGCGCAGCTTTCGTTTCAGCGGTGCGCAACAGACGCCTGCGTATGCACAGCATGTTCGCGTGCCGGGCGCTTCACGAACTGACAGGCGGTATCTCCACATGAGCAAGCGCAGGGTCGTCGTCACCGGTCTCGGCATCGTCAGCCCCGTCGGCAACGACGTCGCCACGGCGTGGGCGAACATTACTGCCGGCAACAGCGGCATCGGGCCGATCACCAACTTCGATGCTTCGACGTTCCCGACGCGGATCGCCGGCGAAGTGCGCAATTTCGACCCCGCACAATTCGTCGCCGCGAAAGACGTCAAGAAGATGGACCCGTTCATCCACTACGGCATCGCGGCCTCGGTGCAGGCGCTCGCCGACGCGGGCCTGCATCCGCACGAGCATGACGAGGAACGCATCGGCGTCGCCGTCGGCGCAGGCATCGGAGGCATCGCCACGATCGAGAAGACCGCGATCACGTACCACGAACACGGCCAGCGCAAGATCTCCCCGTTCTTCGTGCCGAGCTCGATCATCAACATGGCCTCGGGCAACCTGTCGATCATGCTCGGGCTGAAGGGTCCGAACATCGCCTGCGTGACCGCGTGCACTACCGCGACGCACAACATCGGCCTGGCGATGCGCATGATCCAGTACGGCGACGCCGACGTGATGGTCGCCGGCGGCGCCGAGTTCTCGACGGTCGGCACCGCGATCGGCGGTTTCTGCTCGGCGCGTGCGCTGTCGACGCGCAACGACGAACCGCACAAGGCGAGCCGTCCGTGGGACAAGGACCGCGATGGCTTCGTGTTGTCCGACGGCGCCGGCGTGCTTGTCATCGAGGACTACGAACACGCGAAGAAACGCGGCGCGCGCATCTACTGCGAACTGGTCGGTTTCGGCATGAGCGGCGACGCGTTCCACATGACCGCGCCGAGCGAAAACGGCGAGGGCGGCGGGCGCTGCATGGTTGCCGCGGTCAAGGATGCCGGCCTGAACCTTTCGGACGTGCAGTACATCAATGCGCACGGCACCTCCACGCCGGCCGGCGACGTCGCCGAAGTGCAGGGCATCAAGGGCGTGTTCGGCGAGCAGGCGAAGAAGCTGATGGTCAGTTCGACCAAGTCGATGACCGGCCACCTGCTCGGTGCCGCCGGTGGCGTCGAGGCGATCTTCTCGATCCTCGCCTTGCGCGACGGCATCGTGCCGCCGACGATCAACCTCGACAACCCCGGCGAGGGTTGCGATCTCGACTTCGTGCCGCACACCGCGCGCGAAGCGAAACTCGACGTCGTGCTGTCGAACTCGTTCGGTTTCGGCGGCACCAACGGCACGCTCGTTTTCCGCCGCGCTTGATGCTTGTCGCCTGGCGCGAGCCGGGCGAGGGCCGGACGCGGATTCGCCCGGATGCACGCTGACACGGAAATCACCGGCGCGCGGACCCGCGATCGAGCCGATGCAGCCATGAGCCATCACGTCACCCGCGAGCTCTCCGGCACGCGCGACCTGCTCGCGCTGGCCGCGGCCAATCCGCAGCGCTATCCCGGCCTGCTCGAAAGCGTCGCGCGCGGCAATCCGCGTGCGCGCCACGACATCCTGTTCGCGTTTCCGCAGCAACGACTGCAGCTCGACGCGACAGGCGCGACTCGCGACGGTTCCGGCGAGCGCATCGAAGGGCGCTTCCTCGACGCGCTCGATCGGGCGTGGTCGTCGGCGCGCATCACTCGGAACGATGACTCGGGCATCCCCTTCCGCGGCGGGTGGTTGCTCTATCTCGGCTACGAACTCGCCGCGGAGATCGAGACGTCGCTGCACCTGCCTCCGGTGCCGGATGCGAGCGTTCCGACCGCCATCGCACTGCGTTGCCCGGCCGCGATCATCGCGGACCACGAACGCGACGTCGTGGTACTCGTGGCCGAGGAAGCGCATGCGGATCTGCTCGACCTGCTCGCTGCGGATGTCGAAGGCACGCCGCCGTTCGCGCCGGCGGAGCTCGCCATTCCATCCATCACAGAAGACGCACCGCAGGCCTTCGTCGACGGCGTCGCGCGCGTGCACGAGTACCTCGCCGCCGGCGACGTGTTCCAGGTCAACCTTTCGCGTGCGTGGCAGGCGCGCTGTGCGCGTCCGCCGCGGCCGGCAGACCTGTATGCCGCCCTGCGCGACGCGAACCCAGCACCGTTCGCCGGCCTGCTGCACGTCGACGACTGGGCCATCGCGAGTTCGTCCCCGGAACGCCTGGTCGAATTGCGCGGCGAGCAGGTGCAGACGCGGCCGATCGCCGGCACGCGTCCACGCCAGGCCGGCGACGACGATGCGGCGCGCATCCGCGAGCTGGTCGGCCATCCGAAGGAACGCGCCGAACACGTGATGCTCATCGATCTCGAGCGCAACGACCTCGGGCGCATCTGCGTGCCCGGCAGCGTGGTCGTCGACGAGCTGATGGTGGTCGAGAGCTACGCGCACGTGCACCATATCGTCTCGAACGTGCGTGGGCGGCTGCGCGCCGACATCACGCCGGGCGAGGTGATCCGCGCAGTATTTCCCGGCGGCACGATCACCGGCTGCCCGAAGGTGCGTTGCATGCAGATCATCGCGGAACTCGAACGGACCGGGCGCGGCGCCTATACCGGTTCGCTCGGATACCTGAATCGCGACGGCGATCTCGACCTCAACATCCTGATCCGCACGTTGACGCTCGGCCGCAGTGCGATCGGATTCCGCGCCGGGGCCGGCATCGTCGCCGATTCGGACGCGCTGCGCGAGCTGGAGGAGACGCGCGCAAAGGCGCGCGGCATGTTGCGCGCGCTGCAGGCCGAGGCGTGAGCCACGGCATGCTACGCTCGGCGACGATGCTTCGACCCGATGCCCGCATGAACCGTGATGCCGTCCGCGGCGGGGCGCTGTTGCGCACACTCGTCGCGTTGCTGCTACTCGCCGTCGCCGCCGCTGCGTGGGCATGGACCGACTACCAGCGCTTCACCGGGACGGCGCTTCCGATCGCACGCGCCGACGCGACGATCGAAGTGCCACGCGGCAGCAGCTATCCGCTCATCGTGGCCGAGCTGCGGCGGCAGGACATCGCCGGGCACGGTCTGCGCGATGGCCTGTACTGGCGTGCGCTCGGGCGCGAGCTCGGTGTCGCCGGTCGATTGCACGCGGGCGAGTACGCGCTGACGCAGGGCATCACGCCGCGCGAGCTGCTGCGCAAGATGGCCGCGGGCGACGTCGTGCAGCATCGCTTCACGATCGTCGACGGCTGGACGTTCCGCCAATTGCGGCTGGCACTCGCGAACGAAGGCGGATTGCAGCAGACCTTGCCGGGCAGCAGCGACGAGGATATCGCGCGTCGCGTCGGCATCGAGGATGGCCGGCCGGAAGGCTGGTTCCTGCCCGAAACCTACGCGTGGGTGAAGGGCGAGTCCGATTTCGACGTATTGCAGCGCGCGCATGCGGCGATGCAGAAGGCGCTCGAGCGGCTGTGGCCGGCGCGTTCGGCCGACGCCAGGCTGGACACGCCGTACCAGGCATTGGTCCTCGCCTCGATCGTCGAGAAGGAAACCGCGCAGCCGGCCGAACGCGCGCAGATCGCCGGCGTGTTCATGCGCCGCCTCAAGTTCGGCATGCGCCTGCAGACCGATCCCACCGTGATCTACGGCATGGGCGAAAACTACGCGGGCAACATCCGGCGCAGCGACCTCGAAGCCGATACGCCGTACAACACCTACACGCGCGACGGCCTGCCGCCGACGCCGATCGCATTGCCCGGCACGGTCGCACTCGAGGCCGCGCTGCATCCGGCGCCGGGTGACGCCTTGTACTTCGTCGCGCGCGGCGACGGCAGCCATGAGTTCTCGCCGACGCTCGATGCGCACAACCGCGCGGTGCAGAAATTCCAGCTGCATCGCGCGCAATGAGCGGACAACCGATGCGCGGAAGGCTGATCACCCTCGAGGGAGGCGAAGGCGCCGGCAAGAGTACGGTGCTTGCGGCCGTGCGCGAGTGCCTCGAATCGCATCGCATCGAGGTCGTGGTCACGCGCGAACCTGGCGGAACGCCGCTCGGCGAAGCCGTACGCAGGCTCGTGCTCGATCCGGCGCACGCGGGCGTCTGCGCCGAGAGCGAACTCCTGCTGATGTTCGCGGCGCGCGCACAGCTCGTGCGCGAGACCGTCGAGCCCGCGCTCTCAGCGGGACGCTGGGTCTTGTCGGACCGCTATACCGACGCGAGCTATGCCTACCAGGGCGGTGGTCGCGGCCAGCCGACGGCGCGCATCGCGGAACTGGAACGCTGGGCGGCGCCGGTGACGCCGGATCTGACCCTGCTGCTCGATCTGCCCGTCGCCGAGGGACTCGCGCGAGCGGGTGCGCGCGGCGACGCCGATCGCATCGAACGCGAGAGCGGCGAATTCTTCGAGCGCGTGCGCGCCGCCTATCGCGCGCGCGCAGCCGCTGATCCGGCACGCTTCCGCGTGCTCGACGCCAGCCGCGCGGTCGATGTGGTGCGTGCGGCCGCCTGCGCAGAGATCGAGCGCTTCGTCGCGGCGGCGGGCAACGCATGAGCCTGCAGCCATGGCTCGCCGACACCTGGCGCCAGCTCGCGACGGCACTCGCGCAGCAACGCCTGCACCATGGCCTGTTGTTCGCGGCGCCGGCCGGTTACGGCAAGCGTGCGCTCGCGAACGCACTTGCCGCTGCGGCGATGTGCCAGCAGCGCCTGCCCGATGGGCATGCCTGCGGGCATTGCCGGGCTTGCCTGCTGTTCGCGGCGGGAACGCATCCGGACTTCACGCGCGTCACCTTCGGACTGCGTGACGACGGCAAGCCGCGCAGCGAGATCACGATCGACCAGATGCGTGCGCTGTCGCAGCGGATGGCGATGGCGAGCCAGTTCGGCGGCCTGCAGATCGCCCTCGTCGATCCGGCCGACCGCCTCAATGCGAACGCTGCGAATGCGTTGCTGAAGACGCTGGAGGAGCCGGCTTCGGCGACGATCATCATGCTCGTCGCGGACGAGCCGGCGCGCCTGCCGGCGACGATCCGCAGCCGCTGCCAACGCATCGACGTGCGCGCACCCACGCGTGAGGAGGCCCTGGCCTGGCTGCGCGAACAGCGCCTTGACGGCGCGGACGCGGCGCTCGATGCCAGCCTTGGCAATCCCGGGCAGGCACTCGCCTGGAGCGCCGACGACACCCTCGCCCTGCGCGGCGCCTGCGCGGAAGACCTCGCCGCACTCGCGCGCGGCCGCCGCAGCGCGCTCGAAGTGGCTGAGGCCTGGGCCGCGGACCGCCCCGATGCACGCCTGTGGTTCGCTGCTGTGCTCGCGCGCGAGGAGGTCCAGCAGCTCGCCCGGGGCGAATCCGGCCGCTTCGGCTTGACCGCACGCGACGAAATCCCGAAGCTAGCCGCATGGTTCGGTCGCGCCAACCAGGCGCGCGGGCTCCTGACCACGACCGTGCGCACCGATCTGGTCCTGCTGGACCTGTTGCGCGCATGGTCGGCGCCCATGCGGTGAATGGGAGCGAATGGCAGGGCCGCGCGAGTCGTGTGAAGCATTACCGGCGGGTAGACGATCGGAGGGGTGACTAGATGGCAACGCCGGCAATGGGTGGTGCGCCACGACAAGGCATCTTGTCGCTCGCGATCAAGGACAAGGGCGCGCTCTTCAACGCCTACATGCCGTTCGTGCGCGGCGGCGGCCTGTTCGTGCCGACGACCAAGCGTTACGCGCTCGGCGACGAGGTGTTCATCCTGTTGTCGCTGATGGACGAGAAGGATCGTCTGCCTGTGGCCGGCAAGGTCGTCTGGATCACGCCTGCCGGTGCGCAGGGCAACCGCATGGCCGGCATCGGCGTGCAGTTCAACGAATCCGCCGACGGCGAAGCTGCGCGCACGAAAATCGAATCGGTGCTCGCCGGCATCCTCGGCCAGGAACGTCCGACGCATACGATGTAGTGCAGTTCCGTCGCCGAACGCGCCCGCCGAATCAACGCGATCGCGATCGGACGCCCGGTTCCGGGCCCCGGGGGCTGGCGGGCGACGCCGGTGCGCCCGCACGGATGGCAGCGACCTTGTGTCGATCCTTGCGTTCGCGGTCGTCGAGAAAGCCCTTCAGCGCGCCCACGGCGTAGCGATAACTGCGATCGACCGCTGCCTCGATTTCCTTGCGCTCGAACAGATGCATGCCCTGCACGGGCATGCGCAGGTGCAGGTCGGCGAGGTCTTCGCGTGCACCGGGCGTGTTGTCGCGCGCGGGCGTGAAGCCGCTGACGAGCAAGGCGAACAGGGAAACGCGCGAGGGATTGCTGCGCCGATGCAGCAGGGCTTCCGGATCGGGACCGACGATGCCGGGCGCATCGAGGCCACCGCCGGCCGCCACGTCGGAGGCGATGATCGGGCCGCGACCGAGCGCATGCATGACATCGATCGGCAGGCAATTCGCCACCGCTCCGTCGACCAGCAGGCAGCCATTCCACGCGACCGGTGGCGCGATGCCGGGAACGCACATGCTCGCGCCGACCCAGACCGCGAGCGAACCGTTGTCGTGCATTTCCTGGCGCCCGCGCGTCAGGTTCGTGGTGACGCAGTAGAACGGCACGCGCAGGTCCTCGATGCGCGCGTCACCGAACACGCTGCGCAGGCGGTTCAGGAACTTGCGTCCGCGAATGAGCGACACGCTCGGCCAGACGTAGTCGTTGAGATAGTTCCTGTCGACGAAGGTCTCGCGGCCGATCGCGAGCATGTCGCGGCTGCTGGCGCCGATCGCGTGCAGGGCCGCGAAGAACGCGCCCATGCTGGTGCCGCCGACGAGATCGGCGGTGACGCCGAGTTCCTCCATCGCGCGCACGAGGCCGACGTGTGCGAAACCGCGCGCGCCGCCCGCGCCAAAGACGAGGCCGAGGCCGTGTCCGGTCAGTTGCCGTGCGACGGCGTCGTAGTCGGCTTGCGCGTCGGGCCGCACGAAATAGTGCGAGCGCGCGCCGAAAAGGACGCGCCACTCGAGCACTTCGCCCGCGGGCGAGCCGTCGGGGCGCAGGACGAGCAGGTCGACGGGAGTGCGCGGTGCATGCTGGCGCAGCGTCCGCGCCAGCGTGACGGCCGGCTGGCCGGCGTCGCTCGACATGACGACGATGACACGATCCGATTGGCGCAGGCAGCGTTCGGTCCATTGTTCGCCGCTCGCGTCGCTCCACAGCACGAGATGGCCGCCGGCGAGTTCGCGCCGCTCGAGCCATGCGCTGAGGATGCGGTGGCGATCGCCCCCGCCGAACGGAGTCTGCGCGGCGTCCTGGCCGAACTGCTGGTCCACGTCGGCCGCGCCGATGCTGCGCACGACCTTGCCGGTCTTGCGCATGCCGCCGATCAAGCGCTCCATGACGGGTCCGAGGCGGACTGCCGGTTGCGCCCGGATCACCGTGACCGTGCGATTGCCGCGTGCCGCATCCAGTCGTGCGCCGCGCGCGGTACGGCGGCTGCGTCGGGCGATCGTGCTGCACAGCGCAAGCAGTGCCGACGGGTGCCGCGAAACGATGTCGAGCAGCGCCATGCGGCTGATCCGCAGCAGCAGCGAATCGCGCAGTGCGATCACGTCCGCGCCACGCGTCTCGCCCGACAACAATGCCATCTCGCCCACCGGTTGGCCGCGCCCGATCTCGCCGATGAAGGTGCCGTCGGCGTGCTGCGCCTGCAGCCGTCCCGTCGCGACGACGTAGAGATAGTCCGGCAAGTCGCCTTCGCGGAACAGGATGCGCCCCCCGCGCAGTTCCTCGATGTCGAAGCGCGCGGCGATCGCGTCGAGTGCGTCCGGGGCGAGGTCGCGGAACAGCGCACTCGCTGAAAGTACGGTCTTCTTGTCCATCGCTTCCCCCTGCGAGACGGCACAAGCTTAGCAGCCGGCTCGCCGGGACTGGGCAGTGGCAAGCGCGTCCGTCCGGACACGGTGGGGCCGGCGCGGAGTCGGCCGAAGTCCTACGGCGACGCTTCGCGCGCGAACTGCTTGACCTTCGCCAGCATCGCCGCGAGCCCGTTCGAGCGCGTCGGCGACAGGTGTTTGGCGAGGCCGATCGCTTCGATGAAGCGTGGTTCGGTAGCGAGGATTTCGGTTGCCGGACGGCCCGAGTACACGCGCAGCAGCAGGGCGATCAGTCCCGACACGATCGAGGAATCGCTGACCGCCCGGAAGTCGAGTCGCTGCGCGTCCCCGGAGGGCACCAGCCACACCTGCGACTGGCAGCCGGTGACCTTGTACTCGTCGATCTTGAGGGCATCCGGGAACGGCGCCAGTTTGCGTCCGAGGTCGATCAGG